>ENA-OWPI01000330-OWPI01000330.1-marine-metagenome-genome-assembly--contig:-NODE-330-length-71076-cov-8.696841_pt1 | contig 71076 bp, 68 predicted proteins | sample MGYA00238138_ERZ651775 | MGnify/ENA primary metagenome ERZ651775 (study PRJEB26906, sample SAMN06265043) | marine metagenome | isolation source: Helgoland LTER site | place: Germany:Helgoland, sampling...
CCATCCCCAAGACATCCTGTATAAGCTTCTGAACCGGTAACACTGGAATTGAAAGTGAGATCAATAGTTACGGTGCTATCACAGCCATTTGAATTCGTCAATAATTCTGTTCCCGATGGATTGCCCTCATCATAAGTGATCCCATTTACGTCTACTGAATAACCATCTCCAGCACAACCGATATAGTTTTCGTTTCCAGTTGTATTGTTGTTGAATACCAAATCAATAGTTACAGTGCTGTCGCATCCATTTACATTGGATAGGACTTCTGTTCCTGAAGAGTTACTTTCATCATAAGTTACTCCATTGACAATAACAGCATACCCATCTCCAGTACATCCTGAGTAGTTTTCATTTCCTATTGTGTTGTTGTTGAATACCAAATCAATAGTTACGGTGCTGTCGCATCCATTTACATTGGATAGGACTTCTGTTCCTGAAGAGTTACTTTCATCATAAGTTGCTCCATTCACAACAACAGCATACCCATCACCAGAACATCCTGAGTAGTTTTCACTTCCTATTGTGTTGTTGTTGAATACCAAATCAATAGTTACAATACTATCACATCCCGCAACAGCAGTTAGCGTTTCCGTCCCTGAAGGATTTGCTTCGGCATAAGTTACTCCATTGACTACTACGGAATATCCATCCCCAAGACATCCTGTATAAGCTTCTGAACCGGTAACACTGGAATTGAAAGTGAGATCAATAGTTACGGTGCTGTCACATCCATTCGCATTGGATAGGACTTCTGTTCCCGAGGGATTGGATTCATTATAGGTTACACCATTCACTAAAACAGAATAACCATCACCAGAACACCCCGAATAGTTTTCAATCCCTGGATTAGTTGCCGGCGAAATGGTAAGCATAAAATCAAAGGATGATCCCGTACAAAATGACGGAGCTGGGCCTACAGATGAAAGAGTATAAATTACTGTTTCAGATGTATTGCCTGAATTTGAAATAATTTCATTGATTGAACCACTCCCGTTTGAACTGAATCCACTTAGGTTAGGGGATGAAGGTGATGTAAACCAAGAAAATGTGGTACCAGGAATATCGGCACTTGGACTGAAACTGAAAGACCCTCCACTACAAATAATAGCTTCCCATGGAAGTGGGGAGTTAACCATTGGTGCTGGGTCAACAATTACATTCACAGGTTGTATATCTGTACATCCGTTGTCCGATTGAATATAATACGTTCCACTTGCAGTAACACTAGTTGGATCGGGTACAGGGTTTGTGGCCAAGGCATCAACCCAATATGTAAGAGAACCCCCACCTGACGAACCGTCAGTTATTGAGGGATCAGTTAGATCAATGCTCCCTGGTTCGCAACGTGCAGGCGGGTCTGTTATTACGAGAATTGGCGGATCAGGCTCAATGAGTAAAACCGGTCCTGCAGAAACAACAATACAACCCAATAGATCTGCCGTGAAATTAGTATAAGTTCCCGCCCCTAGACTAGAAAGAAGATAATTACCAAATGCATCTGTCGTAATCGCAAATGGACCAACGGTAAATCCATCAAGGTCATATGAAAAATCATAAGTCGAATTGGGTTCTAGACTACCGATTAAAAAGCTTCCATCATTACCATTACAAGTAGATGGGAAAGAATTCGTGGACGTAGAAATGGATGAGCTACAAATACAAGTAGGGTTTGAAATATTGGTTTCCATAACAACGTTGCAGACAGATTGATTTTGAGGAGCTCCTCCACTAGCTGCTGTAAACCCCCACCAAACATCGGTTGGGTTTGGAAAGTATGTTCGTATGTCACCATTAAATTCGCCTATCTGAACTCCATCGAAGTAAATTTTATATTCAAGGACATTCGGTTCCCAGGTGATACAAATTTCATGATCCAGACCATCTAACACGCTTGTTCCACTTGGGATCAAACAAGAAGGCCCTTCAATAGTTGCGCCTGCGCCAGTAGACCCATCTACTTGAATAGACATGTGATTACAAGGAAGATCGTTGTCTAGCCAGGCTGATCCATCATAAGTGTCAAATTCAACAGCAACTGAAGGATCAATTGGGCAAGCACCACTTTGGCATCCTACACCATCACCCACCGCATAACCTAATCCACCACCTCTTCCTCCAATTATATTTGGAAGGGCTTCTTGTTGAAGTAGAAATGCAATTCCATCTCCTGTCGAAATATTATTTCCGAAATTCGCGTTAAACGAAACTTTAAAGTTTTGATTAAGATCGATACCATCACAAACCCAAACCGCTCCTGCTTCAAAGCCTCCTGAGGTCATGTTTATGCAATTTCCCGATGTTGATGCAGTCCCGATCGTATTGTATGCTCCTGGAACGCATACAAAATCAGAAGATGTGATTTCGAACAAAGGAATTCCGTTAAAATTTATACTTTGAGCGTACAGATTTATATAGCCCAATAATCCAATGAATATTGTTAAAAGTAGCCTAGTCAAGAGTTGTAGTTTAGAAAACGAAGATATAATAAATAAGTGTAAAAATGACATTAACTAATTTTTTTGTTCTTTCACTCCACTAGTAACAAGCTATACTTGAGTACTTAATAAATAGTTTTAGGATTTAATTGTAGCACTAACTAACTAATTAGTATCTTAATATTTCAAATCAAAACATGAAAGAGTATTCCTCCATAACATCCCTTGATAATTTAAAAATTTCGATTTTCTCAAATCAATTAAAAAGTGAAAAAGGCTTGGTCTTGATTACCCATGGAATGGGGGAACACGCCAACAGATATGGGCACATGGCGAATTTTTTTTCGAAAGAAGGATTTACTGTAATCGCATTTGACATTCGCGGCCATGGGTGTTCGCAGGGAAAAAGAGGCCATACCCCTAGTTATGGTCATTTAATGGATGACATGGAACGGGTATATTTAAAAATAAAAGCCGATTATCCAAGTCTTCCTATTTTTCTATTCGGACACAGTATGGGAGGCAACTTAGTACTGAATTTTTTACTGAGAAAACCAAATGAATTAAAGGGGGCTATGGTTACGGGGCCTTATTTGCGATTGGGATTTGAGCCTCCTAAATGGAAAATAATTTTGGCGAAATTAAGTGCGAATATTTGGCCATCGTTATCTCAACCGACAGAGCTGGAATTAGACGCGCTTTCTAGAAACCAAGAGGTGATTCGCAAATACGAGGATGATGAGTTGGTTCATGATAGGATTACTTCAGCATTTTTTGTGAATGTCCATTTTGCAGGTCAATATGCAATTGATCATGCTGGAGAAATAAACATACCGTTGCTCATAATGCATGGTTCTGATGATCGCCTCACTTCTCCAGAGGGAAGTAAGGCTTTTGCTACAAATGCCAAAGAGAATGTCAAATTAAAGCTTTGGAATGGACTCTATCATGAGTTACATAATGAACCGGAACAAGAGGAAGTCTTTAGTTATGAGTTGGAGTGGATCAATAAACTCTTAGAATAGGTTAAAAGGATAATAGAAATTGCAGTAGAATGTAATAACGAAAGCTAAAATCCAACCCAAATATACCTGAAATGGTGTGTGTTTGTTCAGTGCGAGTCGAGCAGACATGATTAATCCTGAAATCAAAAAACAGAATAGAATCAACAAATAATTAAAAGTAATTTGTTGTGCCGAAAAGGCACATAAGTAACCTGTTATCATACCTCCTCCAGCTGCGTGCAAAGAAATTTTTGTCCAATTATTTATTAGTAAAAAAACCAAAGACAATATAGTTCCAGATAAAGGTATCGCGTAAATGTATATGGGCAATACTCCGTCAGGTGCTTTTATAAAGAACAAGAGAAAGAGTATGAGGCAATAAGAAAAAACGATAAGTAATGGAACAGTTCTTTCAGTTCGGTTATCCATTTCAAGGGTTGATATGAGTTTTCTTCTGAACATTAAAAGAAATGAAATACCAGGAGCAAGTGTACCGAAAACAAAGAATAGAAAAATAATTTGATCTTTAAAATCTTTATCTAATAGATATAAAGAGGGATGACTTAGGTTTTTCTCTTCCGAAGGGATATACAAGGTTAGAGCCAATGCAATGACCGGAATAAACAAGGGCAAGAATAACCAAGAAATGAAATTTCCAAGTCGAATGATCATAATTCTTTTCTCATCCTGGCTACAGGTATATTAAGCTGTTCTCTGTATTTGGCGACAGTTCTTCTTGCAATATTATATCCTTGATCCCTTAATAAGTTCATGAGTTTTTCGTCAGTAAGGGGTGATTTTTTGTTTTCTGAATCAACGGCAACAGATAATATTTTTTTCACTTCTCGTGTAGAAACCTCTTCTCCACTTTCTGTAGATAATGATTCAGAGAAAAAATACTTCAAAGAATAAATTCCAAAGTGAGTTTGAACAAATTTACTATTAGCAACACGAGAAACCGTTGAGATGTCCAGGTTAACGATGTCTGCAATATCTTTTAAGATCATGGGCTTTAGCTTGGTTTCATCACCAGAGATAAAGTACTGCTCTTGGTATTGCATAATTGCGGTCATTGTCATTAATAAAGTATGCTGTCTTTGTCTGATAGCATCTATGAACCATTTGGCGTTATCAAGTTTTTGTTTAACGAAGGTCACGGCATCTTTTTCTGATTTTGAGGTTTTTGCACCCTCAGAATAAGAACGTAGCATGGTTTCATATTCTCTACTAATTCGTAATTCTGGAGCATTTCGAGAATTCAATAAGAGCTCTAATCTCCCCTCATTTTCAGATATAATAAAATCTGGAATGATTTGTTGGAAATTTTTACTTGATCCTTTTGATGAGCCACCAGGTTTTGGATTTAATTTAAGAATTTCCTCTATCGCCTCTTTCAGGTCTTCATCGTTTATCTCTAGTTTTTTTGAAATTTTATCGTAATGTTTTTTTGTAAATTCTTCAAAATGATTCTCTAAGATTTTTTTTGCCGTATATCTAGAAATATTTCCGTCTTGTTTTCTGTTAATTTGAATCAATAGGCATTCCTGAAGATCCCTTGCTCCAATTCCAGCGGGATCTAGATCTTGTATCATTTTTAATACTTCAACTACCTCTTCCTCTGTGGTTTGGATGTTCATAGAAAATGCGAGATCGTCAACAATTGCCTCAATGTCTCTATTTAAATAACCTGCTTCATCAAGGTTTCCGATAAGGATGCTTGCAACGATTTTTTGGTTGTCATCTAAACGAAAAAGCTGAAGCTGTTCAGATAGCTTTTCTCTAAATGTATGACCCCCTGAAAAGGGGATTACTTTATCATCATCATCTTTAGAATGATTACTTGATTTGGTTTTATAATCCGCCACATCATCATCAAGATAATCAGAGATATCAAACTCCTCTCCTTCACCTTCTTCAAAGGAATCTTCGTTAGAAAAATCATCATCATCAAGTTCTTTCCCTTCCTCAAGGGCAGGGTTTTCTTCAATCTCCTGTTTGATTCGTTGGTCTAGCTCCATAGTGGGGACTTGCAATAGCTTCATTAGCTGAATCTGTTGAGGAGACAGTCTTTGTTCGAGCTTTTGAGAAAATTGTTGTCTAAGAGCCATAGTAATTATATCTACTCAAATATATGCTTTTAAAAAAACAAAAAAGAAAGAAACCCGACCTCAAACGTTAAAAAATAGTTAAACTCCGTTAAGGGTTGATTTTCTGTTTAACCACCTGGTAGATTTCCCAAGTTTCTGTATTGAATGCGTATACCAATAAATGCATATTAGAGGCATTATACTGTCCGTCCAATTGATTTGGAACGTTGAAGCTATAATTTATATAATAATTTTCTCCAATTAAATCATCACTCGAGACTGGTCGGCCAAAAGCCATTTCGTTTAAATTTCCTCGGTGAATATCTCTATGGGTATAGCTAGAATTATGGGAATTGTCGCTCATTTTTTGATCGCCAACCAAGGAGTCTTCAATCAAGTAAACGGCAATGCCGAGCTTCGAAGTTACACCTTGATCAATAGGGTCTAATTCAACATGTAAAAAAGCACCTTTTGTTTCTGGATAATAATTGAGAGAGGATTGAATATTCACTTTCAGATTAGTTGAATTCAATTGATCACTAACCATACTGGTCCATTGCGTTGGACTTTGAAAAACAGTACCATTGTTAAATCGATTCACGGTTCCGCGAGGGTTTCCAGGAAAGCCACCATCATTTTCTCCGAAATATATACCGATTTCAACACCTTCAGGGTTCGTAAAGTCTAGGGGATAGTCTGGAGGAGAAACGGTCTGGAAATCACCAACCCCATCAGGACCTGCATGCATTGATGCAGTGAACACCCTTGAAGGATTTGCCTCATGTAATTGATGAGCAAGCTCAGCAGCAGCAGGACAGAACACACATTTATGTCCTGTAAAATCCTCTATCAGGACGTTTTTACTGGTGTTTGTATTTTGTGAAAAAGTCGGCCATTCATTATTTTCATAGTCAGACCATAAACCCGGATATAAATTGGTGTCTAATTCAAGATTTACTTCAGCAGGGTATGGGTTTTTTACATGATCGCAAGAGGAAATCAGAAACCCAAAAAGAAAGATAAATAGAAATAAACGCATATTAAAAACTTTGTGTAAAACTTAAGGTGAGGCCATTATTGGCAGGGACAAATCGACAAACCCCTCCAACACAGAACAAGCCAGCTCTTTGTCGGCCATATGAAACAGTAAATCTAGTAGAACCTTTAATGTAACCACAAGTCATAATTGGGTAATTTACACGCTTGGTTTTGTCGGGATTCCCATAATTGTATTGATTCATAAAGCTGAAAAAATAATTCGGTGAAATGGTATATTCAATAAGTGCTGTAAACCAATTCCCCTTATCATTAATCACTCCATCCTTATCTTGAACGAATAGTCCTTGAATTTCCGTTCGAATGGAATGTTTTGGTTTTAATTTAAAGAGCATTTCAACTACACCAATATGGGCATTAATAACACCTTGTGCATCATTGGATATTTTTGCTACATCATTATTGATTTGAATATTATAATAGCTCAATATCCCAGAGAATTTTTTGTTAAATTTTTTAGAAATATTAAAATTAATATCCTGCCAATATAGGCTATCACTCATTACAAAAGGAGTCGATTTGTAGGCGATTCCTGTAGAGTCAGAGGGGTAGTTCGAATTGTATGTTTTTTTTGGCTCATAAGTTGTGGAATAATTAAAACCAATGGTAGTTCCATATTTACCACCAAGCTTGGTTTTTCTTAAAAAAGTGTACATCACATCTGCCTGAAAAGCGACTTCTCCGACGGGTTGTGTTGCATACGGGTAAAGTGTAGCCACAAGATTATAAGTATGCGTTTTGTTCAATGCAGGAAGGTAATTGATAAATACATCCTGTAAGTCTTTTGTTCTATCAGAACGATAGCTCATGTTGTCAACTGATTTTCCCGAAATCAATATACCTAATCCTTTTTGAGTATAACTTAAATTAAAAACACTTGCGTGGCCATAATTGTAGATGTTACCATTGTCATTACTAGGGTCTTGTTCTTTTTGGATGTACTCTCCGTCAAAATAAATATTCTTGTAAAGCATTTTGATTCTTCCGCCATAGGATCCCACATTTTCAGGTAGAACAAGTGTTGAGTTATCGTCTTTTTGATATTTACTTACAAAAGACGCTCCGAGTGTTAAATCAAGAGAAGAGGTTTCCATTTTTTTAAAAATCTCATTCAAGTGAAATTCTGCGTCCGTTCCCCGTACAATTCCTGCACCATGTACAATTCGTCCTTCTTGAAAGGATAACCTTTGATATCCGTAAACCCCTTTTAATACAATTCCTTTTCTCGGTTTTACAATGATTCGAGCACCATCGAGTAAGTTGTCATAACCCAAAGCTCTGTCTTCATATGCTCTTAAAGATAGCCCTGCACCAAATTGTTCATAAAATGAACCCAAAGTAACATCCACAAAATCATTTTCATATCCAACATAACGCATTCCTAAACCTGTTCCGTCAAACCTGTTTGGATATCCTTGAATTCTGGGAAGGTATGACTCGAGCCTCATCCCCGCCTTGAAGTTTCCATTGGTGTAAAAGACATTCATGTATGAATTGATTAAGCCCTTTGAGGGGGGCTGATTCGCTCCAATTACGGTGTCTTCGTTTAGATATTGGAAGGTGCTTTCTGCGTTCCCACTTATAGTTCCTTGTGCAAACAAAAAAGAAGCCCCCAAAACGAAGGGAGCTAAAAGAAATAACTTTATTTTCATGCAAACATCATTTGGAGCCTAGCTCAAGTATGTGCTCATAAAGCTCATCTTCATCACCTGGCGCATAATTGTTGTGTGAATATACAATATTTCCGTCACTATCAATTAGAAACGTATGAGGTACATTATTTACACCCATGGCACGTTTAAAGTCGCCATTTGGATCTAAAAGGATTTCATAATCCCAAGCCTTTGCATTGGCATAAGGAGAAACACGTGCTTTGGTTTTTTCATCATCAATAGATACCGCAACTAAGGTCACACCAGTTTCATCTTGCCAATCTGGGTATAAATCATGAATTGTGTTCAACTCTTTTTTACATGGAGAACACCAAGTAGCCCAAAAGCTAATAACTACGGGTCCTTCAAAGCCCATTTCTGAGGTATTGACAGATTTTCCTTTAAGGTTTTTTAGAACAACAGAGGGTAGTTTTTTCATGTTCTTCTCAGCCTCTTCTTGACCAAAAGAAAAACCAACTAGAAAGCAAAATAATGTGATAATGGATAATTTCATATTTTAATATTTATTTGATACTTAGCAAATAGAATGCCAATCCAAAAGTAAACAAAAATACAATGTTTGGTATTTGGCACTGAATTTGTTCAAATTTTGTGATTTTATATATTAAACTTATATTTGTTAATACATTATGAAAAAACTATACATATTATCCTTTTTGCTAATACCATTTATGGTTACATCGCAAACATCAATAAATATAAATGGCAGCTCTGACGTAATATCAGGGGGCACACATTTCGAAACTGTTTCCTCTGCAGATCCGGTTGATATTTCTTTTGACATTAATAATGAAGGTTCGGCAGCTACTTGGAGAGTAACCCGATATCAGGTGGATGTGCCATCAGAATGGACTGATAATTTGTGTTGGGGTCATTCTACAGATCCCTTTGGAGGTACTTGTTATTCTTCTAGTCAAATGAATGGAAATCCATGGACAACGCCAACATCAGGTTCTTTTTCTGTTGGGGCAGGAGAGTATGGGAAATTAAAAGTAACTATTGATCCTCAAGATTTATCATACGGAACTGGACATTACCGCTATTACATTTCTTATAATGGTAGCCTTTATATTGACTCTGTTGATTTAATGTTTGAATATCCTTTAGGTCTTGAGCTTGCCGAACCTATTACAGTATCAATTGCTCCAAATCCTGCGTCTGATTTCATACAGGTTTCCATGAACGGTGTTCAAGGTGCCAAAATGAAGATGGTTGATGTACTTGGAAATCTTGTAGTTCAAAAAAGTGTTTCTTCTTCTGAAAAGATAGATATATCATCATTTAAAAGTGGTATTTATATTATTTCTTTTGATATTCCAGGAATGAAGTCGATTATGCGTAAAGTAATCGTTAAACATTAACCTATTCCCCTTTTTACATTTTCTCTACACTGACAATTAATTGTCTACTTTTACCATATGTCAAAAAACAGAAAAAAGCATTCAAAAAAAGGCTTTAAAAGAAATTCTATTAGACCTTTATTGATTCAGGTTTTTGAACGAAATCAAGGAGAACAGCTTACCCACAAAGAAATTTGTCAAGTTATTGATGCACGCGACCCGAATTCAAGACAAAATGTATTTGATGAGCTAAGTATGCTTGTAAAACATGGTTCAATCGAAAGAGTTAATCATTTTACCTTCAAAAGTCTTCAGAATTCTCAATATTTAGAGGGTAAAATAGACATTACCCAAAGAGGAGCAGGTTTTGTTTCTGTGGATGGACAAGAAAGAGATATTTATATTGCTCCTCCAAATACAAACAGAGCACTTCAAAATGATCAGGTAAGAATAAAAATAATCAAAGAAGGCAAATCTAGAGATGAAGGCGTTGTTGTTGAGGTTCTTAAACGAGACAAAGTTCTTTTTGTTGGTGAATTACGAATAGCCAGAAAAGATGCGATTCTTATACCTGATAACCACAGAATGGGCACGGAGATCATCATTCCATTATCCAAAACAAATGGTGCCAAGCACGGTCAAAAAGTCTTGGCGAAAATAACCGCATGGCCAAAGGGATCGAATACTCCCTATGGTGAGGTGTCCACCGTTCTTGGAGCGTCGGGCAGTAATGATGCAGAAATGTTATCTATTTTATATAATCATGGAATAGAACCAGAATTCCCTCAAGAAGTTATCGATGAGGCGGAATATGTGAAAATTGAATTAGATTCTGACGAAATAAAGAGACGTCGAGATTTCAGAAAAACCCTCACCGTTACTATTGATCCTTTGGACGCTAGAGATTTTGATGACGCTATTTCTATAGAACGTTTACAAAACGGGAATCTTGAGATAGGTGTTCATATCGCTGATGTCAGTCATTATGTAAAGCCAAACAGTCATATGGATAAAGAGGCGGTAAAGAGATCTAATTCCGTTTACTTGGTCGACAGAGTTATTCCAATGCTTCCTGAACAATTATCGAATGTAGCCTGTTCACTACGTCCCCATGAAGATAAATACACTTTTTCTGCAGTATTTGAGATGGATGAAAGTGGAAAGGTGTTTAAAGAATGGTATGGTAAAGGCGTAATACATTCAGACAGGAGGTTCACCTATGAAGAGGCGCAAGATATCATAATGGGTGATGGAGGTGATCACGCCTCAGAGCTAAAGCTTCTAGATAAGATTGCCAAGGTAATGCGAAAACGCAGATTGAAAAATGGTGCTTTGAGTATTGAATCAGAAGAGATGAGATTCAAATTAGGGGAAAATGGGTTCCCTGAAGGAATCCTGATTAAAACATCAAAAGATGCACACAAATTAGTTGAGGAGTTTATGCTGTTGGCAAATCGTCATGTTGCGATGTTTTTGGGTAAACCTACTGAAAATGAGCAAAAGTCAACATGTATCTATCGGGTACATGATACGCCAGACCCCGCTAAGCTGGATATATTTTCAGTTTTCATTAAGAAATTTGGATATAGCGTGGACTTAACTCAACCCGAAAGCATATCGAAAAACATTAATAAATTATTAGGGGACATTCGATTAAAAAACGAATATTCAATGATTCAGTCAATGGCGATTAGATCAATGGCAAAAGCAACTTATGAAGTTGAAAATATAGGTCATTATGGACTCGCTTTTCCATATTACACTCATTTCACTTCACCAATAAGACGTTATGCTGATTTAATTATTCATCGAATGCTTGAAAATAAACTGGCTAAATCAGGAAGTAAATTTGATAAAGGATTAGAACAAATCTGTAAACATATTTCAAGCAATGAGAAAAAAGCATCTGAATCAGAAAGAGAATCCACAAAATATTTTCACACTTTGTTTGTCCAAGAATTTATAGGTGAAGAATTTGAAGGTGTGATTTCCGGTATTGCTGATCATGGGATGTATGTGCGTATGGATGAAAATCATTGTGAGGGAATGGTTCCAATGAATGCGATACCAGGTGATCGTTTTCGCTTTGATCAGGATTCATTTCGAATTATTGGTTCAAAAACCAAAAAAGAATACAATTTTGGAGACCGAGTTAAAGTTAGAATATATGAGGTCAGTCCAAGAAAAAGACAGGTTGATTTGGAGTTAATCGAGGTATAATATGGCACTAATTAAGTCTTGCAGAGGCAACACACCATTATTTGGAGATAACTGTTGGCTGGCCGAGAACGCTACTATTGTTGGAGACGTTCGAATGGGCAACGATTGTTCAATTTGGTTTAATGCAGTTGTTCGTGGTGATGTAAATTCAATACGAATGGGGAACCAAGTGAATGTCCAAGATGGCGCAGTTATACATTGTACATTTGAAAAAACTAAAGTGAATATAGGTAACAATGTCTCAATTGGACATAATGCATTGTTACATGGTTGTGAAATTGGTGATGATGTCCTCATTGGAATGGGTTCTATTGTAATGGACAATTGCATAATTGAGTCCAATTGTATTATTGCTGCCGGAGCTGTTCTTTTGGAAGGAACAAAAGTTGAATCATGGACGATTTATGCTGGAGTTCCAGCTAAAAAAGTCAAGAGTTTATCTCCAGAGTTATTTGAGGGCGAGGTTAAAAGAATTGCAAAAAATTACGTAAAATACGCAAGTTGGTTCAAATAAAAAACGGGACCGAAGCCCCGTTATAAACTAAATTAATTTAAAGAAACATACTTAAGCTGCCTCTTTAGAAGTTGAAGCTACAGCCAAACTGTATACAACAAGTCCAAAACCAATTTTATTGATGGCATCACCGATGTTGTATACAACATTCATGTCAATACCAATGTCTCCCATGAAGGAATACCATTGTCCATCAGCCGTTCCGATCATGTATCCAAGAGGGTAAATGGCCCAACCTATAAGCACAAATTTCACAAGCATATTGTGCGCGCTAAGAACACTTCCACCGGCTTTTGTAGCTAGCTCTTTTGCTTCTCCGAACATAATTAGATATACGATGTAAAAATATGCAGCTCCCGAAATTAATCCCCACAATGCAGCATTTTCTTGATAAACAGCTTCACCGAAGTATCCAGTTACAAGCATTACAACAGAGGCTCCAATTAGTGTCCACATTAATTTTTTTGTTGCCCCAGCTATTTTGAGAATTAAATAAAACTCTACGCACATTAATGGAACGGTAAGAATCCAATCTACATATCTGAAAAAGGTGGGAGAACTTCCTGCTACCGCGCCGTCTGCGTCTAAATGTACTGATCCGCCCCAATAGTCGCGCATGTAGAAGTAGTGAACCGCCGCAATGAAGGTGATTAAACCGGAAACTAAAATAGATGTTTTCCATTTACGGTCAAATGAGTTCATTGATAAAAAGAAAAAGACTGAAGCAGCCATCATGGCCATACATCCTACAAAGAATGTAAAACCGACGTAATCGTTAGGCAACATTTCTTTGAAATCGCCTGCAAGTAATAAATTATTCATTTTGTTTAAGTTTTTGATTTGATAGTTAAACAAAGCGCGCACTAAAAAGTTCATTTGTTATAAAAAAAATTTACATTACAGGTACTCTTTTGTACTTTTTATACCCTGATTCGTATGATTTCTGTAATGTTCCTTAAATATTTGATTTCCTAATTCATAAGCACCAATAGTGACATTTTTTTTCTGCCGATCCGATTTGAATTGTTTTAAGGTTCATGTATCTACCTTGGACCTTTTTCGGTAAATTAGCTAAAAATTATATTCATGAAATATCAAAGAATAGATGCCAGTCTATACATAAACAATAGAAAGAATTTTGTTTCGCGGATGGAGCCTAAGTCATTGGCTGTTTTTAATTCAAATGACATATTCCCAATAAGTGCAGATAGCACCATGCCATTTCAGCAGCACCGTGATATTCTTCATTTATCCGGTGTTGATCAAGAGGAGTCTATACTGGTTATATTTCCAGATGCATCAACGGACAAACACAAAGAAGTTCTGTTTTTAAAGGAAACAAGTGAACTAATCGCGATTTGGGAAGGTGAAAAGCTAGATAAAAAAAATGCGTTTGAAGTCTCGGGTATTAAAACGGTTTATTGGCTTCAGGATTTTCCGACGATTTTCAAGCAAATGATGGCTGAAGCTGATGGGATATATTTAAATACCAATGAGCATTTAAGAGCGAATACAGAGGTTGAAACAAGAGAAGACCGGTTTATTAAAAAAGTGAAACAGGATTATCCCGGGCACAGAACCTATAAGTCCGCTCCGATTATGCACAAAATCAGATCCATTAAACATCCGATTGAAATTGAATTGATGCAAAAGGCGTGTGACATCACTAAGGCAGGAGTTAACAGATTGCTGAAATTCATAAAACCAGGTGTTTGGGAGCATCATATTGAGGCAGAGCTTGTTCATGAATTTTTAATGAATTCTTCAAAGGGGTTTGCCTATACCCCAATCGTCGCATCTGGAAAAAATGCATGTGTGTTGCATTATATTGAAAACAATCAAAAATGCTTGGCTGGTGATGTAATCTTATTGGATGTTGGTGCGGAGTATGCCAATTATGCGTCTGATCTAACCAGATGCATTCCTGTGAGTGGTCGTTTTTCCGAACGTCAAAAAGATGTTTATAATGCTGTACTGCATGTAAAGAAAGAATCTGAAAAACTATTACTACCAGGTATAATGATGGCAGATTATCACAAACAGGTTGGTCACCTCATGGAAGAGCAATTGGTCAATTTGAGTTTAATAACTCTAGATGACATTAAAAATCAAAACCCAGATTGGCCAGCATATAAAAAGTATTTTATGCACGGAACGTCCCATTTTATTGGTCTCGACACGCATGATGTTGGGTTGTGGAATGCCCCTATCGAGGCAGGGATGGTTTTTACCTGTGAACCTGGAATATATATTCCAGAAGAAGGTTTGGGAATCAGACTTGAGGATGACCTAGTCGTTCAGAAAAGTGGGGCTCCATTTAATTTAATGGCTGATATTCCTCTTGAGGTAGAGGAGATTGAAGATGTCATGAATTCTAAATAATAGGTTTTTGTTAAACTATAAGATTTCAGGTTCTGGACCTCTTTGTGTATTCATTCATGGCTTTTTGGAGTCAATGAATATGTGGCATTATTTGCCTTTAGATGAGCTCAATTGCAGAAAGCTTATCATTGATCTCCCTGGTCATGGAAATTCGGCGTTAAGTGATTCCAACAAGCCGAGTATAGATTTTATGGCAGAAGAAATTGTCTCAATTCTAAACAAAGAAAAGGTCGACGATTTTAATGTGGTTGGACACAGTATGGGAGGTTATGTCGCCCTTTTGTTGAAGGAAAAAATGCCATCATGTAGTAAAGTAATTATGTTGAACTCTAATTATTGGTCCGATTCACCTACCAAGAAAAAGGATAGAGAGCGGGTGTCTAAAATTGCATTTAAAGCCAAGAATTATTTTATTCAAGAAGCAATTCCCAACTTATTTTCTGATCAATTAGAATATAAAGCCGAAATCCAAGAGCTGATTTTAGAAGCCAAATTGATATCTCCAGAGGCCATATCTTATGCGGCACTTGCAATGAAAGACCGATTGGATCAAAGCAAAATATTAAATTCTGATGATTTTATATTTATTCATGGGGAGCTAGATTCCTTGGTTGACAAAGCGATGTTTGATCTAGAAATCATTAAATCAACTCATTTTCATGAGATTTCAAATGCAGGACACATGAGCTACATAGAAAATCATGGCGAGGTAATTGATGTATTAAAACTATATTTGATCGATTAATTTTATATGAACTGTAAGGGATTACTTCTATTTGTCTTTTTTTTATCACCATTTATTTCTTACAATCAAATCAACGAAATGAATTCTGATAGTGAAGAACATGTTTATCAGCTTCCATTTGAAAAAGGGAAGAAAGTGATGCTCATGCAAGGATACAATGGTACCTTTTCGCACAAAAACAAATTTGCTCTTGATTTTAGATTAAGAAAGGGGCGTAAAATTTATGCGGCAAGAGGAGGTAAGGTGATCAAGGTTGTTCAACATCACAATGAGGGAGGTCCACATAAAAAATATTTAACGAAAGGAAATCATGTGATTGTCAGTCATGGAGACGGAACTTATTCAGCATATTGGCATTTAATGTTGAATGGGTCTTTGGTTAAAAAAGATGATCTTGTAAAAACGGGTGATCCAATAGCAAAGGCAGGAAGTACGGGATATTCATCGATGTCTCATTTGCATTTTATGGTCTACCGTTATAACGAAAAGGGATACCGTGAGACATTCCCAACCAAGTTTTATACTTCAAAAGGTATAATAGAGTTAAAGTCTTACAGAAGGTATAAGCACCCTTAATTAATGGTCTCTCTCCTCAAATTTTTCTAGCTTTTTGTTTTTGATACGCTGAACAATAAAGTAAATCAGTAGAGCAAATAATACAGTTAGAATGAGTCCATATCCTATGATTACAAATTCCATATTTAACCCAATTTAACGGCGGTACCATAAGCCAAAATCTCTGATGCCCCTTGCATGACCATGGTCGTTGTGAATCTAATATTTACAATGGCATCTGCATTTAACGATTTAGCATCATCTATCATGCGCTGCATTGCTTGTTCCCTAGATTGAGCTTGAAGCTTGGTGTATTCGCTAATTTCACCACCTACAATATTTTTAATTCCCGCAAAGATGTCACGTCCAACATTTCTTGCTCTGACTGTACTACCTCTTGCAATACCAAGGATTTCTATTACTTCTCTTTTCGGTACAGTTTCAATGGTTGATAATATCATAATTAATATTTAGAATAGACGCCTGAATCCTCAGGCGTCATTAAAGTTAGTCATTAATCATTGTCACCGTTTATCAGGACTGGTGTTTTTCCATCTGTAAGGATCAACTTGGCATTTGGAGACATTGAAATCTCTTTAAGAACCTCGAGGCTTTTCCATTGAATGTTTCCTTCTGTGATACCTTCTTTGATAATCAATTGGGCATCTCGAATTCCAGTAGCTTCGATTCTTTTTCTTTCGGCTTCTTTTTCTTCACGTTGAAGAATAAATTTCATTTGTTGTGCTTCTTGCTCAGCTTGCAGTTTGGACTCTATTGCGGCATACAAGCCTTTTGGAAGGGTGATGCTTTTCATAAGCACAGCTTCAATAATAAAACCTCTGTCATCCAATAATTTGGACATTTGATTTTTTATCTCTTTCTCGATTTCACCTCTTTTTCCTGAGTGCATGTCTTTGGCATAAAACCGGGCGCAAACGTCGGCAGAAGCTGAACGAAATGTACTTAAGATTAATGTTCGTTCATAACCCTTTCCGACAGTCGAAATGATTTCTGAAACCTTATTTTCTTCTATATGATAGAGTATAGAAATTTCCGCCTGAACATTTAGCCCTTCTTTTGATGGGAGGTTGAGCTTTATTTCTCTGTTAATTGTTCTTATCGGAACACGAACAACGCTACTTGTAAAAGGGTTGTAAAATAATAGGCCTTGAGTTTTGGTTTTGCCTTTTAGTTTTCCGAATTTTTGTTTTATCCCTACATCTCCTGGACGAATGACAGCGCAAGAGCATAAAATTGCTGAAATACAGCTTAGTATTATTATATGTTTTTTCATTATTTATTGATTTAATCGGTTTGTTATTTATAGATATTTTTCATTTGGTTTATCCAAATTTGGGAGGCGGCGTTTCTATAATGGAGGGTCGATCAATTGTCTTCTCTGAGAAGTTAATCATCGTATTACCAACTATAATGTTGCCAATGTTGACAGAGAACAAGTAGATGTTTTCATCGTTGATATCATCTGCTTCATCTTCTAAAAACCCAATTGTATCCACTTCAGTATACTGCTGAATACAAAGTGAGGAAGTTGATTTCAATAACACTCCTGCGAATAAAAAGATAATTATAAGTCGAGGTAAAAACATTTTCTATTTTAAATTATCAAAAAACATACCATAAAAAAAGCCGGGGATTGCCCGGCTTTGATAATATGAATGAAATGGCAATTAGAATTTCAATGCCAATCCAAATTGAATTGGGGCACCACCCCAGGCACCTAATTCAATATGGGCTCCTAAATTTTCTGTGAAGAAAAAACGAGCGCCAAAGGCAAGCCTAAAAGCTACTGGAATTACTGCTTCCTCTTGTTCTGAATCTGGTTCACCATTTGTAGAGGCAACCCTATTGATCATTCTATAACCAACTCCAGCACCGATATATGCATCCATCTGATCATTTTGAACAATATGTTTGTTCAATCTAATCATGATTCTGGTTCTTTTTGTAGTCAAGTCATAATTAGCTGAATAGGTTGAGTCTGAATAAGTTTGTGTAACAGGATCGTAAATAGATATTGTATCAATATCATCATAATTAAATCCGGTCTTTACAAAATTTCCGTCTATTCCAATTCCAAAATCATCAGCAATCATATATTCAAATCGACCACCATAGGCAAAAGGCCCTCCGTTTACTTTATAATTATCTCCATCACCATTTTGCCATATGATGTTTCCGGTAGGCCATCCAATACCTGCATCAACCATAATGCTACCTTGCATCACTGGCGATTGAGCAAAAAGGCTTGAACTCATAATAAATCCAAAACCTGCAATAAGTAATAATTTTTTCATTTTTTCTTAATTTAAGTTTATAATTACTCTATACGAGAGTTCTTAAATATAGTTACTTTTTTGGTAACACATAACGAGTTTCTTCTTCTTCAAACTTTGCGCCATTTTTCACATATTTGTCAAACCAGTTGTTGATTTGCTCAGATGCATGTTCAGCATTTTTTCTAATGCCGTGGTTGTCACCCTTATATTCAATAAATACGTGTTTTATGCTGTGTTCCTCGAATTTGTCATGTAGCTCACGGGGTTCCTCTATGGATACGGCTTGATCCTTAGTTCCATGCATGAAAAGGAATTTAGTTGATTTTGGTAATTCATACGGCCAAAATACAGCGGATCTCTTTATGAGCTGATTTTCTGAATCGTTTTCATAATTAGGAATAAGAGCGTTATATACATGTGATTCCATATCAGGTCGGTTTTTTTTCATTGTGAGAAGGTTGCACATGCCTCCCACTACTACAACTGCTTTAATTTGAGGATTGTTTCTAGTGGCCATATATGACATCATGCCTCCTCGGCTGATTCCGAACATGCCTATTTTTGAGGTGTCGGCACCTTCGATTTGCGATAACGTAGGAATTAAATTAAGTACATCGTTCACATCAGAGCCGCCAAATTCTTCTTTGCCTTCGCTATTAGAATTGCCTCGATAGTTTGATGCAATTACCACAAATCCAGCAGATGCTATTTTCCCCATGTATACTGCCGCTGTTCCAACTAGGAGGCTTCCCCTATCTCTGTTTCCTCCTCGATTATATATAATACAAGGGTAATCCCCCTTTGCCTTTGGTTTCACGACAAAACCCGTGACCATAAGACCATCGCTATTATATACCATCCGGTGAATTTTTATTGAATCAACATATTCGAATCCTTTTCGCAATTTGTCTTTCTTTAGGATCTTTTTACCAATAGGTGTGGTTTTGTAGTCAATGAGTTCCGTTTTTATAAGCTCTCCTTCTTCAAATTCTCCCCAATCCGCACGGGCTGTGCTTGGTGTAGTTTCGTGAGTATGCTGGGCAGTAATAACGACTTGATTCATTAGAAAAGTCAACAATAAAAATAATTTGTATCTCATCAGGGTTCGATTAAAACTTCATGTAATGTAACAAATCGATGCCTTTAGGGTGATTTTAAGCATGGGTATAAACACTTGTTAATGTGATAGATAGGGCATTTTTTTGTACTGTAAATATAAGGCAATTAAATTCTTTCATACAAATACGGAAAAAATAAATTACCTTTGTCGCATGTTGTGGCAAACTTTTATAGTTTGTTCATGTTTTAACCGGTACTTTTAAGCTTGATTCTTTTTTGTGTCGCTAACCAATATTTTGATGCAGAAACAACTTTCTTTTTACAATTCGAAATTCGCAATGAATTATTCAGGCTTGGATAATGAGAAGTGTAATGCAGCCAAAAAAATAGCAAGTTTATAATTATGGGTAGATCTCAAGAAACATTTAATAAAAAGCAACGCGAAAAAAATCGCAATCTCAAGAAAAAAGAAAAACTCGAAAAAAAAGAGATGAGAAGACAGTCTTCAGCGGGTGGAAGTGAGATTGATTGGGAGAGTGCTCCAGTCAATAATACATTATCACAAGACGAAGAACGTCAGAAAGCGAACCACAGAAATCAGAATAAAGATTAATAACAACTAATACAAGTACAATGAAAAAAGGAGTAGTAAAATTCTTCAACAATGAAAAAGGATTCGGATTTATTAAAGATGACGAGTCAAGTGAAGATGTTTTTGTTCACAAAACAGGTTTGGTAGATAACATCAGAGAAGATGATCAAGTCGAATATGACGTTGAGCAAGGACAAAGAGGCTTAAATGCTGTAAATGTGACTAAAGTTCAATAAACATAATTGAATCAGTTAAAAACCTCATGTTTTCATGGGGTTTTTTTTATGTCAAACAATTTTTTTAATCCAATTAAACCACTTAAAAGGTGGATATTTAAAAGGCAAATCTATCCATGTTGGAGTCTGCAATATGGCTTTTGAATGACTAAAACATTTGAATCCGTCATAACCACGATAGGAACCAGTGCCACTGTTTCCAACCCCACCAAATGGGAGGTTGTGATTTGCTATGTGGAGAAGTCCATCGTTAATACAGGCTCCACCGCTACTCGTTTTATGCATCACCTCTTTCGCTATTTTGTTTGGTCCATAATAATAAAGAGCCAAGGGTTTTTCATACTGTTCGATGATTTCAATTGCAGTAGAAAGTTCGTCAAAGGCAATCACTGGTAAAATGGGCCCAAAAATCTCATCTTTCATGATGACATCATCCAACCCCACATCAACCATTATTGTTGGTTGAATATACCTATTGGTTTTATCGATTTTCCCTCCTGACTTTATGGTTCCCTCAGAAAGCAATTTACTTAACCTTTCAAAGGCAGTATTATTTATAATTTTAGGATAAAAGACGCTGTGCATAGGGTTTTCGCCAAAAGCTTTTGTCCAATACGCATCAATTTTTGAAATAAGTTCCTCCTTAACACTTTGATGAACGAGAACATAATCAGGAGCTACACATGTCTGTCCTGCATTGATTGATTTTGACCAAGCAATTCGTTTTGCAGCGATTTCAATATTTGCATTTTTATCCACAATACAGGGTGATTTTCCTCCCAGTTCCAAAACCACTGGAGTTAAAAATGCGGATGCCGCTTTCATGACAATCTTTCCAACTCTTGAGCTTCCTGTAAAAAAGATATGATCGAATTTGTTTTTTAATAACAAGGTTGTTTCTGCGATATCTCCTTGAACGACACTGACATAATCTTCTTCAAAAACCTCTGAGATCATTTTCTCCATAAGCAAAGCGGTATTCGGGGCGTCTACGGAAGGTTTTAATATGGCACAACACCCTGAGGAGATAACTCCAACCAAAGGGCAAAAGACAAGTTGGAAAGGGTAATTCCATGGAGCAATGATAAGAGAGACTCCAAGGGGCTCCTGTTGAATTCTACTTCTTGAAGGTAAAAGATAAATAGGTGTCGATACACGTTGAACCTTTGTCCATTTATTCAAGTTTTTTAGATGAAATTTAATTTCTGATTTGACCAAACTTATTTCGGTAAGGTATGCCTCTTGAAAAGACTTTTTCAGGTCTTTTTTTAATGCATCTGCTATTTCACTTTCGTGTGATTCGACGACGCGAAGCAATTTTTTAAGATTTCTTTTTCTAAAAGAAACATCTTTAGTGGTATGACTCTTGAAAAAAGCTCTTTGTTTATTTAAGAGATCATTTAGTCTATTCTCAGTGAGTAGATTCATACTCAAATGTAGTCAAATGAATTTTTATTCTTTGTTTTTAGAATCGATAAGGATCGTAACAGGTCCATTATTGATCAGCTCCACCTGCATATTCGCGCCAAATATTCCAGTTTTAATTTCTGAATTCACTAAAGAATTCATTTTACGAATAAAATATTCATACAACGCTTTTGCTTTTTCAGGTTTTGCTGCCATCATAAAGCTTGGTCTATTTCCTTTCCTCGTCATTGCGTGCAAAGTAAATTGACTGATAACAAGCAATGACCCATAGGCATCATTGACAGAAAGGTTCATTTTGTCATTTTTATCATCAAAAACCCGAAGAGCGGAACATTTTGAAGCCAAATAATCGGCATCTAATTCATCATCTTCATGTTCTATGCCAACAAAAACAACAAGACCATTTTTAATTTGGGCGTATGGATTTTGTTCAATATGAACTGTAGCCTTGGTGACGCGTTGAACTAAGATTCTCATTTAAATTCATTTCTTCGATAGGGATCTGTTTTATCTTCATTCATTAGTTGAAGATAAGTTAGATACCTTGTTTCAAAAATGTCACCATCTTGTACCGATGACTTGATGGCGCAATTCGGTTCTTCTACATGTAAACAGTTATGAAACTTGCATTTTCCTAATAAATCACGCATTTCTGGAAAATAATGGGCGTAATGCTCCTTTTCAAGATCAACAAGACCAAAAGCTCTTATGCCAGGAGTATCAATAATAAACCCTCCACTATTCAGAGCATGCATTTCAGAGAAGGTTGTTGTATGTTTGCCTTGTTCATGCGCAGATGAGATTTCTCCTACTCGTAGATTTAAATTGGGATCGAGCGTATTTACCAAAGTCGTTTTTCCGACACCGCTATTTCCTGAGATCATTACTTTTTTGTTTTTAATCTCATCCCTCATAAAAGCAACGGTTTTTTCATCTTCAGCTACAATTTTGTGGCAAGGATAGCCGATATGAGAATATATTTTTATCAATGCTTCAAGCTGTTTTAATTCTTTGGAAGGGTACAAGTCTGTTTTATTAAACAAAATGGTAGTAGGTATTCTAAATGATTCTGCAGCAACAATAAAACGATCTATAAAGGCAATTTGAGTCACTGGTGATTTAAGTGTAGCGACCAAGTAAACTCTGTCAATATTGGCAGCAATTATCTGCATTTGTTTGCTTAGGTTGGTTGATTTTCGAACCAGATAGTTTGTTCTATCATGAACCGCTTGTATTACGAATTGGTCTTCATCTCCACTTTTCTTAGTAATCAGCTCTACTATATCACCAGCGGCAATGGGATTTGTAGTTTTAATTCCTTTTAATCGAAGCTTCCCTTTTATCGTTGCATTCACTGTGGTATTTGATTCTAAAAGAACTTTATACCATTTACCAGTTGATTTGATGACTAAACCTTGCATATAGCAAAAGTACTTTACTTAAGCCTCATTGAAAAGAAAAGCAACGAAATAGTTGTATTTTTGAATATGTCAAATTCGCGTTTCGGACTTATCGGACAATCATTAAATCATTCTTTCTCACAACAGTTTTTCACGGATTTCTTTTCAAAAAACGATATCGATGGATCTTATGAGAATTTAGAATTTCAGGATATTGAAGCCCTAAAATCATTTTTCAATGATGCCGTTTACAATTATGCTGGACTAAACGTTACTATTCCTTATAAAACGGCAGTTATTCCATTTCTTGACAGAGTCGATGATGAAGCAAAAAAAATTGGGGCAGTGAATACCATTAAAGTTGTTTCAGGGCAATTGATTGGATATAACACTGATGTTTTTGGATTTAGGCAAAGTATAAAACCATTTTTAACCAACAAACATGAAAAGGCAATGGTTATTGGAACGGGAGGAGCATCAAAGGCCATCGATTTTGTATTAAAAAAAATAGGCTTGGAAGTCCTTTTTATTTCTCGTCAAACCAATGATTCTAATGATGTCTTTACCTATGAAGAAATCAATAACTACATGGTTGATGCCTGTAAGTTGGTTGTGAATTGTACTCCAGTGGGGAGCTATCCTTTGGTTGAGGATGAGGTTTTCTTTCCTTATGAACACCTGTCCAAAGAACATTTAGTTATCGATCTAATTTATAACCCATCTAAAACAGTTTTCTTAAAAAAATCAGAAAATAATGGTGCCCAAATATTGAATGGTAGCAGCATGCTCAGCGAACAAGCTATGAAAAGTTGGCAAATTTGGAGTCAGAAAGATTAAATATGCAGTGGGCGATTATCCGTTGCTGCTAATGCCGCCTCTTTAATGGCTTCCGTGTAAGTGGGATGCGGATGACATATTCTTGCGAGGTCCTCTGCCGAGGCCCTGTATTCCATTGCCGTGACCGCTTCCATAATTAAATCTGCCGCTCTTGGGGCAATCATATGAACACCTAGAATTTCGTCAGTTTCTTTATCGGCTAAAATCTTTATCATTCCGCTAATATCCATACTCGCTCTTGCTCTTCCCAAGGCTCGAATGGGAAATGTCCCTGATTTATATTCTATATTATCCTTTTTAAGTTCTTGTTCAGTTTTACCAACTGCTGCGACTTCTGGCCACGTGTAGACCACTCCAGGGATTAGGTTGTGGTTAATGTGCGGTTTTTGACCGGCCATAAATTCAGCAACATACACGCCTTCTTCCTCTGCCTTGTGCGCCAACATAGCACCTTTAACTACATCACCAATGGCGAAAATATTTGATACCGCTGTTTGCATATTGTCATTGATGTCAACTTGCCCTCTTTCATTCACTTTGAGGCCCGCATTTTCTAAATTAAGACCTTCTGTATATGCTTTTCTTCCAACAGCAACCAAACAGTAGTCAGCTTCCATTTGAACCTCTTGGCCTTTTTTGTTTAGCGCTTTTAGTACTACATGTTTTCCTTTGTTAACTACACTTTGTACCTGATGCTCTAAGTGAAGTTTGAATCCTTCTTTCTTTAGGATTTTAGAAAATTCTTTACCAACAGTTTCATCCATTGAGGATAATATTCTTGACGAATATTCCATGACTTCTACTTGACTTCCAAGTCTTCTGTATACGGACCCCAATTCCAATCCAATTACTCCACCACCGATAACCAACATTTTCTTTGGGATTTCCTTTAGGTTTAGCGCTTCTGTAGAAGTTATAATTCTCTTTTTATCCGGTTCCATTCCCGGAAAGTAATTCGGTTTAGAGCCTGTAGCGATGATAAAATTCTTGGCTTTAAGTTGAGATGATTTTTCTCCTTTTTTACTTACTTCAATGGTGTTTTTGTCAATAAATGAACCAAGACCATGAACGACGTCAATTTTATTTTTATCCATTAAAAATTTTACTCCGTCACAAGTTTGACTTATGACTTCATTCTTTCTTTTCATCATTTGCTCTAAATTCACCTTTAGGTCATTCAGGTCGATCCCATGCTTGTCAAACGTGTGCGCTGCATTGTGGTAGTGCTCTGAAGAATCCAGCAAGGCTTTGGATGGGATACACCCAACATTCAGGCAGGTGCCACCCAAGGTGTCATACTTTTCTACTAAAGCTGTTTTCATACCCAATTGGGCACATCTAATGGCTGCTACATATCCTCCTGGGCCAGATCCTATTACAATTACGTCGTACATATTGATGAAATTTTTACAAAGGTAAAAATACTACAAACAATTCATTGACAAGAACTGTTGAATTTCTCAATTCCTTGTATTTTGTTTTTCTTTGTGAATAGATTCATGATTTTATAGAAATCGCAATGCGTAAAAAAAAGATTTTACTTTTTGGTGTGGGCTGGCTTGGAAAAGAATTGCTTGAATCTTTTTTGGATGAAAATCAGGACGTGTATGTAGCCACAAGGGATGTTCACAAGTGGGTCTCTTTTGAGTCAAAACTTAAACTTGTTGAGCTTGATTTTCAGTCAGCTGATTTAAATTTGGAAGTCACCTCTTTTGATCTTGTGATTATTATGTTGCCACCAAGTGGATTTTCTAATTATGCACAAGTAATAAAAAACATTTGTCTTAATCTGACAGATCCCAAACATGTTGTGTATACAAGCTCCACTGGTGTATATCAAAATCAAGAAGGCTTTGTTAATGAAGAATCGAATGTGGATGAGCAACATGTTGTATTCAAGGCAGAACAGGAAGTGGTAAAAATGTTCCCGGGAAAGTATACCATTTTGCGTTTATCAGGATTGATTTCAGAGGATCGCCATCCAACAATACATTTACTGAAAAAGGAAAAGAATTTAGGAGCTGACGTCCCGGTAAACTTAGTCCATCGCAATGATGTTATTCGAGCCATAAATCTTCTTAAAGAAAGCGGGCCAACATCGGAAATATATAATCTGAGTTATCCTGCAAACCCGTCTCGCAGTGATTATTATAATTTTTATGCGAAAAACTTCTTTGGTCGTTTAATTATTTTCTCCGGAGGAGGACATGGTAAAACAATTATTGGCTCAAAATTTGTAAAAAAACATGGATATAAGTACAAAACATCAATCTGGGATGTGGAATTAAACAACATTTCGCTCTAATTTGCGTCTAACTACTAGAAATGAAAGGAATAGCAATCATCATTTTTTTAATGATGGCTTTTAATAGCCGAGCCGATCATATTATTGGAGGTGATATCTATTATGATGATTTAGGAGGAGGGAATTATAAATTTTACATTACCATATACCGTGACTGTAATGCCGAGGGCGCCTGGTTTGATGACCCACTGAAGCTATCCGTTTATAATAACAATTCCCTCATTGAAAATGTCAATGTTTTTTTCCCTGGTTATATTACGTTGCCTATAGATTTTGACAACCCTTGTGCAACAGCTCCAACTGATGTTTGCGTTCAAAGAGCCATATATGAAAAAACGATTTTTCTCCCACCAGTAGTTGGTGGGTATACTGTGTCATATCAAAGATGTTGCAGGGGCCCAAATGTTACCAACATAGTCAATCCAGATGACACGGGACTAACGCTCACCACACACATTCCCGGATCAGAGACAGGAATTACAAATAACAGTAGTCCAAGGTTTTCAAATTATCCGCCGACATTGCTTTGTGTTGGACAGGAGTTGGTTTTTGACCATTCGGCTACAGATCCTGACGGTGATGAATTGGTGTATACTTTGGTTTCACCATATACAGGAGCAAGTTCTTTGGATCCCGCTCCGAACCAATCTCCACCTCCGCCATATTTCCCCGTGCAGTGGCTTGGAGGGTTTAATGCCGCGTCACCTTTAGGACCAGGCTCTACAAGTTCGATTGATGCCAATGGTATGTTTACTGTAAATCCAAGTATCATTGGTTTAATGGTTGTTGGTGTCCGCGTTCAAGAGTATAGAAATGGCCAACTCATAGGTGAAACAATTAGAGACTTTTTATTTAAGGTTTTTGACTGCAACATCACCATGCAGGCGATATTACCCACTCAAGAAGAATTGAGTTCTTTCATCTCATTTTGTCAAGGTCTTACTGTTGATTTTGAAAACAATTCGTACGGGGGTACAAATTATTCATGGGATTTTGGAGTTCCTGGAACCAACACTGATGTCAGCTCTTCTTTTACTCCATTTTTCACCTATCCCTCTCCAGGAAGTTACATTGCTCAACTCATAGTTAATCCCGGATGGGATTGCACGGATACAGCTTATATTGAAATTACAGTGAACAACCCTTTTTCTTTGTCATGGGAAGCTGAGGACTCTTTATGTATTACAGGAAATAATTTTGAGTTTAACGGGGTCTCTAGCAATTTGTCTGCTAATTTTCAATGGCAGCTAGACCCTGATGCTAGTTTAGAGAATTTCAATGGTATTGATATTCCAAATATTTCATTTTCTAGCTCCGGATATCATACCATCATATTAAACGGAGATGATGGTGATTGCAATACCTTTTTTGAAGATTCCGTTTTTGTTGTTGAACAAGCAGTTGTAGACATACTGTTACCTGATGAAATTGAATGTTTGGGTTTAACAATTGATTTTTCAGGAGCTTATGCCAATGTAAATTCAATACTTTGGAATTTCGGAAATAATGGATCAAATTCTGATCAAAGTACTTCTTTTAATCCGAATTACACTTATTTATCTCCTGGAACATATACCGTTCAGCTTATTGGTGAATCCGTTGAAAACTGTTCGGATACCACTACAACAGAAATCACTTTAAATGAACCTATTTCTTTGGCGTTTACAAATAATGACTCTTTATGTATTACCGATGGATTATATGATTTTGAAGCACTGGTTAGTGGACCTCCGAATGCATTATATGAGTGGGATTTTGGACCGAATGCTTCTACAACAACATCGGCGGATTTAATCATTTCGGGAATCCAATTTGATACTCCTGGCTTTCAAGAAGTTCAGTTAACTGGAACACATGAGAACTGTGTAGATTCAATAAGTGCGCTTATATATGTTTTCGCGGAACCTACGATTGATTTTGATTTTATAGATGGTTTGCATTGCGCACCTAGCTTGGCACAGTTTGTTAATTTAAGCAGTGTTGATGGTCCAGCCATTTATTCTTGGGATTTTGGTGATGGAAGTGGTTCCGAATATTTTAGCCCAACTCATGTATATACGGATGTTGGCAGTTATAGCGTGGGTTTGACGGTAATTTCTTTGGAAGGATGTGTGGATACATTGTATTTAATGCAGCAAGATATTTTTACGGTTTACCCTTCACCTATTGCTGGCTTTCAAGTGAATCCTCAGAACATTGATGTGTGTGATAACAAGGTGGACTTCATTGATCAGTCCATTGGAGCTACAAACTATTTCTATTTCTTTGATCAAAATCAATTTACAAGTCCTGAATCAAGTTTTAGTCACAATTATTTAAATGCCGGAAGTGACTACCCATTACAAGTAGTTTATAACGAGTTTGGATGTAATGATTCTATAAGACAAGAAGTCTTTGTTGAGCCATTTGTTTTATATGTACCGAATACTTTTATCCCTGATGCGGATGGGATAAATGATGTTTTTAATGCGGTAACAGATTTTGAGATATTAAGGTGGGAGTTGGCGATATATAATCGATGGGGTGAACTTGTCTTCAAAACCGAAAATTTTCAATTGGGCTGGGGCGGCACATTTAATGGATTACAAAGTCAAGATGGGCTGTATTCCTATGTGATAAAATATAGAAGTTGTGCAAATCCTTTTGTAACCGAAATGAAGAGCGGGTTTGTTAATTTAATCAGATAGTTTTTTCTTCAGCTCGAAATTTCTACCGAGGTAAACCTTCCTTACTTGCTCATCATTGGCCAGTTCTTCAGCAGTACCAGACTTTAAAATACTTCCTTCAAAAAGCAAATAAGCCCGATCAGTTATGGATAGGGTTTCTTGAACATTGTGGTCTGTTATAAGTATACCAATATTTTTCTTTTTAAGTGTTGAAACTATTTCTTGAATGTCCTCAACGGCTATCGGATCGACGCCTGCAAATGGTTCATCTAACAAAACAAACTGGGGGTCAGTTGCTAATGCCCTCGCAATTTCAGTTCTTCTTTTTTCTCCTCCAGAAAGCCTGTTTCCCAAAGTTTTTCTGAATTCATTTAGATTGAATTCTTCAAGAAGTTCCTCAAGTCTGTGCTTTCTTTCTACTGCACTTTTTGATGTCATTTCAAGGATAGCCATGATATTGTCTTCTACACTAAGCTTCCTGAAAACTGATATTTCTTGGGGAAGATAGCCCAGACCCATTTGGGCCCTTTTATACATGGGGAGATGTGTGATTTCTACATTATTTAGAAAAACTTTTCCGCTATCAGGTCTAACAAGTCCAACAATCATATAGAAAGATGTGGTTTTCCCTGCTCCGTTTGGACCTAAAAGCCCTACAATTTCACCCTGTTTAAGCTCAATAGAAACGTCTTGGACAACCTTTTTGCCCTTATAGCTTTTAAATATATTTTCAGTATATAAATTCACTTCGCCAATTTACTAAAAATTAAGAGCAAGTTTAGCTCTAATGCCTAAAGGATTTGACCCAGGATCATTGTGAGTCATTCTCCAAACCAAATCCACTCGAATGAATTTAAATATGTTTTCTATTCCGATAGCACTTTCTATGTAGGGTATTTTATCAAAGTCCCTTATGAAATCTGGGTATATCATTTCTGATTGATGCCGAGAACTAAGGTCACCGTAGGCAATACGTGCGGAACTTACCAATCTTAAATTTAGCTTTTTGATGAGAGGGACCTTATTAAAGAAAAATCCATCCCAGTGGTTCTCAATGAAACCTTCAACATACTGATCACTTATAAATTCTAAAAAATTAAGCTTGTTAAAGGCTGATGACATCAGCCACAAGGATTGGTTCCCGGGATGAGCATTTAATAGGGGGTATGCAAGAGCACCAAAGATATAACCTGCTTTGGCCCCGTAATATAACCTGCCTAGAATGCCAACTTGTGTATTGTGCTCTAGTTGAAGCTCTATTTTTTGATAAGAATACATACTTCCGAAAACACCTTTAACACCAAAAACTCCTTGTATTGCAATGATTGGATATTTGGAGCGAAGGCTTGTTCTGTCAAATGCTCCTGAAATAAACTCCTCGTTTTTTGCCCATCTTATTCGTGCCGTTATTTCGCTCGTTTTTATTTGAGAGATAGTATCAAAAGACCCATTTTGAGAATTGCCTTGTAAATAATTAGCCAAGCCTAATGGCCGGTATTCTTTCCATTCAAGTCCAACAAAGGCAACAATGTCTTTTTTGATGTCTTTTTCTATGTTTAACCCCGCTTTTGTGATAAAAGTCAGCTTGTCAAAAGGAGCAGTACTGAGAACAGTAGCGAAGGTATTACCCATTGAGACTGCATATGGAGAAACGCCTATTTGTTCAATGTCGTAATTGTAAAACACGGATAGTAAAGATCTTTTTCTTTGTGAGAGGTTCCATCTAACAAGGCCTCCATATTTCATTCTTTTGTCACCAAAACCATAGGCTCCATTGAGTCCCAATTCAATCTTTTTTGAAAATTTATTGGAAGTTCTCAAAGACAATCCTACACGAAATTTCTCTACAGGATTAACACTAACCAATGAAAAGACATTACCAACTTCAAGAATTCCAAGTGGATGATAGCCAGTTGTTGCCATGTAAGCCAGGTTTTTAAGTCGTTTAAAATAAGGCGTCTCGTTAAGAGAATCAATCATGTTGCCAATGCCTTGCTCTTGTTTACTAAGCTTTTTTGTTCTTAATGATTGCCATTCCTCTTTTGTTTTCGAATTTGCGTCTGCTGCAATTTCGACAGTGTTTTGCGTATTGTAGAATTGATCATCCTTCTTTCTATTTATTATAAACTCGCTCCTTTCACTGAATTTTCTCGCATAAAAACCATAAACTTTTGATTTTTTTGTCAACTTGATGTCTGCGATAAACCGTTCTTTTTTGAGCATCCAAAAGGCATTATTTACCTTTTCAAAATCATGCCTGAAATAGAAGTCTTTAACAAAATTTAGGTTGGCATTGGGAGACACATTTGCTTCGATTCGTTTAATGGCAAATGTGCTGTCATTGATCCATAAATCGCCACTAAAACAAAGGTCTCGTTTTCTTTTAGGTATAAAATGAAGTTTGTAGCACCAATTCTCATCTATAAACGCTGAATCCTGTAAATAGTATTTGTAATAGTTCTGACAGGAGTTAGAAATTGGGCTGACAAATGATTTGCCAAATATTTTATAATTATTATCATAAATATTAAGCTCAAGGTACATGTCTCCTAGGAATTGATTTACTTGAAGGTTTTCAATGCCGGTCGTTTGACTTGCTTCAATAATTTCTCTTTTAGTATTTGGTTTGGTTTTAAAATAATACTTGGATACAGATTCACTTAAAATAACTGGAAGAAACCCATTGCCCTCATCTGTGGAATCTAAATAATTGAAGATGACATCTAGTTTTTTCACTAATTTCTTTGATTTGAAATCATTACCGACATTATTCAAGTCAAATTGAATTTTGTTATACAATCGGTACTCATAAGCATCCAATTTGTCTTTGTTATTATTTGCCTTGTTTGCTATGACATTTCTAATTAAAATAGATGAAGGCAGTTCCCCAGGTGCTTTAACGGTGATTTCTTCAAAGTCCACAAATAAACTTTTCAATTGGAAATCAATATTGAGCTTTATTTCACCACTAGGATGAGAGGTTTGTACCTCTATAATTTCATAGGATAGATTTGAATATCCTATATAGGAGCAAACGAGGGAGTCATTATTTGCTATAGACACGATACTGTAATTCCCTAAAGAATCCGACAATGTTGCTGTTTTAGAATTTGAAAATTGAACTTTAGCGAATGGGAGAATGTCACCTGTTTTTGCATCACTAGTTGTTCCATAAACGACAATGCTTTGACCGAATACAACTTGCAAACAGCACAAGAAAGAGAAAGCTAGGGCGTATTTATACATAGGTAATTAATTCTCCTCTTTTTTAAAGGTCTTTTTTGAAACAAGAATACCGATCTCGTACAATATAAGTATCGGAATAGATACAATGATTTGGGAAATAACATCCGGAGGTGTAATGAGTGCCGAGAGTATTAAGATGACAACAAGTGCGTGCTTTCTGTATTTTTTCAAAAAATCAGGAGTAATAAGCCCCACTTTAGAAAGTAAATAGATTATTACGGGCAATAAGAAGAACAATCCGGTGTAAAACACCGTGGACAGTATTGTGCTCATGTATGAGCTTATAGTGAAATCATTTCTTATGTCGCCACTGATTTGATAAGAACCAAAAAATTGAATACTCAAGGGTGCAACGACAAGATATCCAAAGCTTATTCCTAAGAAGAAAAGAAGACTGACATAAAAGACAATCCCTTTAGCCATTTTTTTTTCTTTGAATTTCAGTCCGGGTTTAAGAAATGCCCAAATTTGATAAAATATAAAAGGAAACCCAAGAACAAGACCACCCATAAAGCTCATCATTAGCGCATATCCAAATTGTCCTGAAACAGTCATACTTTGAAGTTGAACTGGAATGTCTTCTACACAAGTTCCAAACCATTCACACATTAATCTGAACGAAATAAAGTCGTGGCTTTTCATGGATAGGAATAGATTTTCCATAATCCATTCCTGGAAAATCCAAATGACTATTCCAATAGATACAATGGCAATTGCACACCTGACCAGCCTCCAGCGGAGTTCTTCAAGGTGCTCAAGAAAAGACATCTGACTATTTTCCTTTGTTTTATTTTCTGTCATGTGTTTATTACAGATGCAAATTTAACCAAAAGGTGAGACTTGTTTGACTAATTTTTAATAAAGAAGCAAAAGAACGTAAAACGTTTACGGTCTTCACTTGTAGTTTTGATTAAAAATTACAACATGGATACACAATTTGACATACAAACAATTAAATTTAATTCTTTAAGCGATTGGTTAATTCTTGATGGTACATTAAATCAAGGGACATTAAGTAGCGATTTATTATTGAAGGTGGAACAATCATTTCTCAACAAGATTCTTAATCTATTACAAGGAGAAAACCCATCTACTTCTATTAATGATTATTTAAAAACATATCAAGACGTGAATATAAATGACTACGAATTTGATTTAAAAACAATGGAAAACACTTCCATTCCAATGAAAGAACTCAAGTGGCTCACGTCAATGGAAGAGTATAAATTTATACGAGCTTAAGGTTGGATAAAAACGGTTTCTTCATTAACAAGCTCAGGCTCGATTTTTATAATACCTTGACCAATCTTGTTTAATTTTTGAGCTTTGATGTCTAGAACTGCCACACCAGCTTGACCCAGTTGATAAATGTCATTGTAGTTAAACGATGCCAATCCAGCAGCATTTGTGTATGCGGTATCAAAAACGGCTACTACTTGTGGAGTTCCTTGAGTATTTGTACCGTAGAGTACGACCATCGCATCTTCAACAATTGCATTGGACTCATCTCGAACATATATGTTTGCAATAGTATCTGCTTTCTCTCTACAAGAGGAAAAGACTCCAGTAACAACTAGAGCAAGCATGATGATTAAAAATTTCTTTGAAGAAGTCATATCTCTTTAATTAGGTAAATAAATGGTTTCTACAGAGGTCGTATTGATTCTACACCTCGTATATCCAGTAGCCTCTTTGTTGTTTGATTTTACAAGAATATCAAAATAACCAGTGGTGTTCTCTTCACCAGAAGTATCGAAATATTGATCCATATCAACGGTGGTAAATCCAGATGAATTTGTATAAGATGTATCAACGAATTCCAAGGTTGCAGGATTAGATTGTTGATCACCAATTATGACAACTTTTGCTCCATTTACAAGTTGATTCGTAGACGATCGAACAAAAACCTTTAAAATTGCGGGATCTTTAGGTCTACAACCGGTTATCAATAAAGCTGAAAACAACACGGTAAGTAAGAAGAGTTTTTTCATTGCCATAATTCTAAATTCAAAGTTAAGTTATTATTTTATTATATAATAATATCGTCTACATTTCTTTGGTTAAAGTGTTACTCAATAACAATGTCAAGCTGATTATTGGTTTCTTTTGACAGTTCAATAATTGCTGACCCTGTTTTTTCATTTTTCTCTGCATTAATCTTTAAAATTGCCACACCGCTTTGTCCCGGTTGATATATATTATTCAAATCAAATACAACTACTCCGTTTGAATTTGTCTCGGATTCGTATACCGCCTCTAGATCTGGAGACGGAGAAACCGTAGATTCTCCTCCCACATATACTAAAGCGTTTGGCACAACATTACCAGCACCGTCTTTTATCGTTACTTCCAAAGTTGTTGGTTGTACCTTGTAACAAGCTGAGGCGAGAACAATGAGGCAAAGAATTGGCAAAATTTTCTTAAAAGCCATTTGATTTACTTTTGTTGTACTTTTGTATAATACAATTAAATAGGCCAATAAGTTACATTTTAGATTAATGATTGAACAAATTCAAAAAATAGAGGAGGAAATAACTGCTTTTAAAATTAATACTGCTTCTGATGTTGAAAAATTCAGAATACATTTTCTTGGTTCAAAAGGACTTGTAAAGGGCTTGTATGCGTTATTAAGAGAGGTTCCAAATCAAGAGAAAAAGATGTTTGGTCAAAAAATCAATGACCTAAGAACAGCTGCTGAAAATAAATTGAATGGTGCTCATATTACGAGTGTTAAAAAAGAAGATCATAAAGGAGAGGAAGATATAACGAAACCTGTTGGAGAATCTAGCTTGGGTAGTCACCATCCGTTGTCAATTATAAAAAGAGAAATAGTAGATATTTTCAATAAAATTGGATTTTCAATTTCTGAAGGACCAGAAATAGAGGATGATTGGCATAATTTTTCAGCATTGAATTTTCCACCGGAACATCCCGCTCGAGACATGCAGGATACTTTTTTTATTCAGAAGGGTGAAGAAGAGATTGCATTGAGAACTCATACGAGTTCCGTTCAGGTTCGCGTGATGGAAAACAACCGACCTCCGATTCGTACCATATCTCCTGGTAGGGTATACCGCAATGAAGCCATTTCAGCACGTGCTCATTGTTTTTTTCATCAAGTGGAGGGCTTATATATTGACGAAGATGTGTCATTTGCAGACTTAAAACAAACCTTGCTCTATTTTGCAAAGGAGATGTTTGGAGACAAGTCAGAGATCCGTTTAAGGCCTTCTTATTTTCCTTTTACAGAACCCAGTGCTGAGGTTGATGTTTCATGCACAATTTGTAATTCTAAAGGGTGCAATGTCTGCAAGTATACCGGTTGGTTAGAAATATTAGGGTGTGGAATGGTAGATCCGAATGTTTTGAACGCTAGTGGAATTGATTCTAAAAAATATTCTGGATTTGCATTTGGTATGGGAATTGAAAGAATCGCGCAGCTCAAGTATAAGGTCAATGATTTGAGGATTTATTCTGAAAATGACATTCGTTTTTTAAATCAATTTAAATCGGAACGATAACATGGCTTGGATGGTTTTAAGAGAAGAAAGTCAATTTAATCAGGAGATTTTAGGCGACACAACAGGTCGACATGTTGTTTTTAAACACAGTCCAAGGTGTGGCATATCTTCTTTTGCTCTAAAAAGTTTTGAGCGTTCAGATTATTTTAAATCATCTAATGATTCTCTATGGCTTTTGAATGTTTTAGAGTCAAGGGATCTTTCTTTACAGATTTCAAAAAACATGAATATCCGACATGAATCTCCTCAAATTCTTGTTTTTTTTGAGGGGAAAGTGATACACTATGCCTCACATTCAGATATAGATGCTGATTTAATTCAAGAATTGTCATAAAGAACAAAAATGAATAAACCTTATTTTATCCTGACTCTTATTTTTCTGTCAACGGTGTTCTTTTCTTGTACGGATACCTCCGAAAATGAGGATGATCAACTTATTGATTTTGGCTTTGAATCTAGTCGTATAAATTTTGCAGTCAAAAAAGATGCTACTCTCTCCTTTAACTGCAAAAATGCCAAGTTAATGGATGTCATAGAATTGTATGTGAATGGTGAGAAATATAAGGAATGGTCTAATCCATCATCTACTGCTTTTGAGGTCAATATAAATCTGAATTTAGGAGTGTATTCCATGGAGCTTAGGGGGTATCAAAAAACCAAATTAATTTCTGCAGATGGCAGGAATTTAATTGTAAACGCCGCAGAAAAACCATTGGAATTGATATATGATTTAATAGGGAGCCATCCTCACAATTCAACCCACTTTACGCAAGGGTATGAATTTCATAATGGAAAACTTTTTGAATCAACAGGAAACCCGAATAACGACGGATCTACAAAAATTGCAGAGCTTAATGAAAAAACAGGCTTGTCGATCAGGGAAAAAGGACAGCCTAATCCAATTTTTGGTGAGGGCATAACCATTTTAGGATCGAATATATACCAGGTATCATGGCAAAATCAGAAGTGTTTTGTGTATGATTTGAATACATTTGAGCTGGATACCATGTTTATTTATCAGGGAGAAGGTTGGGGGCTTTGTAATGATGGTGAATCTATAATTATGTCGAATGGAACCCATGAATTGGTATACAGAGATCCTTTTAGTTTTAAGATAATCAAGAGGGTTTCGGTTCACACGGATAAAGGAGTAGTTACCAATTTAAATGAAATAGAATATCATAATGATCGGGTTTATGCCAATGTTTGGATGAGCGAACAGCGTCGCCAACAGGACCCTGGTGTTGATTTAACCAAGATCATGGAAATAAATCCAAAAAATGGAACTGTTACAGGAATTCTTGATATTAAAGGCTTGGTTCAAAAGTCAAACAAAAAGGGTGTCCCAAATGGAATCGCATATCGAAAATCAAGCAATACCTTCTGGCTTACTGGTAAATACTGGAATGAAGCTTATGAAGTTCAGATTAAATCTAAAAGTATACAGGGAGCACGTTAAAATCACCTTTATTGTATATTAATGTCGGAAAGGGGATTTTAAGGCAGTTGATGATTTCAAATAATGAAGTTAAAAACTTAGATTTCACATCCAACTCGGTTAAGTCCACATCCAAAGAGAAAAGAAATTCGCGACTACTCTGATAACCCATATAATCTCTAGAATCACCCTTTAGTCTTCCATTAATGCTATGTCCAAAACTTAACATGAGCCATTTTGGCCAAGAAGAAACCCCTAGATTTCCTGGTGAAAAGCAAATCCAATAGGATTGACCATTGTAATCTTTTAAAATTGATTCTAACGGATTCTTGCCAAGGATTTCCGGGCGGATTTCAGAAAAGCGGGTAGGGTGAAATGAAAATTTGGGTTGAAAAATTTGTTTGGAAAAATACTTTTCTTGAAACAAAAATAATCCCGATCCAATAAGATTGGCTCCCATATCACTGATAGAAAACCCCCAATCAGAACTAAAACCATCCATAATTTCAATGACACTCATATATCCTAAAGCAACAGAAGCGGATAAGAGTCTGCTTTTTTGAGTTGATAGGCCACTCCACTTATAAACATTACTCATTGTTTTTGTCAATTCATAAGCAGAAATGGCATGACCAAACTTATCCATTTGCATCCAGTTCTTAGAGTCGTCAAAAAAATGGAAGGGCTCTTGAGTCTCCTTACTGTACCAAAGCTGTTGAAGTCCGATAAGACTCCCAATAGATACCGCTCCTATAGCTGAGTTTGCTATTAAAAATCGTTTTGGATTTGTTTTTGTAGTTTCATTTATCTGAATTTGAGCTGTCGAATTACATTGAACAGAAATAAAACAAAGAAAAAACAGAAATCTCATGATTCGAATTTAGAGAATAATATCTATAATATTGCGTTTGAAATATACACTTCTATTAAATAAAATAAATTTTACATGGTTAAAAACAGAAAAGATTGGAATGACATTAAAAGTAATGACAGTTGGTCAATATTTAAAATAATGTCTGAGTTTGTAGAAGCCTATGATAGAATGGCAAAAATTGGGCCCTGTGTATCAATTTTCGGTTCTGCTAGGACAAAAGAAGATAACCCATATTATAAATTGGGCGTTAACATAGCAAAGGATTTGTCGGAAAGAGGATATGGAATTATTTCTGGAGGGGGGCCTGGGATTATGGAAGCTGCTAATCGAGGAGCTCAAGAAGGAGTAGGGGCATCCGTAGGACTTAACATAGATTTGCCATTTGAGCAAAACCACAATCCATATATCGATCCTCCACATAATCTAGAATTCGATTATTTTTTTGTGAGAAAGGTGATTTTTGTAAAATATTCACAGGCTTTTGTGATAATGCCTGGAGGGTTTGGCACCCTAGATGAACTATTTGAGGCCTTAACATTAATCCAAACTAAAAAAATAGCCAGGCGTCCAATTGTTTTGGTTGGAACGGACTATTGGCAGGGTTTAACCTCATGGATAAAAAAATCCATGCTTAATGAGGAAAATAATATTTCTGAATCTGACTTGGATTTATTTAGGATGGTAGACTCCTCCGAGGAGGCCGTTGAGTATATTGAGGAGTTTTTCCGAACAAACTCTTTAACACCCAACTTCTAATTCTTTAAAAGACTTTATATTTACACAGTGAAAGAAAAACTTAAATTATTTTTTCAAAAAAGAATCTTTATTGTTTTTAAACAATTTGTTTGGTCAAAGTTTTTTTTGATCAACATCGGGATTGCCATGCTTTTTTATTTTATTGGTGTTTTTTCAGTGATAAAGTATCTGGATATTTATTCCAATCATGGAGAAGAAATTGCTGTTCCAAATTTGTTGGGTAAAAAATCGTCAGAAGCAAAAATGAAGCTTGAAGAGCTTGGCCTGAGTTATGAGATTTTAGACAGTGTTTACGATCCGGATTTGCCCAACGGAATAGTCAAACAGCAGATGATTGAACCAACCTCTGTATCAAAAGTTAAGGTTAAGGAAAACCGCATCATTGGCTTAAGGCTTTCAAAAAAGACAGATCTTACCGAAATGCCTAATTTGGTTTTTAAGCATATTGATTTTGCTCGAGGTATTCTTAAAAATAGAGGTTTTGATTCCCAGATTGAATACAAACCGACTAAAGAAGCGAATGGTTCAGTTCTTGAACAATTATACAAAGGAAAACCTGTTCCTCAAGGTAAATTCATTCCGATTGGTGCTGAAATCACTTTAATTGTTGGGAAAAATGAAGTTGGCGTATTAACGAGTCTTCCAAATGTGGTTGGCATGAATTATCAAGATGCTTTAAACCTATTGATTACTAGTGGATTGACCTCAATTTCAACCATTTGTAATGATTGTGAGACTATGCAGGACACATTAACCGCAGTTGTTTTCGGTCAATCTCCCGAATTCGTTCCTGAAAAAACGGTAGAACGTGCTCAACAAATTGTCATACTCATTAATTCAGGGGTAAATCAAATTGAAGAACCAATAGAATGATGTTAAAAAACTGTTTTATCTCCTTTTTAATCTGTTTTATGTGTTTTTCGTTTGAAGCACAAAATCTAGAAATAGGGCCAATAACCACAAACCCTCATGTTTCTGCTGAGCACATATTGAAGAGTGTGTCAATTGATAGCACTTTCATTTATTTTACGGACACGATAACTCTTCCATTTTTTGATAATTTCACCGTCAGTAAAATACAAGACTATGTGCCCGATTATTTAAATCCATCAACTACAAGTGAATTGTATTATTTGCTTTTAGATCAATCAACAGGGTTGCCTATTTCCAATGAGAATTACTTCACAAATCAAGTCACATTTCATCGCTACATTGACCTCGCTAATGATACCTATTCGGATACTATTTTTACTCCATTAAACGCAGATGTTGCGGATTTCACTTCTTACCCTGTGCAATATTCTTCTTTGACATTATATCCGCCGTATTATATTTATGATACGATTGGGGTGAATAATACCCCTGATACGATTTGGATTGAGGACCCGCCATATTATCAAGATTCAGTCAGACAGTTCTTTATGTCAGTGTCTGATACAGAAAAATTATGGGTAGATAATCATGTTTATCACAATTACAGATTTGCATTAAACCCTCAAACCTTAGGAGTGATGACTTTTGATGGGCTTGATGCCAATGGCTACCCATACGCCATTGGAACAGCGACTACAGGTTATGCAGATTATCTCACTTCAAAACCAATCGATTTAAGTGGTGCAAATCTTTCAGACTCGCTGTATATCTCATTTTTATATCAACCTGCTGGTCTTGGCGATGAACCTGAATCATCGGATTCTCTTGTTTTGGAATTTTATTCGCAGAGTCAAAATCAATGGTTCCACATGTGGTCCGATTCGGGTAATGTCGTAAGTCCTTTTAAAATGGTTCATCTACCGGTATTGAATGAAAATTATTTTTCGGATGCCTTTCAGTTTCGGTTCAAAAACTATGGGGGCTTATCGGGCTCTTTGGATCATTTCCATTTAAATATGGTTTCCTTAAAACCAACGGATTATACCGACACTTTATTCAGCGATTTCTCATTTGTTTACCCCATAAATACTTTGATTGACAAATACACCTCGGTTCCATGGGATCATTACAAATCATCTACCGACAATAAAATGACGGATTCGTTAAATGTTTTGCTTTACAATGGTTATGATGACAACAATTATACCGATGGAAGTATTGAAGTTTTCTATAATGATTTATCTGAAGGGACATTCGTTCTTCCTGGAATCATTTTGGCAGAGGGAGAATTGAATTACCTCGAGTATTCTTATTCGAATTCTTACAATGATTTAACTGGGGGATACGAGTTTGATAAAACTTTAATAGGGGCATCTGAAGAGTTTGAAGTACTCACAAGCGCGAATGCTCAAACCTTGGACTATCAGCCAAATGATTCAACTCGGTTTACTCAAGGGTTTTATAATTATTATAGCTACGATGATGGCACTGCTGAGGCGGCATTTGGACCGACTGGCGCACAAGCAAGATTGGCTATACATTTTGAGGCATACCAAGAAGACAGTTTAATTGGAATTGATTTTTCATTTGTTCCATCAGTTAATGATGTTTCTGACAAGTTGTTTTTATTGACGGTTTGGGACGATGACGATGGAAGTCCGGGTAGTGTGCTATACGAAGACGACGTCTTCTCTCCTCGATCTCCCATTTATGCAAATGGCGAAAACGTATTTACACCTTACTTCTTTATCGACACTCAAAAAGTAGCAATAGGAACTTCCTTTTTTGTTGGTTGGAGACAATTGGAGCCTGAAAGACTTAATCTGGGATTTGATAGAAATATAGACAATAGTGGTGAGATTTTTTACAGCGTAGATGGTGGAGGAAACTGGTTGGTATCTCCGTTTGAGGGTAGTGCGATGATGAGGCCTATTTTTTCTACAGGAATGGATGCGTCATTGGGAATTGAAAACCTTACTTTAGAACATGATCCCATTGAGCTTTTTCCAAACCCTACAAATAATATCATAAACATTAAAGTGTCAAAGGCATTAGTGGGGAGTCAAAAGCTTTTATTAGATGGTTATGGAAGATTATTAAAAAAGACGTTTTCAAATCATTTTGATTTAACGGAATTGAATCCGGGAATTTATTTCATTTGTATTCCTGAAATGTCATCGAATTTCGCTAAGGTGATTAAGTTTTAAATGGAAGAAGAAGAAAATAATACCGAACCCAGTCAAGATGATTTATATGAACATTATAAATTTACTGTGGATCCGGGGCAAGAGATTATTCGAATCGATAAGTTTTTATGTGATCGACTTCCAAACTTTTCTAGAAATAAAATTCAAGTTGCAGCTAAAAATGGAAATTTAGTAGTAAACGACGCCAAAGTTAAGCAAAACTATAAGGTAAAGCCAGGTGATATTGTAGCCTTGGTTTTGCCATATCCAGTGAGAGAGTTTGAGTTAATCCCTGAAAATATTCCGTTAAACATAATACATGAGGATGACTCTCTTCTTGTGGTGAATAAAAGTGCGGGAATGGTTGTGCATCCGGGACACGGAAATCATTCAGGAACCTTGGTTAATGCCTTAATTTATCATTTTGATCAATTGCCGGAATTGCCTTCTGATTTTGCTGGCAGACCCGGTTTGGTTCATCGAATTGATAAAAACACAACAGGATTATTGGTTATTGCAAAAACGGAAATGGCATTGACCAATCTCGCAAAACAGTTTTTTGATAAAACAACAGAAAGAAAATACATTGCTTTGGTCTGGGGAGATGTTGAGGAGGGGGGCACCATTGAAGGGAAGGTCGGCAGGTCTAAAAAAAACAGAAAAGTAATGGATGTTTACAAAGACGATGAAGAAGGAAAACACGCTGTAACGCACTATAAAATCCTTGAAAGGTTTGGCTATGTAACCCTTGTCCAGTGCATATTGGAGACCGGTAGAACACATCAGATTAGAGTACATTTTAAATCTATAGGACATCCCTTATTCAATGATCCCGAGTATGGCGGAGATAAGATTTTAAAGGGTATAAAGACATCAAAATATCAAAAGTTCATCTTGAATAATTTTAATTTACTCCAGGGTCAGGCGTTACACGCAAAATCTTTAGGATTTGTTCATCCTTTATCGGGTAAAAAAATCTCATTTGATTCGGAACTTCCTGATTTTTTTGAGTCTGTGATTAAGCGATTTAGAGAATATTGTATAAAATGACTTTTTTTCTTTATTTTTGTTTTCCTTAATTATACGTCTAACGACTTGAACAAATGAATAAACTATTCCATTTATTAATTTTCTTCTTCATCGGAGGGAATATATATGCCCAAGGTACTTCTGCTCCGAAATATCTTCGGGATGCAAATATTGCATTTGAATCAGGTAAATATTTTGATGCCATTGACCTTTTAAAGAATGCTTATGATAAAATTGGCACAAAAGGGTCTTTGAAAGAAAAAGGCAATGTGCGATTTAAGTTGGCAGAGGCCTACAGACTAATTTCGCGATATGAAGAAGCCAATGAAAATTATGACGTTTGTATAGAACTCAAGTATTTTGACATCAATCCTGACGTATATTTTTTGAAGGGAGAGATGCTGAGAATGATGGGGGACTATGGGAAAGCCCAAAAAAGTTATTCTGAATTCAAAAAGATTTCAAATGGAGCAAGAGCAAGTGAATTAGAAACCGCTTTAAAAGCTTGTGAAGAATATAAGTTTTACGATATGATGGAGCCTGAGGTTAACTATCAGGTGAAATGTGAAACAAAAATCAACAGGAAGGAATATGATATGTCACCATCTTATGCGGATAAAAAAGGCTATAAGGTGTATTTTTCTTCTAGTCGAGAGGAAAGTTATGGTTCGGGAAGAGATCCTATTACTGGTGAAAAATACATGGACATTTTTGTTGCTGAGTTTGACAAGAACGGAGACCCCACTGGCGTTACTTCTATTGATGAAAATGGAATTGTGAATACCTCTGAAAATGAAGGAACGATTTGTTTCGATAAGAAATTTAAAACAATGTATTTTACACGTTGCCCAATTAAGGAGAGAATGAGGTTGGGTTGTGATATTTGGGTGGTTGATCTTGTAGAAGGTGAATTCACTAATGTCCGTAAGATGAACCTGAAAACAGATGAAAGCATTTCTGTTGGTCATCCTTGTTTGACTCAAGATGGGAAGATGTTGATTTTTGCATCAGATATGGAATCAAGTGGTGGAGATAAGTCTTTTGGTGGTCGCGACTTGTGGTATGTTACTTACGATAAGAAAGCAAAAGAATGGAGTACTGAACCAAAAAACATGGGCCCTAATTATAATACTGCTGGTAACGAGCTGTTTCCTTCAATAGGTAAATCAGGAAAGTTTTTCTTTGCGAGCGATGGTCACAAAGGAATTGGAGGCTTAGATATTTTTTATTCTAATCCGGTTAAAGATAAAGTGAATGAGTGGAGCGCGCCTAAGAATATGGGTTACCCAATTAACTCTCCAAGTAATGATTATGCAATTACTGACAGAGGTCGATCTGGATATTTCACTTCAGAAAGACGTTTAACCAGTGGCCAAAATGCACCGGACATATGGAGTTACGCTGTCCCTCCAAACTTATTTGACTTAAGGGTAATCGTACATGAGTTTGGATCTCCGAAAGACAGAATTGGAGATGCCACAGTAACGGTTTCACCTGTAGACGCAGATTCATGGGAAGGTCTCACTGATGAAAAAGGCACAACCATAAAATGGGACATAAAAAGTGGTAAAACAAGATACATTAATGATGACCAAGAATATTCAATTAATGCAACCAAGGAAGGATACCTAATTAATAAGGAGTCTGCTAAAATATCAACGGTCGGTTTGAACGAAAGTCAAAGCTTTATCGTGGAAGTTGAGCTTGTACATATTGAAGAAGACATTAGAACTCCAGAGGTACGTTATCCATTAAATCAGTGGGATTTTGTAAATGATGAAACCTGTATGTCTAAAGATTCCCTTTTATTTCTTTCGGATCTATTATCGAGCCACCCATACATTACTATTGATTTGTTTTCACATACAGATTCAAGGTCTTCTGCGAAATACAACCAAGTTTTATCGGAGAACAGAGCAAAAGCCGTTTATAAGTTTTTGGTTGAAGAAAAAGGAATAGATCCAAGAAGAATCCAGCCTATTGGAATGGGGGAGGCAGAGCCTGCAACCTGGACCAATGAGGATGGAGGGGAAGTTTTATTAACTGAAAAATACATTAATAAATTTCGTTCTTCAGACAAAGCAAAGTTTGAGCAATTACATCAAATCAATCGTAGAACAACTGCTCGTATTACAAGTCAGGAGTTTGACCCAAATACGGCCCCGGAAGCGAATGCTGAGTGGATGGAGTTTAAGCCTTTAAAGTAACTCTGAAGAAGCACTTACCTTTATAATTAATGAGAAGAAACATTCAAAAAATACTCTTTTTTTTTGAAATGCAATCCTATGGTGTGTGTGAATGGTGGGCACGCAAATTAGGTATTCGAACTACCAAAGTTCGCTTGGGATTTATTTATTTTTCGTTTGTAACCTTAGGGTCTCCTTTATTGATTTATCTTATAATGGCTTGGCTACTAGAACATAAACATTATTTTACATTTAAAGCAAAGATAAAAAGAAGTATTTGGGAGCTATGAAAATTCTTATTACCGGAAGTAATGGTTTATTGGGACAAAAGATCGTCAGGCAGCTTTCCAATAACTCCAAATTAAATTATCTTGCTACTTCTCAAGGACAAAACAGGAATAGTGCATGTCCTTCAACAAATTATTCCTCTTTAGACATTACAAACGCCGTCGAAGTATCAAATACAATATCTAAATATTCTCCAGACTATATCATTCACACAGCAGCTATAACTAACGTTGATTATTGCGAATTAAATACATCAGAATGTGAGAAGGTAAATGTTACAGGAACAAAGAATCTATTTGATGCCGCGAAAAAAAATGGAACTCACTTTCTATTTTTATCAACTGATTTTGTGTTTGATGGCAAAAAAGGGAATTATAAAGAAACAGATAAGCCGAATCCTTTGAGTGTTTATGCAAAATCTAAATTAGACGGAGAGCTGATATTGATGAATTCTAATTATTCAAATTGGTCAATTGCACGTACCATTATTGTATTTGGTGAAGGAGAGAACTTATCTAGGTCCAACATTGTACTTTGGGCAAAGGAGGCTTTATCCACGGGTAAAGCACTTAACATTATTGATGATCAGTTTCGAGCCCCAACCTGGGCAGATGATTTGGCTTGGGGTTGTATTCAGATTTGTGTACAAAAACGAAAAGGAATATATCACCTTTCAGGCCCCGAATCTATGTCAATATTCGATCTCGTAATGCGAATTGGAAGCTTTTTTAAATTAGATACATCCTCAGTGAATAGAACGGATAGTAGTTCTCTAAATCAACCTGCAAAAAGACCTCCAATAACTGGATTTGATTTGTCAAAATCAAAAAAGGATCTAGGATACGAACCCAAAACTTTAGAGGAGAGTCTTCTTCTTTTATCCTAAAGCTAAAAAGACTATCTTCGAAACGAAATTTATTAAAACTTAAATTAGATTACATGAAAAAAGTATTTTTTATTTTACTTGCCTCATTCATGCCTTTTATTTCATTGGCATCTGAGAAAGGGTTAGATCAGAAAATCGACGAAGCATTTAAGCCTATTTCTGATTTTATTTCTGGCATAATCTTTTTTGAAGTTTTTGGTGCCCCTTTTGTTTTAGTTCTTTTGGTTTTTAGCGCATTATTTTTTACGCTTTACTTTGGATTCCCAAATTTCCGATATTTTGGAAAAGCCATAAACGTAGTAAGAGGGAAATATGATCATGTTGATCACCCGAGCTCGGGCAATCAGGATTTGGCCGTTGATGGGGATATTAAGGATACTATTAAGGATGAAAGTAAGGAAGGAGAGGTAACACACTTTCAAGCTCTAGCAACAGCGGTGTCAGGAACTGTTGGAAACGGGAATATTGCTGGAGTTGCTTTGGCTATCGCTTTAGGTGGCCCAGGAGCTACTTTCTGGATGATTGTATGTGGTTTGTTAGGGATGTCTTCTAAGTTTGTTGAGTGTACTTTGGGTGTTCAATATAGAGACATTGATAAGGATGGAACCGTTTATGGCGGCCCCATGTACTACTTGAGTAGAGGTTTAAAAGAAAAAGGCTTTGCTACATTGGGAAAAATAACGGCAGTATTATTTGCCATTTTTTGTATTGGGGGCTCATTTGGTGGAGGGAATGCCGCACAAAGCAATCAAGCAACAATTGTTTTAAAGGATTTAATGGGTTTAAGTAGCACAAGTGCAGGTGCTGTAATCGGAGTAATTTTAGCTTTAATTATTGGAGTTATCATTATTGGTGGTATAAAAAGAATTGCTTCTGTTACAGAGAAAGTAGTTCCTTTTATGGCCGTAATGTATTTAATAGCTTGTTTATATATCATTTTGACAAATTTCTCATTTATAGATGATGCTTTCTCTTTGATCTTCTCCGAGGCATTTAATCCTAAAGCCATTGGTGTTGGGGGTGTGATAGGTGTGTTGTTGGTTGGATTTAAAAGAGCAGCCTTCTCGAATGAAGCAGGTGCGGGATCTGCATCAATTGCTCATTCTGCTGTAAAAACAAAATATTCGGCTTCAGAAGGCCTTGTCGCCTTGTTAGAGCCATTTATTGATACGGTAGTAATCTGTACAATGACAGCTTTAGTAATAATCATTTTCAATTTTGGAGGAGAATCCGGAAAGCAACAATTCCAATATGGAAAAGTTGAAGTTCAAGAAGAGTTTCAAGGAGTAGCGATCAATGGCGAAATATTAAAAGTAGAAAATGACACCATTAACTATAATGAACTTCTAATTCCGAAGGAAAAGAAGGGCTATTTAATTCCTGTTTCTGAATCTAAAGACACTTTATATACAGCATCCAATTATGCCACTATAAATGGTTTGCATTTCAAAAAAGAGGGTAAAGAATACATCATTGGCGGAGAGAAACACAAAAACTTTAAGGGAAAGGTCATGATAGACGGAAAGCTATATGAAGGTGCAGGAATTACCACTCAGGCATTTGCCGAGTATATTCCTTTTTCAAAGTGGTTTTTGACTATTGCGGTTGTATTATTTGCGGTATCAACCATGATCTCATGGTCCTATTACGGGCTTCAGTCATGGAAGTATCTATTTGGTAGAGGAAAAGGGGCTGATATGGCTTACAAACTGCTCTTTCTTCTTTTTGTTGTAATAGGAGCTTCAGCCAGTATGAGCTCTATTTGGGACTTCTCAGATGCTATGATTTTTGCGATGGTCTTTCCCAATATGATTGGTTTATTCTTCTTGTTTCCGGTTGTTAAAAAACAACTTTCGAGGTATTTAGAAGCCATTAGATCATCTAAGGAACCGAACGATAAATAACTATTGGTCTTAATTTAAATTTTATAAAAGATTCATTTTATATTTCTAAGCATAAACGAAGAGGTGTCGTCGTATTCTTTCTCTTTGGGTTATGTATATTGTTACTTCCCAGAGTCTTGGGTTATTTTAAAGATGCTCCAAAACCCATAATTAAATCTGAGCATATAGAGCGATTTGAATCAAAAAAATCACTTACAGAAAAAAAAGAATCTAAGAAAACGTCTTATACTAAAAAGTATTTTGCTCCGTCCTGCAGATTTAATCCAAATGAATATTTGCTAAAGGATTGGATGGCTTTGGGTTTGTCAATGAAACAAAGTCAATCGGTAATTAATTTTATCCAGCGCGGTATCCATTCAAATAAGGACTTAGAAAAAATATACGTTATGCCCGCAGAAGTCTTTTCTTTGATTAAAGATTCCACATTTTACCCTCAGAAAGAAAAAACAGAAAACAAGAAATATGAAGTAGACACTCTCATTAAAGTGGAATTACTCGATATTAATTTAGCATCAAAAGAAGACCTGATTCAATTAAAAGGAATTGGAGAGTTTTATGCAAAACAAATCATAAAATACAGAGAAGAGCTTGGGGGATTTATATTCATTGAACAGCTTCTTGAAGTTTGGAAGATGCGTTTAGAAACTTATCAAATGGTGACTCCTCAAATCACACTTAATATACACAACATTGAAAAAATAAACATTAATACATGCACAATTGATGTTTTGAAAAAGCACCCTTATTTGGATTATTATCAAGCCAATTCCCTCATTAAAATGAGAATGCAAAGAGAAAAGTTTTCTGAAATTATTGAGATTCTAGATTCCAAATTGATTAATGAGGAAGAATTTGAGAGAATCTCTCCGTATTTGAGCCTCTAAGTAATTGAAAATTGATTTTATAAATTTCTTAGGCATTTATTCCAAATCCTCATAAAGCTTGGTTAAATTTGCAACATGACATTGGAAGAAAATTTAAAATCTGTAATACGCGATGTTCCTGATTTTCCAAAGCCAGGAATTTTGTTTAAAGATATTTCTACGATCATGTTGGATGCTGAACTTTCAAAAGAAGTTTTGGCCCATTTAAAAGATCTGTATCAATCCGAATCAATTGATGCTGTTGCAGGAATTGAAAGTAGAGGTTTTCTTTTTGGCTATCCTTTGGCAATGGAGCTCGGGGTTCCATTCATTCTTATTCGAAAAAAAGGAAAGCTTCCATATAAAAAGAGGAGTCATTCTTATGAACTTGAGTATGGAAGTGCAGTCATAGAAATGCATGAGGATGCCGTGAAAACAGGTCAAAAGGTACTTATTCATGATGATCTTTTGGCTACAGGAGGATCTGCATCTGCCGCCGCTGAGCTTATTAAAAAGTGTGGTGGTTCAGTATTTGGATTTAACTTTTTGGTCGCTTTGGATTTCCTGAAAGGAGATGAAAAGTTAAAAAACCATTCCTCTAATATTATTAATTTAGTACGCTATTAATTTAGAAAAAATCAATCAATCAATATGAATTTTGAGCTTAATGAAAATCAGCAAATGATTTCACAAATGGTACGAGACTTCTCTGAAAAAGAGATACGTCCAAATCTTATTAAATGGGACAGTGAAGAGTTCTTTCCTGTCGATACGATGAAAAAAATGGGTGAGCTTGGATTACTCGGTATTTTTGTTCCGGAGGAGTATGGAGGGTCTGGATTTAGTTATTTTGAATATGCTACCGCTCTTATGGAATTAGGTAAGGTTTGTGGTGGGGTAGGACTGAGCGTTGCTGCTCACAACTCATTATGCACTGGACATATTTTGTACCATGGAAATGATGCTCAAAAGAAAAAATATCTCCCAAAACTTGCTAGTGGAGAATGGATTGGAGCTTGGGGGTTAACTGAGGCGAACACAGGTTCTGATGCAATGCGTATGGAAACAACGGCAGTTCAGAATGGAGATGAATGGGTGCTAAATGGAACAAAAAATTGGATTACTCATGGTCTTTCTGGAGATGTTGCTGTCGTATTGATACGAACTGGAGATTTATTAGACAGTAATGGGATTACTGCATTTATTGTTGAGAAAGGTACGCCTGGTTTTTCTGCTGTGAAAATAAAAGACAAATTAGGGGTTCGTGCAAGTGAAACGGCAGAGCTTATTTTCGATAACGTCCGTATCCCAAATGAAAATGTAATTGGAAATGTAGGAGAAGGATTTAAGCAGGCAATGAAGGTTCTGGATGGAGGCCGAATTTCTATTGCTTCTTTGAGTTGCGGAATAGCCAGAGGGGCATATGAGGCATCGGTTCAATACGCTAATGAAAGGGAACAGTTTGGAAAACCAATTGGTAAATTTCAAGCAATCGCTTTTAAGCTGGCTGATATGGCAACTGAAATAGAGGCGGCAGAATTGTTGACTTTTCAAGCAGCATATCTAAAGAATAATAAAAAACCAGTAACAAAAGAGGGTGCATATGCAAAGTATTTTGCTTCAGAAGTATCCGTGAGATGTGGCAATGAAGCTGTACAAATTATGGGTGGATATGGTTATACCAAAGAGTATCCGGCAGAGAAGTTTTTACGTGATTCTAAGCTTATGACTATAGGTGAAGGAACATCAGAGATACAAAAAATTGTAATTTCAAGAGAAATTTTGAAATAATTTGTTGGAACATTTATAAAATAGCTTATCTTTGCAGTCCGATATAAATTAAAATATCCGTTTACTATGTTAATTATACCAATAAAAGAAGGCGAGAACATCGAAAGAGCATTAAAAAGGTACAAGAAGAAATTCGAAAAGACCAAAGTAATGCTACAATTACGTGGAAGAAAAGAATTTGAAAAGCCTTCAATTACAAAAAGACAACAAATTATTCGTGCTTCATACAAGCAAAGAATGCAATCATTGGAAGGGTAACCTTCTACAAAAATATACGTTAAAGAAAGGAGTCATAAGACTCCTTTTTTTATGTTCGATAAATTCATTTCATATCTACAATTTGAAAAGCGATATTCCAATCATACGATATTGGCGTATCGACAAGACCTTGATTCTTTCAAAGAATTTGCCGAATTAGAGAAAATAACTGAGTTTTCGGATTTGTCATCATCATTTATACGGTCCTGGATTGTATATCTCATTGAAGGCGGGATGAAAAATAAATCTGTCAATCGAAAGCTCGCCTCGTTAAGAACTTTTTATAAGTGGCTTCGAAAGGAAGGAGTGGTAGGCCATTCACCTATGACTAAAGTCATAGGCCCAAAAAGCGAAAAACACTTACCTGTTTTCGCTAAAGAGTCTGAACTTTCATTGCCGAATATGGAGCATTTGTTTACAGAAGATTTCAGCGGACAAAGGGATGCTTTAATGCTAGAGCTCTTTTATCAAACGGGAATGCGATTAAGCGAATTAATAGGATTAAAGATATATGACGTACAAGGGAATCAAGTTAAGGTTTTAGGGAAAAGAAATAAAGAAAGAATTATTCCAATTTCTGATGGCTTGGTCAAACAAATTGAATTATATGTAATTGCAAGAAAGGATGTCGCTCAGAATAATGACTCTCTCCTTGTACTCAATAGTGGTAATAAACTATATCCAACCTTTGCATATAGAAAAATAAATTATTATCTTGGAGAGGTAACGAGTTTAGATAAGAAGAGTCCACACATTTTACGACACACTTTTGCAACGCATATGCTAAACAGGGGAACGGGGTTGGAAACGCTTAAAGATTTATTAGGCCATGCCAATTTAGCGGCCACCCAAGTATATACGCACAATTCGTTTGCGCAGTTAAATTCAATTTATTCACAAGCTCACCCGCGTGGGCACAAAACCAATTAAATATGGATACTCAGATGCACGCCATTCATTTTAAAGCAGATCAAAAATTATTGTCATTTATTCAAGAGAGACTGAATAAACTAGAGCAATTTAATGACCAAATTGTATCGGCAGAAGTTTATTTAAGACTAGATAAGGACCGTGAGAAAGAGAATAAAATAGCTGAAATTAAATTGCATGTGCCAGGAAAAGAAATGTTCGCAAAGAAGCAATGCAAAAGTTTTGAAGAAGCAACAAATGTTGCTGTAGAGGCTTTGAGAAGACAGATCATGAAGGAAAAATCCAAATAGATTACGGAATCCTATTATTTATTTTTTAATGAGGAAATCAGTTTTGTTTTTTGTTGTTCTTTTCTGTGTTTTTTTTTCCAATGCGCAAGAATTAACAAAAAACGAAAAAGAGCTCTACAAATTGATGATGGAATATAGAAAGAGTAAAAAACTTTCTATAATTCCATTATCAAAATCATTAATTACCGTAGCACAAATACACAGTCGTGATTTGGCTCAAAACCATTCCAATAATGACATATGTAATGCGCATAGTTGGTCTAATAATGGAGCATGGGAGTCGTGTTGCTACACTTCGGATCATGCAAAGGCAAGCTGTATGTGGAATAAGCCTAAAGAACTGACGAGTTACAATTATCCAGGTTATGAAATAGCCTGTGTGGGTACTGAAACGCTGAGTCCACTGGAAGCTCTTGAAAATTGGAAAACAAGCAAAGCCCACAATAATGTGATTATTAACGGAGATATTTGGGATTCAAAATGGGAAGCCATCGGTATAGGAATGTACAAGGGTTATGCAACGGTATGGTTCGGACATTATCCAGATCCTTAATTAAGAACTTCTCGGTTAATCAGTTCTAAATAATCCAATTTACGTCCTGTGAGTCGATGAATCAACTCTATTCTATTGTGATCATTCAATATCATTAGGTCTTCAATTACACCGTATGACTCCATGTAACTATTATAAAAGGAGTGAATTCTTCCTCTAGAAAGACTTTCTATGTATTTAATCACTTGCTTTTCTTGAACTTTATCGGGAGCATCGAGATCTATTGAATTTTCATTGAAATTTTCATACACGTATTCACTTAAATATTCTGCTGATTCCTTGAGTGATTGTTTCTTTATTTGAGTGGGTATGTACTCATTTCCAATATCCCGAACAAATAATTCATTAAACCCCATTAAATATTCACGGAAATTTTCATCATCGGTTAGTAGTTTCATCATATTTAGTTTTTACCAAAGCAACAAATTCAGAACGTAAACTTTTTACGGTGCTTTTAAAATGAGACCGTATTGTCTTCATATCTGAGGCTTAATTCTATCTTTAGTGCTGAAAATGAGTTTATGCCAATAAAGAATCTATTGAATCAAAGAAGCGCAGATCAATGTGAATTGTGTTCAGGTACCGAAGGTTTAGATGTACTGATTGTTTCTCCTCAAAGCGGAACGAGTGTGGATCATTGTATTAATAGCTGTCATACATGTAGGGCACAAATTAGTAATGCTGAAGAAATATATTTTAACCATTGGAGATGTTTGAATGAAAGTATGTGGAGTGAAGTGCCTGCTGTTCAAGTAGTGGCATGGAGAATGCTTAATCGTATAAAGGCAGAAGGCTGGCCTCAAGATTTATTGGATATGTTATTTCTAGAGGAGGAAACCTTGAATTGGGCCAAATCAGGTGAAAGTGAAGAACATTCAGCTGTGATTCATAAAGATTCTAACGGAGTAACCCTTATTCAAGGTGATTCTGTTGTGCTCATCAAAGACTTAAAAGTAAAAGGTGCTGGGTTTACCGCCAAGCGCGGAACGGCCGTGAGAAACATCTCACTTGTACATGACAATGCCGATCATATAGAAGGAAAGGTTAACGGTCAAAAGATCGTCATTTTAACCCAATACGTAAAAAAATAAGATTTACTTGATCGTGTATGTTGCTCCAATCACAATTCCGGCTGAAACAGCTTGTGTTGGTTGATGAGAGTCATATAAAAACGAAGAAGGAGGATTTTCCTCACTACCTAATGAATATCCATAACCATCAACTCCCATAAGATCACCAAAGCTATATTGAAGTCTGATTCCAATTAAGACGCCAATTGGAAAATCTTCACCCAAAGGAATTTTAGCACCAAAACCTAAAACGCCAGATAAATAGGAACCACTGTATTCTTCAGAAACATCTTTCTCATCTTCATATGTTCCAATAGGAGTTGTTCCAGATCTCGTATAGGTCGCTGATGAAATATTCGTAAGTTGAGGGCCAAACTCTATATATGAGCCACCCTGACTTTGAAACTTCAATAACAAAGGGATTTGTAATGTCTTTAAGTTGATATTTGAGTTATATGTGTCGATAGTAGAATTTAGGATCGGTTCAGTAATTATTCCTTCATATGCACCATTATGTATGGCGTAATTAAATTCTATACCTAAGCCAATAATTCCTGCATAAACATTAGCAGCAATTCCATAAGTTGAACCCCATCCCATAGCATAATCTTGGCTTGCACCAAGGTCAGAAATGTTTTTGTTCAGCAACCAAGTCGAATTAGCCGAGCCTTTGGCTTGCACATCGATTGCAAACTGTGAAAAAGTTGTAGAAATGCCACATGAAAGGGCAATAATAAATAGGAGGGTTTTCATTTTAAGTTTTTTTTGTTCGATCAAAAATAAGGAAAACAAATCAAAATGTAAAAGAGAATTAATCCAATAAGGCTTTTATTTTTTGAGCTGAAAAAAGCTCGAATAGGTTTTATCTAGTCCACTTATTTTTAAAATGTAAAAATAAGTACCTTCATTTAGCTCATCTCCTGACCAAGAATTATCATATGATTCGGCATAGTGTACAAGGTTCCCCCATCGATTAAAAATATAAATCTCGTTTTCAGGATAAAATTCTAAGTATTGAAATTCAAGCTTATCATTAATGTTATCGTCATTTGGGGTAATAACATTGATGTTTTGCAGTTCTGCGGGCACGACCAACAGTGTTTCACAAATAAAGTCGTTACAGCCAGCCTCATCCATGATGTTAAGACAAATGTCATATGTACCAGGGATTGCAAATGAACCAAGATAAAGACTGTCAGATGACACTTCTGAGCCATCAAGGGTCCAATTCCAAGAATCAACAGGATTTACATATGTTGCTGAAATATCAGCGGCTTCAAAATCCAAATTAACAACCAATGGATTAGAGCTAAATTGAATTTCAGCTTGAGGATTTGGAACTACAGAAATATTGATTTCTGTGGTGTCTGAAAAACAATCGTCAAGGGAGGCATAGGTATAATAAGTTTGATCAATCGGGCTTTGAGTATTATTTTCTGCTATCAAAGAGATAGATCCAAAACCGTTTAAATTATTTCCATAATATTGAACATCACCACCTTCTAGACAGCTGCTTAATCCAATATCAATTGACTCCCCGCTACAATACACCTCTTGATAATCTGATTCTACATTTGGAGCAGGATCTATAGGCTTTGAATTGTTTGGAATATTTAAAATACTTTGCCCACAGGCATCTGTAATTACAGGAGGAGGAATATCTAAAGACGTGTAATTTTCATCACAATAAACAGGGCAATCAGGGATTGTTAAAGTAAAAACATTATTAGTGGCTCCAGCCCCACATCCTATGTTTTGCCCTATAGTAACTACTTCGGTTGTCCATGGGTGGGTAAAGGTATAAGGAGCAACGCCATATCGTGCATAGCCTGTCGCATTAAATGTACACGTGTTGGCGCAAATAGATGACGGTGAAACATAAAACTCATTTCCATAGACCTCTGGAGTTTTTCCGTACACAACCACTCTAAAAGGCCAGTCAGTAATATCATCATAAAAAACATATGTTGTATTACACCCTGCCCCAAAATCCCCTCGAGCTAAATTCATCGTAACATAAACAGAAGTGTCATTGCAAGATTCAGGAAAGCAACATACCAAAGGGTTCTTTAAATCAAAACTATCTAAATACGCCGTTCCTGGTAAATCAGCAGTGGGGCCAGTAATGGTAAAGTTTTGAGATACAGAACAGGAAGTACTAAAGTTCATGACGCCATCACTCATTACAGCTGGTGAAAAGGGACTAGCATAAAAACTTGCTGTGATGAAAAACCCACTTACGGTAACTCCTGCGGGTATAGTAACTTGAATACTATCAGAATTGTAATTCGGTAAGAGACAGGACGGCATGTCACCACCGTTCCATTCAACAGCTGGGCCTGAGATTTCAGGATCAATGATAACGGGATAAATTCTTTCTTCACTTTCGAGCCAACTACTTGGCACACACGATTGCAGATGAAGCCCGGAGCGATCATTAACAATTCGATAGCCCCCAATTGTGTATTTCTTTTGTGCGTCAAAGCAAAGTAATGGTCGTATTTCAGCAACTTGATTGCCATTTTTATTGATTACAGCGATGCTCCCAAAGATCAGACCATCTTTTGTAGACGACTTATTTAACATAGGAACCAATTCGCAATTCGAAGGAAGATCAATAGACTCTGAAATGATAAAGTTCGATTCATCAATCTCAATATATTCGTTTAGACGATATGCGCTTTTTATTTTATTCTCAGTAAAAACCACTTGTTTGTCTACACCCTCAAAATAGTTGTCAAAATAAGCAATGTTGTTTTGAAGATCAAATTGAGCATCTGAAATTTGATTAAGCATTGATGTGTGCTTTCCAATAGTGAGTTTATTATTGTTTTGATCAATACTCAATGATAGACTTCCGTCATCATTTAAATGGGTAGGATAGGGTTGCTGATCTGCAACATACCCTTTGCTGACTTTTTTTAGTTTCGAATGGATTCTTTTTAGGATGCCATTATCATAATAGTGTATGGCTTTGGAGGCGTATTCTGCTCGGATATCACCTTTTGAATTTTTAAAAAAGGCAGATGTTAGGGTACGCTCTGTTTTAACTTCCGTCCAATCCTCTTTATATTCAACGATTTCTTGACTTTTCTCTACTTCTTGATTAGAAGAAAGATTGGCCTGAATGGACCAGGGTTGAAAATTGTTTGTTTGCGCCAATAAAGGTGAACAAAGAAGCAAAAGCCCATATAGAATCAACGAATTTTTCATGTAGCAGAGTCTAACGAATATAGTGAAAATAAAAACGAAAAACAGCCGCAAGTGGTTTTCCCTTTAAAACAAAACTTTATTTTTCGCTTTCACTATCGAACGTTCTATTCCGTCCCACAGTAATATTCGGTACTTCAATGCTTGTCTTGAAACCTCAACTACGTCCTTGCATTTACTTGAATCATCACCACAGATCTCTTTAACCATTTTTAATGAAAGAGGTCCGTGCTCGTCTCCATCTAGTTCTATATGACGATCGAGGTAATATCTCAGTTTATTGTAATGCTCATTTTCTGCATCTGCTTTTTTAAGAATTTCAATAAACATATCAGGAATTACGTCTTCTCTGCCAAAAGTAAACGCGGCAGCAATACAATGACTTTTTCCAGAATCAATTGTATCAAATGTGAATTTCACAAAGTCCTTAACCGCTGAATCGATCTCGATTTCCTCCAGTGATTTTTGTACAGATTGACCTGCCTTGATGTTTTCAATAAATTTTACGATTTGAGAGTCATCTGCACCTATCTGTTTCATGGCATCTAGATACATTTCAAAATGACTCTTAGCCTCTCCTTTTTCATTAATGTCACTTTCCTCAGCGTGAACGATTTCATTAATGAATCTGGCTAAAGAAGCCTCAGGTTTAGGAGTCCATGGAATAGATGTGTTTGTTAGCTCATTTTGAAGAGCCTTGAGCAAAGACATGAAGTCCCAAACAGCAAAAACATGCATTGACATAAATACCTGAACATCTTTAAGACTGTTCAATTGATGATAAAGCCCGTGATTTTGTAATTGATTTCTTAAAGGAAGAATTTGACCTTCTACGTATTGAATCTGTGACATATTTTAACTCTTATTCGCGATTTATTCAATATTCATTGAATATGTGTACAAAAGTAACCAAGAATACTTAAATTTTGTTCTATTAGAACATCAGAGATTTTAACGAATTATTATTTTTTTCACAGCGACTTGATAATTATGCTGAAAATGAATAAAATAAGTTCCTGAAGAAAGGTGTTTCAAACTCAATTGAGAGAGCTTGTTTTCAGCTGTAAAATCATGTATCGGCTTTCCATGAACATCTGATAAAGTCACCTTGCTGCTGGGCTCGCATTCAAAATAAAGGATATCGTGAGTGGGATTGGGGTAAACATTGAATTTTGAGTTCAATTCATCCAAAGATAAATCGGTATCATTTCCACAATTGCCAGGCATGTTACTGTCCATCCAATTTAACCTATTGGTAATCCAGTTAATCATTGTACTGATTTCCGCTTCATAGGATTGTGGAATGGGTTGTGGCTCTATCCAAATAGATTCTCCAATAAAGTCGTCCCACTTTTCAAAGTTTCTAGCAATGGCATCAGATAAATATGTTGTGTCTTGAAGTATCCAGTTTACAATACTATCTGTATGCATAAATGTAGATCTAAATTCAGTCCATCGGCATTTCAAACGATTTTGGAATACTTCATCCTCCATCATGGCTTGCCACCACATAGGCATTGATTCTAAATCCCAACAATCTTGATTTTGAAGGTAGGTCCATCCAGTATAGATGTGATTAGAGCAAACCAGAGAAACACCATAAGTCTGATCAAAGTCCCATATGGGTCCTGCCACAAGCTTTCCTCCTTTACTGTCCTTATCTTTATGAACATAAGAGCTTAGCTTATATCCATCCGAATTTTTACTGAATTCATTAATCAATAAAAAATCCGTGAATGAATTTAGGTCAATGTAATCGGTGTATCGATTTCCTAGACTATTTATATAATCATTCGCATATAAGGCTTCTTCAAATTCTGCCATCCAATCTTGAATATAGACGGCCTGTTGAGGTTTGATTTTACTTGCTTTTGGATAATACCATTGAAAAAACATGGGGTTTCCTCCTTGAGAATTGTAATTGGATTCAAAGCCTTGAGCGTCATCCAACCAGTCCATCCTCAAAATATATCCACCGGTTAACGAATCTCCTGCCAAATCATCTTCGTCTAGCTTTGCAATATCGACTCTATCACCATCTCTTTTGATTTTCTCGACCAAAATATAGATTCCGCGGTAGTCACCGTTTAAAATGAGCTCCACATATTTCCATTCTGAGGCATACTGACCCATTTGCTGAGCCAAATAAAAACTCATAGGAATCCGCAACTGAGATTTGTCGATAACCATCGCATGCAATATCCAGTCCTCTTCACCACCCATATCAAAAAGGTTAACGGAAGTATCCTGGTTAGTTGCTGTTCTTAATTCAAGTGAATAGGTTTTTTTATCAAATCCCTGTGTCGAATTACCGCGGGTTTCAATCCCGATATTTCCATTGTAATGATTAAATGGGTCGGTAATTGAATTGATACCGCCATTTACATCATAAATGATACCCATCGTACCGTTTATTTTAGGCTCATCGGGAATGTCTTCATTGTCGGTATCGATACTTATAATAGGAAGGTTGCTACTGGTAAATTGGGCAACACTAATTTGAGAAATAAGAATAAAAATGAAGGTGTGTAATTTACAATTCATTGGTTAGATATTTATGTGAATTTAGAATTTTTATGCTTTCATTATTTATTTCACATCAATATTTAGTGTTTTTTTTAAAAACATGATTTTTGTCATATTTTTTATTGAAGTAGTCAAATACCTTTGTGTTCATAAATGAGGAATTACAGTATTATACAAGAGATTATTAAAATTATTGCATTGGGCAATTGATCTTTGGATGGTACTTAAAAATAGTTTAGAGCCGTCCGAAAGGGTGGCTTTTTTTATTGATAAAAAGAAAATTATGTATTACAACAAAAACACAGTCGTCTATTTAGATGGGAAATGGGTGAAATCAAAAGAAACTTCAGCTTCTATTTACGGCCAGACCTTACACTATGGTTTGGGCGTTTTTGAAGGTATCCGTTCATATAAAACTGAAGACGGAGCGATGATATTTAAGGCCAGAGAGCATTATGAGAGACTTCATTATTCGGCTAGAAAGATGCATATTAATCTTCCTTACACTGTCGATGAATTAACAAAATTATCATATGAGCTTCTTGATAGAAACAATTTAGAAGACGCTTATATTAGACCATTGGTTTATTTGGGGGAAAACATGTCTTTGCAAACTGACAAGCAAAGCCATGTATTGCTTTGCGCATGGGAATGGGAAAGATACCTCGGTGATGGGCAGTTGGATGTGATGACTTCATCATTCCAAAGACCAAATCCAAAATCGTGTTTTGTTGAGGCAAAGGTTACCGGACACTACACAAATTCTATACTCGCCACAAATCAAGCGAAAAGAGCCGGTTATGATGAGGCATTGTTACTTGACATGAATGGCCATGTAGCCGAGGGCTCAGGAGCAAATTTCTTTTATGAAAAAGACAATATATTGTTCACCCCCCCCAAGGGAAATATCCTACAAGGGATAACCAGACAAACCATTTTTGATTTGGCGAAAGAGTTTGAATATCAGGTGGTAGAAAAATATTTCACTCCAAAAGATGTATATCAAGCAGATGGCGCTTTTTTCACGGGGACAGCTGCTGAGGTTGCAGGAATCAAAAGTATTGATTATAACTTTTTTAAGCTTCCATGGGAGCAAACAATGGGGTTTGAATTAGCTAGTGCTTACAAAAACAGAGTACAGAAAAAAGAATATAAAAACTTTGAATTGGTCTAAAATGAAATTAAACAAATACAGTTGTCGAGTGACACAAGATGATTCTCAGCCAGCAGCGCAAGCCATGCTTCATGCGATCGGGCTTACAGTGGATGATTTTAATAAACCTCTAGTGGGAATAGCAAGTACAGGATATGAAGGAAACCCTTGTAACATGCATCTTAATGATTTGGCAAAGCTTGTAAAAACTGGAACTGAAAATAAAGAGCTTGTTGGATTGATTTTTAATACCATAGGTGTGAGTGATGGAATATCAATGGGAACTCCAGGAATGCGATTTTCCTTGCCTTCAAGAGATATTATTGCTGATTCGATGGAAACCGTTGTAGAAGGCATGTCCTACGATGCATTGGTTACGGTTGTGGGTTGTGATAAGAATATGCCGGGTGCTTTAATTGCGATGCTTAGATTGAATCGACCAAGTGTTTTACTTTATGGTGGAACAATTTCTTCTGGATGCCACGAAGGGAAGAAGCTCGATGTGGTATCTGCATTTGAAGCATGGGGACAGCGCAATGCAGGAACAATCACAGAGTCGAAGTACAAAAAAATCATCAAAGAGGCTTGTCCAGGAGCAGGAGCTTGTGGTGGGATGTATACCGCCAATACGATGGCTGCTGCCATAGAAACCTTGGGCATGTCCTTGCCTTATAACTCATCTAATCCTGCCATGAGTAATGCCAAAAAAGAAGAGAGTAGAGCTTCAGGAGAGGCATTAAGATATCTTATTGAAAAGGATATAAAGCCCAAGGATATTGTCAGTAAAAAATCTATCGAGAATGCGATTCGTTTGGTCACGGTTCTTGGCGGTTCAACGAATGCCGTTTTACATTTTCTTGCCATCGCAGATGCTGCGGATGTTGATTTTACTTTAAATGATTTTCAACGTATTTCAGATGAGACACCATTTCTTGCCGATCTCAAGCCAAGTGGCAAATATTTAATGGAAGACCTTCATGATGTTGGTGGAATTCCAGCGGTATTAAAATACATGCTGAGTAAAGGAATGCTTCATGGAGATTGTTTAACAGTTACTGGAAAAACCTTGGCTGAAAACCTAGCTGATGTTCCAGGTCTTCGCCCTGGTCAGAAAGTATTGAAAACGACAGAAGACCCAATCAAAGAAAGTGGACATATCAGAATATTAAAAGGAAACCTTTCTCCAGAAGGGGCTGTGGCTAAAATAACAGGAAAGGAGGGGCTTTCTTTCAAAGGAAAAGCAAAAGTGTACAATTCTGAATATGCTGCAAATGATGGTATACGAAATGGAGAAATTCAAAAAGGAATGGTTGTGGTCATTCGTTATGAAGGCCCACAGGGGGGGCCAGGAATGCCTGAAATGTTAAAACCAACTGCTGCCATAATTGGAGCAGGGCTTGGAAATGATGTGGCTTTAATAACAGATGGGAGATTCTCTGGTGGAACGCATGGATTTGTAGTGGGACATATTTCTCCTGAAGCACAGCAAGGAGGTCCTATTGCTTTAATTAGAGATGGTGACCAGATCATTATTGATGCCGTCTCAAATACGATCAACATTGAAGTGTCAAATGAAGAGCTAAGCGCTAGGAGATTAAGCTGGGTAAAACCCGAATTGAAGGTGTCAAAAGGATCTTTATATAAATATGCGAGAATGGTGTCATCTGCATCTGAAGGATGCGTAACAGATAAATTTTAATAATGGAAACGGTCGAACATAAATCAAATCAAAAGGCGAAAACCCAGCAACAAATGAATGGAGCCCAAGCCGTTGTTCATTCACTATTAGCGGAAGGGGTTGACCTGATATTTGGATACCCTGGAGGAGCAATAATGCCCGTTTATGATGCTTTATATGACTATGAGGATGAGTTAAACCACATACTTGTTAGACATGAGCAGGGGGCAACGCATGCGGCACAGGGATATGCCCGTGCCTCTGGAAAGGTCGGGGTATGTATAGCTACATCAGGCCCAGGAGCCACAAACCTAATCACGGGAATTGCAGATGCACAGATTGACTCTACACCTATGGTATGTATTACAGGGCAGGTAGCAAGTCCTTTGCTTGGCACAGATGCCTTTCAAGAAACGGATGTGATTGGTATCTCGATGCCTGTTACCAAATGGAATTATCAAGTCACTAGAGCCTCAGAAATTCCGGGAGCATTAGCCAAAGCATTTTACATTGCTCGTACTGGAAAGCCTGGTCCGGTTTTGGTGGATATCACAAAAGATGCTCAATTTGAAATGCTTGAATTCAGCTATAAACCATTTGAGGGAATGAGGAGCTACGTGACTTGTCCAACCTTAAATTTGTCAAAGGTTCAACAGGCTGCAGAGATCATAAATTCTGCAAAACGTCCATTGGTTTTATTTGGACAGGGAGTGATTCTTTCCGGAGCTGAAAGCCAATTTCAGAACTTTATAGAAAAGGCCGGTCTACCCTCTGCATGGACGATTATGGGTTTGTCAGCATTGGATTCAGATCACTACTTGAATGTTGGTATGCTCGGAATGCATGGCAATTATGCACCCAATAAGCTTACCAATGCGTGTGATGTATTAATTGCGGTCGGGATGCGTTTTGATGATCGAGTTACTGGAGATTTATCTAGATATGCCAAACAGGCAAAGGTCATTCATCTAGAAATAGATCCAGCTGAGGTCGATAAAAATGTAAAGGCTGATGTAGCAATTCTGGGTGACGCTAAGGAAGCTCTGGAAGCCTTGGGCCAATTTGTAGAACGCCAAGAACATAAGGAATGGCTTCAAGAATTTCGAAAACTCGAATTTGAAGAATATAGTGAGGTTATTATGGAAGAACTGAATCCAAGCCAAGAAGAACTAACTATGGGGGAGGTGATTAGGTCGGTGAATGACCATACTGAGGGAAAAGCTATCGTTGTGACTGATGTGGGTCAGCACCAAATGGTTTCTTGCCGATATGCCAAATTCAAACAGAGCAGATCTTTAATAACTTCAGGGGGACTAGGCACTATGGGGTTTTGTCTTCCAGCAGCCATAGGGGCAAAGTTTGCCCAGCCTCTAAGAGATGTCATTGCTGTAATTGGAGATGGTGGATTTCAGATGACCATTCAGGAACTTGGAACCATCTTTCAAACAAAAATACCGGTTAAAATAGTAGTGCTCAATAATGAATTTTTAGGAATGGTTCGTCAATGGCAGGAGCTTTTTTTTGATAAAAGATATGCTTCTACAACGATGATCAATCCGGATTTTCAAAAAATAGTCGAGGGCTATGATATTAAATCGAAAAAGGTAACAGAACGAGAACAATTGAACGGCGCTGTTCAAGAAATGCTCGATTTCGAAGGGGCTTATTTTCTTGAAGTAATGGTTGGAAAAGAAAACAATGTTTTTCCAATGATTCCAACTGGTGCTTCAGTTTCAGAAATCAGACTTAAATAAAAAAATGAAGAAAAAATATACGATATCGGTTTTTACAGAGGATATGGTTGGTCTTTTAAATCGAGTGACCATTGTTTTTACAAGAAGAAAAATAAACATAGAAAGTATTGCTGCTTCAGATAGCGAGGTAAAAGATATCCATCGATATACCATAGTGGTAACAGAAACTGAAGAAACGGTAAAAAAAGTGACGCTTCAGCTTGAAAAACAGGTCGAGGTCATTAAGGCGGTTTATCATCTTGATGATGAAGTGATTTATCAAGAAATAGCGCTTTTCAAGGTACCCACAAGCATCTTACTTCAAGGGGGAGAAGCGGAGTATATTGTTCGATCTCATCATGCCAGAGTACTTAGTGTAGAAACCCAATTTACGGTCATTGAAAAAACGGGACATAAAGACGAAACCCAAAAATTGTTTGATGAACTCCAACCTTTTGGAATTCTCGAATTTGTACGATCGGGAAGGGTCGCCATTACCAAACCTATGAGGACATTGACCTCAATAGTACATGAATTAGAAAACGCTTAACATATATTGAAATGAAAAATTATTACAACAATTTATCTCAGGAGCAGCAAAAACAGCAGCTTGGGAAATGTGATTTTCTTGACAGATTAGAGTTTGTCAATGGAATATCCGTCCTAAAAGAAAAAAAGGTAGTTATTGTGGGTTGTGGATCTCAAGGATTGAATCAAGGACTGAACATGAGAGATTCTGGCCTAGATGTTTCTTTTGCATTAAGAGAAGAAGCGATTGAAACCAAAAGAAAGTCTTATCAAAATGCTTACAGAAATAATTTTAAAGTTGGCACCTATGAGGAATTGCTACCAAGTGCAGACCTTGTCATTAATCTTACACCGGACAAGCAGCATACAGAGGTAGTAAACAAAGCGATTCCGTTAATGAAGCATGGTGCTACATTATCTTATTCTCATGGTTTTAATATCGTTGAAGAAGGAATAAAAATAAGAGAGGACCTCACTGTAATACTCATGGCGCCAAAATCACCAGGTTCTGAGGTTCGAGAAGAGTTCAAGAGGGGATTTGGTGTGCCAACACTAATTGCGGTTCATGAAGAAAATGATCCAAACCACACGGGATTTGAATGGGCCAAGGCATATGCATATTCTACGGGTGGACATCGAGCAGGCGTTTTACATTCATCTTTTGTAGCTGAAGTCAAGTCCGACTTAATGGGTGAACAAACCATTTTGTGTGGGGTTCTTCAGACAGGCTCTATTTTGGCCTTTAACACGATGCTAGAGAATGATATTGACCCTGCATATGCAGCAAATCTCATTCAGTATGGTTGGGAGACAATAGCTGAAGAGCTGAAAAAAGGTGGGCTAACGCAAATGCTTGATAGGGTAGAGCCGAATCAAAAGCTTAAGGTGTATGAATTATCAGAGGAGCTAAAAACATTGATGACACCCTTGTTTAAAAACCATATGAGTCAAATACTTAGTGGTGATTTTTCAGAAGGAATGATGAAAGATTGGCAAAATGATGATAAAAATCTTTTTGCATGGAGGGCCGAAACCAGAGAAACTCATTTTGAGAAAACTGCTTCAACAGAAGAAAGATTTAGGAAAGCCGATTATTTTGAAAACGGAACCTTGCTTTTGGCATTTGTGAAATCGGGTGTAGAGTTGGCATATGAAACGATGGTGAGTTCAGGAATAAAAGAAGAATCCGCCTACTATGAGTCGCTTCATGAATTGCCCTTAATTGCCAATACCATTGCGCGTAAAAAGCTCTATGAAATGAATCGTATTATTTCCGATACGGCAGAATATGGTTGCTATTTGTTTGACCAAGTTTGTAGACCTTTGCTCTCTGATTTTATGAGAGAAATTGATGCAAACACTATGGGAGAAAAATATTCCGATGAATCCATATTGACTATATACAGCTTGTCAGATGTAAATAGGGAAATTGAAAATCACTCCATAGAGAAAGTTGGAAAAAGATTAAGAGAAGCCATGTCAATGGTTGAAAATCAGGAGGAATATGTATAAGGTCACCCTTGACAAGGTTCGTGAAGCAGCAGCTCATTTGGAGTCTGTAGTACTTGAAACGCCATTGGTCATTAACGAAACCCAGTCGCGAAAGTATTCTTCTTCTATATTTTTTAAAAGAGAAGACTTACAGCAGGTTCGATCCTATAAAATCAGAGGAGCTTATAATAAAATATCTAGTCTTTCCGAAAACGAATTAAGTAGAGGTGTTGTTTGTGCAAGTGCAGGGAATCATGCTCAAGGAGTAGCTTTTTCTTGTTCAAAATTGGAGATCAAGGGGCTTGTTTTTATGCCCACACCAACCCCCAAACAAAAAATTGAGCAGGTGAAAATGTTTGGAGGAAATTTTGTTGAGGTTATTCTAACAGGTGATACTTTTGATGATGCTTCACAGGAAGCTCGGAGCTACAGTGATAAGAACCTTTTGCCTTTTATCCATCCATTTGATGACGAAAAGGTGATTGAAGGGCAGGCCACCATTGCTCTTGAAATTCTTGAGCAGTCTAATGTAGGAATTGATGTGCTTTTTCTACCTGTTGGAGGAGGAGGAGTAGCTTCAGGTATTTCCAGTGTATTTAAGGACTTGTCACCTCAAACCAAAATTATTGGGGTTGAACCTGAGGGGGCTCCATCTATGTCTGTATCGATTCAAAATAAAATAAATACGGCACTTGAATCGGTTGATAAATTTGTCGATGGCGCGTCAGTTAAAAAAGTAGGAGCACTTAATTTTGAGCTTTGTCAGAAGCATCTGGATGAAATGGCAACAGTACATGAGGGGAAAATATGTCAAACGATTTTGGACATGTATAACAAAGATGCCATTGTTGTTGAGCCTGCTGGAGCCATGACAGTAGCAGTTTTGGACCAATATCGGCAGGAGATTAGTGGAAAGAATGTGGTTTGTTTGTTGAGCGGGAGCAACAATGACATCACGCGGACAGAAGAAATAAAAGAAAGGGCTTTATTGTATGCAGGCGTGAAGCATTATTTCGTAGTTCGATTCCCTCAGCGTGCGGGAGCATTAAAAGATTTTATTGATAAAGTACTTGGGCCCAAAGACGATATTACCCATTTCGAATATTCAAAAAAACAAAGTCGTACCAATGCGCCTGCCGTGGTTGGAATTGAGTTGGGAAATGCGGACGGGTTAAATCCGCTAGTAAATAGAATGAAGGAATTTAATTTTTTTGGAGAGTACCTTAACGATAAACCCGACCTGTTCCAGTTTTTGGTTTAAAAACTATAGGTTTTGTGCTTTTTGCCAGGGCCCTAGATTATGGGCAATAATACCTTCTTTCTTTAGTATTGATTTGGCCATTCCAGCTCTTCCTCCAGATTTACAAACCAATAATACCTCTTTACCTTTTAGCGTTGAGGTTTTTGACTTCAAAATATTCAAAGGGATGTTTTTGCTTTTTTTTGCATGTCCTGATTTGAATTCCTGAGGAGATCGAACATCGATAATAATCGCGCCATTTTGTAATAACTCTTGATAATTTACAGGAGGTCCGAACAGCTTATTTTTAAGAGAAGATATAAAGCTCATATAGAAAATTTACTTTTTATAAAAATAGGAAAAAGAGATGTACTACGAAATAAATAGGTCTACTGATAAAATTGTTTTTACTTTCACGTATGATGATTAAAAACTTCAGAAGAAAAACTCACGAAATTATTTTTGAGGCAGATACCTTCCTGGGTAAGCTCTTTGATTTAATTTTAATGGTATTAATTCTGATTAGTGTTGGGGCGGTAATGTTAGAAAGTGTTGCCTATTACCACGACAAGTATCACCATGTTTTGGTGCCTTTTGAATGGGCGATCACCGTATTTTTCTCCATTGAATACCTGCTTAGAATTATTAGTGTCAAGAAACCCCTAAAGTATATTTTTAGCTTTTATGGATTGATTGACTTAGTATCACTTTTGCCCTCTTATTTTGGACTGTTCTTGTCCTCGGAAAGTATAGGATCCATCAAAACTATTCGAACCATTCGGCTTATCAGGATTTTCAGAATTCTAAAATTAATTCGCTATGTCAAAGAAGCCAATAATCTTAGAAGAGCCCTTAAAGCAAGTCGGCAACGTATTGTTGTTTTTCTTGTTGCCGTATTGTCAATTGCCACTATTATGGGTACGATTATCTATTTGATTGAAGATCCGAAAGATGGATTCACAAGTATTCCAAGAAGCATTTATTGGGCAATTGTCACGCTTACCACGGTTGGTTACGGAGACATCTCTCCCCAAACAGGAATAGGGCAATTTTTTGCCTCGATAATTATGATTTTGGGTTATGCAATTATTGCAGTTCCTACGGGGATGATTTCTGTAGAATTGGCCTTGGCTGAAAAGATGAACACTCAAAGTTGCCCAGCATGTTCGCAAGAAGGACATGAAAACAATGCGAAATTCTGTAAGCATTGCGGCGAAGAGCTCAATCCTGTTTAAAACAATCGAATGTCCTCAGTTCCGTAAAGAACATATCCAAAAAGAACGAGTACTGTAACTAAACTAAGCATAGTGTTTTTTTTAATTATGCACCAAAGATGTAATTGTATTTTCTGTCCTTGTAACAAATGGAATGGCAATAATTGAAAATAGAAGTCAGTACCTAAAGAGTTCTAAGTGATAGTACTTATAAAAGCATAAAAGCAAGTGTTTTGGTATGTTTTGGATTGAAATAATTGTTCGGTTATTTTAAATAAAGAGGGGCTTAATACGAACCCGGCCCAACTTAATTAATACTTACCTCTCCAATGATTGTTGAACCAAAAACAAAGCATGGTGAACATAATTGTTTGATGAGGCTTCGTATTGCTCACTCGGTTTGTAAGCCAGTGATTCAAGAATAGGTCGGCCTTCAAATTTCTCCTCAGAATCATGGGTTTGTGGACTTAAGGAGCCAGAATAACTCCGTTCACGTGAAAATATGATTTTATGAGCTCCAAGCTTCACCCCTGATTGAATAAGGAGTCCTTGACTCATTTTCCCCTCATGGTGAAACAATGAATATCCAATAAGTATGTAACCTTCAGGTTTTAATCTCACGTACTCTTCAACACAAGCATTACTGCTCTCCATCTCTAAGGCCGTTGGATAAAATCTTTTTTCATGTTCAAGCTTATTTTCAATACTTGAAATGTCAGATACCTCTTTGTAATGCATAAGGTATTTGTTTGTAGTCAAAAGGCTACATTGGCATAGTAATATTGGTATAAATAAAACGAAAAGGCATTTCACTGATTAAAGATATAAATATGGATTCTTTAAACAAGGGTATTTGAACAGTCAGTAAATAATCAAGTACAACAGGTCGAATGCCAGTTTGTAATATGAAATCATTCTCTAAATACTCGGTAAAACTAAACGCGATTTACAATTCTGAATTGCGCTTCATTTCTTCTTCTTGATCTTTATTGGCTTTACTGATCATTGCCAAATAACTGAACATGTAAGCACAGAATATGACCAATCCAACGATAAACATGACTGAATTATTCATTGGTTTAAGGTTTTTGTTGGTTAGTATCTCTTCTGATTTGTCTGATGGCGACCGAAAATCCTAGAATTGACGGCACCCAAATCCCTACAAAAATCCCTTCAAGCTTATTTCCTGAAAACCATAATGATACAGAATATACAAAGGAAAGAAAGGCCAATATTACCGGGTAATACAAGGACCATATTTTTGATAAATTCATAATTTGTGTTGTTTTAATTGGGTTGTTGAATTCAGTACTTAAACATAAAAAAAGAGAGAATTGTTTAAATGGTTCTAGACTCAAATTAAATTTTGAGCTGATTTTTGCAATGAACATATACGTTCAATGCAAACCTCTTTTCGATTTTTCCATCCTTTTTGGATTTCTCTATTCATGCAATAAAGACCAAGTTCCTTTTGAAGATGATTATACTTGGTTCGAGCTGTGGTGCGGCTTAAAATAGAGAATATTTCGAGCCATTTAAAAGAGTGGTTTTTTAATTATTTACTTCTTTTAAAAAAGTAACTATTAAAATTAGAAAAGTCATTAAAAGCTAAATAAAACCAATAAAAAAACCCCCAACAAAAGCCGAGGGTTGTTTTTTTTGTGAGCCCGAAAGGATTCAGACCTACATTCATCTAACAACATTTTATTACGCTCTATAACTGCTATTAATACTATATTAATTGTATATACAATGCATAGTAATAAACAATGAATAGTTATTAAAGCATAAATATATCGTACGTTTTCTCGTAAGTTTTAATACATTTGTTTGTATGAAAGTTTATTTCAATTACGGGGACACGAACAACAAGAAAAAACCAGAGCAAAAAATAATTGCTCGTCTTTCTTATGGAACGAATAAACTTGACAAGAAAATAAGTACGAGAATTGCTATTTCAAGAGAGGGCTGGAACTTTAAGAAAGGAGAAGAAGCTGGAGTCGTTAATTTAATGACTGGCTCTCGTTCCGTAAGCGAAGCCGAATACTATCAAAAAGTACAAAACAAACTTGACCACATACGGAGCTATCTAAAAAACGAATTTAGAAAGCTCAAGCTCAAGCCAGAGTTTAACTTATATACAAAGCAAGAGTGGAATAAGTGGGCAAGAGAACACTTCGAAATTGCTATTGGACTAAAACAAGCAAAAACGACAATATCACCTTTATTCATAGACAAATTTCAAGAGTATATTGACCAAAATAAACTTACTTGGAGTCACGGAACTTTAAGAGGATATTTAAGTCATAAAAACTTATTTGAGGAGTTTATGACATTTAAAGACCATAAGTATAGAACGGACGAAATAGACTTAAAATTCTATAAGGAACTTCAAGAATGGAGTTATGAAGAAAAAGAACACTTGCCTAATACTTTCGGAAACCATATAAAGAAGGTCAAAGCAGTTATGAATTACTTTATAGCTGAAGAAAAAGGTTTTCAACATCATCCGAATATTAAGAGTAGA
>ENA-OWPI01000332-OWPI01000332.1-marine-metagenome-genome-assembly--contig:-NODE-332-length-70994-cov-5.359039_pt1 | contig 70994 bp, 78 predicted proteins | sample MGYA00238138_ERZ651775 | MGnify/ENA primary metagenome ERZ651775 (study PRJEB26906, sample SAMN06265043) | marine metagenome | isolation source: Helgoland LTER site | place: Germany:Helgoland, sampling...
TGGTACGAACGTTCTCAAAGTCGTACGCCCTCGCTGGTATGCGAGTTGGGTTTGGTCTGGCGAGCGCTGGTATTATCAGCATGTTGGACCGAGTGCGGGATGCCTACAATGTGGACCGAGTGGCGCAGGCCGCCGCGCAGGCCGCGTTTGAAGATACTGAATACTTTGAGTCGCAACGGCAGAAGGTGATTGCGACCCGTGCGACGACGTTGGTTCAGCTCGACGGACTCGGTTGGTTTACCTATCCGTCGGCAGCCAACTTCCTATTCACCGAGCCACAAAATAGCGCCGGAGAATCTGGCGCGGCGGTGGCCGCGTCGCTGTTCGAATATTTAAAGCAGATGAAGGTATTAGTACGCTATTTCCCCGCTCATCCTTTAACTTGCTCTTTTATACGCGTTAGCATAGGAACTGACGCTGAAATGGAGGCTTTTTTAACCGCTGTTACATCATGGCTGAATCACGCATAGCAAAAATCACCCGCACGACTAAAGAGACGCAGATCGAAATAGAGCTGAATATCGATGGCACTGGTGTGTCCGTAATCGACACTGGTATCCCGTTCTTCGATCACATGCTGACGCTCTTTGCCAAGCACGGCCTGTTTGATCTGAAGGTCAAAGCAACCGGCGACATCGACGTCGATTATCACCACATGGTGGAGGACACCGGGATTGTGCTCGGGCAGGCGCTCAAGCAAGCCCTTGGCGACAAAGGCGGCATCCGCCGTTATGGATTCTTTCTATTGCCGATGGATGAGTCGTTGGCTCGTGTGGCACTGGATTTGTCGAATCGTCAGGCGTTTGTCTATAATGTGAACTATCAGTTTCCGATGGTGCGCGATTTCAGTATCGTGTTGGTGAAGGAGTTTTTTCAGGCCTTTGCCAACGACGCGGCTTGTAACTTGCACATTAATCTCGAATACGGTGAAGAGCCGCACCACATTGCCGAAGCTATTTTTAAAGGCTTTGCCCGTGCGCTTGATATGGCCACAACCGTCGATCCGCGCCTCGGCGGGGCGCTGCCCTCTACTAAGGGCACGCTTTCGAAGTAGTTTGGACGCGTTTATCCGTAAAAAGACGATCCGACAACGGGTCGTCCTTTTATGTTTCGCAGTAGACCCTCACCATTAGACCTCATTGTGTTGGGCATAAGCTCGTCGAATGAAAGACTAGCGGGGAGGATGATTTGACAGATCTGAGGGCTTGTCTGCTTGCATCCTGTTTGAGATTCGCCACCTTGTAGCGTTCCATATGAGCGTAGAGTCCCAACAGAGTAAGCCACGACTCGCCGTTATCGATTACGGTATGGGTAACTTGCGTAGTGTGGTGCGCGCTTGGGAGCATGTTGGTGCGGCTGCGCAACTCATCACCAGCCCCGATCAGATTGGAGCGGCAGATGCGCTGATTTTCCCTGGTCAAGGTGCGATCGTCGACGCGATGCGGCTACTCAAAGAAACTGGGTTTGATGATGCGATTCGGAATTGGATCGCTGCAGATAAGCCGTTTTTTGGCATTTGCCTTGGGCTGCAGGCGCTGTTTGAGCATTCCGAGGAAGGCGACACGCAAGCATTGGGTGTTTTTAAGGGCCGAGTGCGTCGTTTTCAGGTCGATCCATCACTCAAGGTCCCGCATATGGGCTGGAACTCGGTCTCTTTTGCCAGCGCTGACCCGCTCACCAATGGCCTTAAAAGCGGCATTGACCAATTTTATTTCGTGCATAGCTATTATATTGAACCCGAAGATGAGCGACTTACGCTGTTTGAGACCGATTACGGTGGCCGGTTTGTTTCTGGGATTCGCTCTGGAAATTGCTATGCCACACAGTTTCACCCAGAAAAAAGTCAGGCAAAAGGATTGCAACTCTACCGCAATTTCCTGAAGTCGCTCTAGCGCATCGCTGAATGATATTTTTAAAAGAGTGGCAATTCGCTGCCTCGACGACTTACCTAACAACTACCTAGAAAATGGAAAACACTGGCACTATTCGACTCGGCGATGAAAACTTCGAGTTCCCAATGATTGAGGGAACCGAAGGAGAAAAAGCTCTGGATACCAGGACTTTACGCGCGAAGAGTGGTTGTATCACTTTCGACGAAGGCTACGGTAACACGGGCTCTTGCTTGAGTGATATTACATTCATTGATGGTGAGAAGGGCATTCTCCGGCACCGTGGCTATCCGATTGAGCAGTTGGCTGAGCGCTCTACTTTTCTGGAGACGTCATACCTCGCTATTTATGGTGAGTTGCCCACCCAGGAGCAACTGGATGCATTTATTAAAGAAGTGCAGACGCACACGTCAGTTCACACTGGCATGCATCATCACTTTGATGGCTTTCCCAGTAATGCGCATCCTATGGCGATATTGTCCTCCATGCTCAACTCTCTGGGTGCCTATTATCCTGAGATGTCTTCGAATAACCGTGCGCAAGACTTGGCGCACTTCGATGAGACTGCCGCGCTGTTGATTTCTAAGGTGCGCACGATTGCTGCGATGACCTTTCGCCAGAAGCAGGGCTTACCGTTTGTCTTTCCGGATCACCAGTTACGTTATGCAGAGAACTTCCTGCACATGATGTTCTCGGAGCCTCATGACCAATATGAAGATACTTCTGGCGCCTCCGAGGCGCTCGATCTTTTCCTACTTTTACATGCCGACCACGAGCAGAACTGCTCGACTTCGACGGTTCGCATGGTCGCTTCCGGTGGCGCGAATTTGTTCGCTTCGGTTTCGGCTGGTGTCTGTGCCCTTTGGGGGCCGTCGCATGGTGGGGCAAACATGGCAGTGATCAAGATGCTCGAAGAGATCCACGCATCGGGTGATGACGGCTCAAAATTCATCCAAGACGCTAAAGAGGGTAAAGCGAAACTCATGGGCTTTGGTCACCGCGTGTATAAAAACTACGATCCACGTGCGAAGATTTTGGGTAAGAGCTCCGAGCGTGTACTCGACGGCTTAGGGATTGATGATCCACTGCTTGATATTGCCAAGCACCTCGAACAGGCAGCGTTGGAGGATGAGTATTTTGTACAGCGCAAGCTCTACCCGAATGTCGACTTTTACAGTGGCATCCTGCTCAAGGCGATCGGCATCCCAGTTGAGATGTTTACAGTGATGTTTGCGATCGGTCGTATGCCCGGCTGGATTGCGAATTGGAAGGAGATTGCAGAAAACCCCAAGAGTCGCATCCACCGCCCGCGCCAAGTCTACACTGGCCACACAATTCGCGACTACTTGAAAATGGACGAACGCTAAGAGTTACAGCGATATTTTTTTAGCGGCAAAGCCTTTCGAGGCTTTGTCGTTTTTTGTAGCTGCAGATGTTTTGTTAGCCTCCAGCTTTGCCACCGCTAGCCTCATCTGTGCCCTTAGCCGGTGCGCCGCGTAGGACATCTTCCAGCTCTAACCCCGTCATTTTCTTGATCCCACCGAGGAGCATCCACAACGTAACCATCATGATCGCCATGCTGGGAATAACAATGACCGGCCAGCTCCAAGCCATCATTTTGCTGACCTCGGTATTGAAGGCATCTGTGCCGCTCGGGCTGACCACGATCCAGCGCGCGAGTCCATAGTTGAGTATACCACTCAGTAAAAACGAAAATGCTAGCAGCCATGTGCATTTCGTAAGCAGGTTTTCAAATGCCGACTCACTATCATGCGCCTGCAGAGCAATATGGACTTTATCGACATCCATAATTTCTGGATTGTAGAGGAGGGTGCGAATCAGCGGCCAAGGCGTCTTGAGTGAGACGACCACAGCGATGCCCAACAGTAGCGGAATAGCAGCTTCTTTGACGGCAAACCACTCGGTAGGTATCTCCAAGATGCCGATGCCACCAGTGAGGAGCACACTGACGAGGCCGAGGATTGAGAAGACGTTATACTTCGAGCGTTTGACGTAGTCGTAAATGAAGTAGCTGACAGGAAAAAGTATCGCTATAATTAGAATGCCGACCGCGACATTCTCGAAGTGGGGCTCCAGATACTCGCCGAAGTATTTCTTGCCCTTATTGAGGACCATGATCGGCAGTAAAATATTAAAGCCGAGGTTGAGAAGGGTATTCTCCTTTTTTACCGGCGGTTTTAAGGTGTTTGAGGAATTTTTCAAATTTGGTGCGGTGCTGGGTTGCTGTTCGGCCATATGTTAGCCTAGGCTTTTCCGAGTTATGTCGAACGCAAGCTCAATTCGTTGTCTTATCACTGCGGGCCCCACCCGTGAATTTATCGATCCTGTGCGCTTTTTGAGCAATCCATCCACCGGTAAGATGGGCTATGCCCTTGCCGAAGCCGCTGTGGCTGCGGGGTGGACAGTTGATCTGGTCGCTGGCCCCGTCGCCCTCAAAGAGCCTAATAATGTCATTTTATACCCAGTGGTTAGCGCAGAGGAAATGTTTCACCACGTCGATGCGTTGTTTGATGCCTGCGATGTTTTAATCATGGCCGCCGCAGTCAGCGATTTTCGGCCCGTTCAGCAACACGCTCAGAAGCAGAAGAAAGAGAAGGCGTCGATGAGCATCGAGTTTGAACGCACTGTCGACATCTTAAAGGCCATGGCCCAGCGTAAAGCGCATCAGACCGTGGTGGGCTTTGCCGCAGAGACAGACAACGTCGATGCGTCTGCTCACGCTAAATTAGAGGCAAAGCGTTGCGACTGGATTGTGGCCAACAAAGTCGGTGAAGCGGGCACAGGCTTTGCCGCGGACACCAATAAAGTGACTCTCATTGCGGCAGACGGTAGCTCGCTAAAGATTGGGCCGACAACCAAAGCCGCCATCGCAAAGGAATTAATTCAACTGATTACGCCGAGCGCGACTTAGGTACCTACTTGTCTTAATCTTACTCCTACTCATTATCACCATCCATTTTCATGTCACCAGTATTTGATCACGAAATGTTAAACGTCTATCAGCGTTCGTTGGATTTCGTTGAATTTATGGAAGAAGTCTTAGCGAAACTGCGCAAGAGCCTACGAGCATCAGGCCGCATATAATGAGGATGACTAATGTGACGGTTTGATTATGATTAAGAGTAGGATTAAGAGTAGGATTGGGAGTAGGATTAGGAGTAAAACACAATGAAAAACACTGGACTTGATAAAATACTTGGACGAATCGATGACCTCGATTCAGTCAATCTCGGCATTTTAGTGCAACGCCTCGCGCGCGACCGCAAGCTGCAGGAGACGGTGTTTAATACGATTCAAGATGGGATTCTAGTGATCGATTCCGAGGGTGTCGTCCAATATGCCAACGAAGCAGCCTTCAGTCTGATCGGGTTAAAGGTGGATGACATCGGTAATACGCGGCTTTGGAAGATGGTGCCAGATCTCGCACGCTCGATGGATTTAGATAAGACGGATGCCCCAGAAAAAGCCGCGCAGGTGCTTTCGCGTGAGGTGGAGCTGACATATCCGGAGCATCGGTTTGTGCGTCTTTATATGGTGCCAATTGATACACAGGTCGGACAAGATGACAGCGGCGGTATGGTCGTAGTGCTCTCAGATGTGACCGAAGAAAAAGTCTCGATGGAGGAGCGGATCGAGAGCGAACGCATAGCATCAATTATGCGCCTCTCTGCGGGCGTGGCGCATGAGCTAGGCAATCCGCTCAACTCGTTGACGATCCATTTGCAATTGATCGAACGGAAACTAAAGAAGCTACAGCTCGGCGAAACGGCTGACAGTATGTCTGAATCGATCGAAGTGTGCCAAGGCGAGGTGAAGCGACTCGACGGGATCATTACACATTTTCTCGAAGCCGTTCGTCCGCAGCAACCAGAGCTGAATGAGCTCGATCTGGTCGAGTTGCTCGACGAGGTGTTACGCGTTCAAGAAGCAGAATTGAGTAATCGCTGCTTGGATGTGAATATCGAAGTCGGCCAGTCGATACCGTCCATTCTCGGCGATAGTGGGCAGATTAAGCAGGTCTTTTTCAACTTAATTAAGAACGCGATGGAAGCGATGCAGCCGGGTGGCAAACTGCGGGTCTTGGCGCGCAGCGATGACGAATTTGTTTATCTGCAATTCATTGATACTGGCTCAGGAATTTCAGAAGACGAGTTGTCGCGTATTTTACAGCCTTACTACACGACCAAGAAAGAAGGGCACGGGCTCGGTATGATGATCGTACAACGGATCATTCGCGACCACGGCGCCCAGCTCGGCATCGAATCACGTAAAGGGGAGGGCACCGCGATTACACTGCAGTTCCCTCAGCAGCATCGGCGTACGCGGTTACTTGAGGTATAACAGTAACTTTGCTGAGAATTAAAACTGTGCTATCCGTAAAGTCTTAGGTACTTTAGAATTTAAATTCTGTCTTTGTTACTTTGATTCTTCTATTTCAACCCGATCCAAATAATATGATATATTCAATTTTTAAAAAAATAGCTCTTTGTGTTACTGCTGGTGCTTTACTGCTCACTGGCTGCGGAAAAAAAGCTGAAGAAGCGGCCGCCGTGACGATTCCTGATGCCCCGGATGCAGCAATTCAAACCGTTATTACCGAATTCACCAAAGGCAATGGCGCCATTCTTTGGCAGGCGATGCCAGCCAGCTACCAGAGCGATGTAAATACTTTGGCTCAGCTTGCGGGCTCTAAAATCGACCCTGAAGTTTATGACAATAGCTTTGCGACCATCGCGCGTCTGGCCGAGATTGTTGAGCAGCAGCAGGCATTTATTTTGAATTCGTCTTTCATGGAAGATCGTTCGGCTGAAGAAATGGCTGAACTTGAAGCGGCGCTGCCTTTGATCGTCGATTTGGTTGAGATTATCACATCGAGTGAACTGGCTTCTACGAACGGCTTGCTGAATTTCAATGGGCAAGATTTTTTTAATACGACGGTGTCAAAATTTGTGCAATACGCCGAGACTCTTGGCCAGTTGACTGGTGACGAATCACTGCTTTCGGATTATATGGATGCGGTCGTATCGGTGGTTGAAGCAGATAATTTGCAGGCAACGTTGTTAACGACCGTGCCCGGACAAGAGCCAACCGAGCAAGTATTCACCAAGGTGGAGCAGCGTTGGGTGCCGTCTGAAATGGCGCGTAACTGGTCGGCTAAAATCGCTGAAGTGAAGGCAGAATTCGACGCGACTTCGATCGAAGATATAGCCGCGCAGAAACCGCAAATTATGGGTGCCTTGGCAATGATCGACGGAGTCTTGGCGCAGATCGCAGCTGCGGAGAATCAAGAGCAATTCGATCAGAGCTTACAAGGTGCGATGATACCTCTCATGGGACTGGTGATGCTGAGCCAAGGAATGGGCGGTGGTGTCGATCCAATCGCACCGATGCCGGAAGCTCCAATTGTTGCTCCGAGCAGCATTCCTGCGATCCAATAAGCTGCTGTTTTATGAAAAGTGGTCGATCAAACGGCACTCGTTCAGAGTAAATCTTTGATTCAGCATTTAAGCACGATCGTGCTTCGTTAGCTTTCCAGCCTCGTCGCCATCAAAGTTCGGCGTCTAAGCTGGAGCCACAGGTTCCAGGCGTGGCTTTTCAAGATGGTGCGTGCGCGGTCAATCTCAGCTTTACGTTGCTCGAGGTTTTCGTTGGCGATGTTGGAAAGGTCGTCGAGATTGTAGAGGTAGGCGTTTTCTAGCTTGTTCACTGTCGAATCGATGTCGCGAGGCAGTGCCACATCAATTAGGAAGAAGGGGCGATCGGGGCGTTGCTTCAGCGCGGCCGCAAGCGTGTCACGATCTAGAATTAATCCAGGGGCCGCGGTTGAGCTGATGACGATGTCGAAGCGTTTGAGCTGAGCGGCGAAATCGCTTAGCTCAATGGCGGCACCGCCCAGGCTGTGGGCGAGGGTATGGGAATTTTCGTAGGTGCGACTGGCGACGGTAATGTCCGCTACGCCACGGCTTTTAAGTGATTGAGCGGTCTTTTCCGCGACGTCGCCACTGCCGATCAGCAGTACGCGACTGTCGCGCAGGTGCCCAAAAATACGGTTAGCTAGATCAACCGCAACATTACCGATACTGACTTGTCCACGAGTGATGCCCGTCTGAGTACGCGCGGCTTTCGCGGCTTGGAAGCTCTTTTCGAAGAGCCGGTTGAGGACGATACCGGTGCAGTTTGCTGCACGTGCGTCAGCATAAGCGTTCTTCATCTGGCCGAGGATATCTGTCTCACCAACGATTTGAGAGTCGAGGCCACTGGAGACTTCGAAGGCGTGTTGCAGCGCGTCGAGGTTGGTATGCCAAGAGGAGTGTGCGTCTAGCAGTTCACGGCTCACGCCGTTGCGTGCGCAGAGGTAATCTCGAACCGTGGCCTCGACGGTCGGGGTAGCGGAGAGGCCGTACACTTCAACACGGTTACAAGTATTGACGACGATACACTCGTGAATGTCATCTAGGGCGTGTAGCTCTTGTCGTAGAGCTGCGGCGTTCTCTGGTGTGAGAGCCATGCGCTCGCGTACTTCGAGCGGAGCTTGATGATGTGTGCAACCAAGCACAAAAAGTGACTGCAATACTTCGCTCATTCAGATGTCTTCTGAACTGCCGGGGCTTCGGTTGCGATCGTGTCGCGTGCAGATTGCACTGGCCAGAGAGAAGCGAGTGCGAAGATGAAGAGGCCAATGGAAGCGATCGCATGGCGCCGGGTGGCGAGTCGTTTTTGTATCCGTAAAACGACGACAATGAGGTAGCCTGCCCAGACGAGGCATGTGACAGTCAATTTAAAGACGGGCACGCGCTCGGGGTGGTTGATCCAGAAGACTGCGCCGAAGATGAGAGCCGCGCTGAGTACCACAACTCCAGTAATGAGAAGACGTTTTGCCATCAAGTCGAGTTGTTGAACCGAGAGCAGATATTGGTAAAGGCCTTTAAACTGTTTGTTCTTCAACCCGTGTTGTTGGATTAGAAACATCGCGGATACTAGCGCGACAATAGCGAACATCGCATAGCTGAAAATCGCCAGTGCCGCGTGTAGCTCAATCCATGGATTGCCGCCGAAAATACCAGGGGGGTAGGGGTGGTCCCAATTTGGAATCAGTAGTGCGGTGCCAGCGAGGAGCCCAGCTAGGCCTGCCGTGAAGAACCCTAGTAGGCGTAGCTTGAAGGCTGGGCCGATGAGGAAATAGAGTAGCACCAGTGACCATGCGATAAATTGCGAAATTTCAAAGATGTTGCCGAGCGGGCAGCCTTTGATTTCTGCACCGCGTAAATTGAGCCCCAGCGTTTGAAAGAGGAAGCCCCCTATCAGTAAGGTAAACATCGCAGCCCGCGGGTAGGGCTTGCGAATGAGCAAGGATAGGACGCCAAATAGAAAGGCGCTCAAATAAATTGAGGCGCCGATCGCAAGCGCTTCACGCGCAGAAATGACGATTTCTTCAAGCATTAGAGTGGTGCTGAGTCAAATGAAGTCTGCTTATCGTACGACTTGTGCAGGCGGTGTGGCGTGGGCGGTCTCGTAGGCACCGTCCTGCCAAGCTTGGACTTTATTGCGCAAGAACTCGATGAATTTCGGGTGATCATTGACGCAAGGGATTTGTTCCAGGTCTTCGCCGCCAGCTTCGATAAAGATCTCTCGGCCTTCTTGGGCGATTTCTTCCAATGTTTCGAGGCAGTCTGCGGTGAAGGCCGCACAGATGACTTTGACGCGCTTATTGCCGTCTTCGGCGAGTTGCTCGAGTGTTTGGTCGGTGTATGGGTTCAGCCATGGTTCACGGCCGAGACGTGATTGGAAGGTGATCATGTATTTTTCCTTAGGGATGCCCATTGCCGCGACGAATTTCTCGACTGTCATCGCGCACTGGTGACGGTAGCAAGTGGCATGTGCGGGGTGGCATGTATTGCAGCAATCTGGGGTGGTCATACAGTGATTGTGCGATGGGTCACCTTTCACTAGATGACGCTGCGGTATGCCGTGGAAGGAGAATACCAGTTTGTCGAAGTTGCCGTCTTCGAGTGCTGGACGCGCGCTTTCGACGAGTGCGGCGATGTAATCTGGGTCTTGGTAAAATGGCGGAAGCAGCGTGGTCTTGAGGTCTGGCTTGAGCTTGCGCACCGACTCCATCATATGCACCACTGCGGTTTCATAGCTGGACATCGCGTAGTGCGGATACATCGGCACGATCAGCACATCGTCGACGCCTTGATCGAGCAGTTCTTGCAGCGCGCCCTCGGTGGAAGGTGAGCCATAGCGCATACCCAGTGCGATGGGCACATCAACTTGTTCTGATAAAGCTTTCTGCTGTGCCTTAGAAGTTAGGATGAGCGGGGAGCCGTCTTCGAGCCAGATCTGAGAGTAGGCTTCGGCTGATTGCTTCGGGCGATTGGGCAGGATCAGGCAGTTGACCAGAAACCAGCGAATAGCAAAGGGAGCATCGAGCACACGTTCGTCCATGAGGAACTCGCGCAGGTATTTTCGCACGTCGCTGACTTGAGTGGAATCGGGTGAGCCGAGGTTGAGTAGTATGACACCTTGTTTGGACATGCGCATAGAGAAGCGACTAGGTGGGGGATTTGTCAAACCGAAGCGTCAAAGAGATGCACTTCAAAGCCTAATTTGATCGCTATGAGTTACCAGTCTAATAGCGCCATTCTCACTGGTCATTTCCGCCGATCCCCTGCCGCCGCCGGGCTTCGATGCATTGGTCGCTGCCAGCTTCGAAGCGACGACATACTGTCGGGCGCGATTCATAAATACGGCATAATTCGTCTTCTTTGAGATACGGGCAACGGGTGTGAAACGGCAGTGGGAAGAGTTGGTAGGCTTTGTCCTCTGTATGAAAATACTCCGGCAACGCGCGAGCCTCATGCCGAATCGTGGGTTCGCGTATGGCATCCGCCTCGCTCGCAAAGATAGGAAAGCTCCGGCAGCAGGCGCCGCATTGGGTGCAATCGTATTTAGGTAGCAGTGCGCTCATCGTGTGCTAGAAGCTGAAGCGCACTGCTTTCTTTGCCAAGAGTGATCGTAGGAGTGAATAAAAAGAAGTTGGAAGTCGAAGCTGAGCCTGCCATGGCTCAATGCAGAATTTTATGACACAGACCTTACACATCATCACTGGGCCGACTGCAGTCGGCAAAACCGAGTACGCACTTTCTTACGCTGAGAAGCAAAATGCCGAGATCGTGTCGTGCGACGCGTCACTGGTTTATCGGGGCATGGATATTGGCACCGCCAAGCCTTCGCCAGCAGAAATCGCCCGTGTGCCGCATCACTTGATCGATTTGAACGCGGTGGATCAGCCTTACGATATTGTTGCTTATGTGCGCGACGCTCAGGTGGCTGTGGCCGATATCTTTGCACGCGGCAAGTCGGTCGTGGTGGCAGGGGGCAGCGGATTTTATTTGAAGAGCTTTTTCGCGCCGGTGATTGATATTGTCGTGGTTTCCGATGCGATTCGTGCGCAGGTGGCTGCGCTCTATGCGGCTGACGGTTTAGAGGGATTGGTTGCAGATCTGCGCCAACGTAGCCCCGAAGGGCTCGGCAACTTAGATGCGCTGAACCCTCGCCGCGTGCTCCGCGCGCTGGAGCGTTGTATTGCATCGGGCAAGTCTTTGCCTGACTTGCAGGCTGAGTTTGCTGCACGGCCTGAGCCGTATGCTGATTGCGAGAAACGATATATTTTGCTTGAGCGTGACGCCGAAAATTTGCGCCAACGCGTGGCTCGGCGTGTCGACCAAATGATACAGGCAGGCCTCATTGAAGAAGTGGAATGCCTGCGTGAGCTTGGTCTTGAAAATAACCCCAGCGCCGCTGCGGCGATTGGGTATCGCGAGACCTTATCGTATTTACGCGGTGAGATTCAGCGCAAAGCACTGGCTCCAGCGATTGTGCAAAACACCAATCATTTGGTGAAAAAACAGGGCACTTGGTTTCGCACGCAGATTCGTAAGCCAGATGAGCTGATTACTTTCTAGTCTTACTGGAGCAAAGATTTGCTCAGTCGAGAGCTTATTAATGGTCGTGACCACTGTGGTCGTCCGCAGCAGGTGTTGCCGTGGATTCGCTGACAGGTACGGTTTAGATAAAATCGGCAAGGTCCTCTTCTGTGCCTTGCGTCGTGAGAATGAAGACTTGTTCGCCTTCGGTCCATATTTTGAAGGCTTGTTCCTTGGCCTCAAAAACTTTGCTTTTCTGACCCTTGCAAGGGGTGCAGTCGTTGGGGACACGTGCCTTATCCACGGTGATCAAGTGATAGGCTTGGCCGTTTTTGAAGCAAATCATGCTCAGCTTGGTGCCATCGTAGTCGAAGGTGACGCAACCAATGGTGGTAAGCTGTTTGAGTTGCTGTGGGATATGAGCAGGGTTCGGCATCCCTGTGCTGGCGAGGTGACTTTGTAACTCGCCGACTTTTTCGCCGCGTTTGTCAAATTTCGAGCCGTTAAATTCGCTGATTTGTTGCGCGAGGAATTCGATCATATTCGGCACACCTGCGGTGGCGATTATCGGCGTTGCCTCTGCAGCAGGTTGATCGCTGTTGGCCAGTTGCGTCGGCGCTTCGCTGCGAGGCACGACGAGGGCGACTCCGGCGAAGGCAAAGATTGCGGCAATTCCCATCCATGGACGGAACCCAGCGCGCTGGTCTGAGCGATTCGCGGGCTGCGGAAAACGGATGGTGTGGTGGTCTTGCTCCGCGCCTTCGGCTTTGTTGCCGATTAATAGCTGCGATTGGACGGCGTGGGCACGCATCCCGGCTAAAATGGTGGCTTTGAGATCGGCAGGTGGTTCGACGCGGTTGAACTCCGCACTGATTTTGGTATCGAGCGCTTGTTGCTCTTCGAACCAGGCGCGCAGTTCGTCGTCTTGCTTGAGCAGCTCAAGTGCTTCGGCGATCAGTGGGTCGTTGCGGTCCTCACTGTTGTCGGGACGACAGAGCTGGAGAATATTTTGTGCTTCTTCACGGTCCATAGCTTAAAGGGTGTTTGCCGAAGTTTCGGTCTCTTTGCGTTTGAAGATCTCGCGAAGCTGCGCTTTACCGCGAGAGAGGCGAGACATGATGGTGCCAATCGGCACATCAAGAATTTCGGCGATTTCTTTATAAGAAAGATCTTTGAGATAGAACAGGGCGACTGGCTCGCGGTAAACGGCATCGACTTCTTCGAGGGCTTCGATGGCGAGATGACCGTCCATGCTGCGGCGCACGTGGGGCTCCACCGACCCACCAATATTTTCGAGTATTTCGGGCTCGTAGCTATCGATACGGCCGTCTTTTCGACGGCGACGTAGAAATTCGCGATAAAGAGTGGTGAAGAGCCAGGACTTAACCTTGGATTTATCCCGCAGCGAATCGCCTTTTTCAGCATATATGAAAAAGGTCTGTTGAGCTAAGTCGCTCGCCTCATGCTCGTTTTTGGCTAGACTGTAGCCGAAACGATAGAGCGGTTGGTAGTATGCACTCACTATTTCTTCGAAGTTCAAATTGGATTCTGTGGTCATGTGAGTGGAATCGATGGTCGCTTATTCCAAAAAAATGAAGCGGGTAAATTTGAGAGTCGTTGTCGGGCTATACAATGAGCATGGCGTCGCCATAACTGTAAAAGTTATAGTTATGCTCAATCGCCTCGGCGTAAAGTGCCAATAGCCATTCAATTCCCCGTTCGTCGCCAGGACTTAAAAATGCTGAAACGAGGCAGAGCAGCGTCGATTTTGGCAGGTGAAAGTTGGTGATCAGTGCATCAACGGCCTCGAGTCGGGCAGGTGGATAGATGAAGATGTCGGCCTCGGCCTGCACCGATCCAGTTGGAGTCAGGCAAGTCTCGGGTGAGCTTTGGCTGCGCCGCATCGCATCTTCAATCGATCGCACCGAGGTGGTGCCAACCGCGACTCGTGGGCCCGGGCTGGTTTGCTGGAGAGATTCAAAGGCAGTGGCGGGAATCTCATACCATTCGTGGTGAATATTGTGGTCGAGGATGTTATCGACTTGAATGGGGTGAAACGTGCCGATGCCGACTTGCAGGGTAAGATCGTGAAATTGAGCGCCGCGAGCTTCGAGGCGGGCAATTAGATCGGGCGTAAAGTGCAGGCCGGCAGTGGGTGCGGCTACAGCCACGCGCTTGTCGTAATCGGCGTAGACGGTTTGGTAGCGCTCGTTGTCGTTGGCGCGGCGAGGATCGTCGATCGTGCGTTCGATATAGGGCGGCAGGGGCATAATGCCAAGCCGCTCGGAAAGGTCGGTCACGGATTCGTCACGCATAGGATGGAAGCGCACGCGGTAGTTACCATTTTCGCCAGCGTTGAGCACTTCAGCACTGTATTCGCCGTCGATGCCGAAAGTGCCGACTTGTAAGGTCTTCTTGCCAGGGCGTAGCAGGCACCACCAAGTGACGGCGTCTTCTGCGGGCTGTAGCAGTAGGCATTCGACTTTACCGCCGCTGGGGCGCTGCCCAAAGATACGGGCCTTGAGCACTGCCGCGTTATTGCGAAAGAAGCGCGCGTTGGCGGGTAAATGATCACCGATTTGAGCGAACGTCGTGTGTGTAATTTGGCGGGTCTTGCGATCGATCACCATTAGTTTTGAAGCATCGCGCTGAGCGGCGGGCTCTTGTGCGATGCGTGCCGTGGGGAGGTGGTAGTCAAATAGGGCGCTGTCCATTCAGAGGCTTTTAGACGGGCAAACCGAAAGTGTGAAGTGGGAAGTTATACTTTTATGATAACTGATACAGTCATTTTGATCAATCACGGCAAATGTCCTTGCGACGAGATTTTTAAAAGAGCTATAATCCTTGGTTCAATATCTCCCTATGCCTACCCGTGCATCCAGTCGTATTTATAATCAAGCCGCCCTTGAAGTGTGGTTCGAAAATGTGGCGCTCGATTGGGAGACTTTTTTTTCTAAAGAAGCGCTGCGACGCGGACGCGAGATCTATAGAAAGGGGCAGATTTCGGGAGTCGAATTAGCGGATAAGAATGTGATCATCAATTGTGCCTTTGCGCGAAAAGACACCTGTTACGTCGTGGTTGAGTGGGGTTCTGAGGGGCCGATTGTACGTTGTTCTACGGAGGATAATGCGATGGGCGATGCGGTCGCTGTCGGTGGGTTGTATGAGGTCGAAGAGTTGATCGCAGATGAGATCGACCCGTTGCCTTATGTGCCGCAATCGAAGTCAGACCTCCAAGAGGCGACCAACGTGGAAACAGCGTTGGCTAAGCAACAGAGCTCAACAGTAAATGCGAAGCAGCCTGAAGAGCCGCCTGCCCGCCGATTGACCCCGCGTTTGGAAGGGCTTAGCTCGGGCCTGCGAATGACAGCGTATTGGGTGAATTCTGATTTCTCGCAAGAAGCAGCGTTTCAAGCTGAGGGTACTAAGATGTCGAGTTCAGAACGTGAAATTCTGGTCCGACTGACCGTTTTGGCCAAGGAGGTAGGATTCACATTTCGTCGCGATTCAAATCACTTTTTAATGCATGACCCAGAGCGAATCGCGCCGTTTTTTTCGCATACTCGCAAGCGTTGGGAAAAAATCTTTGGCTATCTAGATCTCGATCTGGATGCGCAAAGCTTGGCGGAGGGCGTGCAGCAGGTGAAGATTATCGGCCGCGTTGAATCGGCGGGCAAGGCTGAGATGCGTGTGGATTGGCGTTTAAAGTTGGGTAAACGCTGGCTCGACCCCGAAGATGCGGAGCGCCTAGCCAAGGCGGGGCGTGGCACGCATATTGTGAAGGGACTCGGCTTGGTACAGATTGCCGAGGAACAAACTGAAGCGCTTGCGGAATGGCGCGTGGCGGCCGCAGCTGAATCAGAGGCAGCGCAAACTTGGCCGCGTTATATGGTATTTTCGTTGTTTGGTCAGCGTGGTGCGGAATTAGACTTGGAGCAAGAGTTGCAAGAGTGGCAGGCGACGTTAGAGCCGAAACATCCTGAGTCGGGGGAGCTGTTGGGGGCGGATCTTACTGAAGTGGCGTTACCTGATTTTCTACGTCCGTATCAAGCACTCGGTGTGCGCTGGATGGCGAATCTGCGGGCACACGACTGCCATGGTTTGTTGGCTGACGAAATGGGTCTGGGCAAGACACTGCAGGTTTTGACATTGTTGAATGCTTATCCATATGAGGGGAACGATAGCTTAATTGTATGCCCTGCTAGTGTGGTGCCAGTTTGGGAGAGTGAGGTTAAGCAGTGGTACCCTAATTTGGATATAGCGGTGCTGCGCAGCGGGGAAACGTTTGAAGGCCCGTCGAGACATAAACCAAAATTGTGGATCGCCAGCTATACACAACTGCGCCGGCATAAGCATTTATTAGAGGGCACCGAATTTGGCTATGCGGTACTGGACGAGGCCCAGCAGATTAAAAATCCCGAAGCTAAAGTAACGTATGCTTGTTGTGCGATCCGTGCAAAGTGTCGCCTCGCGCTGACGGGTACGCCAATTGAGAATCGCTTGCTGGATGTGTGGACTTTATTTCGCTTCATCATGCCAGGCTTATTGGGTTCGCGTCGTCGCTTCGAAGATGCGGCGAATTCACCAGACCTGTCGATGCGCAAGACGCTAGAGCAAACGTTGCGAAAACAAATAGCACCGTTTTTATTGCGCCGTAAAAAAGACAAGGTCGGCAAGGATCTACCGCCAAAAGTAGAGATGGATTTGATTTGTCCGATTACTGAGATGCAGCGTCAGGTTTATGAGGGCTTATTGAACCAGGGGCGTGAGCAAATGGGCGACGATTTAATGGTAGCAATGCAGGCGAGCTCGATTAATTTCTTCACGCTGTTGACTCGCTTGCGGCAAGCTTGTTGCGATCCTGGCTTGATTCCCGACCTAGACATCGACCCGATGCAAAGCGGTAAAATTCAAATGTTACTCACCAAATTATGTGAGGCGTTGACAGGTGCAGGCGCACGTAAGGTTGTGATCTTTAGTCAGTTTGTACAGTTATTGAAGCGGGTAAAGCCGTTGATTCAAGAAGAGTTCCCTGATGTGGATATTCTGGAATTGACGGGGCAAACAAAGGATCGAGCGAAGCCGGTGGAGGAGTTTCAACAGAAAGCGGGGCCTGCGGTGATTCTAGTCAGTCTGAGAGCTGGTGGTTCGGGGATCACTCTACACGCGGCAGATTATGTATTCTTGCTTGATCCTTGGTGGAATCCTGCGGTCGAGAGCCAAGCCGTGGATCGCGTGCACCGCATTGGTCAACGCAAGCGGGTATTCGTGTATCGTATGATTACGCAAGGCACGATTGAAGCGCGTATTCAGCATTTGAAAGCCGAGAAGCGGGAACTTTTCGAGAGTACTTTGGGCAACCTCGGTAGTGCGCAGGATTTGCGTGAGCACTTTACTGATTTACAGGAGTTAGCGAAGTTGCTGCCACCGGAGTAGTTGAGAAAGACAGTTGAGCAGTGTTAGCCTTTGTAAGGGCTAGGCTTGCCGCGTCATCATATTTAACCAGACGTACTGATACGGTCTAGCTAACAAGCCTCGCGCCTACCTCCCAACAAAAAACGGCTGTCTCCGTAAGGAAACAGCCGCTGGGAAGCGCTTTAGTAATTCTGAGCCGTAGCTTACTCAACGTTGGCGCCGACGACGGCAGCCATTTGCATCATGTTGATGGTCTGACCTTCTTTAATGTTTCTGAGGTCAGTCAACTTGCCAGATTTACTGGTTGAGTTTGTATGACGGAAAATGGTGAGTAATTTTGCATCGGTTACGATGAATTTGCCTGCGTTTTCAGCGGCACCATTTTCAGTCTTTGTTTGGAGACCATTATTTTTGATGTAGTCCCAGAGTTTTTTAGTGATCTCTGTGCGTGGTAGCGCAGATGCTCCCAAAAATGCTGCGAGATCAGCTTTGAGTGTTACTGGTTTGTTAAGTCCTTTTAGTTCTTCAGCCATAATATTTTGCTTTGTTGGTTGGTTAGTTGGTTTTGTTGAGGTGAATTGTAACGATTTGATTAATCGAGCTTCGCTAAATGTTTAAGCGCGGCGACGTAGCCGTCGAAACCGAGGCCGGAGATGACGCCAATGCAGGCTTCCGCCGTCATTGAGTTCTGACGGATTTCTTCGCGGTTGTAAATATTACTAATGTGCACTTCGACCGCAGGAAGGTCACTGCCTGTCAGAGCGTCGCGGAGGGCGAGGCTGGTGTGGGTGAATGCGCCAGGATTAATGATTATACCGAATACTTCCGAGTCCGCGAATTCGCCGATTTTATCGATGATGAAGCCTTCGTGGTTGGATTGGTAAAATTGCACTTGCACGCCTATTTCGGCAGCCTCTTCTGTGAGAAGATTTTCGAGGTCTGTGAGTGTTTGATCGCCATAGATCGACGGTTCACGTTTCCCGAGGCGATCTAGATTGGGGCCGTTGATGATGACGATGTGTTTCATTTTAAGCAGGAGTTGGTGAAAGCAGATAGAAGTTCGGTGGACTTGGCAATCTACATTAAAGGAAGCAGGGCGATTTGATAAAGATCCATTCAAGGCCGAATTTATCGGCTATTTCTTGGGCGAGTGCTTGGACGCCAAAGACCTCAGTGGCGTAGTGGCCACAGGGGTAGAGATTGAGCCCGAGTTCCTGCGCCATGTTAAAGTGATGCTGCCGTAGCTCTCCAGTAATGAGGGTGTCAATATGGTTGGCTTTGAGCTGGTCAACGGCGCTTTGCCCGCTCCCAGTCAGGATTGCAATGCGCTGCGGCTGTTCGCTGCCGTATTCGATGGCTTGGTAAGTGTCGGGAAAAAGGGCTTTGAGTTTGCTGGCCAGTTCGTGTCGTCCGCCTTCTGGTCCTGCGGCGATGGTGGCTATATCGATACCCTCGAAGTTGGCGAAGCCGCCAATTTTGCTCAGCCCGAGTGCTTTGGCGAGCAGGGCGTTGTTGCCGATTTCTGGATGGCAGTCGAGTGGCAAGTGGGCGCCATAGACCGCAAGATTGCCGTCGAGTGCCGTTTTTACCTTCTTATATCGGCTGCCAGTGAGTGGAATTGGCGCAGTCCAGTAGAGGCCGTGGTGACAGATGAGAAAGTCGACTCCAGTTGCGAGGGCTTGCTCAAAGGGAATTTGACCAGCATCCACGGCGGCACCGATCTTGGTAACTTTGCCGTTATTCTCGATTTGGAGGCCGTTGTGGGCGCCGGGGAAGTCTTTGACTTCGGCCTGGCGGGTGCGTGTATCACAGAAGGCAACGATCTCGGATAGCGTGGGCATTAACTAAATCTAGCGTTAAAGTGGCAGGTGGAAAGTGGAAAGTGAGAGCTAGCAGAGGATTTTTGCTTCTCATTCGGGGAGCGATCTTCTAGTTCCTCTGCTATGCTAGATTATGAAGCACGTTTCGGCGCGATTGGGCGCTTGTATGGAGTCGATGGATTGAAGCGCCTTTCGGAGGCGCATGTCTGCGTGATCGGCCTAGGCGGCGTTGGCTCGTGGGCCGTGGAGGCCTTGGCGCGTACGGGGATTGGTAAGCTAACATTGATTGATATGGATGAGGTCTGTCTCAGTAATGTGAATCGGCAGTTACATGCATTGGATGGCACGATTGGACGTTCAAAAGCGGTATTACTTGGCGAGCGAGTAGCGAAGATCTCGCCGCGTTGCTTGGTCACGGTAGAGGAGTGTTTTTTGACGGAGTCCACAATGGCGCGTTTATTGGCGCCGACCTTCGACTACATTATTGATGCGATCGATGCCACGAAGTATAAATGTCTATTGATTGCGGAGGCGCGTAAGCGTGGCTTGAAGTTAATTACCTGCGGGGGTGCAGGTGGGCGCATTGATCCGTCGCGGGTTCAAGTCGCTGATTTGGCACGCTCGATTAATGACCCGTTGCTGCTGCAAGTGCGTAAGACGCTGCGTCGCGATTTCGGCTTCCCGATGTTCAAGCGGCAGAAGTTTAAGATCGATTGTGTGTTTACGGATGAGTTGCCTATCTTTCCGACGGAGGATGGCTCAGTGTCTTGTGAGCGCGAGACTGGCGCTGATTATCGCTTGAATTGCGATCAAGGCTTTGGCTCAGCAACCTATTTGACCGGAACATTCGGCTTTTTTCTCGCCGCTGAAGTGGTCAAGCGGATCGCGTTCGGTGATGTCTCACCCACATCTGAGTAAAACGCCGCTATCAATTTAAATCGATATTCTTTTGTTCTCTCGGATACTGGCACGGACTTTCTTTAGGAGCTCCTTCGGCATCTTGTCCTTACTGATGCGAAAATTGGTTTGTCGTGTTTGGATGTAATAGCCGAGGTGATCGACTTTGAGCTTCTGCATATCAGACCACTGCAACAGGATGGGCGGTTTAGGCGTTTTACGCAGAGTGACGCCGATTTCGTCCCAGCTGATTTGTAGTCGACCGATTGAGTTGAGCGTGACCGCAATAGCGCAGATGGTAAAAAATGCGATGCCTGCAGTCATCAGATGATTTTCCTGCCGAAAGGCACTCAAACTCATCATGATGCCAAGCGCCGCATAGATGAGTGCTTTTATTTTTTTCATTCCTTCGATTGTCGCAACAGCTGTCGGTGCTCCGCTTAGACTTTGAAACGTGTTTTATCGATCGCTTTCATGTAGGCTTCTTCTTTGGTAATCAGGTCTGCTTCCAGTAATTTAACGAGTGAGGCATCCATCGAGATCATGCCTTGGTCTCGGTTCTGATCGATGATGTTGCGAATATTGGAGAGCGAGTGCGTGCGAATACAGTTTGGCAGTGCGCCATGTGTAAGAAGAATTTCATGCACGGCGATGCGACCACCGTCTTTTTTCTGACATAATAGTTGTGAGACGATGCCGCGCAGCGACTCGGCCAGCATGATGCGGATTTGATTTTGTTCGTCGGCAGGGAAGGCATCAATGATACGATCCACCGTCTTGGTCGCGTTGTTGGTATGCAGTGTGGCAAAAACTAGCATGCCCATTGCTGCGCAGTTGAGTGCCAGGCGAATGGTTTCCATGTCGCGCATTTCGCCAATCAAAATGACATCGGGGTCGGCGCGCATCGCACCCTTGAGCCCAGCGTTGAATGAGCGTGTGTGCTCACCCACTTCACGATGAATGATGGTACTTTTTTTATCGTCATGAGTGAATTCGACCGGATCTTCGAGCGTGATAATTTGTTTCTGCGAGGTTTCGTTGACGTGGTTGATGATGGCCGCGAGCGTGGTTGACTTGCCACTACCGGTAGGGCCCGTGACGAGCACCAAGCCGTTTTGGTAAGAGGCGATCGCCTTCAATGCGACGGGTAAGTCAAGCTCGTCGATGCTGGCAATTCGCGACGGAATCTGGCGCAGGACGGAGGCCATGCCCCAGCTGTTTTTAAACAGGTTCATGCGGAAGCGCGCTTTTCCTTGGATCTCATGCGCGAGGTCAACATCGCCTGTCTGCATGAAGGTTTCCCAGCGGTGAGCCGGAGTGACTTCTTTGAGTAGCGCTTCCATTTCGCGTGCGCCGATCGGTTGCTCGTTGAGCAGATGGATGACGCCATCGATTCGTGTCTTTGGCGGGGAGTCGACAGCGAGATGGAGATCGGAGCCTCCTTTGGCGAGCATGTCAGTCAGCAGTGTATCCAATTCGTTCATCTATGAAATTCTCTTTTTCGGGGAGGGAGGGGCTAGGCTTTACTTTCCGCATTAAACATATTCTCAGCGGCGACTTCGGCTGTGATCTTGCCTTGGTCGAGTAGTGCTTGCACGGAGTCGTTCATGGTGAGCATGCCGAGTTGCTTGCCAGATTGCATGGCATTTTCTAGGCCGGTCTCTTTGGAGTCTCGAATGATATTGGCCACCGCGGTGGTGTTAACGAGTAGTTCGCAGGCGAGCACGACTTCATCATCCACGCTGGGAATGAGGCGCTGACAGACAATGCCACGCAGGGACCCGGCAGTCATTGCACGTATTTGGTTTTGCTGGCTGGGTGGAAATACGTCGAGCATCCGATTCAATGTGGCTGCGGCATCCCGTGTGTGCATGGTCGCAATGACGAGGTGGCCTGTTTCTGCCGCAGTGACTGCCATCTCGATCGTTTCTAGGTCTCGCATTTCACCAATAACAATAATGTCAGGATCTTCGCGTAGGGCGGATTTCAAGGCAGACTTAAAGGACTCGGTATGTTTGCCGACTTGCCTTTGAGTGACGATGCTGTTGACTGAATGCTGCATCACTTCGATTGGATCTTCCACAGTAATAATGTGATCCTTGCGCGTTTGGTTCAGTTCGTTGACGAGGCTGGCAAGTGTGGTGGTTTTACCGCTCCCGACTGGTCCAGTTACTAGGATAATACCATTGTGGTAATTGAGTAGTTTACGAATGTTGTCCGCATTCGGAAACCCGAGTTCCTCCAAGCTCATCAAGTGATCCGCCACGATTCGGTAGACACCAGAAATGCCTTTTTTTTGCTCCATCAAGTTGGCGCGAAAACGCATTTTAAAGCCCTCAGTTTCATCATCGAGAGTCAAGGCATAGTCTAGATCCCAATTAGCTTCGAATTGCTGCCGCTGCTCAGGTGTGAGGGGTAGGTAGTTGATTCGTCTGGCGAGGGCATCTGTGAGTGGCGCATTGCTAAGATAGACGATGCGCCGATGGTGGCGCATCCGTGGGCGGGCGCCTCCTGTGAGGTGCAGGTCGCTCGCGCCTATTTTTTGACACTGGGTGAAGAGACTGCGGATGGCTGCTCCGAGCTCATCCTCGTTTAGCTGATTGAAGGTCGAGAAGTCGGGGAAACCTTCGATATTACTTTGTGAGCCTGCGGACGATAATCCAGGCACTACCGGGAGTTCAAAGCCATCCTGTGTATTTTTAATCGCGGCCTCGATGGCACTGTCAAGAAAGGCGGTGTCTGCAATCCAACCAGAGCTCGCTAGTAGTTTGGCGCAAGCATGCACGTCTGTGCTTGGCGCGAGGTTAGCGACCATGCCAAGAACTTGGCCCTCGGTGAGCAGTTGATTTTCTAGGCAGAAATGGAGGAGCCAGTGGATTTCTGGGCGCATAAATGTGGGGAGATGTTTTGGGGATAGTTGAAGTCTTGTTTGTTTATAAAGAATGTGGGGAGAATCAACCTCCTTATCAAACAATCAGGGGTAAATGTGGGGCTTGTATTTAAATGTGCTAATGGAGCGAGGGCGACTCGACTTTTTTGTGGTATGACTGTGGGCGGGTCGCCCTCAGTCCTTTAGATCTAATTTTAACGTGGCACAGGCAGGAATATCTGTGCCGCCGATGACCACCAACAAAAACAGCCGCCGAATATATTCGGCGGCTGTTGTTTTAGAAATGTCAGTCACCTCGGTCGTTCGACCGAGTGTGTCGCATTTACGCTTTTGCTTTTTGGTAGTTCGCTTCGGCGGCGTCCCAGTCGACGACATCCCAGAATGCAGCGATGTAGCTTGGACGCATGTTTTGATACTTCAGGTAGTAAGCGTGCTCCCAAACATCGAGAGCGATCACAGGCTTACCTTCGACATCCGCGACACCCGTCATGCAGGGACTGTCTTGGTTGGGAGTCGATGTCACTGCGAGACTGCCGTCTGCTTGGACGACGAGCCATGCCCACCCGCTGCCGAAACGAGTCGCGCCAGCTTTGGCGAAGGCGGCCTTAAATGTGTCAAGCCCACCGAGTTCAGAGTCGATTGCTGCGGCGAGTTCGCCCTTCGGGGCACCGCCGCCAGTTGGACTGAGCACCTTCCAAAAGAAGCTATGGTTGGCGTGGCCACCGCCGTTATTGCGGACAGCGCCACGGATAGTTTCGGGGAGTAGAGAAAGATCTGAAATAAGTTCGCAGACGGATTTGCCTTCAAACTCAGTGCCAGCAAGCGCTGCATTCACATTCGTGATGTATGCATTGTGGTGCTTGCTGTGGTGGATTTCCATTGTGCGTGCATCAATGTGTGGTTCGAGCGCATCGTATGCGTAGTCAAGTGCTGGTAGTTCGTATGCCATGGTATTTATTGTTTTCTATTCTGGTTAATGGAGAGAGTGGTGAAAGTTGTGAGGATATTAGAGCGCTGTCAAACGACAGTGTGTTTGTGGTGCCTTTTTTTAGTGCCGAATTGGCTTCCAGTCACTTGGTCTAGCGGATTGAAAGTGGCAAGGTGCGGTTGCGACTGTGCGGGTCACTCACTCGCTTTTTTAGCACTATTAGCGAGGCGTTTTTTTTCGAAGAATGCTTTCAAAATATCGTGGTTTAACTCCTGCAGGATACCGCTGACGGACTCGAAGTTGTGATTGCTATCGGGGAGCGCGCCGAGGTCGAGTGCGCCACCAACGCAACCCATGCGCAAATCGGGGAGGCCGTAATACACCTTGCCAATGCGCGCAATGACTAGCGCACCGGAGCACATCGGGCAGGGCTCTTTAGTGACATAGAGCGCGCACTTGTTGAGGCGCCAATCACCAATGAAGCTGGCCGCTTGCGAAATCGCTAGGATCTCGGCGTGGGCGGTGGGGTCGTTGCTAGAGCGGGATTGATTATGTGCAGATGCGATGATCTGGCCGTTATATTCGATCACTGCCCCGATCGGCACTTCGTCCTTTTTCCACGCTTCGATTGCTTCATTGTAGGCGTGGGTCATGAAGTAGTCGGCATCGCGTTTGAGCGCTGATGGGTAGATTTTCTCGAATGGGCAGTCTGCTTGCATGATAAAGAGAGTTAAAGCAGGGTCGGGGGATGAGATAAAGGCTGGAATAGTCGAAGCGGGCGGCAGAATGTGCAAACTTTCCGACTTTCAGAATTTACTCGCTTGTTCCTCGCAGAGAGAGACCTTGACTTTCGGTGTCAATCCGCTTCCCTCCCCGATTTATTAATGATCATTTATGTCTAAAGCACAAAGCGAAGATTACGTAGAAGTCGAAGGCAAAATCGTTGCCGTTCTGCCTGGCACCATGTTCCGTGTCGAACTTGCAAACGGGCATCTAGTGCTCGCGCACATCTCTGGTAAATTACGTAAGCACTTCATTAAGATCACGACTGGAGATACCGTGAAGATGGAGATGAGCCCCTACGACCTCGATAAGGCCCGCATCGTATACCGACTACGTAATGCGCATGTGCAGCGTAATGCACCTAGGCGTAGTTTCGGTCCACGCCGTCGATAGTCATTTCGTTTGTTCGATTTCTTAAAGCACCGCGTGTCGGTGTTTTTTTGTGCAAAAGTGACAGTCTAGCGTCTAAAATTACATAGGTTGATGTGTCTTAAATGTTTAATAATTAGTATCTTAAGTTTTTTCTCTGGCTTCTGGCATCTGACGGAGCAAAGCGGAGGTGGCGAAGCAATTTACGATCAATGCTTGCCTCGTTATGTTTTAGGGATGTGCTGGTAGGCTCATTCCTTTAATCTCTTATTTACCAATTATGAGCAGCAAATTATTTAACTCAATTATCGAAACGGTCGGCAATACGCCACTGGTTAAAATTAACAACACTGCTGCGGGTGTGAACGCAGACATCTACTTGAAGTGTGAATTCTTCAATCCACTTGCCAGCGTCAAAGATCGTATCGGGAAGGCGATGATCGAAGCCGGCGAGCGCGATGGTAAGATCGGCCCAGACAGCATCATCATCGAACCGACTTCGGGTAACACTGGTATCGCACTGGCTTTCGTTTGTGCTGCCAAGGGTTATAAGCTGATCCTGACCATGCCTGAAACCATGTCGATCGAGCGTCGCGTGCTGCTGCGTATGCTCGGTGCCGAGATTGTGCTGACACCTGGACCAAAAGGCATGGGCGGAGCCATCGCACGTGCTGGTGAGCTGGTCGAAGAATACGGGGAAAAGGCCTACATGCCGCAACAATTTGAGAATCCTGCGAATCCTGAAGCGCACCGCCAGACGACTGCTGAAGAAATCTGGGAGGCAACCGATGGTAAGATCGATGCATTCGTTGCCGGCGTCGGCACTGGTGGCACCATCACTGGCGTCTCTGAAGTGATCAAGTCGCGCAAGGATCTCTACACGGTCGCCGTTGAGCCTGAAGCGAGTCCAGTGATTTCTGGTGGCAAGCCGGGACCGCACAAGATTCAGGGCATTGGTGCAGGCTTCATCCCAAAGAACTGCAACACCGATATCATTGACGAGGCCATCAAGGTCTCCAATGAAGATGCCTTCGCCACTGCGCAAGTACTTGCAGAGAAGGACGGCATCCTTGGCGGTATCTCCACGGGCGCGAATGTCTGGGCTGCGATGGAACTCGCAAAGCGCCCTGAGATGGCAGGCAAAACAATCGTGACAATCGGCTGCAGCTTCGGTGAGCGTTACTTGAGCACACCATTAGCTGAAAAGGCACGCGAAGAAATGACGACTGCGACTACTAGCTAAGCGCTTTGCTCACTCAATTTAAACAAAAGCCCCGGCCAGGAATGGTCGGGGCTTTTTTTGTTCATCGTCGATTAGAGAGGAGGGTAAAGGAGGGAGGGCGACTCGCCCTCCTGTGCCGCAACACAGGATAAATGTGGGCGTTCGCCCATATTCCTATCGCGGTTTATTATACTCGCAGAGTGCAATGGCTCTAAAAAAACAGCAGGGATCCGATGCTTACGCATGTAAATGACGGAGCATTGGCTCGGAGAGTGTCGCTAAGCTCGGAACCCTCGATTGATTGGGTAACCTACAGCTCGAAGCCGGCCTTGGCGATGCAGACGACGAATTCACCTTTTTGGCTGCCTTGGGCCACGCGGTCCCGCACCTCGCCGGCTGGCCCGGTGTGTACGGTCTCGTGGAGCTTAGTCAGCTCGCGGCAGACACTGATGCAGCGGTCGGGCCCTAGGGTCGCCACTAGGTCGTTGAGGAACTTGCCAATACGATGGCAGGATTCGTAAACGATGACGGTGTATTCGCAGTGTTGCTGCGCTTCAAAAAAGCGTTTGCGTGCGGCGCTTTTGGGAGCAAGGAAGCCGACGTAGAGAAAGGCATCGCTTGGAAGCCCGGAGAGTGACAGGGCGGTAATTACGGCGCTGACGCCAGGCGCCGTAGTGACCTTAAGCCCACGCTTGCGACACTCGCGCACGAGACGAAATCCGGGGTCGCTGATAGCGGGCGTGCCGGCGTCGGCGATCAGTGCAATGTCTTCGCCGGCTGCCATACGGTCGGCGATTTCGCTCGCCATGTAGTTTTCGTTTTGCTCGCGGTAGGAGATCAGTTTACCGCTGTTCTCAATGTTGAGTTTGCTTAACAGCTTGCCAGTGACACGGGTGTCTTCGCAAGCAATGTGGGTGGCGGCTGTAAGCACTTCGATGGCACGTGGAGTGATGTCGGATAGATTTCCGATGGGTGCAGCGACGAGTGTGAGGGTTCCAGAGTGAGACATATCGTTTGCAACTGTAAGTAGGTTGGTGGGAATGTCACAAAAAAAGCGCCTTCATGTTTTTCACGAAGGCGCTGGTTCTTTAAAAGTATTGTTTGCTTGGCTTTAGCCGCCGAATCCCGGGACGCCACCTTCCCAGTCAGCTGGGCGTGACCAAGGCAATTCCTGATCGTCGGGATTAGTGTCGAAGCAGCCACTGGTGGCTAGTGCGCACCATGACAGTGCGAAAATTAGAAGCAGGCGAGTGATCATAATGTATGCGCGAGGTTTGGTAGGATTAGTGCATTACCTTGATGGTATCGCCTTTAGAAAGTCCGCGAAGACGTGTGCCCGGTAGGATGTTGGCCACTGCGAACTGCTCGGTAACTTGGGTGATTCGGATTTTACCTAGTGCTTTTAAGTCTTCAATCAATGTGACCTCCGAACCGACCGAAAGCCCTAGCTCTGGAGAAGTGTCGAGAATAATGAGTCCGTTAGATGTGCTGATCGAGGCGACGGTGGTGGCGGCGCCGATGGTTGCGGGTTGCACCGCGACCGCGCTGCTTGGCGTGAAGCCGCTCTGGTAGCCGCTCTCGATTGCAGTGCTCGCAGGTTTGTGGGTTGCGCTAGCGCTCTGTTCGGGGCTTTCACTTGCCAGCAAGTCTTGCTTGAGCAAATCGTTGGATTTAATCAATTCTTCGACGCGCTCTTCGAGCCGAGCGAGCTCTGCTTCTTTGCTGGCGGCGGCTAAGCTCTCTTCGGTCTTGACCAGATCGGTACGTAGACGAGTTGCGACATTTTCCAACTCAGCGATAGTGTTTTTCGTCTCTCTGAGTTGCTGTTGTGTGCGGGTAACTTCCTGTTTGGCAGTATACATCTCGGAGCGGATTGACTCGAGCTTACCTTTGGTATCGGCGAGTGACTGGCGCTCGGTCGAGAGCTGGGTACTAAGAGAGGTGATCTTGCTATTCGCAGTTTCCAACTCGCTTTGAGTCGCTTGAGTCACTGCCCGTGCTTGTTCGAGAGACGTTTGCTTTTCAGCAAGTTTCCCCTTGGAAATGAAGAACAAAGCGACTGCAGCGGCTGACGCGAGAATCGCTACAATTCGAAGGATAAGTGATAGTTTTTTCATTTGTGGTGTTAAGGGATGTTCTCGATGTGGCGGGCTAGGCTGCGAAAAATTCTGTTTCGTGAATGGGGGTTTTGGTATATGCGCTGATGCCACGGTGGTTTGCAGCTAATCGAAGCAGCAACTTAAAAATCAATTCGCGTTGTGATTCAAGACCCAACTTTGCAGCAATCGCATCTGTAGTTTGAGCGTTGCTGCCGTTGGCGATGACCTCGGCGACGATTTTTTGTTCGATTTCCAAAACCGTGGCTGCGGCTGCCTTGCCTGCTTCAACACCTGGTTGGTGGTAAGCGTTGATGTTGACGAGGCTCGCGTAGAGGCCGACGGCGCGTTCGAAGAGCGCGATAAGCTGGCCGACTGCTTCGGGTGTGACCTCTTTGATGGTGATGGTGATCGATTGGCGGCCATTGTCATATAGTGCATCGCGGGTGCCGAGGAAGAAGCCCTGCAAGAAGTCGCCGCTAGTGAAGCCGGGTTCGACTTCGATCGAGTCGCCGTCGCGATCCTTGAGTACTTCGATGAAAGTGGCGAAGAAGTTGTGCACACCTTCGCGGAGTTGCTGTACGTAAGCGTGTTGGTCAGTGGAACCCTTGTTGCCATAAACGGCGATGCCTTGGTGTACGACTTTGCCGTCGAGATCTTTTTCTTTGCCGAGCGATTCCATGACGAGCTGCTGTAAGTATTTGGAGAAAAGCATGAGGCGATCCTTATAAGGCAGGACGACCATGTCCTTGGCGCCTTTACCGTCGGTCGCGTAATACCACATCAGCGCGAGTAGAGCTGCTGGATTCTTAGTTGTGTCTGTCGAACGTGTGGCGATGTCCATCGCTTTTGCGCCAGCCAGCATACGGTCGATGTCGAGACCTTGGATGGCAGCAGGGAAGAGGCCCACCGCCGCAAGTTCTGAGGTGCGGCCACCGACCCAGTCCCACATCGGCAAGAAGTCGAGCCAGTTATTTTCCTTGGAGATTTGGTGAAGTTTACTGCCTTCGCCAGTGATGGCGATGGCGTGTTCGGCAAAGCTGAGGCCGGCTACCTGATAGGCGGCCTCGGCTTCGAGCATGCCGTTGCGTGTTTCGGGCGTGCCGCCAGACTTGGAGATGACCACGGCGAGTGTTTCACCGAGTTGACCGTCGAGTGAGTCGAGTGTGCGATCGAGTCCATTCGGATCGGTGTTGTCGAAAAAGAACAGTTTGATCTTATCTGTCTTCGGACCACCTAGCGCATCCGCGACGAATTGTGGGCCGAGTGCCGAGCCGCCAATGCCAATCACGAGAAGGTTCTTAAAGGCGCCGTTGGCACCTTTTAGCGCACCGTTGTGTACGTCAGCGGCAATCAGCTTGATTTTGCCGAGACAGGCTTCGATCTCAGCGCCGATATCGGCATTGGGTGCCAGTGCGGCATGGCGCAACCAGTAGTGACCCACCATACGTCCTTCGTCTGGGTTCGAGATTGCGCCCGCTTCAAGTGCTTGCATCGCGGTGAATGCGGCCTGCATACGTGGCTCCATTTCCGACAAGAAAGTGTCACCGAAGTCGATCCGGCTAGTGTCGATCGCGAAGTCGAGCTCGTTAATATGAAGATAGTTTTGTTTAAATCGTTCCCAGGACATGATTGGTGTAAATTAAGAATTAAGACTTGTCTGGTTCTCGGTTGAACCGAGAACTGAAGCACTAGATGGCGAAACCATTACTAAATTTTGTCAGTCACCGCACCTTCTGATGCGGTCGCGACAGTGGCAGCGTATTTACCCAGAACTCCGCGTTTCGAGCCTGCACCAGTTGGCTTAAACGCAGCCATGCGCGCATCGTATTCAGCGTCGTCGATGAGCAGACGGATGGTGTTTTTGACGGCGTCGATTTCGATTTGGTCGCCATTATTGACGATGCCGATCGGGCCGCCCTTGGCTGCTTCGGGTGTGATGTGGCCGACGTCGAAGCCGTGACTGCCGCCGGAGAAGCGTCCATCGGTAATGAGCGCGACTTCTTTAATTAAGCCACGCCCAGCAACTGCGCTGGTGGGTGAGAGCATTTCGCGCATGCCAGGGCCGCCGACTGGCCCTTCGTTACGAATCACCACTACATCGCCAGCGACGACGTCGCCGCGAAGAATGCCGACGAGTGCACTTTCTTCGCCTTCGTAAACCTTCGCTGTGCCTTTAAAATAGAGACCTTCCTTGCCAGTGATCTTACCAACGGCACCGCCAGGCGCAAGGTTGCCACGTAAGATACGTAGGTGAGTGGATTCTTTAATTGGCTGATCCCATGGGCGGATGATATCCTGCTCGTCTGGATACGGTGCGTACGGCTGTTCGTTTTTAAGCGAATCGGCCATCGTCTCGCCCGTGACTGTGAGGCAGTCGCCGTGCAGCAGGCCGCGATCGAGCAGCATCTTCATCATTGGACGGATGCCGCCGATACGAATGAGGTGGCTCATGTTGTATTTGCCAAATGGCTTTAGATCGGCGAGGAGCGGGATACGCTCGCCAATTTCCTTGAAGTCGTCGATGCTAAGTGGGACATCGGCGGAGTGTGCGATCGCGAGGAGGTGCAGGATCAAGTTAGTCGAGCCGCCGAGCGCTAGGCAAGTGGTGATCGCATTTTCAAAGGCCTTACGCGTCATGATATCGCGTGGCTTGAGGTCGAGCTCGAGTAGTTTGAGTACGGCTGCACCGGCATTTTCGCAGTCTTTACGCTTGGGTTCACCGATTGCTACTTGAGCACTGCTGCCGGGTAGGCTCATACCGAGAGCTTCGATCGCGCTTGCCATGGTGTTGGCAGTATACATGCCGCCACAAGATCCGGCACCTGGGATTGCATATTTTTCGACTTCTTTGAGTTCTTCATCCGTCAGCTCTCCTTTGGCATGTTTGCCGACTGCTTCGAATACAGAGACGATGTCCATTGGATTACGCTCTTCTTCATCGTGAGGCATCAAGCCGGGGAGAATAGTGCCGCCGTAAACAAACACAGCTGGTCGGTTGAGGCGGGCAAGTGCGATCATGCAACCGGGCATGTTTTTATCACAGCCACCGATAGCGACCAGCCCGTCAAAACCTTCAGCCGCTACCACTGTTTCGATCGAGTCGGCGATCACATCGCGCGAGACGAGGCTGTAGCGCATCCCTTTGGTGCCCATACTAATGCCGTCGGAAACGGTGATGGTGCTGAAGTTTACCGCCTTGCCGCCGGCATTATTGATGCCGATGGTGGCGTGTGTGGCCAGGTCGCCCAAATGCATATTGCAGGGAGTCAGATCACTCGGCGAACCGGCCACGCCGATTTGTGGCTTTTTGAAATCGGCATCTTCGAAGCCGACTGCACGAAGCATCGAGCGGGCCGGGGCGCGATCATTGCCATCGACGACGATTGAGGAGTGTGGACGAATGTTTTTGCTAGCCATGATAAAACTGAGATGAATTAAATAGTTGGAAAATAGGATTCTCGTTGCAGAAATGCTGAGATATCAATGAATAGCGGGAACCTCGACAATACCCTTTTTACTCTTCTAGACCTTAATTCTGCATTTAACTGCCACCTATGACTATGGAATTTGATCTCAATAAGACGCTCGAAGCGCTACTACTCTCGACTGCGGAGCCCATTCGCTTGAAGGATTTGATGAAGATTTTTGCGCGCTACCACTCCGAACTAGAGGAAGCGGCCGAGGCCGAGAAACTCGCAGGAGAAGGTGAAGAGCTTGCTGAGCCGATTCCACCCCGCGTCACGCCGGTGCAGATCCAAGAGGCGCTCTCCAAATTGATGGACGCCGCCGAGGTCGAGGATAAGGCGTATCGGCTGATCGAAGGGCCGAATGGGTTTCAAATCGTCACCGCGCCGCAGTTTGCAGAATTCGTGCGTTTGCTGCGTGGTGAGCCGCGCCCGATGAAGCTTAGTCCTGCCGCGCTGGAGACGATGTCAATCGTCGCCTACCGTCAGCCTGTTACGCGGGCTGAGATGGAGTCGATTCGCGGAGTGTCGGTCGATGGCCCGCTGAACCGTTTGATCGAACTGGAGCTGGTGCATGTCACGGGTCGCGCTGAATTGCCAGGCCGTCCGATACAATATAGCACCACCGAGAAATTTTTAGAGTTCACTGGTATTAAGGAGCTTGATGAGCTGCCTGCTTCGGACGTACTGAGTAATCATCAGATTGACGATTGGATGCGTCGCAGCGAAGAGCCCGAAGAAGAGATCACTGATGAGGATATGGGACTCGCCAAAGAGCGAAAGTCAGACGAACTGCCGCTGGATGAGACATTTGTCGAAGTTGATTGGCAAAATGAGAATGCCGAGAGCGATGCTGCTCCAGAATCCGCCGCAGAAGAGGCTGCACCAGATGCCTGAAGATATTAATATTAAGCTACAGCGCAACCGCGACGCGATCGACGCGATCGATAAGCAAGTGGTGCAACTGCTCAACCTCCGGGTGCGCCAAGATGGCGGTTTAAACGAAGCGCAGGTGTTGGAAAAAGTGGCTGCGTTCAATCAAGGCCCACTTTCGGATGCGACGTTACAGGCGATCTATCGTGCGATGATGCTGGCGGGGCTGGCACCCGATGCTCAGGCGACGGATCCTGCCAAGGTGGATGCACTTGATCTTAATATCGTGCAGCAGCTCAATCAACGCGTGCAACACGCCGGTGAGATTGGTAAAATCAAACACGCCAACGGAGCGGACTACTACGACCCGACGCGCGAAGCACAGGTCATGGCTAAAGTCGCGGGGCTAAATCCTGGGCCGATCAATAATCGCACTTTGCAATCTGTTTACCGCGAAGTGATCTCTGGTTCGATTGCATTGGAGAAGAAGCTAGTGATTGGCTATTTGGGACCGGAAGCTACTTACACGCACCAGGCTGCGATTCACAACTTTGGCGTGAGTCTCGACTACCGAGCGATCAAGACCATTCCCGATGTTTTTTCTGAAGTCGAAAGTGGTAGCGCGGATTATGGCGTGGTGCCTATTGAAAACTCCACCGAGGGGGCAGTGTTTCATTCCATGGATATGCTGGTCGAGTCCGACCTGCATATTTGTTCGCAAGTTTACTTGCCGATCGAGCATTGCTTAATCTCGCAGTCGCCACTCGATCAAATCACCGAAGTGCGCTCCAAGGATCAAGCACTTGGTCAATGCCGTGACTGGCTCCGCACGAAATTGCCAAACGCAAATCTAGTGGATGTTGTGAGCACTGCCGATGCCGTCTGCACGGCCAAGGACAACGACAACGTTGCTGCCGTCGCCAGCGAACTCTCTGCGCAACATTATCAGGTTCCGATCCAAGCGCGCAGTATTCAAGACAATGACGACAACGTTACACGTTTTCTTGTGATTGGTAAAACCCGCGCCAAACCACTGGGTGATGGACGCGATAAAACCAGCTTAGTAATTTCGCTCAAAGACGAGCCTGGCGCATTAGAGAAAACACTGCGTCCGTTCGCTTCGCGTGGGATAAACTTAAGCAAGATCGAGTCCCGCCCCAGCCGTAAAAAAGCCTGGGACTATTTATTCTTCATCGACTTTATCGGCCACCACGAAGAAGAGCTGGCACAAGCCGCACTTACCGAGCTCGAACAGCACTGCTCGTTCGTCAAATGGCTCGGCAGTTATCCGAATGATAAACGTAATTGGCATCCAGCGTAGGGGCGGTGCTTGCGTGGGCCGCTGTAGGATTTTGTAGTCTTGGCACTTAGGGCTCAGTGCCATCTATTGAGATAGTCGCAGATCGTTTACTAGTACGTCACAATTTCGCAGCAATTCTTCGGACGGCTTTCTTGCAAAGTTGCTACGGGCTTGCGGTCTGTCTCAAAGTAGAGCCAATTAAGTGGGTCTTATGCCAAACGAATCACAACCCCACAATTGGCCCGAATCGGCGGGCTGCTTATACGGCGAACTCGGCGTGGGCTCGTTGCACCCGAATGTGCGTGAGTTGCTTACGGGCGATTCGTGTCAGCGTGTGTTGGTGGCTTGTTCGGGCGGTGCGGATTCGATCTTTATGCTTTGCCAGTTGTGGGCACAGGCTGACGAATTGAACATCGGATTGGTGGTCGCACATTATAATCACCGTTGGCGTGGCGAGGATTCGCAGCTAGACGCGACGTTTGTGCAAGAATTGGCGCAGCAGTTAAACTGTCCCTTTGTGACCGCGGTACGGCCGGAAAATGAGGCGGCGTTTACAGAGACAACTGCGCGGGTCTTGCGCTTGGATTTTTTACGCGGGGCGGCGCAGGAGCACAATTGCCAGTGTCTTGCTTTTGGCCATCAGCAGGATGATGTTTTAGAGACACAGCTGCAGCGCTTGGCGCGCGGCTGTGGCTCGGATGGTTTGGCGGCACCGCGACCAATACATTTTTTCCAAGCCTATCCGACACATGTCCGACCGGTATTGCATTTAGGTGCGGGGGAGATTCGGATGGCTTTAAATACCTGCGAGATCCCTTGGCGCGAAGATATTTCCAATGAAGATATGGGGATTTCACGCAATGCGCTGCGCCACAATGTGATTCCTAGTTTGAGCGATGCGTTGGCGCGAGATGCTTCGGCAGGGGCGGCTCGTTCCCGATTTTTACTAGAAGAAGAAGCGGATGCGCTGGACGGTTTGGCGCGGGTGACTTTGCCTAAAGCTTTTAGTGATAGTGTCACGCTGGATCGCGCTGCGCTGCGCTCGGCACCGCGGGCACTGACGCGGCGGGCCTTGTCGGCATGGTTGAGTGCGCATCATCTGATTCAATCGATGAGCGCACCGGCGATGGATTTATTGATGGCTGCGGTCTATGGGCTTAAGCAGAAAAATCGTCTAAGTGCCGGTGCTTTTTATATTGAGCTCGATGAAGCGACTGTTCGGGTGGTGTCAGCGCAAGTTTCAGGGCAATTTTTGGTATCTGGATCGATCGAAGCGGGCGAGTCGCTGATGCTGTCGACGGGTGCTTTGCTGGGGACCGAGTTCGTGGAATTGGATGAAGCTTTATGCCATACGATTATGCAGGGCGGGGTGAATGCCGACCTAGAGGCTTACGTTGCAGTGGCAGCAGAAGAGGCACTCGAAGTGCGGGGATGGCAGCAGGGAGACCGGTTTCGGCCGCTCGGTGCGCCGGGCACGAAGAAATTAAAAGACTGCTTTATAGACCGGCACATTCCGGTAAAGGAACGAAAGTTGCTCCCGCTTGTCGTATCGCAGTCAGGAGAAATTATTTGGGTGCCAGGCTTCCCACCTGCGGACACCATGAAAATCGGAACCGCAACGAAGCGGGCTCTTAGATTGACTTACGAACCAAGAAACTCAAGTTGACCCGCACAAATGTCATCACAGCAAAATCCACAACAGAAAGAGCCCGCGAATAACGGCCAACCAGAGCGCTTTAATCCTAAAGTACTTTTGATTTTTTTGGTTATTATCTCGGCTATCATTGGACTCTGGTTCGCGCAACCGGGTGCCGGTTCGAATCATGAACGCCTGACTATCAGCGAATTGGTGCAAGCCGTGAAAGATGGACAGATCGAGCCGGGCGATGGTGTTATGAAGCCTGACCCTTCGCTTGGCGAAGCTGGCTATATTGTAGCCGGTAAGATGCTCAACCCGAAGTATGATGCGAATCTCTCGGATGCGAGTGTGCCGGAAAAGGTACAGTTTTCTGCTGAGGGCCGCTTGCTAGAGAAAGATTTCGATCTCGTGCGCGCAGTGCTTAAAGAGAGCCGGCGCAGCACCGCATTTCAAGACATATTGATCAGCTTTCTGCCGTTTCTGCTGATTATTGGCCTGCTTTATTTCCTCTTTGTGCGCCAATTGAAGAGCGCAGGGAAGGGCGCGATGAGCTTTGGAAAGAGTAAGGCCAAGATGCTGACGCGTGATAAGGATTCGCTTACTTTTAAAGATGTCGCGGGTTGCGACGAAGCGAAGGAAGAAGTCAGCGAGGTCGTCGACTTTCTCAAAGATCCTAAAAAATTCCAACGTATCGGGGGTCGCATCCCCAAGGGTGTGCTGATGGTCGGGCCTCCGGGCACTGGTAAGACACTGCTGGCAAAAGCTGTGGCGGGTGAAGCGGAAGTGCCGTTTTTCTCGATCAGTGGCTCGGACTTCGTCGAAATGTTCGTCGGTGTCGGGGCGGCACGTGTGCGGGATATGTTTGAGCAAGGCCGTAAGAATGCGCCTTGTATTGTATTTATTGACGAGATTGATGCCGTGGGTCGCCAACGTGGCGCAGGTGTCGGCGGTGGTAATGACGAGCGCGAGCAGACGTTGAACTCTCTTCTCGTTGAGATGGATGGTTTCGATGGCCACGAAGGTGTGATCATCATCGCCGCGACTAATCGCCCGGATGTGCTCGACTCTGCGTTGTTACGCCCGGGTCGTTTTGACCGTCAAGTCACGATTGATTTGCCTGACCTCAATGGCCGTCACGAAATCCTCTTGGTGCATGCCAAGAAGATCGCGCTTTCTGAAGAGGTAAATCTCGAGCACGTTGCGCGTAACACTCCAGGCTTCTCCGGTGCAGATCTTGCCAACCTTCTCAATGAAGGTGCTTTGATCGCGGCGCGCTATGATAAGGATGCCGTGGAAATGAACGATCTCGACGAAGCGCGTGATAAGATCTCCTTTGGTCGTGAGCGTCGCAAATTGATGGATGACGAGGATCGCAAGATCACTGCTTACCACGAAGCTGGGCATGCTCTGATCCAGGCGGTGGTCGACGATGGGCATTTGCCCGTGCACAAAGTGACGATTATACCGCGCGGTCAGAGCCTCGGATCCACAATGTTTATGCCGAAGAAGGATTTACTGAATCACTCCAAGCGGCGTCTGTTGAATCAAATCTGCACTGGCATGGGCGGCCGTTCGGCGGAGGAAATTGTGATGGGCGACATCACCAGTGGTGCGTCCGGCGATATTCGTATGGTCACCTCGACTGCGCGCCATATGGTGTGCGATTGGGGGATGACTGACCTCGGGCCGATCGCTTTCGGTGAAAGCCAGAATCATGCCTACATGGGCACGATGGGTGCTGGTTCAAATAACTTTAGCGAAGAGACTGCACAAAAAATTGATAAGAAAATCTACGATATCGTGCAAGAGCAGTATTTGCGATCGCTCGAAATTTTGAAAGAGCACCGCGCTGCGCTCGATGTAATGGCCGAGGCCTTGTTGGAGCACGAGACGATCGATGGTGTCCACGTGCTCGAAATCCTTGAGCATGGAGAGATGCGTTCGCCGATCATTAAGCGTGAAATTATCGAGCCCGAGCCAGAGCCTGACGAAGACTCTGATGATGAGGTCTCGAAGCAGACTGAAGAAGATGACGACACAGGCGGTCTCGCCGGCGAAGAAGCACCTGCACCATCGCCTGCATAACGTGCTGCAGCTACATTTCTCAAACGGCTGCTTCCTGAATTGGTAGCAGCTTTTTTTATGGAGTGTTCGTGGCGCGTCACGTTTGACCGCTTCTATTTTACTTTGCCAACCACTCGCGCTTTGCGAGAGGCCTTATCCACCAGAGCGAAGAGCCGGTCGATTTGATTGCGCTTTCGTACGGTCCGATGCCCCTTCACTTTGACTAATTCGAAGTTTAAGGGATCGGTGCTGCGGTAGTATGCTTGATAAAGTTCGGTATTACGTAAAGGTAGGCCTTGTTTTGAATGATAGTCGTGTGCTTCGAAGCGTGTCCGTCGCGCCGCTAGATTGATGATATTTTGCGAGTCGGTATAGATGGTGAGATGATCACAGTCTTTGGGGAGTTCGGACAGTGCCCAGAGCAAGGTTTGTAGCTCGAGCTTCGTCGAAGACGTGTCTGTAAATTGCTGAACTTTAATTCGAGTGCCCAGTGTCTCCATGGAGAGTGTTTGCTCTGCTGTTCGAATCAAAAGCGATGCGCCAGTGCCCGCCTTGGTTTGGGCATGCACGCTGCCGTCGGTGAGGAGGATATAGTCACTCATTAAGGGGCTCCTTGTGCCTGAATCGGCGTGCCTTGTCTATGGCTTATTACGGGCATTGCTTGAGTGGCCGACTTGCTTAATGCTTGACAAGTAATGATATTACTTTGACTATTCAAAGTATTAAATTTGATAGAACACGTTTTATTTTTTTAAGTCTCGTGATAGGTGCGTCGCTAGTCACTGGCTGCAGACCGACCGATTCCACCTCGGCGAATCGTACCGATGAGCCGTATCAAGTGCTATGTACGGTCGGCATGATTACCGACGTCGTGCGCAATATCGCGGGCGAGTATGCGCAGGTCGAGGGGATTATAGGCGAAGGTGTCGACCCACACCTTTACAATCCGACTCGGAGTGATGTGTTAAAGCTTAGTGCTGCAGACGTGGTCTTTTATAATGGTCTGTTACTTGAAGGTAAAATGACGACTGTGCTGATGCGCGTGGCGAGTTCTGGAAAGCCAGTCAAGGCGGTGACTGAAGCGATTTTACAGAATACGGATTATTTGTTGCAAAAGAGTGATGACTCCGAGCAAACCGATCCACACGTGTGGATGGATGTGCGGGGCTGGATGGAAGCCGTGCCAGTGGTGGCCGAGACGCTCTCGATTTTCGATCCAGCGCATGCGCATATTTATGCTGCCAATGCCAACGCTTACACAAAACAGTTGGAAGCGTTGGATGCGTATGCACAAGAGGCGATTGGATCGATTCCGGAATCGAAGCGTGTGTTAGTGACGGCGCACGATGCTTTTAATTATTTAGGCCGCGCGACGGGGCTGACTGTTCGCGGTATTCAAGGGGTGAGCACCGAGTCCGAGGCAGGCGTCCGCGACTTGGAGGGCTTGGTTAACTTTATCGTCGAGCAGCAAATTCCAGCTGTGTTCGTCGAGACTTCTGTGGCGGACAAGAATATACGTGCCTTGGTCGAAGGTGCGAATGCACGCGGGCATACGGTGCGAATCGGTGGGGCGTTGTTCTCCGATGCGATGGGGCAAGCTGGCACTTACGAAGGTACATACATTGGTATGATCGATAGCAATATTACCACGATCACACGCGCACTTGGTGGCGAAGCGCCTGAAAAAGGCATGCAGGGTAAGTTAACTGGTGTGGTGCACTGATTTTTAAAACGAAGGGCCTGGCCAAGCAAAGCCCCTACAAAATAAATATGTTTATATTATGAATGTAGTATCCAAAGAAATGATACAACCGTGCTCAACAATCACACAGCAGAAATCACTGCCGCTGGTGATCCGAGATTTGACTGTGTCATATCACCGCAAGCCTGTGTTGTGGGACATTGATTTAGAAATCCCGGAGGGAAAGTTGGTGAGTATCGTCGGCCCAAATGGTGCGGGTAAGAGCACATTAATTAAAGCCTGCTTGGATTTGCTTCCGCGCACGTCCGGCGAGGTGACTATCTTTGGTGATTCGTATCGTAAGGCGCGCAAACGGGTCGGTTATGTGCCGCAGCGTGAGAGTGTGGACTGGGATTTTCCAGTCAGTGCGCTTGATGTCGTGGCGATGGGCACTTACGGCAAGCTCGGTTGGTTTCGCCCAGTGAATAAGCACTCAAAGGCATTGGCTCTGCAAGCATTGGATCGTGTCGGGCTGGCGGACTATGCACATCGTCAGATCAGTCAGCTTTCGGGCGGTCAGCAACAGCGTACTTTCCTTGCACGAGCTTTGGTCCAGGATGCGGATATTTATTTTATGGATGAGCCGTTTGCCGCTGTCGATGCAGCGACCGAGCGCGCGATTGTTGAGCTGTTGAAGGAACTTCAACAACGTGGAAAAACCTGCCTAGTGGTACATCACGATTTAGCCACGGTGCCTCAATATTTTGATTGGACGGTGTTGTTAAACATGCGTGTCGTCGATTCGGGGCCAACCAAGGATATTTTTACCCAAGAGAATCTTCGCAAAACCTATGGTGGTAAACTTTCGCTGCTGAGTGAAGCAGCCGAGGAGCTGGCAAAATCGTTGTAGGGGTATTATGGGCTATTTGATTTTTACGATGGAGGGAAATGCTCCGTTGTTTCTACCGATGCCCAAAGCAACTGGGCTGAAAAACGCGGCAATGACGGAGCATTGCGCACCACCGCTAACTGCCACTTTTCACTAATCTCATGTTCGAACTTCCAGAGATCCTAGATGTCTTGTTGCTGCGTAATTACAACACGCGGCTGGTGGTTATTTGCACGATGCTGCTGGGCTGTGCCTGTGGTCTGATGGGTGGCTTCTTATTATTGCGTAAGCGCTCCTTGATGGGGGATACCCTTTCACATGCGACATTGCCTGGCGTGTGTCTTGCTTTCTTTGTTGGCGTGGTACTGGGCGAGCAGGGGAAGTCGTTGCCGCTATTATTGTTTGGAGCTACAGTGACTGGAGTATTGGGCTGTGCGACGGTTTTGTTTATACGTAATCACTCGCGTATTAAAGATGACGCGGCGATGGGGATAGTGTTGAGTGTCTTCTTCGGTGCGGGCGTCGTGTTATTGACGATGGTCACAAAGATGCCAGACGGTGCAGCAGCTGGTTTGGAATCATTTATTTATGGTAAGACTGCGTCGATGGTATTGAGCGATTTTAGGCTGCTAGTCGTCGTGACTGTCTGTGTGCTGTTGCTCTCGGTGTTGTTGTTTAAAGAATTCCGTCTGCTGTGTTTCGATGAAGTCTATGCGGCGGCGCAGGGCTGGCCAGTTAAGTGGCTCGATATACTGCTCCTTGCGTTGGTCACTGCAGTGACTGTTGCGGGTTTGCAAGCTGTGGGCTTGATTCTAATTATCGCTTTTTTGATCACGCCAGCCGCAGCAGCGCGTTTTTGGACGGACCGTCTGGATCAGATGTTACTACTCTCTGCCGTAATCGGAGGTATCAGCGGCTGGCTGGGCGCGAGTGTGAGTGCCTTAATTCCAAATATGCCTGCGGGTGCGTTGATCGTATTAGTGGCTGCGTTTTTATTTCTATTCAGTATGCTGTTTGGCATCGAACGAGGTGTGCTGGTTCGTTTTATGCGTCAGTTGAAATTGAAGCGAAGTGTTGGTCGCCAACATTTACTCCGTGCGTTGTATGAAATTTTGGAGGCCGATGGTCGTGGCATCGATGGAGTGAGTATTCGCGCGGTGCCATTTCGTCAACTGCGGGGTCGGCGTACCTGGACTGATCGACAATTACGAGATTGCTTGAGGCGTGCGTATCATCAGGGATTGATCGACACCGTGCGTAAAAATGATGCTATACTGTTGACCCAGGCAGGACTGGATGTTGCGGCACAGGTCACGCGTAATCACCGCCTGTGGGAATTGTATTTGATCGAATATGCCGATGTGGCAACGAGCCGAGTCGATCGCGATGCGGATGAGGTCGAGCATGTACTGGGCGAGAAATTGGTCGCGCTGCTTGAGGAAAAATTAATCAAACTGCGTACTGCGAACGTTCTCGCAGTGCCTGCGAGCCCACACCCAATCAAGCCTGGAGATTAATTAGGAATGACGTTTTTAATCATTATCACTTTGTTTCTTCACTTGCCCAAAGGGCACCCATTTAAGTCACCCTTGCGGGGCAATCCGCAGACGGGTTACCATCTCCGCGCTACTCGCGCTTCGTCACTCTTACTAGGCGCGCAGCGCCTTACTCTCACTGCGTAGCAATGACTTGGTATTCAATCGATACATGGATCGTGGTTGTCGGCATTTTGGCGGCGGTGTCGTGCGCGCTGTTGGGCAACTTCTTAGTGTTGCGCAAAATGAGCATGATGGGCGATGCGATTAGCCATGCGGTGCTGCCGGGCTTGGCGATTGCATTCTTAATCACGGGGGCGCGTGCAAGTTTGGCGATGTTTATCGGAGCGGCGCTTGTGGGTGTATTAACGGCTGTTTTCACTCAGTGGGTGAGCCGTTTTGGCAAGGTCGACGAAGGTGCATCAATGGGGATTGTCTTTACCACGTTGTTTGCGCTGGGGCTGCTGTTGATCGTGCAAGCCGCGGATCATGTTGATCTCGATGCGAGCTGTGTGCTGTATGGTGCGATTGAGTTAACTCCGCTTGATGTCGTCTGGCGACCGCAAGTGTTTGGCTCCGTCTGGGAAGTGCCACGTGCGGTGATCGTTTTGGCGCCAGTGTGTGTAGTCAACTTGTTGTTTGTGGTATTGTTTTTTAAAGAACTGCGCATCTCATCATTCGATTCGGAACTCGCGACAACGATGGGCATAAATGCCAATCTTATCCATTATATGCTGATGACTTTAGTCGCGATCACGACGGTGGCAGCATTTGAAGCGGTCGGAAGTATCATCGTCATCGCGATGCTGATCGTGCCGGCTGCTGCAGCGCATCTATTAACAGATCGACTAAATATGATGGTGATTATAAGTATGATATTAGCAGTCATCACGGCAGTGGTTGGGCATGTATCGGCGATTCTGCTACCGGGCTGGATGGGCTTCGATCCTACGTTGGTCGATGCGACTTCGACTTCAGGCATGATGGCGGTAGTGGCAGGCGTGATTTTTGGCATCGTATTATTTTGCGCGCCTCGCCATGGAATCTTGGCGAAGAAATTTCGTCAGTTGGAAGTGGTTGCGGATTCTGAGAATACGATTGATTAGCTGCTGAAGGAACACGTGTGTTGGGTCGTTTAATAGGGTGGGTCGCCACGACGTTGTCTCCGTACCCACTCAATGTTGATCGGCTTGAAGCGGTTTATAATAAAAACATTGTTGCCGAGTTACGTGAAACCTTTGCTGCCAAATTCGGAATTAGTTTGAATAATTGTGTGGGAGAATTGCACCAATGATTCAGAATCCAGTCCGCTTCTGGGTGGATGCAGTGTTGGCTTATAGATGTGGATTATCGCTTGCAGAGTGACTTATTTAGAATAATTCTAAATTAAGAATGAATTCAGATTTAGTCGGAGTAAATGCAGAGGATTGGGCGTCAGGTCTTGCACGCTTTTTACAAGCGAATGCTTCGGTGGAAGCACTTAGAGTCGATTCGGAGCATCGAAAGCTCGAGATTGCGACGCTGGGGCCAGTGGATTTGCAGGCATTGCAGGCGAGTCTTGCTGAGACGATCCGCTTGATTGAGTCAAATTCTCAGGTATCTGCCGTGGTAGGGGTGTCGATTGAAACCGAAGAGGGCGGTGGTATTCGTTTGCAAAAGCCGACTTGTTTGACAGCGCCGGCGCTCTGGCATTGGCGGGAGTTAAACTGGCCAGATGCAATTGAAGACGAAGCAGAGACGGGTGAAGAATGGCGGGTACTTGGTCTGTTGGCTGGTGGTTGTGCGGTGCTTGGGATTTCTGGCTGGATGGTTTCGTCGGTGGAAGCTGCCCCAGTGTGGCTGTCGGTGATGTTTTATATAGGGGCGATGATTGCGGGTGGCTGGGATGCGTTCGAAGACGCCAAAGAAGGCCTACCGAAAGGTGAGCTGGACATTCACTTTCTAATGTTGGCCGTGGCGATCGGGGCGGCCTTGATCGGGGCTTGGGCTGAAGGCGCGCTACTGTTGTTTCTGTTTTCGTTCTCTGGGGCGTTGGAGCATTTTGCGCTGTATCGAACCCGCCGTGAAATTAATAGCTTGTTTGATGCGGCACCGAAGTCGGCCATGATTCGTGATGCGTCGGGTGGAGAACAGGAAGTACCGGTGTCTGCGGTGAATGTGGGCGATGTCGTGGTGGTGAAGCCTGGCGCACAATTCGCGGTCGATGCAGAGGTGATCAAGGGTAAGAGTGCGGCGGATGAGTCGAACTTGACGGGTGAGGCAAACCCAGTGCCCAAATTTATCGGTGACTCTGTTTATAGTGGCACAATCAATTTATGGGGTGCAGTGGATGCGCGGGTCTTGCGTCCGGTTGGTGAAAGTGCGCTGCAGAAAGTGATTCGTTTGATTCGTGAGGCACAACATTTGAAAGCGCCGAGTCAGCGATTTACCGACAAATTTGGCACTCGTTATACCGTCGGTATTCTGGGGCTGACGACGGTGATGTTCTTTGTCTGGTGGCTCGGCTTTGGCATTGCGCCATTTTCAAATACCGAGGCTGGGTTCTCGGCATTTTATCGGGCAATGACTTTGTTGGTGGTGGCGAGTCCTTGTGCGCTGGTGCTGTCGATTCCATCGGCGATTTTGGCCGCGATTGCATGGGGCGCGCGGCATGGTATTTTGTTTCGCGGCGGCGCGGCGATCGAAAAAATGGCAGAGGTGGATTTGGTGGCGCTGGATAAGACTGGCACGCTGACCACTGGAGAAATGGAAGTTGATTCAGTGGAAAGTTTTCCACCAGGGCGTGAGCGGGAAGCAGCAGAGCTTGCCTATTCTCTGGAGGCACATGGGTCACATCCGATTGGACGAGCAATTAAAAAATACGCGAAAGCGAAGGGATTAGAGCAGCGTACGATCGATGATTTCCAGGCGATGAGTGGTAAGGGTGTACAGGGCCGAGAGGGCCAGACGCTGTGTGTCCTGGGTCGCAGGGAACTGCTAGAGGATGGACCGTTGGCGGAATGGATTAAAGATGTGCCGGAGTCTGCACCAGAATTTTCAGAAAATTGGATCTTAAAGGACGATTTGATTGCCCGTATTTTATTGAAAGATCAAATCCGCACGGAGTCGCAGCCTATTTTAGAAAAACTAAAGGCGATGGGGGTGCGCACTGTAATGCTGACGGGCGACCGCCGCGGCGCGGCGGAATCAGTTGGTCGGGCGATTGGGATTGAGGAAGTCCGCTCCGGACTGACGCCAGAAGGTAAAGTCGATGCAATCCTAGAGTATTCGAAGAGCGGATACAAAGTAGCAATGGTGGGTGATGGCGTGAATGATGCGCCTAGCTTAGCGGCTGCCTATGTCTCGGTTGCGATGGGCGCACGCGGAAGTGATGCTGCCTTAGAACAGAGTGAGGTGGTGTTAATGAAAGATCGCATTGAGAATTATCTTGCAGCGACTGATTTGAGTCATCGAGCGCGATCGATTATACGGCAGAATTTAGCAATTTCGCTGGGCACAGTGGTGTTAATGGTGGCAGCTGCGATTTGTGGTTGGATCCCATTGAGTGTTGGGGTTTTTGCACACGAGGGCAGTACCGTCGTTGTATGTCTAAATAGCCTACGCCTTCTGTTTGCAAAGCCCTAGTCTGATACATCAATGCCCTAGAGCAAGAGTGCTAGAAAGAAGATGGCAACCACGCAGACGCTGAGGCTGAATCTCAAAGCGAAGGCGACGATGCCGCCGATAACCGCGCCGAACCCTGCCTTGCTGCCTGCCTTGAAGCTGCGCCCTGCGATTAACTCGCCAATGATCGCCCCGATAACGGGGCCGACAATTAGCCAGAACAGCGGAGGGGGAAGAAAAAAGCCGATAAACGCGCCGAGCAGTGCACCGACCGTACCTTTCCATGACGCGCCGAATTTGCGTGCGCCCCAGAGGCCCAGCACGAAGTCGGTGAATTGACCGATCAGAGTGATGATGCCAGTAGTGATGACGATTTTCCAAGCCACCGAGGCCTCGCCCATCCAAAGTTTGTGTATAATGATACCTGACCAAACGATCAGGCTACCCGGCACCACTGGTAGTAGCGAGGTCGTCAGCCCGATTAGAAAAATCAAACTGGTAACGCTGAGTGCGGTGTATTCGATCCAAGTCATTTGGAGAAATGGTGATGAAATGTTGTAAGACTGAAAGACTGAAAAACTGGAAGTTTGAGAAATGTCTCTCCGTGGCGCCGGCGCGGGCTAGTAGCGCCCGACTGCTGGGCACTGCGGGCGCGAGTAGACTCGCACGCCACAGAGGTGCTACTCTTAGCAGTCACCCATGCGACAGCATAGACAACAGTTGGCTCTGCCATTTTACCGCCATTTTATTTCGTCTCATTTGAGCTTACACAATCCTCATTGAGCATAGTGTAAGCGTGTTCTCTATCTTTGTCGGTTGCTGTCTCTTGCGGAAGAGGGCAATTTACAATTGCCATTTCGAGGCGCTGACGCATTTTCGCCTCCTTCCGTTATGACCGATAAGACAGCCAACCAGGACAATTCGCATGATCTTTATGCAGTCCGCCTCCAAAAGCTCGAGAATCTTTGCAAGGAAGGGCGTAATCCCTTTCAGGCAAATTGCGTGCAGACGCATACATCCGGCGAGGCTATTAAACTTTATAAAGAGGACGTAGCCGATGAAGAGCAGGCAGAAGTGTCTATCGCTGGTCGAATTATTGTCTTCCGAGTCATGGGCAAGGCGAGCTTCATTAAGATTCAAGATAGCGATGGTCCGATCCAGTGCTACGTCACTCGCGACGAACTACCCGAGGGCGAATACAACACATACTTTAAGAAGCTCGATCTGGGAGACATCATCGGCGTCACTGGCAAGCTCTTTAAAACTAAGACCGGTGAGATCACCGTGCGTGCAGCGAGCTACACTTTGGTCACTAAGGCTCTGCGGCCGCTTCCTGAAAAGTGGGCGGGCCTCACAGATGACGACAAGATATATCGTCAGCGTTATCTCGATTTGATCGTGAATCAAGACTCCCGCCAGCGTTTCCGCCATCGGGCTAAGATCATCCAAGAAATGCGCAAGTATCTGTGGGACCGCAACTTCACCGAAGTTGAAACACCGATGCTACAGAGCGTCGCTGGTGGTGCGGCGGCGCGTCCGTTCATCACCCATTCTAATGCGCTCGATTGTCAGTTTTATATGCGGATTGCGCTGGAGCTTTATCTAAAGCGTATGCTTGTTGCCGGGGAGGATCGAGTCTTTGAGATTGGTCGCGTTTTTCGTAATGAAGGACTGTCTCGTCGTCACAATCCAGAGTTCACTATGCTGGAGCTTTATCAGGCCTACACCGACTTCCGTGGCATGATGGAGTTGACGCAGGGCTTGATTCAGCACGTCGCCAAGACTGTGATTGGTTCGCTCGAGATCGCTCGACCTGACGGCACGACTATTAATCTCGATGGTGACTGGCGTGTAGCGAAGTACAAAGATTTGATTATTGAAGCAACTGGCGATGCCGAATGGTTCAGCCATAGCCGCGACGAGAAGCTCGCAAAGGCTCGTGCCATGAGCATCGAAGTCGATGGTGAGCTCGAAGATTACGAGATCACTAACAACGTCTTTGAGAAACTGATCGAGCCGACCTTGATTCAGCCGACCTTCGTGACGCATATTCCTAAGGAGCTGTGCCCATTGGCAAAAATCACTGTGGACGACGATAGCACGATTGATGTTTTTGAGCTGTGTATCAACGGCCAAGAAATTGCACCCGCATATTCTGAGCAGAACGACCCGATAATTCAGCGTAAGATGTTTGCTGAACAAGTTGGCGAAGAAGTACAGGACATGGACACCGACTTCCTCAATGCACTTGAGCACGGCATGCCGCCAGCTGGTGGTATGGGCCTCGGCATTGACCGTCTGATTATTTTACTCACTGGAGCCGAAAGTATTCGCGATACGATTCTCTTCCCGAGCTTGAAGCCACTGAAAAGTGTTGAGTAGTTTTTATCCGCGTTCAGCGCGTAGATTGAATTGATGCCAGAATTACCCGAAGTTGAAACGACGCGGCGTGGGATTGCCCCACATGTCGAGGGCCGTCGAATTACCGAGATTACCGTACGTCACCCGCAGTTACGCTGGCCGATCCCTAATACGGTCCAGCGAGCTGTTGGTGAGCCTGTGATCGCTGTGCGCCGTCGAGCAAAGTATCTGCTGCTTGATACGTTGCGCGGCACAATTTTGTTGCACTTGGGTATGTCGGGAAGCCTGACGGTGCAACCAGTCGATAAACCTATCCTGAAACATGATCATCTGGATATCGTTTTGGAGAGTGGGTACTGCCTACGTCTGAATGATCCGCGTCGTTTCGGTGCCTGCCTTTGGCAGGGAGCTGATGAAGAGCCGCTGAAGTTATTGCAAGGAATGGGGCCTGAGCCATTGTCGGATGCGTTTGATGGCGAGCGCTTGTTTAAGCTGTCGCGTGGTCGCACAGTCGCAGTGAAGAATTTCATTATGACCAATGCTGTGGTGGTCGGTGTGGGTAATATTTACGCCAACGAAGCGCTGTTCTTGGCGGGCATTGACCCGCGCCGAGCCGCGGGTAAAGTCAGTCGTGCGCGCTATTTGGCGTTGGGCGACCATATTAAAACCGTATTGGCGCACGCGATCGAACAAGGCGGCACGACGCTGCGTGATTTCCTCGGTGCCGATGGTAAGCCTGGCTATTTCAAGGTGCGGCTGAAGGTCTATGGCAAGGCGGGCGAACCTTGTCAGGTCTGTGGCACGCCAATCCGCTCTGTAATGATTGGGCAGCGAAATAGTTTTTACTGCCCGAGTTGCCAGCGCTAATCGCTAACTCTTGTCGGGTGGCGTCACCAACACGCGGGTTTGCAGGCCCATCAGGCGATCTGAGAAGGCTTCACCCTTTGGAGTGTTACGTAGCACGCGTTGAACCATGCCCATCTTGGCGTCGAGATTATCGATCATTGAGACGAAGACTGCTTCGGGTGTCGCAGCCATCGCAGCAGCTCCCCATTCTTTCTCCCCCTGATGGCTGAGGATGATGTGTTCGAGGCGCTCGGTGAGGTCGGCATTGAGCTTGGATTGAATGGCGGCTTTGCGGGCGATCCGAAACCCGATCACAACATGACCTTGCAGAATGCCGATACGGCTCACTTTCGCAGCAAATTCTCCTTCGTATTCTTCAAGTTTGCCCATGTCGTGCAGGATGATTCCTGCAATTGCGAGGTCGGCGTCGACTTCAGGGTAGAGGGGCAGTAGTGCACGGCAGGCGCGCAGCATGTGGGTGGTATGCTCCAGTAGACCGTTAAAATACGCATGGTGCATACTGACGGCGGCGGGACACTTACGGAAGCGTTCGCCCAGATCGTCAAGCACGCGTTGCACGGTTTCTTTGAGTTTAGCGTGCTCAATCGCTTCGACACCTTCGAGAATGTGTGACCACAATTCCTCTTCGGATTCTGGCGGCGTTTCGACTAAGTTCGCCATCATGCCTTCGGCTTCGGCCTCCGCGGCGTCGATGACTTCGGCTGCCTGTAGTTTAGGTGAGAAGCGCTCCATATAATATTCAGTCTTACCGGCGAGGCGCACGATTGAGCCTTCCGCGACTGGATCGAGTGCCTTGAATACATCGGAATCGCCAAAGCAATTGGCATTAAAGCTGCCGCTGCCATCGCCCAGTTCAACGCTGAGGAAGGGGTTGCCGTTCTTTGCGGTCTTGGTCGTCTTGCGGCGGAGAATCAGAATACAGCGGAAGAGCGCGGCAATGTTGACGTCGATCTCCTTGAGCTGCTGGACGGTTTTATAATCAGACATAGCAACACTCTGCGCTGAGTGCAGGCGAATGTGAAGGTGAAAGTGCAAACCACACGTATCGTGGTCACACTTTTCTACGTTTAAATTTTTTCTTCTTCCGCCATTTCACGGAAAAAGATACTGGTCTTACCAACGCCACCGATGTGCTCACAACTGCGTGTTTTGACAATGTCATCGCAATGTTCTTTGATCTTAGCGCGATCCGCCTCAAAACGGATCTTAATCAGGCCATTCTTCGCCAACGCGGTCTCGATTTCATTCGAAACAGTCAGGCTGAGGCCTTGCTTGCCGATGTGGAGATGCGGCTTGAGCCGTTGACCGATACCGCGGAGCTCTTTCTTTTCGGCGCTAGTGAGTGGTATGCTGTCTTCCATGCTGATAATGACTAAAACCGAGACTATTGGTTTGTTGGCGTAATATCAGCAAGTGTAAAAGGATGGAAAGGGTTACGTCCATTGAGTTCAAAATACAGTTGGCGTGGGCCGATGTTGCAGACGAGGATCAATGTGCCATTGAGTTTATCTTTATTAATCAAATAATTTGCCAGATAATGAAATGAAAATATCAGCATTCAAGATTGGGTTAGTATTAGTGGTTATTGGAATGATTTGGGTTTCAGTAGTTTTTAATGAAACAGAAAAAAATCATAATTCAACGTTATTAAAAGAAACAAACTCTATTGAATCAAAAGTAGATTTTTCAGGAGTAGGTATCGGATATTATAAAATATTCATGCCTGAATTTAACAATGAAAATGTATTTGTACAAATTTTAGATAAAAATTTGAATGTTATACAAGAACAAAAAGTTAATACAAAATTTTCAGTAGGGTATTTTGATTTTAATGAAGATGGATTGTATACGATAAAAGTATCAAATATTTCAAAAAAATCAATTGATTTACAAATAGAATTTGGAGATACACACTCACAAAAAATGTTGGCCCCAGGAATTATGATATTAGTGGGTTCATTGATAATGATGTTAATTTCTTATCTAAAAATTAAAAATTATAATATAGAACAACCAGATGAAAATATCTCATAGATTTGAATACATTGGATAGTATGACCAAAAGTAAGAACCAGATTAAAAATTAACCATGTTGCAAAAAATAAAAATGCAATAATTGAAAATGGAAGAAATATTTTCAATTTGGTATGTTCTCTATTTTTAATAATTAAAACTCCTCCTAAAGATGCAAGTACTAAACCGAATTCAAGTGGTTGATGGGACCAAGAAATTAATCCATCAATTCCAAAAAGATCATGAGATATTGAATCACCAAATCCAGAAATCATTTGAATAATAGAGCCTCCAATCACTAGTTTTATTCCAGTTTTTAACGAACCATGTACAGATTTTCTAAATAGGAGTAAACAACCCATGGCGGCAGCAAAAGTTGTCATGAATACTCCAGTGTAAACTACAATATGAGAAGGACTCCAAAAGAATTCAGGTTCCTTAAGAATATGAGATATAGCATCCCAAAATCCAGCTGAAACAATCACAATAGGTCCAATCACGGCTAAAATGGATACAAGAGAAACAAGGGTAGTAGATTTTAAAAGTAAGGAATTTGAAAATAGCTGAATTAATTTCATTTTATTGTAAAGTTAGAAAGGGACTATTTGAAATATTGTAATATTTCTAATTGATAAGAATAGAAATTATGCGTAATGAAAGGAATTAACTATATTAGATGAAACACTGTCAATTAATCATGAGTCCAGGAATCGGATTAATGAAAAGAAGATTAGAAAAAGAAAAAGATGCAATTGCACTAGCAATATCAGGAATTGCGAAGAAATATGACAAAACCCCAGAAGAACTCAAAACATTAGAAACAAAATATCATGATGATGCAGGGGATTGGTATGTTGCAATAGGATGGGAAGAAAAAAAGGCTATTGTGAAAATGGATTCAGTTTTAGGAACTATCACTGAAATTAAAGAAATTTAGTACATATGAAAAATAAGATTATAATTAGATTAACTTCAACATTGTGAGTGGACATTACAATTGAACCATGGAAAAAATTAATTATTCATGAAATTATCGAATACAAATTTGATGATTGGGTAAAACAAATAGCATTTAGTACAAGATCATCAGGTGGAGGAATTCCAACTATGCAATGGACAAATGGAATTGTTTTTGCATCTGCGAGTCTACCAACCACAAATGCAACTGTTGAGGAGCAATTAAAAGGAATTTTACATTGGTCGTCAGTCTCATTTGCAATTAAAGAAAAATTTGAAAAACAGATTGTTAAAGAAAATGCAACAATTAATTTGGTAGATGTAAGTGTAAATGAAATTTTTAATAAATTATCTATTGAGTTAAAAACACAATCAAAATATGCAAATTTAGAATCTGGCAAAAATCAATGAATATTGAAGAAGAACTTACAAATTGTGAAATATATTCAAAGCAAATTAAACAATATGATCCTGATCCATTTTATGTAGATTATTTTTTTACTAAGTACATAAATTCAATTAATAATATAATTAATGGAATTTTTGAGGAAGCAAATATTGATTTTGGATTATTTATTTCAGAGAAAATAACTCAGAGAAAATTTAATGAAAAAGCAAATATCAAAAAAGATGAAAATGCATTAAAATTTTCTAAATGGTTTTCAAGAAAAAATAAAAAAGAACATGAAAATCCATATCCAAATCATATGAATAAAATACGTTTATTTAAAAATGAAAATGAGTCATTACCTAAAATCAAAATTATGATAAGAGCAATAGAGAGATACAAAAATGATGTTTATCAAGAAATTAAAATTGATTTAAAAAATGGTAAAATTATCTCAAAAGAACAATTAGATATAGAAATAAAAAGACAAATGCCAATATTTTTAGAAATTATTAATGCAAAAAGAAATCAAAATGATGAAGCTAAAGTTACTAACAAAAAAATTATTTCATCTGCATTTGTAAATTTAGAAAAAAATAACGATATTGAAATTATGTATTTATGTCAAATTTACACTCCAGTAATCAAACGATTAATTGATGAATCAAGAGATAAAATTAAAGAGTTAACAAATAAGAAATAAAAGTAAAAAATTATTGGGATTTAGGCCACATTATATTCCAAGTTTCAGCAAACTTTTTCATCATTTCACCGTAAGCATTCATTTGTTCCAAGCCTGAAGAACTAAGAGCCTTTTGCCAATTATCTGCAAATTGTTTGAAGGCAGAAGTATTTACATCAGTCATAGATTTTTGCCAATTTTCAGTAAAATCTTTGAATGAGTTCATTCCAGCATCAGTCATAGATTTTTGCCAATTTTCAGTAAAATCTTTGATGGTTTCAGGACTAGATTCTGCACTTGCTTTTTCCCAAACTTGATTGAATTTTGTTTGCATGTCATTGCTGGCATTTTGAATTTGCTCAAAAAGTGATTTCCAATTTTCAAGAGATTTGGAATATTCTCCCCATAATGAATCCCATTCATTATTTTTTGAATCTGTTGACATTAACTTGATAGTATCAACATTGTTCTTAAGTAGATCTATGAAAATGGAAAATCTATTTTTGACGATTCTTTAATCGTGTTTCCATTCTGGATTTACCTTCTTCAAACTTTACACGGTCTTCATCTGTTTTGAGGGATAAATTAGGAACTGGATTTGGTTTTCCATTTTTACCAAGAGCAACAAATGTAACAAAAGCAGTTGCAGTAACAGTTCGAATTCCAGTTACAATATCTTCAGCTTCTGCTTTAACTTCAATTTCCATTGAAGAATTATGAACATAATTTATTCTAGCGTTTAAGAAAAGAACATTTCCAACAAAAACAGGTTTCAAAAAATTTACACTATCTAAAGATACGGTAACAGCATTAGATTGAGAATGACGTTGTGCAACTATTCCTGCAACCATATCAATATTTTTTAAAATTTCACCACCAAATACATTTCCAGCAGGATTTGCATCTGAAGGAAACATTCTGACAATTACTTCAGCATGTGATTCAGATGGACTCTTTTCAGGTATATTACTAGACATTTTTATCTCTAAAGTATCTGTGTTTTCATCCAATTTAATTTAATCAGTAAATTATGATTATTTGAAATATTTTTCTAGTTTAATTTTGTCAATTTTAGGAATTTTTGCCATCTCAAATCCCTCAGGACGTTTAGAAGTTGAACGTGTTGCATCAATACCCATTTTTGCAGTTTGGAGTTTTTTCTGATCACTTGAAGGATCAAGACTAGAACCACGTACATTTTTGATAATTACTAAATCTTTATCAGCCTGGAATCGAGTTGCCATAGCATACTCAACAGATTCTGCATTATTTGGATCAATATCCTCGTCAACTACAGTTACTTGTTTTAAGGAACGATGAGACTCGAATGTTTTTTTAATAATTTTTTTAGCGTCAGATTCAGTTTTCTTTTTTATTTGAACAACAGCATGTAACCAATTTGAACCGCCATTTGTCATAGAGACTTGTTTTACTTGAGAAAAAGCTTTTTTCAATTCTCCATTTAATTTAGATTCAATTGGCATTCCCATTAGTAATCTATGTTCACCATACCCAGAAAGAACATCATGAAAGATAGGATTATTTCTAAAATACAAATTATCAATTTCAAAAATTGGTTGAGATCTTTTATGATCATATGTTTGGAGCATTTCTACCATCCATTCTGGATGAACTTTATCACGTAGGATTTTTCCCTCCATTACAATTTCAGCACCAGATGGTACATTCAATCCAGAAAATGGGAGTTTTGCTAAAGTTAATTTCCCACCTAAAAGAGAATTTGCAATATCAATTTCATCTTTGCCCCAATCAAACTGATATGCACCAGCAATGGATATTGCAGGATGAACACCAACTGTAATTGCAATTTTTAGATCTTCACCATGTTCTTTTGCATCAATAAAACATCTGTGTAAATGACGACCTTCTACCATCCTAATTGAGAGATGAGTTTTATCAATTGGCATCATTCTATGAAATGATGAATTTTGTTTTCCAGTTTCAGGATTTTTTGCATAAGCTACTGAAGAAGTGATAAAAGGTCCAGATTCCTTTTCAAAATGAGTTACAATAGGCATAGAATTGATATTTTTAGACTTATTTTCCATAAATTTACCAGTTGGAATAATTTTTGGTGTTTTTGCATTTTTGATAGCAGAAATTACTTTTTGATGAATATTACTCTCAGTACCACCAACTGCTAAAGCAAATCTTTTACGAGTTCCAACTAAATTTGAAACTAATCGAAAATCACTTTCTTTAATATTCTCAAATAAAACAGCATGTGATTGATCAACTTTTGCTGTAACACCAGCAATTTCATATTTTGTTGAAACTTTACTTTTAATCGTTTTAAGTTGCTTAATTTTTTTAACTTGAGAAATATACTCTCTTAAATCACTCATTTTCAATCATTTCCATAATTTCAGACATTAAGGCTTTTGCGGTTGTAGGTTCTAATTCTTTTTGAACATAAGTAGAAACTAAAGCAATACCTTTCATTCGAGTACTGATTCGTTCAGAAATTAATCTTAAAAATAAGGATTCACTTCTAGATGGAATTATTGTTGTTGTGGTAGGAGTAGGTCCAGTTGCCATTGATATAGTCATAGAACCAATTTTATCATTATTTTCAGATACAGAAACAAAATATCCATTTTCAAATTTTTGAATTTTTAAAGAAAAATTACGACTCTCCAAATTTACCAATTTATGGAAAAATCCATTTGGAGATGTCAATGATTCTAGAACATTTCTTATGCTTTTATTGCTATTGTTTCACTTTCTGAGGAACCTACGTCATTTTGTGGTTTTTTTTTACAGTTCTTTTCGTGTTTATCAATAAACACATATGGTTTTTCACAATACTGACAAGGTGTTTTTTCTTTTGCTTTTTTTGTTGTTTTAGCTTTTGTTGTTTTAGCTTTTGTTGTTTTAGCTTTTGTTGTTTTAGCTTTAGATTTAGCTTTAGATTTTGGTTTTGCTTCAGCTTCTGCCAATTCTTTTTCCATAGCAGATATTGAATTAGCTTCAGCCTCGATTGAATCAGCTTCAACTCTTGCACGTAATTTTGCTTTGTATTTCAAATTACGTGGTTTTGTTCTTAATCTATATCCACAACAAGGACACCAAAGTCCTTCCCATTTAATGAATATTTCACAAATTTGACATCTTCTTTGTCCAGAGGCATATCTTCCTGTGCCCACGGGTTTTTGGGCTTTATATCTAACACAAATTCCTTTACATGTCATTTTAGTATTTTATATAGAAATTGTATGTATATAAGCATGGATCGCTATAAATTACAATATTTAATAAAAAATCACACAATTATTTTATAAAATTTCATTATGTATTAATAATTTTCAAAAAAAAACTAAAAATGTACAATAAATATGTATTGTTAATTCCAAAGAGATATTTTTTAAAATTATAACCCACATGCGTATTTAATCAATGAAAATTGTAATATTTTTTATAATAATTGAAAAAATTGGAATAAATATTAAATGATATTTTGAATTTATTTTTTAAAAAAATTAAGATAAAAAAACTTCAAAGATAAATTACTGTATAAATTACGAAATTCATGGCAAATAAAATAACTACAAAAGAACTGATTTCTCAAAAAGATGATTTCATAATAATTGATGTTCGAGAATTAGATGAATTGAAATCTGGAATAATTGAGAATTCAATACACATGCCTTTAGGATTGTGTATTAGAAATGTTAAGAAAAAAGAAATTGAAGAAATGAAAGATAAGAAAATTTGTACTTATTGCGGAACTGGATATAGAGGCAATATTGCAGCTGATGAATTAATTAAAGGTGGATTCAATGCAGTAACCCTTGAAGGGGGTTATTCAACATGGAAGTAAAGGATTCCATAGATGATGAAAATAAGAAGATAGATGAAGAAAATAAGAAGATAGATGAATACAATCGTAAAGTCGATAAATATAATGAAGCATTAGATAATGGAGAAAATCCTAAAGATGATTTTTAATAGGACTTTGCAATGAACAATAATTCCCAAATACCTACTAAAGAAGAAATTATTAAAAATATGGCAAAACACTTGCAAACTCACATGCAAGATGGAGAAGAAGTATTACTTAGAACATATGATTTAGCTTTCATCAAAGGTAAAATGGAAGCTATTTCTGAAATGAAGAAAGAAAATAGTAATAAAGAAAAATAATATGTTTTAAGATTTTATTGCAAAGTTAATAATTATAACAAAAAAATTATGCTTTCAAAATAGTAGAAACAACATGTTTTACCATATCATCAAAATTAGAATTAACATTTGAATCAATTTCAGCCAATTTAGATTCACCGTCTTGTGCAATTTTTGCAGATTCAGTATTTGCCTTTTCCTTTGCAGCATTAATTATTACTTCAGCTTCTTTAGTTGCCATTTCGCGAGTTTTTTCTAATAATGTATCAATTTCAGTTAAAGTTTTAACATTTAGTTGTTTTTTCATATCTCCTACTTTACCAGTTAAAGAATCAAGATCATCTTCTAAGACATTCAAAGTCTTAATTATGCCAGTAACTTTGGATTCTGCTACATCAGTCATTATGTTCAGAATTCATAAATTCCATTATTAAATCATTCATTTTTAGTGAATTTTTAGGCACAAAAAGCAGATTTTACCCAGTTGTTAAAAGTAAAATTGCTCGAGCTAGATCGCCTTTAGCCTCTTCTAAAGCACTTTTTGCTTTTTCCTCATCAACACCAGCCTGTTGACTAACTAATTGAATATCTTCATCTGAAAAGATTGGAACCTCTAATTCTGCTTCCTCATAGCTATCTGCAGTTACGGTAAAAATGGAGCTGTCTTTTCCTTTCATTTCAGTAACAGAAGGTTTTGAAATAATGATTTCTTTTTTATCAGTTTTAATAATAACTTCTTGAACGTTTTGTAGCTCATTCATATCAAGACCCATCTTATCCATCATTCTTCGCATTTCACGATTACCTCCTCGCATCATACCACTATCTCCCCCTTACGACTTTTTAAACTATCTCTAACTTTAATTGCTACACCTCGATTAAAATCAGAAATCATTTCAGAGGATAAAATGGCTTTACCTACTGCGATTATCTTATTCTCAAATAAAATTGGAGTATCAGCTGCAATACGAACATTTTTTCCACACCATACAACGTGTTTACAGAATACAGATCTTCCTTCCATTACAAATGGGGCAGCATCCTTGTTAATTTCAATACAATTTTCTCGAAAGGTTTTACTTTGAAGTAGTGTTTGAGCAAAATCAATACTAATTGCCAAACTTCCATTAATTCTCAAAGTGCAAAGTATATTTCCTTTATGAGAAACTGTTCTAATTCGACCAGTTTTTCGTGATAAAATAACATCAATGTCTTTTGGTAAATATTTTGAGGAACCAGGACCAAATAATGCATCAAGTGATTGTTGAAGTTTTAAGAAATGTTCCACAATCTGCTAAAAATTATTGGAAATATTAGTTAATGCTAATCTATAGCAAAAATAAATAACTATATAGATAGTTTTTTAATCATTAGATTATGGAAGAACAAGGAGAAACTAGAAAAATACAGTTTACTGGTAAATCAACATATACAGTTTCACTGCCTAAACAATGGATTAGTGAATTAGGACTTAAACAAGGTGATCAAGTAAGAATGGTTCGAAAAGGTTCATCCACTTTAGAACTATATCCACCAAAATTTGAATCTCGTGTACAAAAAAAAGAAGATGCAACTATTGAAATTAATGAAGATGAAAAACCAGATTCCATAGTTAGAAAATTAATTTCGTTATACTTTTTAGGATTTAAAACAATCAATTTAAAATCAAAAAGTGGAAGATTAAATCCAATACAAAGAAACACTGCAAAAGAAGCTGTTAAAAGAATGTTAATGGGTTCTGAAATAATATCAGATTCAAGTAATGGAATTACAGTTCAGGTTTTAGTGAATTTATTAGAATTATCTGTAGATGGTGCATTCAAGCGAATGATACATTTAGCAAAATCAATGTCAAATGATGCAATTTTAGCAGTTAAAGAAAAAAATTTAGATCTAGCACAAGAGGTAATCAATACAGATGATGAAGTAGATAGATTTGGATTTTATATTATTCGTCAATTAAAAATTGCAATACAAAATGAACACGTTTTAAAAGAAATGGGATTTGCTAATGCCAGGAATTGTTTAGGGTATAGATTAGTAGTAAAAAATATCGAAAGAACAGGAGATCATGCAGCATTTATTGCAAAGGATCTGTTAGAATTTAAAAAATCAATTAAAAAAGAAATTTTAGATAAACTACAAGAAATGAATGATTTTTCATTAATGGTATTGGATGAATCATGTCTAGCTTTATTCAAAGAAGACTACTATCAAGCTGAAAAAACTATTAAAAAAATAGAAGAAATTAGTAAATATGAAAAGAAGATTAGGGATGCATCAAAATCACTAAAAGAAGACGAGGAGATATACAGAGTTAGAAGATTAGCTGAAAATATAAGAAGAATTTCTGAATATGCCAGCGATATTGCAGAAATTGTGTTAAATATGAATATAGAGAAAACATTGAAAAAAACGGAATAATCTTACAAAATGGACAAAGCAATTCTCATTACATATGACAAAGAAGATACAATAAATGAAGCAAAAGGGCTATGTGAAGCTGCAGGATATGAAGTAGTCCATATAATTCAAGAAAATTATCTTCAAAAACCAAAATATGGAATTAGTGGAGGAGTATTAGAAAAATTGCAAGAAATTGCAGATAAAATTCGACCAGATGTAATAGTATTTGATGAAATTCTAAAACCTAGTCAAAATTATAATTTAGCAACTGAATTACAAAGAGAAGTTTTAGACAGAGAAGGATTAATTCTAGAAATTTTTGAAAGCAGGGCATCTAGTGCAGAATCAAAATTACAAGTAAAATTAGCACAATTAAGATACGAAATGGTTAGGGCAAAAGAAAAAGTTCGTTTAGCCAATATGGGTGAACAGCCAGGATTTATGGGAATAGGAAAATTTGAAGTTGATGTTTACTATAATGACATAAAACATAGAATGCAGACAGTAAAAAAGAAATTACAAAAAGCAGGAAAACAAAGAGAACTTCACAGACAAGGAAGAAAGAGAATGGGATTTACAACAATTTCATTAGCAGGCTATACATCTGCAGGAAAAACAACATTGTTTAATAAAACTACAGGTGAGACAAGAACCCAAAGTAAAGAATTGTTTACAACATTATCCACCACTACAAGAAGAATCATAATTAATCAAGAACCAGCTTTAATTGCAGATACAGTAGGATTTATCAGTAAATTACCTGCATATATGATTGATGCATTCAAATCTACATTAGAAGAATTAACTTATTCAAATATAATTATTTTAGTAATTGATATTAGTGATTCACAATTAGAACTTAAGAAAAAATTTGCTAGTTGTATGCGTACATTAGATGAATTAGGAGTTAAAAAAGAAAAAATTATTTTTGCATTAAATAAATCGGATTTAATTAAAAAAGAACAAATTAATTATAAAAAAGAATTACTAAATTTAATTGAAAATGAAAAAGTAGTTTTAGTATCTTCAAAAACAGGTGAAAACATAAAAGAGTTAAAGGAATTAATTCAAAATATAATTATAAATCAAAATCCACATAAATATAAAAAAAATGAAGTAGAAGGAGTTGCAAAGACATTTGGTAATTGAAGTTGTTAGAATAGGTCAACGCGTTGTAAGAGATGATAGAGTAACAACTCATGTTGCATTAGTATCAAGATCTTTTGGCGCAGAAAAAATATTCATGACAGAAGTAAATCCAGAAATTAAAGATACATTAGACAAAATCAATAATACATGGGGTGGGAATTTCATTGTTGAATTTATTGACAATTGGAAATCAGTTGTAAAAAAGAAGAAAGAAGAGGGTTTTAAAATAATTCACCTATCTATGTATGGTGAAAAAATCAATGATGTACAAAACCAATTACGTAAAGAAGAAAAAATGTTAGTTGTCGTAGGAGCAGAAAAAGTGCCAAGAGAAATTTATGAATTGGCTGATTATAATATAGGCGTAGGAAGTCAGCCTCATTCAGAAATTAGTGCATTAGCCATATTATTAGATAGAATTCAACAGGGAGAACAATTTGAGAAAGTCTTCCCGGATGCCAAAAGAAAGATCATACCCACAAAAAATGGTAAAAATGTCGAAGTGAATGAGACAAGGGATTAATAGTAGAAACTAAGGAGTGATTAGAGTTGGTAGACAAATACGAAGATCCTTTTGTTAGAATTGCATCAATGATTGGTGGCGATGAGTATCTCAAAGTTGCAAGATCATTGTTAAAAGCAGAAGATGCAACAGATGAAGAAATTGCCAGTTCTACAGGTCTTAGAATTAACATGGTAAGAAAAGTATTGTATGACCTTTTTGGAAAATCTTTGATCACAGGTATTAGAGTCAAAGATGAGAGAAAAGGATGGTTTGTCTATAGATGGAGAACACGAAGAGAAGAAGTAGAGCATTTTATTGAAAATCAAAAAAAGAAAATTGGAGAAAGATTACAACAAAGATTTGATTATGAAAATGCTTCAGACTTTTACCATTGTGGTAATGAGGATTGTCCAAGAGTTACATTTGAAGAAGCACTTGATGGTATGTTCAAATGTCCATCATGTCAAGATGTATTAAATATTAAAAAGAATGAAAAATCTAGAAAAGCATATTCAAAAAAAATTGATGAAATTAAAAAAGATATGCAACAAACTTTTTGATTAGATAAAAATAATGTACATAGTAATTAAATGAATTAAAATCTAAAATTCTGTATCTTCATCAGATTCTTCATCATCTTCATCATCATCTTCATCATCTTCATCATCACATTGTTCTAATTCTATATGACTAGGAAGTCCATCATTTTGGAAAAAAATCTCAATACAAATACTAGAATCTAATGTTGAAGCTAATGTTTCAGCTAAATCTTTTGGAAAATTACCTAATCTACCAGGATCAGCAGAATATCTATATTCAGTTATTTGTTCCTCATGATGAAAATCAATTTCAATATCACCATTAGTAAATTTTCTTACCCTAATTACTTCACCAAAAATGGAAGTAGTCAAAATTAATTTCCTTGATTTGAAACATCACGAGTAAGATTTTCAGCTAATTCTTCATAATGTTGTCTAGATTTTCCCAATTCATCTAGTTGAGACTTTTCAATTCCAGAAAGTTCTTCATCAACTTTTTTAGAAACATGTTGTAATCTTGCTTCAGCCATCATGAATAATTTATTATTTTCTTTCCACAAATGTTCTGTAATATGATCTACGTAAAGTTGCATATCAGAAATTAATTTCTCAGAATTACCAGATGAAAGATATTCCTTTGCAGATTTTTCCATTTCATTTCCAATTTCTCGTGAACGTTGATGATCAATCAACATCATAGCAATAGGTCCCATTTTACTAGGCATTCCAGCTTGTTCTAAGGCAGGAAATAATGATTTTTCTTCTTTTGTATGATGACAAACATCAGTAAAGTTTTTTGAAAAATCAATTACAGGAAGTAAAATAAATTCAGGAATTTGTTTTTTATCATTTAATAGTTGGATTGTAGATTGCATAGCTTTGATTACTTTTTCAATTAATTCATGATCTTTTCGAAGTGATGTAGTGGACATAATTATAAAAAATAAAATCCAATATCTATATCTTTTTAATAAAAATAATTAAAAGATAGAAATTAGTTAACGAGTATTCGTTAACAATGGGTTTAACGATTAGATAGGCTATTTGCTTTAACAAATGCCCAGATTTTTTTGGTCATCTCACTAGGAGCGATTGGTTTTTTTCCAAATACTTTTTCTACAGTCTCTTGACGACCTGCAAAATTAATGGCGTATCCTCCAAATGCTGGTTTCTTTGCTTTTGATTTAGTAGCGGCCTTCTTTTTAGGTGCAACTTTCTTTTTTGTTGCAACCTTCTTTTTAGGTGCAACTTTCTTTTTTGTTGCAACCTTCTTTTTTGTTGTAGCTTTCTTTTTTATTGCCAATTTCTTGTAATTTTATTTGAGATAAAGTATAAGAACTTACACTTTGAGGTAATTGAGTACAAGATAGTTTTTGAGCCTCTTGATTGATTTTAATTTTAATTTAGGAGAATTTGTAATTTTTGCAAATCCTTTACCTTCAACAAAAGAAGTAGCATCATTGCCTCCAATTAGATAAGGAGATATCGTAACAATTAATTCATCAAAAATATTATTTTTAATAAATTCCCAATTTACAGTACCTCCACCTTCAACTAAAATAGTTTTAATTTTTTTAGTTGAAAGTTTTTTCATTAATAATTTTAAATTAACAGAATTTTCTCCAGATATAATTATTTCAACAGGTAATTTTTTTAATTTTGATAAATTTACATCAGTAATTTTTTTTGAAACAACAATTATAGTAGGAATTTCATTGCTTGTTTTAATAATTTTAGACTTGATAGATATTGTACCTGAAGAATCTAAAATAATTCGAATTGGATTTTTTCCTTTAACATGACGTACTGTTAATAGTGGATCATCCTGTAATAGAGTATTTTTTCCTATAAGAATTGCATCAACTTTTGATCTTAGTTTATGTAATCTGATGCTATCTTCTTTAGAAGATAACTTGGAATCATTTATTCTTGTAGAAATTTTTCCATCAATAGAGATCGCTGCACTCAAAATAACGCGTATGTTAGATTTTTCCATGTACAATCTTTCCTCCAATCATTACTGCTTTAATTGCTGATTCAGATGCTCTATGTACAATTGATGCGTATGGGTTATGCATTGGTTCTAAATCTAATGCATGTTTATCAAGAAATATGCAATCAGCTATTTTTTTGGTTTGAATAATTCCAATATCTCGGTTTAAAATTTTTCCAGCATTTACTGTAGCCATTTTAAGAATATCTTTTGGGTTTATTCTCTTTTTTTTAATTCCCATTGTTACTTTCCAAAGAAAATCCATTTCACGAAACATGTCTGGAGAATTGATCATTACATTATCAGTGCCTAACGCCAATAGGCATCCAGCATTTTGCATTTTTTCGATATCAGGTATACCTTCAGATAATGACGAATTTGCTCTAGGACAGATTACAATTCCTCGAGTTTTCTTAGATGTTGTTTCTAAATCACTTTTTGAAGCATGAGTCATATGAATCAAAAAATCAGGATTTAGAGATAATGCACGAATTGTTTCAGATTTACCAGTAATTCGCTTAGATTTTTGTACACTTTCTTGGGTTTCAGAAGAATGAATTGCTCGTATTTTTTTTGTTTTGGAATATGATTTTAATACAGAATTACTATGCTCATTTGCTCCACTAATACCAATTCCATCACATGTTTTAACTAAAGAAGGGAGTAGAAGGAGTTTTTCTTTTGGAAAAGGAGTATTATTTTTAATTTCAGATGAATTTTGATGAAAATCAAGTCTTCCCAAAATAATTGAGCGAATTGAAATATCATTAGACACTTTTTTGAGTAAAACTGCACCTTCCAGTCCCCCTTCTCTAAAATCAACAAACGTAGTTATTCCTTTTTGAATCATAGATTGACAAGTATTTTTCATAAATGTAGAGAGATTCTCATTAGAAGTATTTTTTAATATTTTAGATTTAATTCCAAACATAGGATGAATTTTTTGATTAACAGTACTATCTAATGTAATATCTTTTCCAATTGAATCAGCAATATGAGTATGTGAATTTATGAATCCAGGAATTAGCAATAGGCCTTCACAATTAATTGTGTCTTTTTTAGAATCAGATTTTATATTTGAAGTAATTTTTTGAAATTTACCATCTTTAATTTTAATATCAACATTAGATATAAAATCTAAATTTTCACCTGTTAAAGCACTGATATTTTTTAATAGCATTATAATTCATAAACGTCAGGTTTTTGTTTTCCTGAATCTCTAATATCACGTATAGTATCAAGTGATTTTGTGGCTAATTTTACTGCATCTCTACTAGTTTGTGCATTTCCAATCCCACAATTCAAAGAAATATTATCATTATTTTTAATCAGGTCAATAAAATTTTGAACTGAATTTTTTGCATCATCACTTGCAACTACCATGTAATTATCACCACCCATAAAAAATGTAAGAGAATTTTTTTCAATAAAATATCTTCCAATTTTAGAATAAAGTTCAAAAATTTTCAAGGAAATTTCATATGGAGAATTATCTTTTCTTTTAGATTTTAAATCATCAACATCTAAATGCATTATGGAAACATCAAATTCTAAGGAATTATCAATAAATCCAAAAATAGCATATTCTTGATTTAATACAATATTATTTTGTTTACCACTGTATGCTTTTAGATTAGCTTCAAATGGTGTATTTCCATAACCGATTGAAATAGTTAAAGTAACTTCAAATAATTTTTTGAGTGATTTTTGAATTTCAATATGATCGTCTAAAGTAAGACCATTGGACACAACAAAAAATTCATCAGATTTATTTAAAAATACTAAACAATTTTTTGCAGAAAATAGTTGTTGAATTTGTTTGTATAATGATGCCTGAAGCATTTGTAATTCATGTTCTCGATCACTACCTAAAGTTAAGGTCCATGGACCATATTCAGTAATTTTTAAAATACTTAGTTGGATCATTGTTGAATTTTTTCCAATTCTTTAGAAATTTTAACAATCGCCTCAATAGCCCTCTCTGCAACAGGTCTAATTCTAGCATAAGCATGTCTTTCTTGCATTCCAGGACCAGATATTCCTAAAGATACAGGTTTTTGATATTTTAGTGATAAATCAGTTAGAGATCTAGCAGCAGCATGAGATATTACTTCATCATGTTTAGTTTGACCTTTAATTATAGCACCCAAAGTGGCAACTCCATCAATATTTTGATTTTGCAGTAATCTATCCACTACTATTGGCATGTCATAGGCTCCAGGAACCATACATACATGAGAAACTGTAAGTTGCATAGAATTAGCCTTTTCTTTGGCAACTTCTAACATGCGAGATGTTATCTCCTCATTAAATTCTGAAACTACAATAGCGATATTCAAAATCAATTCACCTTAGCATATTCCAAAAGTTCTTTTCCATCAATTAATGGAATTCCATTTTGTTTTCCAAATTTTTCTGCTTTATCAACAGATAATGCAGAATATGTTTCAGCATCCATCATTTCACAGATAGCTGTTACAGGAGTTAATCCTGCAATTTGAGTTAGATAAACTGACATTTCAGTATGTCCTTGACGTGATGCCAATAATCCTTCAGATGCAATCAATAGCGGTACATGTCCAGGAGTTTTAAATGAAGATACAAATTTTTTCTGTTTATTTTCAATGTTATAGATATTAGCCATTTCCATTATAGTTAATGCTCGATCTTTATCAGTAATTCCTGTATAAGTTTGATAATGATTTACAGATAATGAAAATGTGGGGTAATCACCATATGGTGCCAAACCCATTATCATTTCTTTGTTTGAGATTGAAGAACTAGAAAGAATTTCATGCATGTATTGTAATTCAAGTGATTTTGCAAAATTATTTTCAAGTGCTATACATAATAATCCACCAGCATTTTGACGCATTCGTGCAACATGTTCAGGAGTAATGAATTCTGCTGCTACAACCATATCAATTTCATTTTCACGTCCAGCTGAATCAAATAACAATACAAATTCACCACGTTTAAGAGATTCAAGTCCATTTTCTAGTGACATATACTAAAAATAATTTCAATCTAGGTATATAGTTTACTAAAAAATGGGTAATTACCACTATAGTAGTAGATAATTAGCCTTGTTTTAAAATATACTTACCAAGAATGTCAGTTTCAATATTAACCTTATCTCCTACTTTCTTAGTATGAAAGTTTGTAATTTCAATAGTATGTGGAATTAATGAAACAGATGCCAATGTTTTTTTGATATCAACAACAGTTAAACTAATTCCATCAACAGCAATCGAACCTTTCTTTACAACATATTTTGCTAAATTTTTAGGAACTTCAAAATAAATTTGAACCTCCTTAGGTTTTTTTAGAATTTTTTTTATTACTCCCACTCCATCTACATGACCTAAAACGAAATGTCCTTCCAATCTATCTCCTGCTTTTAAACTTCTTTCAATGTTCACTATTCCTCCAACTTTGAGATTACCAAGATCAGTTTTTTTTGTAGTTTCTTCAATCATTTCAAAAATACATTTTGATTTAGATAATTTAGTTGCAGTAAGACATACACCATTGAGTGCAACACTTTGTCCAATTTTTAATCCCTTTACTTGCTTACCCAAATCAATAGTCATTTCAATTGCACTCCGGTTTTTTGTAATTTTAGAAATTTTATTAACAGTTCCAATTCCTTCAACAATACCAGTAAACATCAAAAGAAAGTGCAGAGTCTTTGTATAAAATGATTTAGTTAATTACTAGAAATAAAATTATTCTGAATTTGTATTTTTAAATTCATCATCACAAAATTGATGAAAAATAGAACATTTGTTTTCTTTGGCATCAGATTTGATTTTTTCCATATCTTTATTGAGTACGCCCTGAGCAGCTAAAAATGCTTCATCAGGCATGTTTAATTTTTCATATAATTTTGATTTTGCAGGTGGTATCTCTCTTAAACTGGAATCTATTCTTTGAGCTAAATCATAATAATTAATTGCATCTTGAAAATTACCTAAATGACTTAATGAAATGGCTTTGTTCATTAATGCAGTTACGTCATTAGGATCAATTACAAGTGTAGTATCATAGTATAGAATTGCATCTTTATGGCGATCTAGTTCATTAAGAGATATTCCCATACTGTTTAAGGCCCAAGTATCTTTTGGGTCAATTTGAATTAGTTTTTCACATAATTTTAAGACTTGATCATATTGCTTCAAATTTTCAAGAGCAAAAATTTTATTTTTTATTGCATATGCATCAGATGGTTTTATTTCAAGAACTTTATCACAATATGTAACAGCCTCCTCAAAATTTTTCAAATATATCAAAGATAGTGAAATATTTTGTAGAGCAAGCATGTCAGATGGATCCTTTTTGAGTAAATCTTTACAATAATTGTATAGTTGATCATAGTTTTCACCATCAAACATTCGAGTAATTACATTTGTTGGATCAAGAAGGTCAATCATTTTATTTTTTTATAATATCAAGAAGTGCTTGTGCTTGTTTGTAATGTACTTCATCAATCATCTTACCGTCAACTGTTGTAGCACCTTTACCTTTTTTTGTTGATTCCAGGTATACTTTACAAACTTTTTCTGCCCACGAAATTTCAGTCTTATTAGGATAAAATGATTTATGAACCATAGAAATTTGATCTGGATGAATTACACTTTTACCAGCATATCCTAAACTTTTTCCAAAATTACAATCCTTTTGTAATCCCTTCAAATCATTTAGATCCTGCCAAATACCATCAATAGCAGATATTCCTGCAGCTGCAGCATCAACAGGGATTTTATATCTAGAATATTTTCCACCTGGAGAGTCTTTGGTATATTCAACACCAAGATCATTTAGTAAATCAAAAATTCCAAATACAATAGCAGTAACACGTTTTCCAAATGATGCAATTGGATATGAGTTAACAACCCCTTCAGCTGATTCAATTGATGGAATGATTTGAATTGGTTTTAGTTTTTTAGATTTTTCTAAACCAGAAAGAGTTTTTTGTATTTTTTTTAATTCTGTAACATTGTTTACTTTAGGAATAACTATTCCATCAATTCCTTTTTGAATAATTTCTTTTAGATCAGATGGAATTTTTCCAGATAATGGGGAATTAGTTCTAACAAAAATAGAAGAAGAGTATTCTGAACGAGACTTTAATGCATTTTTAATTAATTTTCTTGCACTAGTTTTTTCGTCATCTGGTACAGAATCCTCTAAATCAAAACAAACAATATCAGCTTGAATCTTCTTTGCCTTTTCAAGAAACCTTGGATTGTTACCAGGTACAAAAATAAGACTACGGAAGAGCTGAGTCATTAAATGACTATGCGCCTTCAGGCTTCAATAAGATTTTGCCGAAGAACTTACCAGATAGCATTTTTGTGTGAGCCTCTGCTGCTTGCTCAAATGTATAAACTGAGTCAACTGCAGCTTTTATTTTTCCTTTGCCCATCCAGTATAGACCTTGATCAAGTTCAGCTTTTGTTCCTTGTGTTGAACCTAGAACATTAATTCCTTTGAAGAATATGTGTCTAAGATCTATTTGTGCATCATAACCTGTTGTTGCACCACATGAAACTAGAGTTGCACCGTATTTGAGTAATTGTAGTTGCTTGTTAAAGTGAGTTTGACCAATATGATCAAATGATAAATCAATTCCTGGTGCTTCACCTTTTGTTTTTGCAATTTCTTTAGTGATTTTGAAGACTTGTTTACTCCAGTCATCTTGTCTATGATCAACTGCATAATCAGCACCTAATTCTTTACATTTGTCTAATTTGTCTGGACTTGCAGTTGCAATAACATCACAGTTGTATAATTTAGCAATTTGAATTGCAAAACTTCCAACACCAGAACCACCACCCATCACAAGTACGGTTTGACCTGGAGTGATTTTTGCTCTTCCAACTAACATGTGCCATGATGTTAAAATTGTCATTGATGCAGCTGCTGCATCTTCATATGATACTCCTTGTGGAATATGTGAAACATTAACTTCTGGTAGATGAACTTCTTCACTATATGCACCCCATAGTGGACCAGTTTGGAATCCCCAAACTTGTCTTCTTGTACAATCAAATTCTCTTCCGGAAGTACAAGCACTACAAACTCTGCATGCTAAATTAGAATGAGAAACAACTCTGTCCCCAACTTTGAAACCTTGTACATCTTCACCGACTGCAATAACATCTCCTGCTACATCGGAACCTGAAATATGTGGTAGAGGAATTGCAATTGGAACACCTCTCATTCCCCAAATATCATTATAATTTAGGGCAGATGCTTTATTGGTAAAAACTACCTCATCTGGTTTTGGCTTTGGGGAATCAATATCTTCAACCTTGAGAATTTTTGCATAATTATCATCTGGTGCATATTCACGGTATACAACTGCTTTCATGATTTCAATCTAATTTACCCCTAATTATATTTTATCAGTGTTAAACTCGATTTATCTTAAAATCACGTTTAGGTTGTTGTGTAGATAAGAGAATTTGTTTTAATTGATCATCAGTTATTTGTCCTGGCATTTTTCCTTGTGTTGCCATTCCTATAAGATATTGTTCTACAAGATCAGATAATTCAGGTTTTACCATTTTGATATTGTTTAATCTCATTCTAGCTTCAGGAGTAAGAATTTGTTTTAGAATTTGCTCCTTTTGTGCTGCTTGTTCATGGTTAGGATTGTGATCTTGTGGCAGATCATTTGGTTCAGGAAAACTCATTTCTATCTAACGGTAAATTTTCAATTCAGGTTTTTCTAAAATTAATTCATTAAGGATTTCTGTTGCAAGTCTATCTAGTTTTTGCATTCCATTTTTAGAAACAACTCTACCTTTCTTCTCAACTTTTTCTAAATATCCAAGTTTTTCTAAACCTTGAATTGCAGTACGAATAATTGCACCACTTGCATCTTTATGATGAGCAGCACCATATCCAGAAGGTTTACCACCACCATAGTCTTTCTTTAATTCATTAACACCAATTGGACCATTAAAGTAAATTTTTCTCATTATTGATGCGCATCTAGTATGCCACCATTCACTGTCTTGTGGAGGTTTATCTGCATGTGCTCCAGTTTTAACAAATGGAGCCCAAGAAGGAGCAGAAATATCTTCATTTTTCAAAATATTGGCTAATCTTTCAATTAGTACATCTGCTGGTACATCATAGACTTTTGCCATAAACTGCAAAAACCGATAATCGTCTTATAAATCATTTTAAGATAATGATTGGAACAATATGAGAACTTAGGCAGGAAAAAAATTGAAAAAGATCGCTAATTAAATAAAAATTCTCAAATTAAAAACACAATTTAGAAAAAGAAGATAGTCTCATAGAGACTCTTTTTAGAAAGTAATACCATAGTATACCCAATGAAAAAAAATTGGCGCCAATATGGAGAAGGTGGTAAAAATAGATGGACAAAACAGAAAGATGTAGAAGATGATTTAGAATAAATTACAATTATTTATTGAATTTCTAAAATCCCTTCTTTAATTAAAAATTGAATTCCTTGAATGAAAGCATCATCATCAATTGCGCCAGCTGCCCACCACTCTGCATTGTTTTTGATCCAATTTGGAATTTCATTTCCAGAACTAGCTCCTTGTGTAGTAGATGGGATGTCTAAAATCCCTTCTTTAATTAAAAATTGAATTCCTTGAATGAAAGCATCATCATCAATTGCGCCAGCTGCCCACCA
>ENA-OWPI01000333-OWPI01000333.1-marine-metagenome-genome-assembly--contig:-NODE-333-length-70619-cov-17.931672_pt1 | contig 70619 bp, 49 predicted proteins | sample MGYA00238138_ERZ651775 | MGnify/ENA primary metagenome ERZ651775 (study PRJEB26906, sample SAMN06265043) | marine metagenome | isolation source: Helgoland LTER site | place: Germany:Helgoland, sampling...
ATACCGATGGAGATGGTGTAGGTGATAATTCAGAAAATGATATTGATGGAGACGGAACCAGCAATTCTGTGGATGAAGCACCATTTGATGCTGATGACATTTACGATGTTGATGGTGATGGCATTGGAGACGTTAACGATCCAACTAGTATGGATGAAGATACAGACGGTGACGGACTGAGAAATGGAGATGAACGTAAATTGGGATTAGATCCTAGAAATTGGGACTCTGATGGAGATAGAATAAGTGACGGAGGAAATTATCCCCATTGGGAAGGTAATTGGGAAGACTTTAGTTGGAAATATATTATTGATGTAAATGATAAAAATACGTCAATGATTCCAGATCAATATTTAATTAGGATCTGGCCAAATAATCAAGATGGAGGTGGTAGACAAATAATAAATGGTGAGTTTGATACTAACTATGACGGAAGAAGAAGCGAAACTAGAATTGTGATTAATGTAGAATCTGATCAGTCTAGTAATACTTTATCTGCTGGAGAGTTCTTAGATGATTTAGCATATTCAATCAACCAATTAAACAGTATTCCCGTTAATTCATATAACCCTAACAGTAATTATAAAAATGCAACAATAAAAGCAGAAGTTGTTGATATTGATCAAAATGGAAAAAGAAAACGGTTAATAATTAGCGGATCTGATTCAGTTCACAGAGATTTTCACATTGAAGCTTTTAGTTTGATTCATGATAAAAATAGGCTGGGTAAAGTCAGATATAATGAGTGGTGGAAAGCTGATCATTATTACAGAGTACTTAGAAGTAATGCGGAAACTAACCACAAGAAAAAGTTCACAAGCACTGGCGAAGTAACCAGTGACAGCTCATCTGAAGCTCCTTTATTAGTTGATAAATATCCACTAGATCCTTCCAAGTTTTTTGATATTGACGGTGATGGGACTGATGACTTTAGTGATGACGATATTGATGGAGATGGAGCCTCAAATATAGAGGATGACCTTCCATTTGATCCTTTAGATACCCTTGATTCAGATAATGATGGAATTGGTAATTCACAAGAACAGAATAAGGATAATGACAATTTCTTAGATATTGATGAAGAATTTAATGGAACAGATCCACTTGTTTGGACCGATGCTTTAGGTGGACTAGATTCGGATTCAGATGGGTTCTCTGATATTTATGAAATAGAAAGAGGATCAGATCCTAATAATTGGGATACTGATGGTGATGGATACAGCGATGGTTGGCAGTACCCATGCGTTGATACAGGAGATATGGATTGGGAAACTTATTGGACACCAATTCGATTAAAGCTGTCAATAGCCTCAGCAGATAAGAAAGTCAAAGTTGGAGAAAAATTTGTAGTAGTATATGAAGGAAGAGCTATGGGCTGGGACAGAGGTTTAATTCTTTCCCATACAGTTACTTCATCAATAACTGGATCACAGCTTTTAGAGGTTTTTGCTAAAAAAATAAATGATGCAGGAAATATCAGATATAAGAAGAATAATGATTGGAATAACAATGATCAATCAAATTATGCAGATTTACCAATCTCCGCAACTGTATCTGGTTCAACATTAACTCTTCTTACTCCCGATAGTTTTACTGATACATCAACAAGCACAAATTATGGGAGAAGATTATGGTTAGCAACCTCTTTCTATTCTGAAATAGTCGATAATGAGATTGTTTCACTTGGACATGGAGATTTATGGAACTGGAGAAATGAAATAGAAAATGCTGACAGAAGAACGGATAATTGCTTTGGAGACAAGTATTTTATTAGAGGAGGCAGACGAGTAGGTGACAGTGAACCTGGAGGTGAATTATTGATAGACATGTTCCCCAATGATCCAACAGAGTTTTGGGATACTGACGGAGACGGTATAGGAGATAATTCTGATCCTGACGATGATAATGATGGTTTGACTGATAAACAAGAGCTTACAAGAAAAGGAGATATTTTTTCACACAGATACTCAAACCCGTACCTTACAGACACTGATGGTGACGGTGTATCAGATGGAGAAGACGGAATTCCATGGAACAAGGATGAAACCTTAGATACTGATGGAGATTATAGGGGAAATACAAATGAGGATAATGATGATGATAATGATGGATTATCAGATGAAGAAGAAAATGAAATTGGTACAGACCCATTAAGTCGTGATTCTGACAATGATGGATACTCAGATGGATGTAGAGGATTTGGTTTTGATAAATATAATGACGAAGGTCATTGGATAGAAACTGTATCTATTACAAAACCATCAAATTTTGTTATTGGTAAAAATGGAGAATATGAAATATTCTTAAGAGGTGATGGATCAGAAAGATATAGTTTTGGCGGGGTATATTCTCCTGAAAAAGACACCTTCTTTAAGCCCGAAAACTCCCCAGAATGGGCTGGCTTCGCTAATCAAAAACGTCAACAAATTTCATTCCCAAATGGTGGTAGAATTACCTTCCTAGGCTCAGCAAAAAGTGATGTTAATTTAAGATTCAAATTTGAGAAGATGTTCTGGAGTGAGGATGGAAATGGTGATGATGACCTTCAGCCTTTATTCATAACATCTGATATGGTGATTTCAGGTGAAGAATATCAAGAGTATACTATAGAAATTGAATCTCAACCCGCTTCAAATACTTTTTCAAATCACATAATTAATCCTATTACACCAGAAGCTCTCTTCAGGATGAAGGATATTGTAATTACATCTTACAATGATCAAGGTAATGTTGATTATCCTACTTTCTTTGGAAGGAGAATAATTTCATTCTCTGGAAATGAATCTTCAACTGTAGGAGATATGTTAAATTATTTTGAATCAGTAATAAATAGTTTTGGTGAAATTGAATACATAAATTGTTGTGGTAATAATGAGAGTTTTACACAATATAAAGAACCAGTTTCGGCAAAAGTTTTAGGAACTAATTTGATTATTGAAGGTAAAAAAGAACAGAAAAATATTCAAGTATATTTCCATAGGTGGAATGGAAAAATAAAAAGATACACGACCTCAAGTTTTGACAATTGTGAACTAAACCGAGATCAATTCCCACTAGATGAAACAGAATGGTTTGATTCGGACTATGATAATATTGGTGATAATGAAGATCCAAATGATGATCACGATGGTTTAAGTGACAAAAGAGAAATTGAACTGGGCACTGATCCTTTTTATTGGGATTCTGATTTTGATAATTTCTCTGATGACAGTGATCAAATGCCTTTAGATTCATCCGCAAGATGGGATACTGATGGAGATGGAATTCCAGATGAACGTTGGACAGATACTAACGATGATGGTTTTATAGACCTATACTATGGTGGCCAAGACGGATATCCTGTTGATGTGGACCCTGATGCTGATGGCGATGGTTTAACTAATATTTATGAAGATGAGGTATCAAAAACAGATAGATGGTCGTTTGACACAGACAAAGATGGATTTGGGGATGGAGAGGATGCTTTCCCACTTTATAATTTGGAATCACTTGACACTGACTCAGACGGAATAGGAAATAATTCTGACCTTGATGATGATAACGATGGTTATTCTGACCGCGATGAAATTTTTAGCAAAACCAATACTTTATCATCAACAAGTTATCCTTTAGTTGATGAAGATGAAGACTTTGTCTCGGATTTATTTGAATCCCAAATTGGAACTATTGTAGGAAAGAATGATACTGATGGTGATGGTATTATAGATGGATATGATGCTTTCCCGACAAACGCTTTTGAATGGTTTGATACAGATGGAGATGGAATTGGGAATAATGAAGATTCAAATGATGATAATGACTACTTAGAGGATTGGGTTGAAGAATTAAATGTAATAGTAAATTTATATAACAATACTTCATCAACAACTTTTGAAGGTAGAGATAAGTTTAATGATCGAGATAATGATCGTTTACCTGATGAATTAGAGGACTTTATTTCTGATGAATTTAATTCAAGAATTATTAACAACGAAGACAACCTGGATGAATTTACAATTTCTTATTTTGAGGAAATATGGAACAATTATCGCTCACAAACATTTAAAAGAATTTTTAGAGATGAAAGTAGATATAATGCTAAAGATGGAGTCGTTACTGACTTAACATTTACAGCAACGTATAATTATGGTATTGACTTAAATCATATTTCTTTAGAAGAAATACTAGATATATGGAATGTCTCAAATGAAAGAAGATATTTATTTAGATTAGAGGAATTTCCGTTTGATCCACAAGAAGGAAACTTCGATGGTGATGCATTTTCAAACATACAGGATCCAGATTCTGATAATGATGGCATACCTGATGGAGTGGATAGAGCTCCCTTGGATCCTAACGGTAGTAGAGATTCAGATCTAGACTTTATTGCAGATCGAAATGATCCAGATTTAGATAATGATGGTATACCCAATTATGATGAACTCTATCTTGGAACAGATCCTAGAAATGGAGATTCAGATTTTGATGGCACACCAGATCTAGTAGATTTTTATCCAAATGATCCAAGATTACAACAAGAAAATAACCTCCTAGCAGTCTTAGAAGTTGAACAAATTGGTATGAATTCAAACTGGGCATCAGTTAGCGCTTGGAATCACGGGCAAATAGGGTCGTCATATGCTGCTATTGATAATGATAATGATCTTTACGTTTGGGGTCTTAATTATGGCGCATTACCCACCCATGATGACCAATCTTTAGATTCTTGGTCAAATGGAATTAATTATGCGTATGTTATCCCAGAAGATGGTATGGAGCAAGTTTACGATGACATTAATTGGAAGAAAATTTCTTTGGGATATAAATTTGGAATGGGTTATTCAACTGAAGGAGAATTCTTTAGTTGGGGTAGAAACTTGAGTAGCCAATTGGGGCTTGGTAGACCTTCCACGTTCGTCAAATTTACTTCTCCCAAAATATACATGGGTGAGATAACGAACCTTTCAACTGGAGATCAACAGGCTGGTATAATTAACATTGATGGTAAACTCAGAATGATAGGATCTAATGACCAAGGTCAGTTAGGTACAGGTGCGCCTGAGTTTAATGTACCACAGGAATTGGATTGGGAGCCTGAAATTTCATCTTCTCAAATTGATCAAGTAAAAGTAACGAAGACTGAAACACAGATTTTGACCAAGAGCAAAAAAGTTTGGGCTTATGGTGAAAATAACTATGCTCAACTTGGAAGAGGAGGTGCATTCACCAAGGCTGAAAACTTTAGTGTGCAACAAATCAAGGATGAAACAAGTAGCTGGAATTCTATTCATGCGATATCAGAAAGTGTGTATGCGTTCAAAGCTGATGGTACACTTTGGGCATGGGGTAGAAATGATGAATACCAGCTTGGTATTGGAACCACAAGTACTATCATCAAAGATCCTGTTCAGATTTTCTATCATTCAACAGATCCTAATCAAGAAAAGGGAGGTCCTGTTTTAGAATCGGATGTTAAAGAGTTTTCTCCCGTCAATGGAGGTTTTGTGTTCATTAATAATGAGGGAGAACTATTTGCTGCAGGAATTAATTTCTATTCAGGTAAATGGTTCCCATTACCAAGGCCAAGAAAAATTGGAAATGACAATGATTGGTCAAAGTTCCATGACTTTTTAGGCAGTGAAATTAATATTTTGTTAGAAAAAGAGGACGGTTCAATCTGGGGAGCTGGAGCCAATTGGAATCTTGTAATGACTGATAATCCATGTCCTGATTCCCTTAAAGAAAATTGGGTTGTGGATATAACACATCCAAGACAACGAGTTGAAACCGAGTTTGAAATTAGTAATATTACGGGTAGTGCTTCAATTACCTTAATTATTGGGGATACTCAAATAACTGAGTCTGTTAATAATTCAACTTTGGACTTAATTCAAAATATATCAAACTCTTTAGATTCTAATGAATTATTTAGAGGTTACTTCACTTACACTACAACTACAACAACTTCTGGCAGTCATAAAATTATTTTCAAAGCGAATAATTATCAAAACCATAATTTTGGATATTCTATTTCGAATAAGTCTAGTCCAACATTTTCAGGAAATATTACTATAAATGAATTGACTCCTAACATTTCTGGAACAACCACTTACACTTTGTCTTTAAATTCTGTTCAGTTCACATCAGTTGGTAATGCCGAAGATTCTTTTTCAGAAAATTCAGCTAATATTATGGACAATGTTTTAAGGGATTTCAAAAGACAACTGGAAGAGACGGATAAACTTGAGAGAGTATTTACTTACGTTATTTCTGGTACTAGTCTAATTATTCAAAATGAAGTGTATGAGCCGTTTTTCTTGACTAGTTCAGCTCAGAACACCCTAAATGCAAATGGTTCAATGACTGTAACTCAGACTTCATCTTTTGTTAAAGTTGATTGCGACGATTCAAATCCATTCCACAGTAAGTTAACTATGATCTTTGATTCTACAAATAAATGGGATAATATTTCAATAGGGCAGAAGCATAGTATTGGTCTGACGGATTCAGGAACCCTCTATTCTTGGGGGGTCAATTCACAAGGCCAGTTAGGACTTGGTGATGTGACTAACGAAAATGAACTAATAGGAACTCCAACTTTAATTGACACTGTATCTAGCACTAAATTTGTTAGTGTAGATGCCTCTGGAGAAGTTAGCTTTGCTATCACTGAGGACGGGGAAATGTTCGCTTGGGGAGATAATGATTTAGGTACATTAGGAGTAGGGGACAATTCAGACAAAGATGAGCCTCTAAAAGTAAGAACAGAGTCTGGTATTAAGTGGGTTGAAAACCTTGGAGGATTTAGATTCCAAGTTGGATTAGCAGAAAATGCTAACAACCAAACAGTACCGTACGGTTGGGGTTATCAAAAGTTTGGAGAGCTAGGTCTCTTAGGTAAAGTAAAACAAGACTCTATTATTTGGGATACTAATCTTGATGAATCAAAAGGAATTGTAAGAACAACTACAGATGGAGAATTCCTAGTCGCTACAAAGTTATTGGTAAATTATCTTGAAACAATGTTGGATTTTGAATATAATGATGGACTAGATGGGGGAACTACAGCTAAGATCATTGCGTCACCCAAAGCAGTGACTAAAGTAACTTCTAAATCAAAAGATAAAGGAACTCAGCCTACCACAAGAAAGATGAATGTTGGAAAATGGAAAGTGAAAAAGACTAAACCATCATTTAAAGGGAAGTCCGCAATTTCAAGTGCTGATTTAGAGCGAAACTCTGGTTTAGAACTTTATAATTTTGAAATAAGGGAAGTCAATGAAAAACCAACAGATATACAATTGGTTGATATTCAAAGCAAGAGAACAGCGAAGTCTAAATTCCTTTCAAATATTATTGTGACAGATCCTGATACTGATGATGAGGTAACGGTAACGATCTCTTCGCTATCACCAAATCAAGATCGTTTTTCGATCGAAAATCAAAAACTATATTATGAAGGAAAAACTAGTAAAGCGAAAGTTCCTTACGCAGTAATATTAACAGCAACAGATTTTGAGGGATTAAGTTTTTCAAAAGAGTTTGAAATCATGGAAGATGAAGATGGGATAGTGACAATAGAAGAAGTAAATCCAACTTCACCTAATAATGAAATATATTATGACGACAGAGTGATTGATTCCGATGGAGACGGATTTAGTGATTATGACGAGATAATTGCACAGACAGATCCGTTTGATTTTAGAAGTTCTCCTAGAGATTTTGACAATGATGGAATTTTCGATGTATTTGATAACGATTTAGATAATGATGGTTATTTAAATGAAAATGATTTATTCCCTTATGATCCTTCAGAATCCAGAGATAGTGATGGAGATGGTTTAGGAGATAATATTGATCCAGATGATGATAATGATGGATTTGATGACATCACTGTAAATTGGAGTGATGGATATATAGTTCAAGATCTATTTCCAAACGATCCTAATGAATCTTCTGATTTTGACAGAGATGGCATTGGCGATAATGCGGATTTGGATGATGATAATGATGGATATAATGATGATATAGACGCATTCCCAAATAATCCATATGAATGGATAGATACAGACGGAGATTCTATTGGAGATAACTCAGATGATGATAGTGATAACGATGGTTACACTGATATGGACGAATCGTTATTAGGTACAGATCCATTACTTGCTTCTGATTATCCTGCTGATATGGATAATGATTTTGTTCCGGATGCTATAGATAATGATCTTGATGGAGATGGAGTTCCTAATGATTTTGACAATGCACCTGAACTATATAATCCAAATCAAGAGTTTGTTGATAATGATCAGAATTTTGTTGAAATTATTTCACCTACCTTCTTTACTCCTAATGGAGACGGTAAAAATGACTTATGGGTAATAGATGAATTACAACGATATCCAAATAATCAAGTCTGGCTCTATGACACATCAGGTAATTTGATTTTTAATCAGCTAAATTATAATAATGACTGGGATGGCACTAACAATGCTGTTCCTGTTCCAGAGGCGTCCTATCTATTCTTAATTGACATAGATGGTGATCAAGAAACAGATATGCAAGGTTGGATATATATAGCAAGATAAAATTGAATAAAACTTTATTAATCTTAACACTATTCTTAGCTGCTTTTTATGATTTAAAAGCACAGCAAGAGCCCTTGTTATCAGCTTTTCATACCCAAATGAATTTGGTTAACCCCGCTTTTGCAGGGCATAAACAAGGGTCTGAAATAGGCATAACTTCAAGAAACCAATGGGTCTCTATTGAAAATGCTCCTAGGCGACAGTTCTTAACGTTTTCTTCAGAAAGAAAGAATAATATAGGTTTAGGAATCTCTGTAATATCCAACAAATTTTTTGTTGAAAAATCAACGAGTTTTGCCGTTGATTTTTCATATAAGCTTAGTCTTGCAAATGATGCCAAAATTCTTTTAGGAATTAAAGCAGGATCTGATTTTTATACTTTAGATACGGGAAATTTAACGAATTTTTCTGATGACCCTGGTATTGAAAATTTTAGTTCCTTCAAACCAAATTTGGGTGTTGGAGTTTCTTATTTTTCTGAAAATCTGTGGATGTCAATTTCTGTGCCAAAACTATTTTCAGACAGGGAGGACGACTCATATTTGCTTTTGCCCTCTTCCAACATTAATTTATACCTCGCGTTAGGTGGTAAGTTAGATATCAGTGATAATATTACTCTGAAATCTAACTTTATTTATAAAAGTAACAAGATCGATAATGTTGGAATACTAAACGCGCTTGTTGGTATAAATGCAATAGACTTTGGTGCGGTGTACAAAACTTCCAACAATTTTGGCTTATTAGCTTTCTTCAAACTTAAGAACTTCAATATTGGTTATTGTTATGAAGTTCCCAGCTCAATTCAATCAACTAATCTTGGAGTAAAGACACACGAAATTACCTTAAGAATGAGTATTGGAAATGGAGGACAGCCAATTGAAGTTGAGAAAACGGAAGAAGAATAGGTTAAATTTCTTTACAATCACACTTTTCTTTACCAAGAGTTTTTGCTCTCTTTAAAGTAACTTTATAAATTTTACCCTTAGCCAACGAGCAAAAATCGCTGAAATCCTTACAAGGTCTTGTATAATAACATTTTAATTTAGGATTCGAGCAGATGTAAACGTTTTGATTTTGTTCGATAGTGTCTTTTTTCACAAAAGATGAGAAAAACATTAGGCTAAGAACACTTAAAATTATTTTTTTCTTCATAATTAAACTTTTAAAACCTCTTAAATTCAGATAAATCTATATTTTTTTAAAGATAATAAATTAAACTCTTTCATTTGTATTATACACTAAAATGGTTCAATATTACTCTTTTATTTTTTACTTTTATGTTGAATTTTAATAGATACTTATGGCTTTTGACATTTAAATTATAAACATATTTATAACCGTCTTCGAGATCCCCTAGATTTTAGCTTTAAAGTTAACCGTTAAGCCGCTTACAGCAAACGAAAAGGTTTCATTTTCTCACTTATGACAGATATATACAACAGGTAAAACTTTTCAAATAGGCGATCATTGAATATTTTGGTTAGGGCGCAAAATCTATTTTATTTAAAGTAAAACGATATGACCTCCTAGGTAATCTATCCTCTCTTATAAGTAATTAATGAAGTTCATTTAGCTAATCATACTACATCTAAATGTTTGATAGCTGAATTCAAATCCTCCTCAAACTCGTTCGACCTTTGTCCTGTCAGCTCTTGGAAGATAAGAAATGTAGATCTCATATTCTGTTTCAGAAAAAGGATTAAAAAATGATTATATTGTGAAAATAAAAAGATTAAATGAGGTTATTTTTTTTACTTTTTTCATTTGATTAAATAAATCTTTTAAATTTGATATGATCACTTTAGGGGTAGAGACATTTTATCTAAATCAAGATCATTAACAAAGAAAGTAAAATACCACCTAGTGTAAAGTAAATAGCTTTTTTGAAAATCTCGGTTTGAGGTAGAAACATCCAATAGGCAGAAAACACAAAAAAGAGTAAAGCAATACCAAAAAATACATTTAAAAAGTACAGTGGTGTGGACGAGGTAGCTTTGTGCATTTTTTCTATCATTCCCAATATCTTCGGGGGTTGCATTTGTATGTATTTAATTTCGCCTGTTTGCTTATTGTATTCAATATTTTTTGCTCCTCGTATCATGGGTGGTTTTTCTAAATCCTTTTCCATAACTTTTTCAACAACTACCTCTTTTTTGAAATAATCCTTATCTCTAAAGGTTAAAGTAATTCCACTTAAAGCATACATGAACATGATACCCGCTAAAAAAAAGCCTAAGTATCTATGGTAAACTCTAATTTTATTACTGAGTTCTCGGTTGTTTAATTTCATTTTTAAATTATTTCTAAAACGTTCCTCAAAAAAACAAAAAATAATTTGAACGCTGTAGCGTCTTGAACAACAATATTGATTTAGTTTTCGGCAGTGTATTAAGATTTTAAATATTCTGCCCGTATAATTTTAGCGGTTTGATGATTTCCTGAATGATGCCAGCCCGGAGGATAAAAAATATATTTAAATTTATTTATAATTCCCGGAGCATAAAAGACATCTTTACTAAGATTTATTATTTCTCCAAAATAGACATCAATAAAATTCCCAGATTTTATTTCACGTGTAACTCCATATTCAATTTCTATGGTGTTATCTTCTTCTTGATAGGTTCCAAAAATACGATCCCAAAAGTTCAATAAATTACAATAATTCGTGTCCAAATAAAGAGGGTTTTTAGCATGATGAACGCGATGATGAGAAGGCGTTAGAATGAATTTATTTAAAAACCCTAGACGTGCATCTTTCATTAAATTTTCTCCTATATGGATGAAGGCACCATAGGTACCATCAATAAACATTATGGTAAAAAGCATTTCAGGACTAAGCCCCATTATTATACAAATTGAGGTCCGTATAAAATTAGCATAAGGACCTTCCAAAAAGAAGTGCGCATGGGAGACACTAAGATTCATCTCCTCTGGAGAATGGTGCGTAGCATGTAAACACCAAAAAAGGCGAACTTTGTGAGCGAGAAAATGATAAATAAAATGAGCAAATTCCCAAATTATGTATCCATAAATAAACCAATACCAAGTGTTTGAAGTTTCAAAGATGGCGAAGGGCTGAAGAAGTCCTATGCACAACGCAACCATTCCTATGGAAATAAATCTCCCCACAATTCGATTAAATAAATAAATTAAGAAAATGACTTTATAGACCTTTGTTTGAGGTTTTTTATAAACAAATCCTAGGAATAATTCTAAGAACAATAACAATGGAATTACAGGGATTATGAGCGCAACAATACCGTCATAGGTTAAAAATTTATCAAATTCATTTGTTTCTAATATGCTGAGAAATTGATTGACACCAAAAAAGCCAACAATTTCATTCCAAAGATTATTTAATACTTCCATATTTTATATTGTAATTGATACTAACAAGATAAAAATTTATTTAAACCTCTGCACATCAATTTTGTCTAAAGACAGAATCAATTAAATAGCCACAAGCTTATGTACAAATTTTATTCATAATTTTACTAAAAGATTAAGTAGAATATCTATGAAGTCTTTTTAACCATAAAAAGTTTGATAAAATTGTTTTACGAGCTATTAAAAAATTACTTTTTAAACACATAATGACTAATACAAAATCACTAAAAAATCTACGTAAGTGGATTTTATTTTTCCTTGGAATTACCATTCTATTCGTCTCTTTTAAATTTTCACAATCCATTGCTAACGCAAATACTCCAGACCGAAAAGAGGGTAAGAGCATTGTTAAAGAGGTTTACACCCGTGAGGTTACCAATGGCAGTTATCAAGTTCAGATTCCATCAAATGGTATTTTACAGGCCTATCGAAGAGTTAGTTTAACGTCTAGAGTTCAGGGATTGATGCAGACGATCAACCCCTTGTTCAAGGTGGGTCAGAAATATAAGGCAGGGCAAACATTAGTGAAAATTGATGCTTCAGATTACAGTGCAAACGTGAAAGCTCAACGTGCATCTTTGTACAACCTAATCACTTCTGTTCTTCCAGATTTACAATTAGATTTTGCGGAAGCCTACTTGCAGTGGAGTCAATTTTTAAAGGATTTTGACATAGAAAAACCAACACCTCCACTTCCTAAAATGAAAGAGAACGTACGTCTTTTTGTTTCAGGGAGGGGAATAATTTCCTCTTATTATGCGTTGCAAAACCTAGAGCAGAATCTTCAGTATTATACATTAAAAGCTCCTTTTGATGGAGTTTTAGTCAGTGCTAATATGACTGAGGGATCTTTGGTTAGACCAGGACAGCAACTAGGAGAGTTTATTGCTGTAGACCAATATGAGTTAAAAGTCTCACTCCCAAAATCATATATTCAAAAAATTAAAGAGGGCGCCAAGGTTACTTTAAATTCTATTGATTCAAATCAAGCATATACTGGCACAGTAGCAAGAATAAATGCTAAAGTCAATACACAAACCCAATCTGTAGAGGTTTTTATACGAGTAAGCAATCCAGAGTTGAAGGAAGGTGTGTTTTTAGAGGCAAGTATCAACGCTACTACTTTTGATGAAGTTTTTGCAATTGATCGCGGTTTACTCAATGGGGAACAAGAATTATTTGTTGTTAAAAACAATATACTTGAATATAAAAAAGTACAAGCCATACATTATACGGAGACTCTTGCTTATGTCAAAGGCTTAGAAAATGGTGAGCTGATTATTGCACAACCTTTGATAGGAGCATATAGTGGCATGGAAGTAATCCCAACAGTTTTAGCAATTGAAAACTAAAACAGGATGAGAAAAATTATAGATTATTTCATAAAATACCATGTAGCTGTTAACATTGTCATTTTAGCCTTTTTACTTTTTGGAACGATTGGTGTACTCTCATTAAAATCTTCTTTTTTCCCGCTTTCTGAATCACGTATCATTCAAATTTCGGCAATATATCCTGGAGCATCTCCATTGGAAATGGAGGAAGGAGTTGTTTTGAAAATTGAAGATAACTTAAAAGGGCTCATTGGAGTAGAACGTGTTACCTCTGTTTCCAGAGAAAATTCTGGTAATATTACTGTTGAAATTGAAAAGGGAAGGGACATCAACTTCATGCTCTTAGAGGTCAAAAACGCTGTTGATCGTGTTCCGAGTTATCCCACAGGAATGGAACCATTAGTAGTTTCAAAAAGGGAGGAGATTCGATCAACAATCAACTTTGCACTGGTAGGTGAAAACATTTCTCTTTTAAGTTTAAAAAAGATAGGGCGACAAATTGAAAATGATTTAAGAGCAATTGAGGGAATTTCTCAAATTAATGTTACTGGATATCCAGATGAGGAAATTGAAATAGCGGTGAATGAAAGTAAGCTTTTAGCATATGGATTGAGCTTTTCTTCAATTGCACAAGCGGTAGCAAAATCCAATATTATTATAACTGGAGGGCAAGTTAAAACAGATGCAGAAGAGTTTTTAATTCGTGCTAATAATAAATTTTATTATGCAGATGAGTTGTCAAATATTGAAGTTCGAGGACTACCCGATGGGACTAAAATTTATTTGAAAGACGTTGCAGAAGTGAGAGACAGATTTTCAGAAACGCCCAATAGAACTTTTATTGACAATAATATCTCTGTAAATATTTCTGTAAATTCTACCAATTCTGAAGACGTAATATCCTCAGCAGAGGCTGTTAGAAATTATATTGAAAAATTCAATATTGAGAATACTAATATCAACATTCAAATTTTGAATGACCAGTCTGTAGTATTAACAGAAAGAAACAAATTATTGATAGAAAACATTTTTCAAGGAATGCTTTTAGTGTTGCTATTTTTGTCTCTTTTTCTCAATTCAAGATTGGCTTTTTGGGTTGCATTTGGGCTTCCTGTCTCATTTTTGGGAATGTTCATTTTTGCTCCGTTATTTGGAGTAACTGTTAATATCCTATCTACATTTGGAATGATCATCGTTATCGGGATTCTTGTGGATGATGGAATTGTGATTGCAGAAAATATATACCAGCAATATGAAAAAGGGAAGAGTCCTTATCGTGCAGCAATAGATGGTGTATTAGAAGTAATTCCCCCAGTTGTTTCCGCAATAATAACGACTGTTTTAGCCTTTTCTTTATTCTTGTTTTTAGACAGTCGAATCGGTGAGTTTTTTGGAGAAGTATCTGTAGTGGTAATATTGACACTTGTCATATCTCTAATAGAAGCTCTAATTATATTACCCGCTCACCTAGCAAATTCAAAAGCTTTAGTTTTAAAGAAGAAAAAGCCTAAGACTTTGATCGCAAAAGGATTTTCTAAATTAAGGGAAATTAATAAGCTTGGAGATAAATTCATGCAGTCCATGCGTGATTTGGTATTTGTCCCCGTATTGGATTTTTCCCTAAAGAATAGAATGCTTATCCTTTCCCTTTTTATAGGCGTTTTAATGTTAACAATTGGTTCTTTTGGGGGTGGAATTATTAGAACTTCATTTTTCCCTTCTATTGCTAGTGACCGAATTCAAGTTACTTTAGTAATGCCCAATGGAACAAATGAGAAAATCACAGATTCCATTATCAGTTTGATTCAAGTTAAATCAAAAATTGTTGAAGAGGAGCTCACAGAAAAATATTTAAAGGGATATGAGAAAAGCCTTTTTGTTAATTCAATTAAAACTCTTGGAAATGGAGCTTCACGTGCAACTCTGACAATCAATTTACTTCCCGGGGAACAACGCCCAGACATTTTGAGAGCAAATTTAGTTTCAACGCGACTAGCCGAACTTGTAGGGCCAATAATTGGAGTCGAAAGTATCGTTTATGGCTCAGGATCAAATTTTGGGGGAAGCCCAGTTTCCGTCTCCTTTCTGTCCAATAACATACGTGAATTAAAAGCTGCAAAAAATGAGCTCAAGCAGAACATGCTTTCTAATGACCAATTGAAAGATGTTACAGATAATGATCCTGCAGGAATTAAGGAGATCAGTCTTAAGTTAAAGCAAAATGCATATCCTCTGGGTATTGACTTACAATATTTAATGAGTCGAGTTAGAGCTGGATTTTTTGGTGTACAAGCTCAAAGATTTCAAAGAGGTCAAGATGAGATTCGTGTTTGGGTGCGCTATAAAAAAGAAGATAGGTCTTCTATTACACAGCTGGAGGATATGAAGATTGATTTACCCAACGGGCAACTAGTTCCGCTTAAAGAAATTGCAAGCTTTGCAATTAAAAGAGGGGATGTATTAATTAATCATTTGGATGGTAGGAGAGAAATTCAGTTATCCGCAGATTTAAAAAATGCTGAAGAAACTTCTGCCACTGATGTTATGACTGAACTCAGGACTAAAATTATTCCTTTAATTCAAAAAAAGTATCCCTCTGTAAGTGCCTCTTATGAAGGTCAAAATCGTGAAGCTAATAAATTAGCAGCCTCCCTAAATATTGCAGGTCTACCCATATTAATTCTCATCTACATGACCATAGCATTTACATTTAGAAGTTTTTCACAACCTATTCTTCTATTCTTACTCATACCCATTAGTTTTACTGGCGTAGCCTGGGGACATTGGATTCATGGTTTCCCTGTAAACATAATTTCACTATTGGGAATAATTGCCTTGATCGGTATTATGGTAAATGATGGATTGGTTTTGATTGGTAAGTTTAATAATAATTTGAGGGAAGGATTGACATTCAATAATGCGCTTCTTGATGCAGGGAAATCTAGATTTAGGGCTATATTTTTGACTTCTGCAACTACTGTAGCAGGATTAACCCCTTTGATTTTAGAAAAAAGTAGACAAGCACAATTTTTAAAACCCATGGCGATTACAGTTTCTTATGGTATTGCTTTTGCAACACTTTTAACCTTGATAGTACTCCCTATTTTCCTTTCCCTTAATAACGAAATGAAGGTGTATGTCAAATGGCTTATTACGGGTGATTTCCCATCAAAAGAGTCCGTAGAACGTCCAATAATAGAAGCAGAAGATAAAAAGAAAATTACTGCGGGTGAACTTTCAAATAATGAAGCAGAATGAAAGGATTTATAGTATTCATTTTAATAAACCTGGTTATTTACCCACTTTTGGGACAACAGACAATTTCAAAAGAAGAAGCATTAGAGATTGCTTTAGAGAAAAATTTTGGGATTCAAGTTTCTAAAAATAATCTAGAGATCTCAAAAAATAATAGTAGCCTTCTTAACTCTGGATTTTTACCTACAATCTCCCTTAATGGAGGTTCAAATTTCACCTCTTCAAATTCAGAAATAGCATTCCCAGGACAAGTTTTAGAGGACGGTTCTCCACGGCCTAATTTGAATTTAGATGACCAGGAGTCTCAACGATTTAATGGAGGAGTCAATTTAAATTATACACTTTTTGATGGCTTAGGAAGAAAATTCACCTACAAAAGATTGAAAGAGCAATATGCTTTAAGTGAATTGCAATTGCGAGAAACAATCGAGTTTACAATAATACAATTGTATAGTGTATATTTTAATGTGGCCCAACTCACAGAGTCTAAATCAATTTTTAAGCAAGCCCTAGAAGTTTCTAAAGAGCGCGAAAGTAGAGCTGAGAGTGCTTTTAAATATGGGCAAACGAACAAACTTGCTGTTTTAAATGCTCAAGTAGATGTGACCAATGACAGTATCAGTGTGTTGGAAATCACCCAACAGTTAGATAATGCAAAGCGCGACTTAAACTTGTTGCTTAGTCAATCTATGGAAAATAAATATTCAGTATCAACCCAAGTTGATTTCGTTTCTGAAATACAGATTGAAGCTTTATTAGAAAATGCTGCAGCGTATAATGTAAGTTTATTGAAGCAAAAGCAAAACACACAAATTAACTCTTATGACGTCAAAGTCAGTCAGTCTGGATATCTACCCTCAATAGGTTTGGTAGGCTCTTATGGTTGGAATTTAAATCAAAGTCCTGCTTCTGCTTTTTTCCCAGGGACAAATAATAATACTTATTCTATGAGTTTTGGAGCAAATTTAAGTTGGAACTTATTTGACGGTGGAAGATCAATTACGCGGGTCAAGAATGCAAAAATTGCAGTAGAGAATCAAAAAATTCTGACCGATGAAATCCAACTCACTTTTGAGCGTGATTTATCAAATGCGTTACAGAGTTATAAAAATGCAAAGATGATATATAGCATTCAAGAAAAGCAAGTAGAAACAGGATCCTATAACTTTGAGCGCTCTCAAGCGCAATATAATTTAGGTTCGATCACTGCTATTGAATTTAGACAAGCTCAGATCAATTTAAGGAATGCTCAAAATCAATGGACTCTTGCAAAATATCAAGCGAAATTAGCTGAATTAAGACTCCTTCAACTTAGTGGTCAATTATTGAATATCTCATTATAACGGGTATAGAAAAGAATTGGTTAACGGGTTAGATTCTGTTAATTAATGAATTCCAAGAGCATTCAGGATGTGAATTCTAAAATTCTCACTAAAACCTTTATTAATATAACTATACCATGTATTTATTTTATAGTTTTGTGCAGAATTTAAAAACAGAGTTATGGCTTTTGATATTGACATGATTAAGCAAGTTTACAGTCACCTTTCTGACCGAGTGGCTGAAGCTAGAAAACTTACAGGACGCCCTTTAACTGCGACTGAAAAAAATCTTTATTCACACCTTTGGGAATCGTCTGAAAAACGTGCTTTTGTCCGTGGGAGTGATTATGTTGATTTTGCTCCAGACCGAATTGCGTGTCAAGATGCAACAGCTCAAATGGCATTATTGCAGTTCATGCAATCTGGAAAAACAAAAGTTGCCGTTCCTACAACGGTTCACTGTGATCACTTAATTCAAGCTAAAGACGGTGCAACACAAGATTTGAAATCTGCGAACAATACCTCAGCTGAAGTTTTTAATTTTTTAGAGTCAGTTTCTAATAAATATGGGATCGGCTTTTGGAAACCTGGTGCAGGAATTATTCACCAAGTTGTGTTGGAAAACTATGCTTTCCCCGGCGGGATGATGATCGGTACAGATTCTCATACAGTAAATGCTGGTGGCCTAGGAATGGTTGCTATTGGGGTAGGAGGTGCAGATGCAGTTGATGTTATGGCTGATATGGCTTGGGAGTTGAAGTTTCCTAAGTTAATAGGAGTTAAATTAACAGGTAAATTAAACGGTTGGACAGCACCGAAAGATGTTATATTAAAAGTAGCAGGTATTCTTACTGTAAAAGGGGGTACAGGTGCCATAATTGAATATTTTGGTGACGGTGCAGAATCCATGTCTTGTACTGGAAAAGGAACCATTTGTAATATGGGAGCAGAAGTGGGGGCAACTACTTCAACTTTTGGTTATGATGAATCTATGGAACGCTATTTGAGAGCCACAGGTAGAGATGATGTTGCAAATGCTGCTAATGAAGTTAAAGAACACCTAACTGCAGATCCAGAAGTATATGCTAATCCAGAAAGTTATTTTGATCAAGTTATCGAAATCAACTTAGATACTTTAACTCCGCACATAAACGGCCCTTTTACTCCTGATTTAGCAACCCCAGTTTCAGAAATGAGTAAGGTTGCAAAAAAGAATGACTGGCCTTTACAAGTTGAGTGGGGTCTAATAGGTTCATGTACGAACTCCTCGTATGAAGATTTAGCACGTGCCGCTTCTATTGCAAAACAAGCAGTAGAAAAAAAGCTTGTTACCAAAGCAGAATTTGGAATTAATCCAGGTTCAGAGCAAGTTCGTTATACTGCGGAACGTGACGGTTTGTTGTCTATTTTTGAAGATTTAAACGCAAAGATTTTTACTAATGCTTGTGGACCTTGTATAGGACAATGGGCTCGTGAAGGTGCTGACAAACAAGAGCGAAATTCGATTATTCATTCGTTTAATAGAAACTTTTCAAAAAGGGCAGATGGTAATCCTAATACTCATGCTTTTGTAGCTTCACCGGAAATGGTTGCTGCGGTTGCGATTTCGGGAAGATTAGATTTCAATCCAATGACAGATGTTTTGTTAAATCAAGAGGGAGAGAAAGTTAAATTAGATCCACCTACAGGAGTTGAATTACCCCCTTTAGGTTTTGATGTTAAAGAAAACGGGTACTTAGCGCCTCAAGAAGATGGCTCATCTGTTGAGGTTGTTGTAAAGGAAGATTCAGAACGGTTACAATTGCTCTCACCTTTTCAAGCATGGGACGGAAATAATTTGATGGGAGCCAAGTTACTGATCAAAGCTCAAGGGAAATGTACTACAGATCATATCTCGATGGCAGGACCTTGGTTGCGCTTTAGAGGTCACCTTGATAATATTTCTAATAATTGTTTGATTGGAGCAGTTAATGCTTTTAATGAAAAAACAAACTTTGTTAAAAATCAACTCTCAGGTGTTTATGGAGGAGTTCCAGATGTGCAACGCGCCTACAAAGCTGCTGGTATAGAGAGTATAGTTGTTGGAGACCATAATTATGGAGAAGGTTCCTCAAGAGAACATGCAGCTATGGAGCCACGTCATTTAGGAGTAAAGGTTGTATTGGTTAAATCATTTGCTCGTATTCACGAAACCAACTTGAAAAAACAAGGGATGTTGGGCGTTACCTTTGCAAATGAATCCGATTACGATTTGATTCAGGAAGATGATACTTTCAACTTTGTAGATTTGGAATTATTTTCACCAGGTAAGCCACTCAACATAGAAGTGCTTCATTCAGATGGGACAACCCATACAATTCAGGCAAATCACACTTATAATGCACAACAAATACAATGGTTTAGAGAAGGTTCAGCCTTGAATTTAATCAAGAAACAAAACGCTTCTTAACGTAATCGTCGCTTTTATAAGTTAAGCCAGTACGTAAGTTTTAGGTTTATAGACCTGAAAACAGGTCCAAATTCTTGGGTATAGTAATTATCATTATACACTAAATAAAGATCTGATAGTGGTGCAAAACGCCATTGAATCCTTGAGTTTATTCCAAAATTATCTGTTAGGTTACTGTATTGAATCAAAGTGGACCAAAATAAATTTTTATTGAGTGTCAATTCAAATTTAGGGCTAATTAGAAATAGATTTGCTGAGGAATAAGGTTTGGGTAATTCAATCCTATTATAATCCCATAGTAAACTAATTACAGCTATAGGTTGAATTCTATAGAGTGCACTTCCCTTATAGGAAAATCGAGTACCATTAAAAAAGGTACCATAGGAAATTTCAGAAGTAAAATTAAATGATTTTGCATATGGAGATAAATAACGTATCCCCCATTCTCCAAAATTATATCCTCTAGAATCAGGAAGTGGAATTCCTCCTACACTTCGAGTAGGGTCAAATGGGCTTGATAAATAAACATATTGAGTTTTAGAATTAAGTTCTAGTTGGGATTGATTTTTAAATTCAAGCTGGTATTGCAATCGAAAGATATGATCCGTTTTTTGATAATCTAAATCCTGCTGAAACCACATTAGATTGAGTAGGTCAATTTGGTGCGAATTGATGTTTCCCTTTTTGGGATAAAAATTTCGAACCATATTAGTTCCAGATTTGAAAACACCGGATCTAGGGATGAATCCAAGGTCAGATCTAAAGTCCTGATCAACGAATACCCAATCTGAAGAAAAACGCCAAATACGTGTGTTATAAACTAAGTTTGCTTGTGCTGATAGATTTCCCTGACGATCATCAGGTTGAATAGATTTGTGTGTGTAAAATTTACCCAACCATTTATTATTGGCAGAATTTAAATTGTAATCTAAACCAATGACTCGATTGAAACGATTTGTGTCTTTTAAGAAGGCATAGTCTTTAAAGGTTTGTCTATTGACCATAAATAAACCGATCTGAGATTGTCCAAACACTTTGCGCTGCAATGCAAACATGGAATTGTTGTTGGAGGCTATTTGGTTTTGAAGATCCTCTTGATTTTGAATATTTAACACCCCAATGCGCCAATTTTGATCCAGTTTACCACTAAGTCGAATCCCTCCTATAATATTGTTTTGAATTGTATTTCCACTAGGGTCTTTTGCGATACCAATACGTCTCGAAAAAAAAGGTATAGCATCTCTAAAGCTTCCAAAATTTCCAAACAAGTCACCATTATCAATAAAAAACTGTCTTTTTTCGGGAAGAGAAATTTCAAAACGAGTCAGGTTGGTGATTATATCATCAACTTCTACGTTCGAAAAATCAGGGTTTAGGGTGACATCTAAATTTAAACTATTTCCCACAGGAATTTTTAGATCGCCTCCTACAGTTACTTTTTTTGAAATTGGCTCCCCATTGAAATTATTTGATATAATTCCATTTACATAAGGAATCAAATATATAGGCATCTTACTCGCCGGAAGGGGTTCTTCAAAAACAAGCGCTCCATAATACCCTATATTTATCGGAATTTGATTTTGATCTACGTTTGTCCATATACTTCTTTCATTAGACTGTAAATCGTATCTATAAGTTTGAAATCCCCATTTTTGGCTTCCTTCAGGATATTTAATTGAACTAAACGGAATTGCCATTTCAATCACAAATCGATCTTTGAAGCGAATACATTCAGATTGCCATTTGGTATCCCAAGTTAAATTAAAACCATTGATGGCAGCTCCACGATCAGAGATAAGACCCTCTCGTTGAACTCCATAAGCACTTACCCCAAATAGAAAAGCATTTTGACCGTCTCTAAAGGTGTCAAATAAAACGGTAACATTATCATTAGTTCTAGCGCTAAAATCACGCTTGAGAGAACTTACTATAAAATTTTCATCTACAGCGAGTGCCTCAATTCCTATCAATAAATGAGTGTCATTATAAACTATTTTAACAATAGTTTCATTTGTGGACTTTAGTGAATCGGTAGGAAAAAGTTGCCAAAAATTATCAGCACTGTTTGCTGTCTGCCAAAAAGCTTCGTTTAACTTTCCATCCAGCACAATCTCTTGATCAATTTTTTTAACTAAAACAGATCTTTCTGGTGTTTGTGCAGAAATGAAATAAGTAGCTAAACACAGGAATAAAGCAAGGGGCTTAGGCGTAAAAGGGATCGGCATTGATAGGCTAATTATTTAAAAAAAAATCTAATTAGTAGTGTTATATTTTGTTGAATATCGTTTCCAAAGCTCAGTTTGGTGTGTTTCTAGACTGATTTCTCTTCCTCCTATATAAGCCTTATAAATTATATTTGTTCGCATGTCTAAAGCGTCACCCTCTGAAACAAAAAGAGTGGCATCTTTCCCTATTGATAGAGATCCTATGCGTTTCTCAACACCTAATATTTTTGCAGGGTTTAAAGTGATCATTTGTAAAGCAACCTCTTTGTCAATTCCATAGGCAGCAAAGCTACCTGCATAGAAAGGAAGGTTTCTAGTGTACATTCTTTCCATTCTTCCACTTACATCTATACTCACTAGAATTCCAGCTTGAATTAATTGTGAAGCCAGTTTGAAGGATTGTTTTGGATCTTCATCTTCATTGTCAGGAAGACGGTGAGGTCTAGAAACAATAACAGGAATATTAGCTTCTTTTATAAATTTTAGTTGTTCTGGAGACTCATTTCCTCCAACCAAAACAATTTTGTCAATACCCAATTCTTTTAAATAGCTTATTCCATCAACAATTTGCTTTTCATCTGTTGCATGTAGATACATTGTTTTAGTTCCATTAAAAAGCCCTTTCATTGCTTGATAGGGAAGGTGAGCAGGGTTTTGTTTTAGATCATATACTTTAGCATTTTCTACAAATGCCTTGAGTTTTTCAATATTTGAAAGGTAATTTTTATTCACTTTTAATGCAGGATCTTCTCCTAGCCAATATCGACCCCTAGTGTAGGGTCTAGGCCAATTTAGATGAATGCCTTCGTCTGCTTTTATAATGGCATCTTCCCAATTCCATGCATCCATTTGCATTACTGAAGAACTACCTGAGATACGACCTCCTCTGGGGGTTACTTGAGCCGATAATACTCCATTGGGACGCATGCTTTCTACTATTTTAGACTCTGCATCATAGGCAATGGCGGTTCTTACATGCGGCAAAAAATCTCCTAATTCATCCACGTCACTGGTTGCTCTAACGGCATCCACTTCTACTAAACCTAGGGTGCTATTAGTTGCAATAAATCCCGGATAAATATGTTTGTCAGTTGCGTCAACAACAGTATCAAATGCAGGTAGGTTTAGAGAATCTCCTACATAGGTTATTTTTCCATTTTCAAATCCTACTGCACTATTATAAAGGACTGTTCCTTCACCCGTATGAACCGTAGCGTTAACGAATAAAACTGATTTTATTTGTTTACTAGCAGGCGTTTGTTGACCAAAAGCAGTTGCTAATAAAAGAATGTTCAAAAAAGTAATTAAATTTCTCATAATTTTTTAATCTAAAGTTTCACAGGTAAATTCACGTTTTGCTATTTTTTTGGGAGCCTGTGTTTTCGCTCCATTTTCTTTAGCAATAAGCATTTGTCCGATGATTAATTTTTTTTCTTTTTCGATAGCCTCAATTTTACTATCAATAGTTGATGCATCATAATATGTTACCCCTTCTATAATTGTTTTTTCAGCTTTGGCATAAATGGAGAGAGGATGATCGGACCAAAGAACCAAGTCAGCATGTTTACCTACCTTTATACTTCCTACTTTATCGTCTAAGTGAAGTAATTTAGCTGGGTTTAGGGTGACAAACTTCCAAGCATCTTCTTCAGAAATACCACCGTACTTTACTGCTTTAGCAGCTTCTTGATTCAGGCGTCTTGACATTTCAGCATCATCTGAATTGAACGCTACTGTAACTCCTGCATTATGCATTATTGCTCCGTTGTATGGGATGGCGTCTTTAACTTCGTTTTTATAGGCCCACCAGTCAGAGAATGTAGATCCGCCTACACCATGTTCTGCCATTTTATCTGCAACTTTATATCCTTCTAGAATATGTGTAAATGTATTTATTCTGAAACCATAACGCTCGGCGACTTTCATCAGCATGTTGATTTCAGATTGAACATAGGAATGACTTGAGATAAAGCGTTCGCTTTTTAGAATTTCCCAGAGCGTTTCCATTTCAATATCATAGCGGGGTTGTTTAACATTGTTTTTTTGCTTTTTAGAAAGCCCATTATAGTTTGTCCAACGCTGACCATATTCCTTAGCCCTTTGAAAATAATCCACAAAGACCTGTTCTACTCCCATACGAGTTTGCGGGAAACGAGAATAACTACTCCAATTGGATTGCTTTACGTTTTCACCTAATGCAAACTTGATAAAAGGATCTGCCCCTTTAAAGAGTAATTCATCAATGGGGGCTCCCCATTTAAGTTTGATGATTGCAGAACGACCTCCAATTGGGTTTGCAGAGCCATGCAAAATTTGAATGGTTGTAACACCTCCTGCTAAGTCACGGAATAAGCCAATATCATCGGGTTCAATAACATCCTCTATACTTACTTCTGCAGAGGAGTTATGACCTCCTTCGTTTATACTTGATGCTCCCAGGTGAGAGTGTTCATCAATGATTCCTGAGGTAAGATGTTTTCCTGTGGCATCAATTATTTGTGCATTTTTCGCATCAAGATCAGTTCCAACAGCAGCAATTTTTCCATTGATTACCAATACATCTGCATTTTTCAGAATTCCTTCCGCTTCATTGGTCCATACAGTAGCATTTCTAAACAGCATATTTTCTGACTTTGGAAGTTCAGAAAATCCATATGCTTTATTTGGGAATGTTACAGGAACGGGGCTATGATAGCTAGGTTGTTTCTTCCCTTCGTTCTTTTCTTCGTTCTTTTCATTTGCTTTTGCCTTCCAAGCTATTTTATTCCCACTAAAACTAGTTCCTTGTCCTTCGGTTATTCCTTGGTCATTAATTTTAGCATTTAGTTGGGCAAATGTGTTTCCTTTCTTGTCAATTAAAGTAAGATATAACCAGTGGTTACTGTAGCTGCTTTTAGTTTCAAACTTTAGTGAATCTTGTTTTGCTGTTACACTAATTTTTGAAGCACTATTTTTTATTTCTATTTCAAGGGAATGGTCTTGAAAAGCAATTTCATAAGCTCCATCTATATCTTTTATGGTATGCTCTTTAATCACATGGGGCTTTCCTTTTACCCAATTTTCATGAAGTTCTGTTTCGTTATCGAATAGGGGTCCTGAGGTAATAATAAAATTAGCCATCGCACCTTTATTCAAATTTCCTAACAAGGCTTCTTGATTAAGCATTTTTGCAGGTATAGTGGTGAGTGCTTCTAGGGCAGTTTGTTCTGATAGTCCATAAGCCACAGCTTTTTTCAAATGTTTTAAAAAGCTAGAGGTTGCTTTTAATTTGCTTGTGCTCAGAGCAAACGGTATGCCTTCTTTAGCAACTGCGGCTGGATTCATTGGGGCTTGGCTCCAATACCGCAATTGACTTAGATTTATTTTTTTCATAAGAAGAGGGTCTGCTGCATCGTATGCTTCAGGAAAATTAAGAGGCAAAATCAGTTTCGCCTGATTTTGTTTTAATTCAGCTAGATATTCATATTCTTGACCACTTCCTACAACCGTAAAATTTAAGTTCATTTCCTTACCAATCTTTACAGCTCTGAGGGTGTTGAGTTTGTCGTCAGCATCAAATATTTTGGGTAAATTTTGATTGCTTATTGCCGCCTCTATAGCGAGGTCTTTATTCTTAGCATTCCCAGCCTTATACCAACTTAAATCATGATAAAATTGACGAACAAGTGCCATAGATCCCATCACAGAACTAGGGTATGATTGATTGGAGGTTAGACTTTTTTTGAAAGAAAAATGTTCTGCTGCTTTGGTATTGATAAGCCTATCGCTGTCTGGAAGTGGATCTCCCAAGGCAACTAGGACACTTGTTCCACGGTGTATGCCATTTGCTCTGTGCGTATTTACCACACCAAAACCAACTTTGCGCAACTGCTCAGCCTCCTTTTTGTTATAGCTATAATCTTCTATACCATTATAATCACTTAGAATATGATCGTTCCAATAGTAGCCGTCTCGACTGGCTTGATACTGCGCGCTTCTTCCCGAACCAGCATTTCTTTTTGGCGTTTGTATTCCAAATGAAGTGTGGACATCTATAAAGGATGGATAAATATACAAACCTGACTTGTCATATATACGAGTGTTTTTTGGAAGCTCAACGTTTGTCCCCACTGCAATAACGGTCCCGTTAAGCTCTAGGAGTGTGGCGTTTTTAATAATATTAGTAGGTGTTAAATATACCGTAGCATTCGTGAATGCTTGGTAATTTAATTCTTTGCTTTTCACCCCACTATTTGTTGGAAAATAATCCTGTGCATTGGCCGTTGCGATTAAGAGCAGCCCAATAATAAAAAATCGATTCATTTTGTGAATTTTAATCTTAGACAAGATAACTAATGAATCGTTTAATTTAATATTTCTAAGTATCAAAATAAATTAAACCTGGGAAAAGTCTGATTGGATCATATTAATTTACTTTTTTGCGACCATTCGCATTACTGTAGTTAAACCATTGTGATGCTCACCTTCTGATAAATGAATCTCTTCTTCTTTCAATATTAAAAATTTATACGACTTAAAATCATTTTTCAATTTCAATTCGTTATATAATTGTGACTCTATTTTTGGCCCACCCACAGCTGGATTTTTCCTTTGATATGAGGAATGATTTGAACTAAAGGCCTCCAGGATTACATGTCCTTCATTTTTTAATAGCCTGGAAAGTAACTCGTGATTTGTATGACGAATTGGATCGGGAAAATGAACATATATCAACCCAATAGCATCAAAAAAATTTTCTGGAAATTCAAGGTCACTTAGTGATGCAACTTGATATTGTATGGAAACATTCTTTTCAGCTGCCAATTTCATGGCTTTTTTATACGCCATCTCACTAAAATCATACGCATAAACGTCCCACCCTAGGGAGGCGGCATAGACAGCGTTTCTTCCCTCACCTTCTGCAGCAAGTAATATTTTGCCTGGAAATAATGTGTCAATTATTTTTTTAAAATAAGCATTGGGTTCTTTACCGTAGGCATAACTTTCTTTACTGTAACGATCTTCCCAAAAATCTTTCATATGGAATATTTATTTTTAATGACGAATTGACCTATTGTGTTGTCATTAGCTGCTCAAAAAAACCACCAATTTCTTTTTCTTTATCTACAAAATGGATTTCTAAAATCCAGTTGCGTTCTTGTCCTTTTTGATCCAACGCCCGCATGTCAATTGTATTTTCTGGATGAATATAGTTTGTTTTGTCTTCTTTTTCTAGACGCTCATGTGGAAAATGCCCTATAAGATGGCCACCAATTTCTCCCCCAAATTCCCATCCATATTTTTGAGCAAGAGTGTGGCAATATTTATAGAGTTCGGCCCCTGTTATTTTTTTTTGTTGTTCAAAATATGCTTTTCCGTCCCACCAAGCTCGTTCTACGTCCTGAGCTAATTTTAATTTGAGCGGATCATTTCCTAGGACATAAGTTCTTCCAAAATCAGCTTCCCAATCTTCAAAAATAGGACCAAAATCAATAAAGAGAATGTCTCCGGGTTGTAGGGTGAGGTTCTCTGGATTTTCATCATATGGTTTTAAGGTATTTTTCCCTGCCCTTACAATTCGCTTATGCCAATATTTTTCAATTCCAAAGAGCTCAAAAGCCAAAGCAAAAATAGCCGTATTGATTTCTTTTTCTGTTCTTCCAGAGGCGAGGAGACCATTGGATTCGATTTCTTCAAACAATTTAGCTGCTTTTTTTTCAGCTTCGATTAGCTGTTTTTTAGATTGATTCATTGCCTAGCGATATTCACTTAGTTGTATGTAAACAAATTAAGCCTTTTTTAGATATCCGTAGACAAAAAGCAAGAATAAGAAAATAGTTGAAAACAATATTTCAATTGGAATTGATTGAATATAGATGAAGAGATTTATTAATTGAAGTAAAACAAGCACTCCACCTCCGAGTAATAACTTTTTAATGATAATTGTTTTTTCATTTTTAAGCAAAAAGAAGATAAAAGCTAAAACAATAGCATAAGTTCCAAGAAACTTCAAAAAGATCGAACCAGATTCAATTACTTGTGGATCATTACCAAAGACGTCTGAAACCACAAAATCACCCGCAAGGGAATAAAAAATTCCTTGAAAAAAAAGCAAAGCAATTGATAGTAACAATATTCTTTTAGGGGTCATTTTTATTTTTATTTAACAATAATATGACTTTTTTTAAAAAAACCATATACTCCAAGTATTACATACGAAAAGTTTAATGCCAAAAGAATAACAGGCGGTTTTATGTCAAAGAAAAAGTAGTTAATTGAAATATGTACTAACAGAATTGCAATGGAGATGGCTATTCCTAGGCATACTTTTTTAAGTATGATTTCTTCTTCATTTCTAAATATTAAAATAAAAACTCCAACGCCTATTTTATAAGCTCCAAATGGTTTTAAAGCACGTACTGCTGCTTCCAAAACCATAATAGGTGTACCTATATTAAATTCTTTAAGAATTATCTGACCAAAAAAATACATGAATAATCCCTACGTAATACTCCAAAAAGACAGAATAAATAGGATTAATTTCAAATTCATCAATAAAATATTTAAAATGATTTTTTAAAATAACAAATTTATTTTAAATATTACATGCAATATTAATAGTAATACTATTATATTTGCGCATTTAAGCTTTATATATCATTTCATTAAGTAATCATAAAAGACTTTAACTAATGGATTTATTATCTAAACCGCAATTAACTCCTTGGAATAGACTCCTTAATTTATTAGAATTAGAAAGAAAGGACATACTTCAAGTTTGCTATTATGCAGTTTTCACAGGAATTGTTAGTTTAACGCTTCCTTTGGGAATTCAAGCAATTATCAATTTAATTCAAGGTGCTCAAATTTCAACTTCATGGATAGTTTTGGTTGTACTAGTATCACTAGGGGTTGGGTTTTCTGGAGCATTACAACTCATGCAGTTGCGAATAATAGAAAGTTTACAGCAGCGTATATTCACAAAAGCATCTTTTGAGCTTACCTATCGGTTTCCTAAAATTGAAATGCATGCCCTAAGTGGATTTTATCCTCCCGAATTAGCGAATCGTTTTTTTGACACTATAACCATTCAAAAAGGATTATCTAAGATTTTATTGGATGTGCCAGCGGCATTGCTGAGTATTATTTTTGCACTGATTTTACTTTCATTGTATCACCCATTCTTTATCATCTTTGGTTTGCTGCTATTAGGACTTATTGCAATTGTGTTTAAATATACCGCAGTGAAGGGGCTTACAACAAGTTTGGAAGAGTCTAAATATAAATATCAAGTAGCACATTGGATTCAGGAGATTGCACGAACAATAATAAGTTTTAAGCTATCAGGAAAAACGAATTTGGCAATGCAAAAAAACGATCTTCTTTTGGTAAAATATTTGAGTGCAAGAGAGGGACATTTTAAAATTTTGATGCTTCAGTTTGTACAAATGATAACCTTCAAAGTTGTAGTTACGGCAAGTTTACTTTTAATTGGAGGGGCTTTGGTTCTGAATCAAGAAATGAATATTGGGCAGTTTGTAGCTGCAGAAATCATTATCATTTTGGTTATAAATTCAGTTGAAAAGTTAATACTTGGCCTAGAGACATTCTATGATGTTTTAACCTCTTTGGAAAAGCTTGGGCAGGTTGTAGATCAAGATTTAGAGCCTCAAATGGGAGAAACCGTGGGTGTGTCAAAGCCTCTTCATGTGGTAATGGACAAATTAAGTTATGTAGTTAAAGACAAGAAGAACCCAATCCTAAATTCAATTTCATTAGATATAGCACCAAAAGCTAGAATCTTAATTAGTGGTGAAAGTGGGTCTGGTAAGTCCAGTTTATTAAGGATTATTACAGGATTAATAAAGCCCACGACAGGTCATCTTTTTATCAATGGATTATCTATAGAGGCTTTACATTTGAATGAATATCGATCCTTGTTAGGGATGTCGCTTTCAGAAGAAAGTCTTTTTGAAGGAACGTTTAAGGAGAATATTAGTTTTGGCGATCCCTCAATTTCAGATGTTCGAATTTATGAGGTAATTGAACACATTGGCCTCTCGGATTTTTTAAAAGAACTTCCAAATGGGCTCTCTACTTTTATTAAGCCTGAAGGTAAAAGTTTGTCTTTTACAATGAGTAAAAAGATTTTATTAGCACGAGCTATTGTAAAAAAACCAGCCTTGCTAATTTTAGAAGACCCTTTAGATCAGTTTAATCCTTATGAAGCGAATAAATTGATTAAATACCTTACCCATGAAAATCATAATTGGTCTTTAGTTGTTGTCAGTAATAATCAAAAATGGAGTTCATATTGTTCTCAGAAAATTATTTTAGAAAAAGGATCAATACGCGCCCTGTAAATTATAATTATGTTAAATATATCAAACCACAGATTAAATAAGCATGTTGATTTAGAGGTATATAAATCAATAAGGTTAATGAAGCGAAGAACCTATTATAATTCTATTAATAAATTCCTTAAAATATTTTCTATTATTGCTTTCATCATCTTGTTTTTACCTTGGACACAAAACATAACTTCCGAAGGTATCGTAACCACACTACTTCCTTCTGGAAGACCTCAAACATTACAGTCCCCTATACCCGGTAGAATTGAGGCCTGGCTTGTCCAAGAGGGAGATTTTATTAAAAAAGGAGATACACTAATTAAAATTTCTGAAATAAAAAGCGACTATTTTGATTTGGATTTATTGGACAGGACACTAGAGCAAATCGACGGAAATAAAAATGCTTCTATGGCCTATGCTGATAAGGCAGCTTCTCTGAAAAGACAAATAGAAGGATTAAAGCAAGAAAAGAAATTGAAAATTGAGCAAGGAAAAAATAAGCTGATTCAGTCAAAACTTAAAGTCAAAAGCGACAGTATGGATTTTGTTGCATCTAAAATTAATTTTGGGGTGGCTCAAAAGCAATTTGATCGTGTAGCGTTATTAAACAAAGAAGGGCTGAAAGCGGTAAGAGAAGTTGAAGATAAAAACTTAAAACTCCAAGAAACTTCAGCAAAAGTAATTAGTCATGAAAATAAATTTTTAAGTTCTAAAAATGAAGTGCTTATTGCTGAAGTAGAATTGTTGAGTATAGAAACCAACTATAATAATAAGATAGCTAAAGCTGAGAGTGATAGATTTACAGCCTTATCGAATCAGTTTAAAACAGAGGTAAGCACTAGTAAGTTGGAAAACTCTTTTGCAAATTACAAATACAGAAATGGATTACTATTTATTACAGCTCCGCAGGATGGATTTATAAATAAAGTCCTTAAAGGTGGGATAGGTGAGACTTTTAAGGAAGGTGATAAAATTTTAGGAATCATGCCTTCACAATATGATCTTGCAGTAGAAACTTATGTACGGCCTATTGATTTACCTTTGGTTCACCTGGGTGAAAAAGTAAGGGTCCAATTTGATGGATGGCCTGCAATTATTTTTAGTGGATGGCCAAATGTATCCTATGGAACTTATGGTGCAAAAGTTGTAGCTATAGAAAACTTCACCTCCGATAATGGATTATACAGGATTTTACTTTCCCCAGATAAAGAAGATCATGCATGGCCTTCTGCTATCAGAGTAGGTTCTGGAGCAAAGACCATTGCACTACTTGAAGATGTTCCTATTTGGTTTGAATTATGGAGGCAGTTAAACAGTTTCCCTCCGAATTATTACAACCCTTCAACCGATTTAAATGACAAAAAATAAAAGCTGCTTTTTTTGGTTTTTTTTCATTTGTGTATTCCTTCCCAATTGGATGAATGCACAATCCTTGCCCAATACTTCCTCTCTAGATGATTTTGATCGGCTTGATTTTGCAATATTTATTACCATGGTCAAAGAAAACCACCCACTCGCTAAGCGTGCAGAAATATTGAAAAAATTGGGTGAAGCTACTGTTCTTCAATCTAGAGGGAATTTTGATCCAATTTTGGAAGGAGAAAAACAAATTAAAGAATATGATGGCTTAAAATATTATGAAACTAATCAACTAAAGTTTAAAATCCCAAGTGGTTATGGGATCAGTTTGGAAGGAGGTTTTTACAACAATGAAGGTCTGTATTTGAATACTCAAAATAGACTTCCTCAAGAAGGTCTATTTGCAGCAGGAGTTCGCGTTGATTTATTAAAGGGCTCTTGGATCAATGACAGGAGAGCTACTTTGAGAAAGGCACAGGCCTTTGAAACGCAAACACTGGCAGAACGTGAACTGATGCGTAATGAGGTAATTTACAATGCGACACTTAGTTATTTAGAATGGGTAAAGCAACAACAAAATTTTGTAGCTATTGAATCGGTAATTAAAGCCGCAAAAATAAGATATCAGGGAATAAGAAAACTTGTAATTCAAGGGGATCTTGCAGCAATAGATTCTTTGGAAGCTAAAACGGTTATTCAGGATAGAGAAATGATTTTGTTAAAGACTCAAGCTGATTTAAATGTAAGTAAATTGAGGGTGAGTAACTTTTTGTGGTCGGAAAATGGAATACCACTAGAATTATTAGAAAACACCAAAGCTGAAACAAGTTTTGGAGATCAACTTGATCTAAGCTTGATACAATTTGGCAATAGTTCAGATCGTTTTGATTTAGAAAATCATCCCAAATTGAAAGCGCTCAGAGCAAAGATAGAGGTACTAAATATTGATAGAAAATTAAAAATTAATGGTTTATTGCCTCAGTTAAGTTTTAATTATAGTCTAATAAATGAACAGCCATTAAATAATATACCTCTTGATTTTGGTCAATATAAAGGAGGAATTTCATTTAAGATGCCTTTGTTTCTTAGAAAAGAAAGAGGTGCATTAAATCTTTCTAAATTGAAATTAAAGGATGCGTATTTCAACTTTGATCTAGAGGTAATTAAATTAGAAAATAAAATAAAAGAGCTATATTTTAAATGGTACAACAGTCAAAAAATTTTCCAAGTAAATGCTGACATTGTTGTTGGTTACAGGAAGTTATTAATTGCTGAGGAGAGAAAATTTGATTTAGGTGAAAGTTCTCTTTTCATGATTAATAGTCGCGAACTAAAATTCTTGCAGGTATTACTAAAGCAGAATGAATTAGCGTTTGAATTGTTAAAAACAAAAGCGACACTTTTGAACACCTTACAAATAACGGATGCTCCATAAAAAAGTATTTTTTATTAAATTATGTTTATAAAATTCACATTAAACTTACAATTAGTTAAATAAACTATTCAAGAGTAATAATGTTTATATTAATAGTAATACTATTGTATATTTGCATTTTAATGGAACATCTAAAAATAAATATCGCTGTTGATCCTACCCTTTTTATAAAAGACCCTGAGTCTAGTGAATTAGGGAAAAAAATTGTAGGTGAAGGAATTGAGATGATCAATTCGATTGGTTATGAGTCTTTTACCTTCAAAAAATTAGGGGAGGTGATTGGTTCAAATGAGAGTTCTATTTATCGCTATTTTGAAAGCAAGCATGCCTTGTTGGTGTATCTTGTGAATTGGTATTGGAGTTGGATTGAATATAAGCTCGTCTTCAACACAACTAATTTGAATAATCCAGAGGAAAAACTTGATAAAGCTATTCAATTATTGGTTGAGGATATTAAAGAAGATAATTCGTTTTCCTACATCAATGAAATACTTTTAAATAAAATAATAATTTCTGAAGGGTCAAAAGCATATTATACAAAAGAGATTGACATAGAAAACAAAAAGGGGTATTATACAACCTACAAACGTTTAGTTCAACGCATCAGTGATTTTGTCTTGGCCATTGAACCAAAATATCCCTATCCCCACATGTTAATTTCTACTATGATTGAGGGAGCGCATTTCCAGCGTTACTTTTCAAAACATTTACCCTCATTGACCGATACGGAAAGAGGTAAAGATACGATTGTCAATTTTTATACTGAATTAATTCACAAGGCCATACGATGAGTTCATATACCTCTTTCACTTTTTTGGTGCGCTTTTTTTTATTGGCAGGTGTCTTTATGAATTCACTATGCATCCCAATATACCAAAGTATTCACTTTATCAATGACAATACGTTTGAGATAGTAGAGAATAATTGGATGGAAAATCAGGAGGAAGAAGATGAAGATAAGCGAGAAAAAAAGGAAAACAAAAAGATAGAGTATCAAATAACCCTTCAAAACAAGAATTATTTTTCAGGAAATTCAAACTCTTTGTTTGACGTTGCGACAAGAATAAATTATCAATTCCAACTTGAAATTCCATTTCCGCCTCCAGATACTAGAGTTTAAACGAAGTATCCGACCCTTTAGGACTTGGATTTCATACTTACACAAAGTTTTCAAAATATTTAATAATTAAAATTAAACTATTAAAGCGTATGCTTTGATGGTAACTTAAATCAATATATAAATGAATAGTTCAAATTTTTTAAAAAATTTAAAAGCCGATTTACCGGCAAGTATTGTTGTCTTTTTCGTTGCCCTACCTCTTTGTTTGGGGATTGCCTTAGCAAGTGGAGCTCCCTTATTTTCTGGCCTAATAGCAGGAATAGTAGGAGGCATTATTGTGGGTGCTTTGAGTGGCTCTCAAATTGGTGTAAGTGGTCCCGCAGCTGGATTGGCTGCAATTGTCCTTACGGCTATTGGAGCGCTAGGAGGGTATCAAAATTTTCTTCTTGCCGTGGTTTTGGGAGGAGTAATTCAAGTGTTGTTTGGATTCCTTAAAGCAGGAATTATCGGGTATTATTTTCCATCTTCTGTTATTAAAGGTATGTTAACTGGTATAGGAATTATTATTATCTTAAAACAGATTCCCCATTTTTTTGGGTACGATTCCAATCCTGAAGGTGATTTTTCTTTTTCACAAGTGAATGGAGAAAATACATTTTCAGAAATTTTTAATGCGATTAACTTCATCAGTCCGGGAGCTTCTCTAATAGCGGTCATAGGCTTAATTATTCTCTTGCTTTGGAAAACGGTACTTTCTAAAAAGGGAAAGTTTTTTACTTTAATTCAAGGACCTCTGGTCGCTGTGGTTGCAGGGATTGTTTATTTTATTTTTACAGAGGGAAATTCCTTTTGGGGAATCTCTAAAGATCATCTTGTCAGTGTGCCTGTTCCTGAAAATATGAGTTCATTTTTAGGGCAATTTATGTTGCCAAATTTTGGAGCGATTACCAATCCTCAAATTTGGGTGACTGCATTTACAATTGCTTTAGTTGCTAGTTTGGAAACGTTACTTTGTGTAGAAGCTACGGACAAACTAGATCCTGAGAAAAGAGTAACACCCACTAATCGAGAGTTATTAGCCCAAGGAGCAGGGAATATCATTTCTGGGATGATAGGAGGACTTCCTGTAACGCAAGTAATTGTAAGAAGTTCCGCAAATATACAATCGGGGGGAAAAACTAAATTGGCAGCCATTGTTCATGGTTTTTTATTGCTGATTTCGATTCTTTTAATCCCCACACTTCTAAATAAAATCCCTTTGTCTGTATTAGCTTCTATCCTTTTACTTGTTGGGTATAATTTGGCAAAGCCCAAGCTGTTTTTTACAATGTATAAACTTGGTTGGAAACAGTTTGCCCCCTTTGCAGTCACCGTAATTGGAATTGTTTTTACAGATTTATTAATTGGCATTGCGTTAGGTCTTGCGGTAGGTGTTGTTGTTATCCTAATTAAGAGTTTTCAAAATTCTCATTTTTTACATATTGAAGATGTTAGCAATAGAAAACATAAAATTAAGATGACTTTAGCTGAGGAAGTAACCTTTTTTAATAAAGGAGCTATTTTAAAAGAATTAGACGGTCTTCCTAGAGACACATATTTAGAATTAGATGTTCGCAGTACGCGATATTTAGATCATGATATAATAGAAATACTTGAAGATTTTTCAGAAAAAGCAAGAAACAGAAATATAGACATTAAAGTTATATCGGAATACCAAACTGTTGAAAATCCAGAGAGTTTTATTCAGTTTTTTAGATTAAGAAAGAAAACAGCTTAGTACACTTAAATGAATGATATATATAAGCCTGATTATAGATTATTGGTAGTTTTTGATCAAAGCAAAGAGTCATTTCTGGCTTTGCAAAATGCAATTGAATTAGCAAAGACAATCAATGGTGCTATTGACATCTTATGCATAAGTAAATGGTCAAAGGTTATTAAAACAGAAAATCAAGTTGCGCTGTTAAGGAATCTTGAAGAGAACCAACAAAGGGTAAAACTAAAAACGCAGAAACTTATAGATAGTATCACTGAAATTGAAAATTTAGCTCTTATATACTCCTATACTCATGGAAATGTTATTGAAGAAACGCAAAAACATATAGCAATAACAAGTCCAGATATTGTTGTAATCGGGAGGCAAAAGAAGAAATTCTCAAGTTACTTTGATACTCGAAATATTGATCAACTTAGGAAGGGCTATAATGGATTCCTTTTGCTTGCAGGCGAAAAAAATAAAAAAGCAAAGGATCAATCAATGCGATTAGGTTTTCTTGATGAGAAAGAGGTAAGCCGTGCTTCAGAATTAATTCAAACACTGATCAGAAAGGCCATGCCTACGTTAAATGTTTTTACCATATCTAATAAGCAAAAAAAAGTTGTTGAAACAAAAGAAAAAATGGTGTTCTATGAATTTGATAAAAATGATATTGTAGACTCAACAATTTCGAATTATATTCAGAAGAACAAAATTGATCTGATGTGTGTAAAATGGAACGACCCAGATCAATCTCTAACAAAAAAAATAATTATAAAAACGGAAATCCCTATATTATTAACCAATTAAAATTTAAAATTATGAAAGCACAAACTAAAGAAATGCAATCTCAAATGACTCCTAATTCTTCTTTGCAAGAACTGAAAAACGGAAACCTACGTTTTACTGGAAAAAGTGCCCTCAACCGTGATTTGATGCAACAAGTAAATGAAACAAGTACAGGGCAGTTTCCCTATGCGACAGTCCTTAGTTGTATTGATTCAAGAGTTTCGTCTGAATTAATTTTTGATCAAGGAATTGGGGATATTTTCAGTGTTAGAATTGCAGGAAATTTTGTAAACGAAGATATTCTTGGGAGTATGGAGTTTGCTTGTAAATTGGCAGGGACTAAGTTGGTAGTTGTCCTGGGACATACAGCTTGTGGTGCTGTAAAAGGAGCTTGTGATCATGCACGTCTTGGAAATTTAACTGCTCTAATTAATAAAATTGAACCTGCAGTAGCTGCAGTTTCTGAACCACAAGATGAGACGTTAAGAAATTCAAGTAATATAGATTTTGTTAATGAGGTAGCTGCTAAAAATGTACAAATGACCATTGATAATATACGTTCAAATAGTCAAGTTTTAGCTGAAATGGAACAACAAGGAGAGATTAAAATAGTAGGAGGGATGTATGACATCAAGACTGGAGGTGTTACGTTCTATGAGTAATTAATTTAAAAGCTGAGTAGGATGAATCATATGCTGTTGATAAACGATGAAATATATAATATTGGACATTAATTGTACCTTTACTTAGAACTGTTATAATTTATAAAACAAACACCTTTCACCATGAATCATAAGCTATTTTTAATTCTATTCACACTTTTTTTTACTATTCAATTTTCCTCAGCTCAATATGAAGGCTATACTTCATCTAGATGGGAGAATCAACAAAAAGTAGAAGAACAGTTTTTTGAGTTACAAGATCGCACTACATTTAAAAATCATCTTAAGCAGTTAACATTGAGGCCGCATGTAGTTGGAAGCGAAGCTAATACTGTGGCTAGGAAGTATATTGTTTCTGTAATGCAAAATGCTGGGCTTAAGGTCAAGGAGTATCCTTATGATGTTTACCTTCCTAAAGAACCAGGAACTTCGCTAATTGAGATCGTTACCCCTACCCGAAAAGTACTCAACCAAAAGGAGGACATACTTGAGGGAGATCCCTTTTCGAAAGATTTATCGTTATGGAAAGGATGGAATGCATTTTCTGGAAGTGGAGATGTTACGGCAGAAATTGTATATGCTAATTATGGTAGAAAAGAAGACTTTGAAGAACTTAAGGCACTTGGAGTAGATGTTAAAGGGAAAATTGTGCTGGCTCGTTACGGTGGAAACTTTAGAGGCTTTAAAGCAAAATTTGCTGAGTCCAACGGAGCTGCAGGACTTATTATTTATACTGATCCCAAAGATAGTGGCTTTACTAAAGGCCTTGTTTATCCTGAAGGACCTTATTATAATGAAAGTACCATTCAAAGAGGTTCTTTACTTACTACAGATTTTACAGGAGATCCATTAACACCTTTTGAACCAGCTTTGCCGTTGAGCGGTAAACAAAAAGTAAAACGCCTAACGCCTGCAGAAGCTCAATTTCATACTATACCGGTAACACCTATAGCTTATGGTGAGGCAGAAAAAATATTGGGACAGATGAAAGGAAAGCCCGTTCCACAAAGATGGCAAGGGGGTCTTCCCTTTACCTATCGATTGGAAGGAGGAGAACAATTAACAGTAAGATTGAAGGTGAATCAGAAAATTGATTTTGTGAGAGCTACGAATGTGGTGGGAATGATTAAAGGTAGTGAGGCACCAGATGAGTGGATTATTTTGGGGAGTCATTATGACGCTTGGGGCTTTGGGGCTACAGATCCAAATAGCGGGACTGCCATGTTACTTAGTTTAAGTGAGACGCTAGGCAAACTTGCAAAGAGTGGCATACCCCCTAAAAGATCTATTTTAATTGCGCATTGGGATGCTGAAGAACATGGAGTAATTGGTTCCAGCGAATGGGTTGAACAAATGCGAGATGAATTAAATGCTAAAGGGATTGCCTATATGAATTTTGACGGAGGGGTTTCAGGAAAAAATTTTGGAGCTTCTGCTGCCCCCACTTTAAAAAATACAGTCATTGAAGCTTCTAAAAAAGTGAAGTATCCCTATACGGATCAAACTTTGTTTGAATTTTGGAAAAAAGACAATCCTACAGAGCCAAAAATAGGGAACTTAGGAGGGGGTTCAGATCATATTGCTTTTTACATGCATGTAGGTGTTCCCTCAATGAGTGGTGGTGCCGGCGGAACCAACCTTTACCATTCTAATTACGATAGCTTCCAATTTTATGAGCAGTTTGTAGATCCAGAATTTCAAATGGGTCCCATGGTAGAACAAATGGCAGGACTTATGGCACTTAGATTGGCAAATGGAGACTTAATCTCGTATAATTTAAATAAATATCCAGCTGATTTGAAGATGCATTTTGATGCTGCTACTGCTAAAATCAAAAAATACGACAAGCAATTTGAAGGTTTTCAAAAAGTTGCTAAGGCAATTGAAACACTTCAAAAAACAAGTGAAAAACTTACCCTTGAAATAGAAATGTTTTTGAATCAGAAGGCATTACCTAAAAAGAAAATATCCAATCTAAATCAGCAACTAATAGGATTAGAGAAAAGTTTTATTTCAGAAAAGGGTATGTATTTTGGATCTTGGTATAAATCGCTTTATGCCTCTTCAGACCCATTTAGTGGCTATGCAGCATGGATTTTACCTGGTCTTGAATATGAAATTGCCCTAAAGTCATCTGAAAGGTTAGAAGAGTGGGAGCAACGGTACGTAAACGCTATTCGTTCTTTAAATGACAAAATGTTAAGAATGAATGCAACGGTGACAGGAGAATAATTTTAGACTACGATGTAGATTATATAATATTATAACCTGTAGACAACTCTAAAAGTAACAAAACGAGGTTGAATAAAAGTTTCCGAACTAAACACCGCTAAATTATTTGCATTATTTCTGACTTGAGAATCAATATTTAGAATGTTTGAGGCTTTCATTTCGTATTCCCACTTAGCATCTTTATCTTTTCTATATGAAAGTGTTGCATCCCAATTTTGAAATGATTGAGGGTCCCCTCCATCTTGGTTTTGAGTGGTATAACTGTAGTTTGTTTTGAATGTAAATTTGTTGACAACAAAGGCATCAAATTCTACAGAGGGTGCTTTTGTAATAAAGGTAGTTTCTCTACTTCCTTGATTGTTATTTACAATACTGTAACGATATGTTAAACTAATATTTGGAGCGACCCTAAAATTAGTCCTAATACCCGGGGTATAGGTTTGGGTAAATCCTTCATTCAACGACTGCTGGCCTTGAATAAATTGATTGATTATACTGTAATTAAAACGAGTGTTAAAACTGGTTCTAACTTTTCCAAAAGTGCGTTGAATTCTTCCAAAAACATTAAAGTTCTCATCAGCAAAATTCGAATTAAAGAAAGTGCTGGTTCGAACTACACTTTCAAAATTGGTAAGACTTCGAATTTGATCAATGTTTTTTGAATAGGCTGCTCTGGCAAAAACATTAGTATAGTTAAATAGATTGAAGCTGCTGTAAAGCAAACTAATATTGTGGGACAAAGCATTTTGAAGATCAGGCGCCCCATATTGAATGCTATTATAACTATTGAGTAATAGACCTCTTGCTAATCGGGTAACGTCTGTAAATTGATTACGCATGTTGTAATTCAAGGTTAAAGATTCTCCTTTTTTAAGCTGAATACGTGTTTCAAAATCTGGGAGAAGTTTAATAAATTTATCTTCTACTTTTTCTCCAAATTGGATGTTTCTATTACCATACGCATGAACTGAAAATCCTGGAGTAACTGTAAATTTCCCTTTTCGAAAACGATAATGAACTCCCAAATAAACATCACTAAAATTATATTCTGTATCGTTTGTTGCCAACCCATCATTGAAAGTAGGTGTAGGATCAAAGCGTATCCCTCCGTTTAAGAACTGAAAAATATTGGAATTAAATTGTTGATGGCTTTGAATGGTTCCTAAAGTAAAATTGATGTTGCTTTTAGGATTGATGATATAGTAGTAATCCAATTTGGCATCCAGTTGGTTGGAATTAATTTGTTGTTCTTGACCAAGATTAAAACTAGACAAGGAAGTGTTGAGTCCAATTGCTTCTGCAGTTACATCAAAAGGGTTATTATCTTCGGAATCATTATCGAGTTCAACATTGTAAAAAGGATTTTCATTTTTTAACACATGTTGCGCTTCAAAAGCAAAAATATTATTCTCATCAAGGGTATAGTAATAACTAAAATTTTGATTGATGTTATAGGGGGTTATTTCCTCTACTTGATTGGTGCTCCCAAGAACAGATGAAAAGTTAATTTGTTTCTGTGAATCGTTGGAAACACGAGTGAGAATATCGTAATCAAATTGATTACTAAAATTAGGTTTGTAGGAAGCACTTAGTTTTAATAAGCCTTGATTGGAAAGCTCGGTATTGGATTGTTCCGTACGTTCATTTGGAATTCCCAAATTGGGATTGGTATACTGTGCAAAACTGATTTCGTTAGATAAAATCTGACTGCTATTGAAGATTAGAAACCCACTCAAATCCAGAGATTTCTTTGGTGAATAACTAAAGTTTGCTGAAGCTAACTGATTTTCAATTTTAAGGGCATTCCGTTGTGTAGTTAAAAAATTCAAGCTATTATCTCCCAAATTAATACTTGTTCCACTTCGGGAGCTGGGTCGCGTAAATCCTCCACCAAACCCTCTTATATCTCTTCTTGTAAGGGCTAGCTCACCAATATTATTTACATCACTAATGAAGTTGATACTGTACTTTGGATTGTAATAGAATAACTTGGGCTGAAGTAAATATAATTTATCAACTGGAGAGTCACCCGCCCCAACTGTTACATCGCCAAACCAAAAGCTTTCTTTTCCAGATTTCAACTTTATGTTGATGGCAAAATTATCTTGATTGTTACGAACACCACTGAGTTGTCCTACTTCAGCATAGTTTCTTAAAACCTGTATTTTATCAACAGCGTTAGAAGGGATATTTTTAGTTCCAACTTTTGTATCCCCGTCAAAAAAATCCTTTCCGTTGACCATTAATTTATTGACAACTTTTCCCTCAACTTCAATTTGACCATTTTCATTTATTTCTACTCCCGGGAGCTTGTCTATAATATCCTCTAATTTCCTTTCGGTTCCATTTTTAAAAGAATCTGCATTATAAATTAGTGTGTCGCCCCTTACCACCACAGGCATTTTTACAATAACTTCATCTAGAGCAATATCTGAACGTAAATTATAATCTTTAAGAATGCTGATTTCTTTGGTGCTAATGCTATCATCAATAGTTCTCAGTCCAATGTAGCTAACCTGTATTTTGTATTTGGTGTTTTTGTTGAGGTTGAGCTTATATTTTCCATTCACATCTGTTAAAACATAAGATTCTAAGTCTTTTGTTTTTTGGTTTATAGCAACCAAGCTAGCTGATTCCAAGGGACCTTGTAAACTATCGGTAACAGTACCTTCGAGTTTAATTTGTCCGAATGAAATAAAGCACCAGGCAAATGTGAAAAGGATATATACTTTTTTCATTAAAGAGTTTTAACTTATTGGTTTTAAATAAAGTGAGATTATCCTCTTCGTCTTCCGCGATTGTTTCTCATTTCAAGCATTTTTCCCTGTACGGTCGCTCTGTAGTCCACCTTATTAATTTCTTTTCCTTTATCAGGAGCTTCAATGTTTATTTTTTCTTTAGGATTGATCACAATTTCTGAGCATAAAATAGTAGTATTTCCTGCGCTTACTTCAAGGATCAGTCCAGGAAGTCCCCAATATTCTGCGGGACCGTGTTTTAATGGAATTTGAAGTGTATACCACGCTTCTATTTCGGTCATTTTAATTTCAGCATTTTCTCCTTCAGCATTTTCTTCCGCTAAATCATTCCATGAAAAATTAAACCAATTCAATTCTTCAGAGGGAACAGTTGCAGTGGCCTTAAAGCAAATATATTGCCCTATTTGTTTGGATTCGGAATCCATTTTCCATTCAATTTTTTGTAATTCATCTTTCACTAAAAATCGCTTACCATAAAATTCTTGTGTTTGAACAAGTGATGTTGTATTAATGTTTTTATACTGTTCACCTCTAGCGAAATTGCTTCCCCAAGAATCTGTTGCACCAGAAATTGCATCAACTTTCTCTTCTTCTTTGAAGAGGGATTCTTCTTTATTGAAAGACAAAATATAGGTTTTTTCAAGCCTTCCTTTTAGTCTACTTTGAATTTGTTTTTTTTGTGCTTCACTCATTCTAGATCCCCAGGTGCCTAGGTCCATTCTGGATTTAGAAAAATAATAAGCTTTTCCTTGAAATTCCTGAGTATCGATACTAGGATTAAAGAGTGAAAAGGGTAATGCAATGAGTATGGATAGTTTTAATATAAATAGTCGCATGTCAAATATTATTTTGTTTAACAAATTTACAAAAATAAGAAACACGATATCATAGGAGTTAAAACTTATATAGGGGTTCTTTTATCACTTGAATTTCATAAAGAGATATACTAAAAAACCCTCCTTAGGGGAGGGCTTTAATTTTATGTTAATATCTCGAGATATTAATGCTTTCTAAATTCACCCTCACTATTGACAGACATCACAACTCTCCACATAACTTGTTTGTAAAAACCTCCTCCCATCAAACTATTTATTTCACTTAGATCGGGGATGGTGGGTGTACTTTTCCAACCGCCATCTAATGCATCACCATAAGTCATGTAAGTGTCTATTGAAAGATAATTCCAATTATAGCCACTACCATTTGGAGATACTACATTAGAAGCTGACCAAAGTTTTTGTGAAGTTTCATTTTTATCCATCATTTTTTTGATGTATTTGCCCCAAATTTTTCCTTGAAGTTCATTCATTTTATTAACGTCCGAGACTTTAGAAAAATTAGTTTTCACGTAATTATGATAATTCCAATCATTATCAGATTCGGTGTGAATTCTATTTAAGAAAACTTGTCCAACTCTTCTTGAGTTAACATTCAACGCACGATTTACAAAAACAGCAGCACCATCACCCATCTGTTTCATCACATTTTGAGATCCCTCTCCAAATGAATTTCCCAGTTGGTCAATATTTTTTTTGCTACCTGCCCCTATATAAAATAGTACGTTTGGTTCGTCGGCACTTCCTCCCATTCGTTCTAGCATAGCCCACCCAGTCATATTTCCTTTTTTGATTTGATCCTGAGCTACTTTACTCCAAAAATGTTCTTCATTTTCTGTCATAACAGCGAGTTCGTCTTCAGGAACATTTCTAAAATCATACATATAGTAGCTTTGTGAATGTGCAAAACCTGCAATCATTATTAATAAGGTTGTAAAAAATTTCATTTTCATTTTCATAACTTTGAAATGTAAAATCAATAATTAAAGTTGACTAAAGTGATTTATTAATTGATATGCTAATAAATATTCAAAAGTTAATTATTAATTGAAGTTATTAAGCACTTTTTTGACTATATTCTCGAAATTATAATTAAAGAAAAAATTTAAAGTTGATGAAGAAAAAAGAATGTGAAAAGTGTAAAAACAATTTTCGAATAATGTATCGCGTTCAGTATAAATCAGATAAAATATGGGTTTTTCTTTGTAATGATTGTGCAATAGAAGTTAGAAGGGATAATGAAGATTATCGGTACGGAGGAACTTGGAAAGGCTAATTATTTTTTAAACTACAGATTCATCCAATTTATTAATTTTATCACACTCAAACTGTAAAGCTAAAGTTATCTTCTTTAATTTTTAAAATTACGCTGTCTCCTTTATTTAACCCCTCAATTTTAGGCATGAGTAATTCAAGTAGGGTATTTATTTGGTGGTGATCAAATTTTGTTTTTGGATCTGGCATATAAATGAGTCCATTATAAAATTTCTCTTTGTGGATTAATTGTACTTCAAAAAAATAGAAATTTTCTGGAGGAATATAGGTCGACCAATTGATTTCTTTAAAATAATATTTTGCCTTTTTTATTTTGAATTGTTTAGGCGCAATATTGATGTTAATTGTACCAATAAAAAAAACACTTAGGTCAAGCCCTCTTTCTTTAAAAAAAGGCATTTGTAATTTCAAAGTCCCTTCAGGATATCGACTGTCATTTCCCTTTCCGGAAGCAACCCCATAGCCAGAAATCACCTTTCCTGTAATTGAAATCATACATTATAGATTTGCACCACCGTCTATAGCTAGGGCAGTTCCAGTAACAAAAGAAGCTTCCTCTGAGGCGAGCCAGCAGATAGCGTCTACGACTTCTTTCGTTGTTCCAAAGCGCCCAACGGGGTGCATCGCAACAGCAAAATTCAGTTTCTTTTCTGTGTCAAAGGCCCTGTCTGCCATAGGAGTTTCTATAACAGCAGGACATACTGCATTTACTCTAATATTTTCTTTTGCATACTCTAAAGCAGTTGCTTTTGTCATCCCTACCACTCCAAATTTTGAAGCATGATAACCAATGCCGGCACCTCCTCCTTTGAGTCCTGCAAGTGAAGAAACATTAATTATGGCTCCCTTTCCTCTTTTTTGCATTTCTGGAATTTGATGTTTCATTGATAGCCACACTCCTTTGAGATTTACAGCAATTACATCATCCCATACCGATTCTTTATAATCTGCAGTTCTAACGTTTGGGGTGCCTTCTATACCAGCATTATTTACGGCAATATCAAGGCCACCAAAGTGTTTGACACCTTCTTGAATTACCTTTTGAATAGCACTGGAGTTAGTATAATCAGCTTGAATATATAGGGCTTCGCCACCCTTATTTTTGATTTCTTGAACTAGCTCTTCATTCAACCCAACATTCCTTGAAGACAGAATTATTTTAGCCCCTTGTTCAGCAAATGTTAAGGCAGCTTTTTTTCCTATTCCAGAACTTGTACCACTGATTAATACTACTTTATCTTGAAACCTTTGATTCATTATTATCTATTTTTTATCATTAATTTCTCTAATTCTTCTAAAGATTTATTTTTAGTTTCGGGCATCATTTTCCAAACAAAAATCAATTGGAACACCATAATGAAGGTGAAAATAGCAAAGGTAATTCCACCCCCTAGAGTACTGGTAACAAAGGGGAAGACTGCAGCAATAAAAGCGGCAAACACCCAGTGGGTTCCACTGCCTAAAGAATTTCCATAAGAGCGTACATTGTTTGGGAATATTTCCGAGATAAAAACCCAAATGACAGCACCTTGGCCCACTGCATGCGATGCAATAAAACCAAATACTAAAAAGGGAATTAATAATGTTCCTTCACCAAATCCAGTATAAAAAGTTAAAGAAATTAAACCCAGCGTAATTATATAGCCAAAAGAACAGATGTACATCAAGAATTTACGTCCCATTCTATCTATTAAAAAGATTCCGAGAAGCGTGGCTATGAGGTTTATAAATCCAACCCCAACAGAAGACAATAACGAAGCACTTTCTCCCATACCTGTTTCTGCGAATATCCTGGGGGAATAATAAATTACTGCATTAATTCCCGAAAGCTGATTAAAGAAAGCAATTAAAAATGCCAGTGATATAGGGATGTTGAATTTTCCTGAAAAAAACTCTTTGAGGCCACCTTTGGACTCATTGTTATCTTGATTGTATTGAATTGAAGCAATGTTATTTTCAACTTGACTGGGATCTATTTCTTGTAAAACTTCTCTGGCTTCGTCAATTAATCCCTTTTTTAAAATCAACCACCTTGGACTGCGCGGGACAAAGAAAATCAGTATCAGAAAGAGCGCAGCCGGGATTATTTCGATACCGAGCATAATTCTCCAATTTCCATCACTAGCACCACCAATAAAATAATTTGACAAGTAAGAAATTAAAATACCCACAACAATATTAAATTGAAAAAGTGCAGTAAGTTGGCCTCTTTTGTTTGTAGGGGAAATTTCAGAAATATACATGGGAGCTACAACGGAAGAAGCCCCAACGGCAAGACCACCTATAAATCGAAAAAACATTAACGAATAAACTTCTGGTGAAAATGCTGATCCCACAGCAGAGATGAGAAATAAAATTGCGACAAAAACCAGTGTTCTTTTTCTGCCCAACACTTCAGAAGGAAAGCCACCTAGAAGGGCACCTATCACTGTTCCGTACAAAGCCATTGCCACGGTTTGACCTATCATGGTATCGCTCAAGTTCCATAAATTTTGAATTTCTTGTTCTGCTCCTGAAATTACAGCGGTATCAAATCCGAAAACAAACCCACCAAAAGCAACAATTATAGACCACCAAATAATTTTTTTATAGTTCATAGATATAATGTCCTTTCTTATAAATATATAAACTTATTGCGAAAGATATGTATAAAAAAACCCTCCATTTAGGAGGGTTAAATTTTATTTACTCTATTAGCATTAGAACTTCGTCATGCCATCCATTTGTATGTTTTGACAATACATCACCAACATCTTTTCTGAATGCACCGGGACCATTGATTTTATCATATTCGGCTTGGAAGCCCTCAGGTAGACCATTTGATTTACTGAATCTAGAAAATGTCTTAAAAGGATACACTAAATTAATATCCTCTCCGTTTTCACTTCTGAAGACACTTTCATAAACCCTCCTAGGGTGGGGAGCATTGATTGCATTTAAGACTTGTCCAATTTTTGTAACCGCTTCTAATACTTTACCATAACTATCTGCATCTTGTTTGATTTTAAAGTTTTTCCATAATAAGTATTTTGGATTTCCCCATGAAGGTGGTGAGTAGCTTGCCTCCCAATTGAGCTTTGCTAATTTCACAGTTTCGCTCGTAGCATAATTACGAATATTTTTTTGCCAGTCCTCCATATGCGCCTGGTCTGGCATGGCATCATAATCTGACATTTCCATTGGGCCGTTTAGCCATACATATTGACCAGAATGGGCTCCTACTAAAACAGAATAAAGAGATGCGGTTGTCTCTCCTTTGCTATGAAATTTTTGATTGTGTTTTTTAACACCTTCTACCAAAAGATTTTCACTGGATTTTTCTGGCGAAAGGAAAATTGTTTCGTAGACTACTTCTTTGTTTTGTGCATAGAGAAGTGAGGTGCAAAATACTGCTAAAATTATTTTTTTCATTTTAATTTGATTTATGGTTATTAATATTCAAACATATGACTATCCTTTATCATTTACAAATCTTAAAAACCAACTTTTGTAAATAGTCCTGCAGGGGTATAAAAAAACCCTCCATTTAGGAGGGTATTTTTATATTAATTATCAATTAGTTTATTAAGTACAATTTCCCCAAACAGGTAAAAAAGTAAGATCAGTCCAAGCAGTAGCAAGGGAGTTAAAGTTAGCTGGTTTCAATAGAATATTAGTCACACACCAACCGGATAAGTCCTGGTTAAATACAGATGCTTTTTCAAACATATGATTCATATTCGTCACATTTTTAGTATCCCAAGTACTTATATTCTGGTTAAATACATATGCTCCCCAAAACACACCTTTCATATTTGTAACACTTGAAGTATTCCAAGTACTTATGTCCCCGTTAAATAATTGTGCTACGGCAAACATATCGGTCATATTGGTCACACTTGAAGTATCCCAGCGTAAATCTTGATTAAATACTTTTGTTTGTTCAAACATTTGTGTCATATTGGTTACACTTGAAGTGTCCCAGTCACCTATGGCCCCGTTAAATACATCTGCTTCATTAAACATATTTTTCATATCTGTCACATTTGAAGTATCCCAAGTGCTTATGTCTTCGTTGAAGGTTTTATTATCTTTAAATAGTTCGGTCATGTCTGTTACTTTGGTTGTTACAATTGGCAAACTTGGATCAGTAGTTAATACGCTCTTTATATTAGTATTATCTACAACCATATAGCTAATGCCACCATAATCATAACTTTCTCCAACAGTTGTTTCTGGAGTTGCAATAAGGGTTTTGCCATTTTCATGTAAATAAATACCAACACCCACAAAATTTAAACATTCAATTGTAGGAGGGCTTAATTCAGTTTCAGCACCATCCATAATTCCATTTTTGTCTATATCAATAAAATAGGTGATGACTAAGCCGCCTGCAGCACTTGGACATTGCATGATGTCAGCATCGATTATTTTAATTCCTATTTGTTCTCCATCAGTCCCATTAGTCCCAATAGTCCCATTAAATAAAGTTGAATCATAATATTACTGTATGGTAATCGTCCCTACCATTCCTCCGTGAAGTGAACACTGATAATAGAATGTCCCAGCTGAGGTTGGTGTCCAAGTTATGGTTTGGTTAGTCGTACCATTATTAGTGATACCACTTATAGTATTTCCTGTTCCAGTTCCTGCTACTGTTTTAAGATAAAAAGGATGGCCAGCGGCATTAACAACAAAACTTATTGTATCCCCAACACTAAAAGTTAAGTTAGGGTCACTACCGGATATATTACCATTTCTATCTGTTCCACTTAGTGTGTAATCCGAACTACTTGATGCTGTAACGTCAAAACTAAACGAGGCAGGACAATTTCCCCAAATAGGTTTGTTAGAGTTTATTAAACTTGAATAATTAGAGAAACCTTCGGGCTCTGAAGATATTTTAGTTACACACCATTGAGATAAGTCTTGGTTAAAGGATTCAGCTCCTTGAAACATATATTCCATTGATGTCACATTTGAAGTATCCCAGTCACCTAAGGGTTGATTAAATGATTGGGCTGAAGAAAACATAAATTGCATATCGCTTACATTACTTAAATCCCATCCACTTATATCTTGATTAAAAGACTCAGCTTCTATAAAGATGGATTTCATTGTTTGAACGTTCAACACATCCCAATCTCCAATAGGCTGATTAAATGAACTCGCCCCACCAAACATACTACTCATATTTGTTACACCTGAAACATCCCAATTTCCAATAGGCTGATTAAATTCTATTGCCCTACAAAACATTAGCTTCATATTTGTAATATTGGAAACATCCCAATCAAAAAAAGGTTGATTAAATGATTCCGCACGAAGAAACATACTTTCCATAGTAACAACATTTGATATATCCCAGCTACTTATATCTTGGTTAAATGATTTTGCTTCATAAAAAGTACTCTTCATTGTTAAAACTTTTGAAGTATCCCAACTACTTATGTTTTGATTAAATGATTCAGCACCTAGAAACACACTTTCCATGTCAACAACATTTGATACGTCCCAACTACTTATATTTTGATTAAATAAACTCAAACCTTTAAATAAATTATTTAGGCTTGTCACTTTTGTTGTAACAACTTTTGATAAATCGTCTCCATTAGCTAACATCTGGTCTAGCAATTCTCTATCAACAATTGTATATTCAATACTGTCAAGAACCTCATTATCTCCAACTTCTGTCCAACTTCTAGCTTTTACAGTAACTCCATTTTCATCATAATATAATTTAGGGCGTGATTGAAATAAGGCTTGAATACTTACATTAGAATTCAACTGAAGTGTTAAACTCACATCTATTGAATCGCTTCCTTCCCATCCTGCAAACTCATAACCTTCTGATGGTGTTGCGGTAACAGTAACATTTGTTCCTTCGTCATATGTTCCACCAGTAGTTACACTTCCGCCTTCACCAGCAGTAACTGTAAGGGTAAATTGTGAAACCTCTAGTTCAGGCTCTGGCTCTGGAGTTGGTTGTTGTACTGTTGGAGGAGGCGTTGTGTCTTCTTCCTCCGCTGAACAGCTGTAGAGTATAAAGAATGCTGTTAGGGCGAATGCTATAGGGTAGAGTAGTTTTTTCATATTTAAAATATAAACAATCTTCAGATTATACTATCATATCACACTGCAACCCTCAAAAGAAAAGTGGATTTAATTTTGGAGTAGGGGGTCTAATTTCAGAGTTTTAGGTTGGAATTTTTTGGGAAAAACTGACAGTATTTACTGACAGATTTTGGTCATTTTACTGTCAATTTAGTGTCAGTTTCTATATATTTAATGATTATTAATAGTCAGTAGGGTTAGTATAATTTCCCCTGTATGATTGGCTAAGCTCAATAAAAAAAGGCCTTCAGATGAAGACCTTTATAGTAGCGAGGGCAGGACTCGAACCTGCGACCTTCGGGTTATGAGCCCGACGAGCTACCACTGCTCTACCTCGCGATATGAACGGCAAATCTACAAATTAAACCGACATTGTGCAACACCTTCTTCTATTCATTTTAAAACTTAGAAAAAGGATCCATTTAAATAGTTTACTTTTGCAGTCAAATTCAAATCATGAGTAGTATTGTAGCCATTGTTGGACGTCCCAACGTCGGAAAATCCACTTTTTTTAATCGAATGATTCAAAAGCGCGAAGCGATTGTTGATTCTATTAGTGGTGTTACGCGTGATCGTCATTATGGTAAGTCCGATTGGAATGGACGCAACTTTACACTCATTGATACGGGAGGATATGTTGAAGGAAGTGATGATATTTTTCAAAAAGAAATTGATAAGCAAGTCAATTTAGCTATTGAAGAAGCTGATGTTATTGTTTTTATGGTGGACGTTATGGATGGTGTAACCGGAATGGACGAGGTTATTGCTGACCTATTGCGTCGTTCACAAAAGCCTATTTTTTTAGCAATTAATAAAGTTGATAATGCGCAGCGCCTTGAGTCTACCCTTGAATTTTATTCTCTTGGTTTTGAGCAATTTTATTGTATTTCTAGTGTCAATGGTGGGGGTAGCGGTGAATTATTGGATGACATAGTCAAAAAATTACCAGAAGAGGAAGAAAGAGAAGAAGATCCTCTGCCACGTTTTGCAGTTGTTGGAAGACCCAATGCTGGAAAATCATCATTTATCAATTCATTAATAGGTAAAGACCGTTATATCGTAACGGATATTGCAGGAACAACACGCGACAGTATTGATACACAATACAATCGTTTTGGATTTGATTTTAACCTGGTAGACACGGCTGGAATAAGAAGAAAAGCTAAAGTTAAAGAAGACATTGAGTTTTATTCTGTAATGCGTTCAGTAAGGGCAATAGAATATTGTGATGTTTGCCTGCTAGTTGTAGATGGCACACGTGGATTTGATGGGCAGGTTCAAAATATATTTTGGTTGGCACATAGAAACAATAAGGGAATTGTTATTCTGGTCAATAAGTGGGATTTAGTTGATAAAGATACCAATGCTTCGAAAGCCTATGAAGCTAAAATTCGTGAAGAAATTGCACCTTTTACAGACGTTCCAATTGTTTTTATTTCGTCAATCTCTAAACAACGGATTTTTAAGGCTGTAGAAACGGCTGTTGAGGTATATAAAAGTCGTTCTAGAAGAATACCTACAAAAGCTTTTAACAACACCATGCTTCCTATTATTGAAAAAACACCACCCCCAGCTTATAAAGGTAAATATGTAAAAATTAAATTTTGTACGCAGCTCCCCACACCTCACCCACAGTTTGCGTTTTTCTGTAACCTCCCACAGTATGTAAAAGATCCTTACCGTCGATTTTTAGAAAACAAATTACGTGAGGAGTATGACTTTACAGGAATACCAATTCAGATTTTCTTCAGAAAAAAATAAGACTATAGTTTTTCTCTCAGCAGCTTTAGTGCTGCCTTAATATTTTCAAGCTTGGCTAGAATTTCCTCCTTAGGATTTTCTTTCGTTTTGAGGCGTAGTTGTTTTTTAGCTCCTTGTAGCGTTAGTCCTTTTTCTTTTACTAAGTGATAGATAAACTGAATGGTTAAGACATTCTCAGGAGTGTACTTTCGAATGCCGCTTTGTTTTTTTTTAGGTTGAATTTCTTCAAATTCTTTTTCCCAAAAACGGAGAAGTGAGGGTTTAACATCAAATGCTTTTGCAACCTCACCAATAGAATAATACCGTTTTTCGGGAAGGTTTACATGCATCTTAATCCATGGATTGGTTTTCTTGCTTGGCTTGAGTTACCAGTACATCAAATTCTTTTTGAGATAGATTTCCGTAGTAGAAATTCAATGGATTGATGCGTTTTTTATCTTTAAAAATCTCGTAGTGTAAATGAGGTCCAGCAGAGCGTCCTGTGTTTCCAACGTAACCTATAAGGTCTCCACGCTTCACTTTTTGCCCTCTTCTAACATTGTATTTACTTAAATGAGCATACAAGCTTACATATCCAAAACCGTGATCAATTCGGATGTGGTTTCCATACCCTGAGGCACGATTGTCTGCTCTTTTTACAACACCATTCCCTGTAGCATATACTGGAACGCCTTTTTTTGCAGTAAAATCCATACCCCAATGAAAACGACGCTTTTTAGTAAAAGGATCATTTCGATATCCATAACCAGAAGCCATACGCGTAAGGTCTTTATTTTTAATGGGCTGAATAGAAGGAATTGCCTCTAATAAAGCTGCTTTGTTGGATGCAAGACGCTCAATCTCATCTAATGATCTAGATTGAACAACCGTTTGTTTAGAGAGTATATCTAGGCGTTTTGAGGTATTGATTATTAATTCAGAGTTGTCATATCCTTCTAAATCTTTATACCGATTTACCCCTCCAAAACCAGCACGGCGTTGCGCTTCAGGAATTGGACTCGCTTCAAAGTAAACACGATATAAATTATTATCTCGTTCTTCAATATTATCAACAACAGATTCTATTTGTGTTAACTTTTTATTTAATATGTCGAATTGTAATTCATAGTTTTGTATTAATCTTTTTTGAGCCATTTCAGCAGGAGTATTTATCCAGTCTGAATTAAGTAAAATTAATAATGAAAAAAGACCAAGTAAAAAAGAAGAAAGTATGAATAATACGAAATTAGAAATGCGATTTTTGTTAGTTACACCGATAGGACGATAAGAAAGCGTCTCAGGATCGTAATAGTATTTAACTTTACTCATAAAGTATTGTAAATTTTCATTTCTTTTGCACTAACAAATACAAAAACGTTAGACAAAGATACAAAAATTCAATCTAATAGTATTTTTTTGAACTCAGTTGCACTAAATATGTATGCAATAACTATTTTAAATAAAGTTTGACATGAAGTCCTTTGAAGTAAGACAACAATTTTTAGATTTTTTTGAATCCAAAAAGCATAAGGTAGTACCCTCTGCACCCATGGTCATAAAAAATGACCCCACCCTGATGTTCACAAATGCAGGAATGAACCCTTTTAAGGAATATTTTCTGGGAAATGCAGTGCCAAGCTCTAAACGAGTTACGGATACTCAAAAGTGTTTGCGTGTTTCAGGAAAACATAATGATCTTGAAGAAGTTGGTATAGATACGTACCATCATACTTTCTTTGAAATGCTTGGGAACTGGAGTTTCGGAGATTATTTTAAAAAGGAAGCGATTGAATGGGCTTGGGAATTACTTACAGAGGTTTATAAAATTGACCCCAATAAACTTTATGTAACCATATTTGAGGGTGCCCCAGAAGAAGGAATTGAAAAGGATAATGAGGCATTTGATTTTTGGAAAGCAATACTTCCAGAAGAACGTATTCTGTTAGGAAATAAACAAGATAATTTCTGGGAAATGGGAGATCAAGGCCCCTGCGGCCCCTGTTCGGAAATTCACGTAGATATTCGTTCGGAGGAAGAAAAAGCAAAAGTTTCAGGAGCGGAATTGGTGAACCAAGATCACCCACAAGTAATTGAGGTTTGGAATTTAGTCTTTATAGAATTTAACAGAAAAGCAAACGGTAGCCTAGAAAAACTTCCCGAGAAACATATTGATACAGGAATGGGATTTGAACGTTTATGTATGGTGCTTCAAAACACAACGTCTAATTATGATACTGACGTATTTACACCTTTAATAAGAGAAATAGAAACGCTCACAAAATCGACTTATGGAGAAAAGCAAGACACTGATAGAGCCATTCGAGTCATTGCAGATCACATACGAACGGTCTATTTTGCCATCGCAGACGGGCAGTTGCCCAGTAATAATGGAGCAGGGTATGTGATAAGAAGGATTTTAAGACGTGCTATACGCTATGGATTTACTTTTCTAAATCAGAAAGAACCTTTCATTCACCTTTTGGTGAATACACTTTCCCAACAAATGGGAACCGCTTTTCCTGAGTTAATAAGAGAACAACAATTAGCCTTTAATGTTATAAGAGAGGAAGAGAACTCCTTCTTAAAAACACTAGATCAAGGATTGGTTTTGTTAGAATCTTTAATGACCAATTCTAAATCAAAAAAAATTGACGGGAGCAAAGTTTTTGAATTATATGATACATTTGGATTTCCTTTTGATTTAACTGCGCTAATTGCCGGTGAAAAGGGGTTTAGCGTTGATGAGGAAGGCTTTCAAAAAGCAATGGAAGTTCAAAAAAAACGCTCCAGAGCTGCTGCAGCATCTAAAGCAGGAGATTGGGTTATTCTTCAAGAAGATAATGTAGAAGAGTTTGTTGGTTACGATCACTTGAGTGTTAAAGTTAAAATAACACGCTATCGAAAGATGACTACTGCCAAAGAAGGAGATTTTTATCAGTTGGTTTTTAATTTAACCCCCTTTTATCCAGAAGGAGGAGGCCAAGTAGGGGATAAAGGTTATTTGGAGGCAAGCAATGGTGATATTTTTTATGTTTTAGATACTAAAAAAGAAAACAATCTAATTGTACATCAAACCAAAAGTATTCCTTCAAAACTTGAGTCTACCTTTACGGCAGTTGTTGACCCGAAGCAAAGACAACGGTCTTCAAGTAATCATACAGCAACCCACTTGATGCATCAAGCATTGCGCTCGGTATTGGGAAATCATGTTGAACAAAAAGGGTCTATGGTGCATTCAGGGATGTTCCGTTTTGATTTTTCACACTTTGCTAAAGTAACCGCAGAAGAGCTTAAGGCAGTAGAGCAATTTGTAAACGCTCGAATACAGGAGGGCATTCCTTTGGAGGAAGGAAGAAATACACCCTATAATAGCGCTATAAAAGAAGGTGCTATGGCTTTGTTTGGAGAAAAATATGGAGATACGGTACGCACCATCCGTTTTGGACAATCTATTGAATTATGTGGAGGTACTCATGTTGCAAATACAGCTGTAATTTGGCATTTTAAAATCACGTCAGAAAGCGCAGTGGCTTCAGGAATTAGACGTATTGAAGCCATCACTGGAGATGCAGCAAAAAAATATTTTGAAGAGCAAACTTCATTGCTTGAAAATGTAAATGAATTGCTGAAACAAGCTCAAGATCCGCTAAAAGCGATTCAATCGCTGCAGTCAGAAAATACTGCTCTCAAAAAGGAACTGAGTGTTTTATCAAAATTAAAAACCCAGATTTTAAAAGACGATTTGTTACAGAAAATTAAAACAATAGATGGAATTCAATTCGCCGCCAGTGAAGTAGATATAGACCCACAAGGGATGAAAGATTTATCGTTTGAAATAGGTTCTCAGTTAGACAATGTAATTCTTGTTTTAGGATCGGTAAAATCTGGAAAACCCTTATTGAGCTGTTATGTGTCTAAGTCTTTAGTCGCTGATAAAGGAAAAGACGCCTCAGCATTTATCAGAGATTTAGGGAAATTTATCCAAGGTGGTGGTGGTGGACAGCCTTTTTATGCCACAGCAGGGGGTAAAAATAATGAGGGAATGAATGAAGCCCTTGATGCAGCTCAAGGAATTTGTATTTAAACGCTATTCTACAGTAGGGGGATAATTTGAAATAATTTTTTGTACAAAAAGCGCAATGCGCTCATCTCTATTTTTATAATTTTCTTGAATTCCTCCTTTTCCTTTTCCTTGCCAGATCAATTGTTTGGTGGTTGCATCAATTAAATTAATATATAAGGTTCCCTCAGTACGAGTACTTACAGAATTAAAATTGGAACCCCAAAACCAAGGGTTAAATCCCCATCCCCAGTTGTAGTTGTTGATATTGTTGACGTAAATTTGTTCTTTGGCTTTAGTCGTAAAACCAATAAGTAAATCTGGAGTTTCAGACTTTGACATTCCTTTTTGACTCATTTCAGAGTCTATGGCTTTTAGAATTCGACGTTTGTCTAAATCTGAAATATTAACTTGATCTATCTCTGATTTGAAATAAGCAAAAGTGCTATATTTTGAAAAATCGATGCTACTATCGTGATCTGAAAAGACCTGAACAGAAGAACAAGAGACTAAAAAAAACAATGCGGAAAAAAGAACAGTATATTTCATCAAATTTAAATTTAGAGTATAAAATTTCCAATAATCGTGCCGAAATATTTTAAGTCAACTTTGGATCATATCCAAAGGGACAATGCCTACAATTGCTTTTACAACAATAGCCTCTTTTAAGATGATATTGTTCTGTGAAAACTTTATATCCTTCTGGGGATAAATAAAAGTCTCCTTCTTCGAGAGGGGGTAATGAACCTAACGGCATTTTACTGTATTTTTAGGCATGCAAATTTTTGAATCTTTCAAAAGTAGTATAAATCATCCGCTTGAACCGCTTGAGGGGCATTCAATTGTTATTAAGCGAGAGGATTTATTACATCCTGTGGTCTCTGGGAATAAATTCCGTAAGTTAAAATATGTTTTTAAGGAGTTGGAAGCAACACAAAGTCAGATACTCTTAACTTTTGGAGGTGCTTTTTCAAATCATCTTACAGCTGTCGCAACAGCAGGTAAATTTGGGAATATCCGAACAATTGGGATTGTTAGGGGACAGGAGTGGCAGAACAAAATAGAAGACAGTACTACGTTAAGTTATTGTAAGAGTCAGGGGATGGAATTATATTGTGTCTCAAGAGTAGATTATGATTTAAAAGAAAAATCGGAGTTGGTAAGATCCATTAAGCTTCAAAATTCATTGATTCGAATTCTTCCCGAGGGAGGAACAGAATCCCTTGCAGTCAAGGGATGTGAGGAGATTTTACAAAAGGATGATGAAAATTTTGATGTGATTTGCTCCAGTGTGGGGACAGGAGGAACTCTAGCAGGATTAATTAATAAAAGTACATCCAGTCAAAATGTAATAGGTTTTAACGCGTTGAATAATCCGGGGGTGGTGAATCAAATTTCCAAATTCACTCAAAAGCATAATTGGACCATAGAAGACCAATATACTTTTGGAGGTTATGCCAAGGTGAATGAAGTCTTGATCTCCTTTATGAATTCTTTTTATCAACAATATAAAATTCCGTTGGATCCAATTTACACTGGAAAGCTGCTTTTTGGTATTTTTGATCTTATAAAACAAAAAAAATGGCATTGGGGCAAGAAGATTTTGATCATTCACACAGGAGGACTGCAAGGAGTCAGAGGAATGAATCATCAGCTTCAAAAAAAAGGGAAACCATGGCTTACTTATGCCAACGAATTGCCCTTTTAGGATTCACATTTTTAATTTTTTCCTGTGGCTCATCTAGGAAGGTAGTAATTCGAGATTCAGCTACTAAAACGAAACAAAAAGAAGTAGTGACAACCCCAGCTGAAGAAAAGAAGTCATTAACACCTCCAAAAACCCTAACCAATCAAGAGAAAATCATACATTATATTGAAACGTTTGGGTCAATTGCTCAAGATGAAATGAATCAATACGGAATTCCTGCAAGTATCACAATTGCACAAGGGATTTTAGAATCTGGATTGGGGTATGGCCGTTTGGCAACCGAGGGAAATAATCATTTTGGAATAAAATGTCACACCGACTGGAAGGGGAAACGAATGTATCATGATGATGATGAAAAAGGGGAGTGTTTTAGGGTTTATAAAAACCCATCAACCTCTTACAGAGATCATTCTCTTTTTTTAGTGGAAAGAGAGCGTTATGCTTTTTTGTTTGATTATAAGATCAATGATTATAAATCCTGGGCAAAAGGCTTGAAGAAAGCAGGTTATGCTACGGATCCTAAATATCCAGAAAAACTAATCAGTTTGATTGAACGATTTGACTTAGCTCGTTTTGATACTAAAAAAGGAAAAATTGCAAAATCAAGTTCCAAAAGAAAAGAAGAGCGTGAAATAATATTTCATACCGTTGAAAAAGGAGATACTCTGTATTCTGTTTCTAAGAAATATAAAGTTTCTTTAGAACAGATCATTAAACAGAACAACATAAAGGATAAAACAATTTATTTAGGACAAAATCTAAGCATTCCTTCAAAGCCATAAAATTATGCAATACCAAAGAAGTAGTGCGCTTTTTAAAGCGGCACAAAACGTAATCCCCGGAGGAGTGAATTCTCCTGTCCGAGCCTTTAAAGCTGTTGGAGGGACACCCATTTTTGTTGAGCGAGCAAAAGGCGCTTATCTTTATGATGCCGATGGTAATAAATTAATTGACTATATAGCAAGTTGGGGCCCCATGATTCTGGGACATGCCTATGCACCTGTAATTGAAGCGGTAAAGTCCAGAGCTGAATTGGGGACTTCTTTTGGGATGCCTACAGCCCTTGAAACTCAAATTGCTGAGCTAGCAATTGCTATGGTACCTAATATAGATAAAATTCGTTTTGTAAATTCAGGTACAGAGGCCTGTATGAGCGCAGTTAGATTAGCTAGAGGTGCAACAAAACGGGAGAAAATAATCAAATTTGCAGGATGTTACCATGGACATTCAGATGCTTTTTTAATCCAAGCAGGGAGCGGAGCGGTCACTTTTGGTAGTCCAAGTAGTCCTGGGGTGACCAAGGGTACAGCAATGGATACCCTTTTAGCACCCTTTAATAATCTTGAGGCTGTAGCTCAACTATTTAAAGAATATCCAGATGAAATCGCTGCCATTATTATTGAACCAGTCGCGGGTAATATGGGGTGTATACCGCCTGTTCCAGGTTTTCTAGAAGGCCTACGCTCGTTATGTGATCAGTTCAATACATTACTTATTTTCGATGAAGTAATGACTGGTTTTCGTTTAGCCAAAGGAGGAGCGCAGGAACTTCTTGGAATTAAAGCCGACATTGTCACTTTTGGAAAAGTGTTGGGTGGGGGTTTACCCGTAGGTGCTTTTGCTGCAAAAAATGAAATCATGAGACACTTAGCACCTGAAGGACCTGTTTACCAGGCAGGAACATTGAGTGGAAATCCACTAGCCATGGCTGCAGGTCTTGCGATGCTTCAAGCCTTACATTCGGATGCTCAAATATTTGATCGACTTGCTGCAAAAACTGAGTGCTTACACGAAGGTTTAGAATCTGTTTTGAAAACAACTAAAATACCTTTTCAAATCAATCGCGTGGGATCTATGATTTCACTTCATTTTACGGCGCATAACGTAATTGATTTTAAATCCGCTACTTCTGGCAACAATCAGAAGTTCAATAATTATTTTCATGGCATGTTAGAGGGAGGAATTTACTTGCCTCCAAGTGCCTTTGAGAGTTATTTTTTAAATGATGCGCTTTCCTATGAGGATATTGATTTTACAATTAAGAGGTTTAAAAAGGTGATAAAGAGCATTTAATTCTTTAGATTAGCTTTTTTAACCAAATCTTTACCCCCAATGAAAAAAAATTACTTAGCCATTTTGGCACTGTTTTGTGTGCAATTTATATCAGCACAAGAATACTTCGAAACGCTTCCAGAAAACCCCGATCCAAACAAATGCTTTGCAAAATGTATTGTTCCTGATGAATATAAAGAGGAAACGGTTACTGTCACTATCAATCCAGCGTATAAAAAGCTAGAAATTATTCCAGCGGTTTATAAAACAGAATATGAGGAGATTGTTATTCGAAATGAATCGAAACGTTTTATTTACGAACCTGCGGTTTATGAAGCAGTTGTTGATACTATTTGGATAAAGGATGATTATCATAAGTTAACTGTTCATCCAGCGGAATTTTCTCAAGATTATGAAACAATTGAAATAAAGCCTCAAACAGGCAACTGGGTTGCGGGAGAAAAAGATCCTGACTGTCCTTCAATAGACAAGTCAGACTGTAGAATTTTTCATTATGTAGAAAACCCTTCTGTGGTTCGGGAAATTCCTATTCAGAAATTAGCAGCTAATGAAAAAACTACTGCTGAGGAAATTAAAGGTAAGTACCGCTTAATCACAAGACAAGTAGAGGTTTCTCCTGCACAAACACGCCAAGAAGTAATTCCTTCAAAGAGCCAAACTTTAGAGCGTCAGATTTTAGTGACTGATGAAACAACAAAAGAAATTACAGTACCTGCTGAATCAACAGAAATTATTAAAAAGATTCTAGTGAAAAAAGGAGGAACTACAGCATGGAGAGAGGTGCCTTGTACTATCCCTGAACGTGGAGAGCTTTTACCAATTCATTATGCGCTAGGAAGTGCAGCACTTACCTCAAAATCAACAAAAATTATTGATGAGTATATTTTGGCCAGAATGAAAGCGGATAAAAATATCTTAGTTGAAATTGGGTCACATACCGATTCACGTGGAACAGATTCATTAAACATGAGCCTTTCAGAGAGAAGAGCTAAGTCCGTTGTAGAATATTTAATTTCAAAGGGAATCAACAAACAACGATTAATAGCCGTAGGATATGGTGAAGATAAATTGTTGAATGATTGTGAAAATGGAGTAGATTGTTCAGAATCACTTCATGCAAATAATAGAAGAACAGAGTTCAAAGTGTTCTAATAAATAATAAAAAAAAGACTGAATAATTTCAGTCTTTTCTTAGTGCTTTAAATTTAAGGAGGGTTACGACCCTCCTTTTTTTATATGGGGTTTCATTGGGCCTCCTCTTTTTCTTCCTTTTTGATTTTGAGTAGACTTTATTTTTTTCCATTCTGCATATTGTTTCTCATTCAGAATGTTTTTCATTTTTGCTTGCATCGCAATTTGACGATTTAATTGCTCTACTCTCAACGCATAACGATCTTCAGCGTTTAACTTTTCTCTTTTTTGTTTTGCTTTGGAAAATTGACTCCTACTGTTTTTAAATTCTTGTTCAATCTGTTTTGATTGTTCTTTGCTTAAATCGAGCATTAGTTCAAGCTTTTTTGTTTGAAGGATGGCTTGTTGTTCTTTGCTAAGCTCGGATTTTTTGTGATGCTCTTGTGCGGTTCCTAATAAAGAAAATACAAGGGCAATAAGAAGAGGGATTTTTTTCATTTTATAAATGTTTATTTCTTCTTAGATGCATTTGACGGTAAAAAGTTTAATGGTAGGGATTATTTTAACATTTCAATAAAAAGGCCTTCGTCATTTTTTATGATTTTAACGAGCTCCTTTTGTGTTAAGCTTTTAATGGAAATATCCCATTTTTTATTGCTCAAACCAGCAGCTGTTTTAATAGAAATTAAATCAGTTGTTTCACTTTTTTTAATTTGTTGAATGATGTTTTTTTCTTCTTCTGTAAGGGAAACCGCTTTTTGCTCAGGTTTCATTTGTGGAAAAAATAACACCTCCTGTATCGAACTATTATTGGTCATTAACATGACAAGTCGATCGATGCCAATTCCAATGCCAGAAGTAGGAGGCATTCCATATTCTAATGCCCTAAGAAAATCTTGATCAATAAACATAGCCTCATCATCTCCTTTTTCACTCAAACTTAGTTGGGCTTCAAAACGTTCACGTTGGTCTATTGGATCATTTAGCTCAGAATACGCATTGGCCAATTCTTTTCCATTTACCATCAACTCAAATCGCTCTGTGAGCTTTGCGTTTGAGCGGTGTTCTTTTGTTAAGGGACTCATTGATTTTGGATAGTCAGTGATGAATGTGGGCTGGATGTAATGATGTTCACATTTTTCACCAAAAATTTCATCGATTAACTTTCCTTCTCCCATGGTTTCATTCACTTCAAGGCCTAATTTTTTTGCTGTTTCACGAAGTTGATCTTCATTCATTCCTGAAACATCAAATCCTGTGTGGGTATGAATGGCTTGTAAAATCGGTACACGTGGGTATGGGGATTTAAAACTAATTTGATGATCCCCTACAGTAACATCGGGTGTGCCATGGACTTCCATTGCTATTTTTTCAAGGAGTTCCTCTGTCGTTTCCATCATCCAGAAATAATCTTTATATGCGACATACAATTCCATTACTGTAAATTCGGGATTATGGGTGCGATCCATACCCTCATTTCTGAAGTCTTTTGCAAATTCAAAAACACCTTCAAAACCACCTACAATAAGTCGTTTCAAATACAGCTCGTTTGCAATGCGAAGGTATAATGGCGTGTTAAGAGCGTTGTGATGTGTTACAAAGGGTCTAGCGGTCGCTCCACCAGGAATAGGCTGTAAAATAGGAGTCTCGACTTCTAAATATTCTTTTTCTGTTAAAAAATCACGAATGGCTGTAGTGATTTTAGAGCGTTGTAAAAAGGTGTTTTTTACTTTGGGATTTACAATTAAATCCACATACCGTTGACGGTATCTTAATTCTGGGTCATTGAATTCATCAAAACTATTTCCGTCAGCATCTGTTTTTGGAAGTGGTAATGGACGTAATGCCTTGTTTAAAACAGTAAACTCAGTAACTTTAACTGTTTGTTCTCCAACCATGGTTGTAAACAAGGTCCCTTTTACACCAATGATATCGCCAATATCCAATAATTTTTTATAGACTTCATTGTATAAAGTTTTGTCTTCTCCACTACAAATTTCGTCTCTATTGAAATAGACTTGAACTCTGCCTGAACTATCTAGGAGTTCCGCAAAACTAGCTTTTCCTTGAATCCTTCTTGACATTAACCTTCCAGCGAGTACTACTGCTTTTCCTTCAACATAGGTTTTAGGTAAATCTTTAGCATAAAAATTTACTGGAAATTGTGCAGCAGGGTAAGGATTAATCCCCAATTTCTTGAGTCCATCAAGTTTTTCTCTACGAATAAGTTCCTGTTCGGAAAGCTTTGCCATAAGTCTAAATTTCTTGCAAAGATACATAGACTAAAAAAATCTAAGGAATCAAATTTTATATCTTTGCACAAGAGACTTTAACAATGGGATTTTTTCGCGTTTTATTGGCCATCTTTTTCCCACCCCTTTCAGTAATTGATCAAGGTTGTGGCTCGGTGATCATTGTATTTCTTTTAACTCTTTGTGGCTGGGTGCCAGGAGTGATCGCTGCTTTGGTGATTTTGAACAATCCAAATCGATGGAAATCAAGTTTTTAATTTTTTATGGCACCTCAAAACAAACAGATTGAACTTATTGAATTAGGAAATACTCCTTACCAAAAAGCTTTGGAAATTCAAGAAACATTATTCAATCAGATTATTACCGTCAAAAGAGCCAACAGGCAAAATGAAATTCCAGCGCTTACAAAGAATTATTTTTTGTGGGTTGAACATCCTCCAGTATTTACGCTTGGAAAAAGTGGAAAACAAGAGCATTTGTTACTTAATGAAGACGGATTGAAGAAAAAAGGTGTTGAATTTTTTACTACAAATCGGGGAGGAGACATAACTTTTCATGGGCCTGGTCAAATCGTGGGCTATCCCATTTTAGACTTAGATAATTTTTTTACGGATATACATAAATATTTACGATTGCTTGAAGAGATGGCCATAATGACGCTCAAGGATTATGGAATTGAGGGAAGTAGAAGTTCAGGTGAGACAGGCGTTTGGCTGGATGTCGACACACCCTTTGCTAGAAAAATATGTGCTTTAGGAGTGCGTGCAAGTCGTTGGGTTACCATGCATGGTTTTGCTTTTAATGTAAATACTGATTTAACTTATTTTGAAGGGATCATTCCATGTGGAATACAAGGAAAAGGAGTTACATCTTTGGCTAAAGAGCTAGGAACTCAAGTTGCAATAGAAGAGGTGAAAACAAAACTTAAATTTCATTTTTCAAATTTATTTGAGGCAGCTTTTAAAGAGTGATTTTCTTTAATTAATTTGATAAATTAAAAAACTATTGGTTTCTGACTGAACCACCATTTCAATAGCTTTGTCGTCATCAGCATTTGTTAAATCTACTTTAGAATTTCCATACACTGGAAAACCATTCACAGCAGTTCCATTACTATAATAAGCATACACTTTTTGAGTATCAAGGTCTGTGAGAGTTACGTAAATGGTATTATTGAGATAGTGAATTTTAGGAGGGGTATAATTTCCAAAGGGTAACACAACAGGAATTCCTTTTATCAATAAATTATTTTCAGAAAAACTAACCAATGATTTAGAAGTCATGTCTATTGTATGTCCAGAGCGAAGATTTAAATTGCTTTTAGTCAAGTTTCCTTTCGTGTCAATTTGAATTAAATCCCCGTCTTTATCTGTAGTAGCAAATGTATTTCTATATTCAAAAATAGGGTTGTTGGAAGTGTTAGCCTTACTTTTTACCGAAACACGGCTTTTTCCTTGGCGGTTCAAAATTTTGACTTCCCCATCAATATCTTGTAAAACAATAAAATCTTTTGATCCCATTCGGATATGCTTAGGAGGGTTTTGTAATGGTTTACTTAACTTCTTTAATTGAAATCCAGAGACTCTTTTGCCTCGGTTATCAAACATTTGAACTTGTTTTCCCTGACTTAAAAGAAAACGGTAATTTCGATTTAAATCGTAATCAAATACAGAAAACTGCTTGGGTGTTTCATTAGAAACTTTGATATCAAAAGGGGGGACCACTTTACCATTTCGATCTAGAATCATAAAACGATCTTCCGTCTGGAAGGCCATTTGTAAACGTCTATTCTTATATAAATCTACTTGATAAATGTCTCCTACAATAGCACTTGATAGTTGTTTCTTCCAAAATAACGTGCCCGTATTAGAAAATAAGTAGAGGACATTGTTTTGGTCTTGAACAACCACATCCATTGTTTTATTGATATGATTTTTAATCCATTGTGGTGAGCTTGATGCGGGTGCATCTAATGAAAAACTATATTGATTGATAACTCCACTTTTATTTTTTTCTAGATCGTTGTTCTGAGCAGTAAAACGGGTTTGAATATAACCTGATTCAGAAACGCCCTGAAGGGCGATGAGGGGGTACTTTTTTACATCAATATCCTTCCATTGCTTTTCAGATTCTTTTAGGTCTTCACTCCATATTGAAACGAGATTTTTGGTGCGCCCCAGCCACAAGAAAGTACTGTTGTCAGCTAAATCTTCATTAAGATTTTTATAGTTGAGGTCATTTGACAAGGTTTTACCATCTAAATGTGCTCCAATAATTTGTTTTAAAAAAGTTTCGCTTTCAGCAAAAATTAGAAACTCATCTAATTGAATAACCCATCTAGGGTCAGAACTGGATCCGTAAACCTCTAAAAGAGCTAATAGGTCCTGAGGTAATTTTTGGCTGTACAACTCCAATCCTCTAAAAGTGCCTTTTAATTCTGTATTTGAAAACAAATCGGGGCTTATATTTTCATTGTTTGCAAGGTGAAAAAAGACAGCTTTGTTTTCTTGAAGTTTTAACAAAGCAATTTCATCCACAGTACTCAAAAGATCAAAATCGATATTAGGAAGTGCAATATTTTTAAAGCGACTGTATTGTTTAAAATTATCCTCTAATGTTTTATAATCATCAATTGCTAGTGCTAAAAAACCATCAAAATTTTGGGGAATAAATGTAGGACTCAATATCCGTTGAGGATTCAAACCTTTCAAAAGACTCAATTCATCGGGTAGAGAATCATTAATAAAACTAACTCCGTCTAGTGTAAAGGGGTCTTTTTTGGTGTTGAAATCAAATGAAAACCAACTGCTTCCGAGGGGAGGAAAAAGTGGTGTTTGAGGGAAAAGACGTTGAAATACTACCTTGAAGTCTCGGTGTAAAAGGATGGTCATTGGTGCATTATCATCACTAATTTTTGCTAAATTAAAAAAGAAATGATTTTGAATTCCAGGTCTTTTATTTTGTATGTTCCGAATACTATTTTCCAAAACCAATTGAGAGGAGCTGACGATTACAATCCCCTCTAGTTGGGCGCGAAATATTTTTTTCTCAGCTTTTCGAGAAACGGTAATCGTTACATCATTATAGTTGAATTCTTCTCCTGTTGTTATAGAAATGCTATCTGTAGGCTCTGTTTTGTAGATGAATGAAAGTGCTATTTCTGATTTTCCTTCTGGAGTAAAACACAACAAGGCTTTTGAGGGAAAACTTTCAGGAATAAGATTATATATATCCTCATGAAGATTTTTGTCTAGCGCAATTATTTCCTCTAAAAATGGAAGATTGGTCAGTGCATTTTCAAGCATGTTTTGGTCGTTTAGCTGAAATGCCGCAAGACTATTTTGTGGGACACAATCAAGTAAGTCAGGGACTTTTTTTACCACAGTGTTACATGCTGAAAAAATGAGTAAGACAAGAAAAAATAGTTTAAAACGCATAGTCATCAAAATTAAAAAACTCAATCTTCAATTGACCTAATTTTGAGAAATGTTATTAACGAACTAATAAACTTAAATGAAGGGCTTTAAAAAACTATATATCCTCCTTTTTGGATAGTAATTGAAACGAAATTCTGTGATGAACAGTTGTTCCAAAAGTTACAATCGCTTCACGATGTTTTTTTGTGGGGTATCCTTTATTTTTGTTCCAATTATATTGGGGAAACTCAGTGTCTAATTTTTTCATATAATCATCTCTATATGTTTTGGCTAAAACGGATGCTGCTGCGATATTTTGATATTTCCCATCCCCTTTTACTACACACGCATGTGGAATGTCTTCAAATTGTTTAAATCGATTTCCATCTACGACTATAAACTCAGGTATCAGCGAAAGTTGTTTTAGGGCCAAATGCATCGCTTTAATTGATGCGTTTAAAATATTTATTTCATCAATTTCTTCTTGATAAACATGCGCTACTGCATATGCAAGCGCTTGTTTTTCAATTTCTGGACGGAGGGCATAGCGCTGTTTTTCAGTTAATTTTTTGGAGTCGTTTAACAAAGGAAGATTATTTTTTTTAGGTAAAATTACTGCAGCAGCGGTCACGGGTCCTGCCAAGCATCCTCTGCCTGCTTCGTCGGTACCTGCTTCAAGGCTAAGGGTGTATTGTGTTTTAAGCATTTGTTAAAAGGCTACTTTAAGTTTAATAAGAGTATTACAAATTACTTACAATTATCATAACTTCGCAAACAAATCAAAGCTTGCATGCGATCTGGTGTTTTTATACTTTTTTTAATTCTTTATCATTCTGTTTGGGGTCAAGAGGCTGTAATAACCGTTAAGGATAGTTTGCCTGTACCCGAAGAAATAATTGACAATAAAAAGGATTCAATTTTAATAGTTGATAAAATCATCAAGGATAAGTCAATTGATTCCCTCACAATTAAAGATAAACTTAGTAAAAGTAAAGCAATAGATTCTACCTCAAAACGTTTCATTCCCTACATAAAACCTATGGAACGTGTTACTGTTGAGGATTACAAAATTTTACATTTTGATGGCTCAGAAACAATAGTAGATACCACCTTATCTCTTGAGGGAGAATATGCTTTCAATTTTTTAAGAAAAGATTATTTTGAATTACTTCCCCTTCCCAACATGGGAGAAGGCTTCAACAAACTTGGTTATGACTTCCATGAAGATCCCCTGACGCCACAGATGGGAGCTCGAGTTAAACATTTTGGGTATTTTGAAAAAGAAGACGTGAATTATTACGAAGTACCTTCCCCTTACACAGAACTTTTCTTTAAATCTACCTTTCAGAACGGGCAGAATTTAGATGCTACTTTAGCTATTAATACTTCTCCAAAATTCAATATTGCTGTTTCCTTTAAAGGGTTTCGCTCTTTAGGAAAATACTTTTCCTCCCTCAGTAGATCCAGACAGTTTAGGTTGAGCACCCAATATCAAACCTACGACAAAAGATATCGATTGCGACTCCACCAAACCACTCAGTCTCTTGAAAATGAAGTAAACGGGGGTCTTACAAACGATGCGGTTTACTTTTTTGAAAATGCACCTAATTATGTTGTCGCTGATACAAGTGGAATACCAATTCTCAATGAAAACGGTGAAGAAGAATACACATTTTATGATGGCTTTTTAAATCGATCCATACTCTCAACTCAAATTAGAGCTGAAAATGAATTAGAAGGGAAGCGTTATTTTATGGAGCATCAATATCAAATGCTTCCTGTTTCAAAAGATTCTATGGCCTATAAAATGACATTGGGTTATCGCGTCTCTTTGGAGAACAAGAAATATAATTACTCCCAGGATCGAGTGAATTATTTTTTTGAGGCTTACAGTCCAAATGTTATTGACAGTATTGACAACAGTATCTTAGAAAATAATGTTTATGTAACCTATAAAGATCAAGTGATTGGTGATCTGAAGTTAGACGTCTATCATTACAAGTGGAAATATGCTTTAGGACCAAATGATTATGAAAAGGATACTATTTTACCAACCAAGATAGACGCAAGTCAATTGGCTGCACAAGTACGATGGTCTAAATCACTTTTTGGGTTCAGTGCTGAGGCTGAAGCCTACCAATCCTTTAAAGAAGAGTTTGCCACAACTGCTTTTAAAGGGGCCATACGAAGGGAACTCTACAAAGATATATCTGCATCAGCAAGCTATCGATACCGTTCACAGCCACTAAATTTTAATTTTCATTTATTTCAAAGTGACTTTGAGGAGTATAACTGGTCTAACGCCAATTTCATCAATCAGAACACTGCCACTAAAGGATTGAGCTTGTTCCATCCAAAATGGGGAACGGTAGCCGCTTCTTGGTCTACAATAGATAATTATGGATTTTTTAATAACACCACACGACTTGCAGATTTAAATAAAAAATTCAAGGTAGTGGCTCTTCAGAGTGATAAACAAATTGATTATTTCAAGGCGCGTTTCGACCAACGTTTTGATTTTGGAAAATTTTCATGGGTCAACAATGTTCAATATCAAAAAGTAACGCAAGAAGAAAACGTGGATGAAATACTGAGTGGTCCTTTAGCTTTAAATGTGCCGGAATGGTTGATAAGAAGTACACTCATGCTAACTTCTTCTATTTTTAATAAAGCACTCTTTTTTCAATCTGGCGCAACCTTTACATTCTTTACTGACTATTACGCAGATCAGTATAATCCATTAATAGCGGAATTTGTCACTCAGAATAATACCAAAATTGGAGAATATCCACGTGTTGATTTCTTTTTTAATGCCAAAATTCAAAGTTCACGCATCTATATTAAGTTAGAAAATATATCTGCTCCGATAGAACATTTGATAAAAGTTGACACTCCATATGATTACTATGCAGCTCCATTTACTCCTTATCGTGATTTCGCAGTTCGATTTGGCTTGATTTGGAACTTCTTTCAGTAAAATTAATTCACTGAAAATCAGCACGTAAGATATTAAATGAATATTTTTTTAAAAATCATTGAGAAACCCCTTGTAAGATAACAAAAGGGTTTTATATTTGCATCCGCTAAAACGCTCAAGGGCATTGTTTTTTTGAGTTT
>ENA-OWPI01000338-OWPI01000338.1-marine-metagenome-genome-assembly--contig:-NODE-338-length-69776-cov-16.435731_pt1 | contig 69776 bp, 62 predicted proteins | sample MGYA00238138_ERZ651775 | MGnify/ENA primary metagenome ERZ651775 (study PRJEB26906, sample SAMN06265043) | marine metagenome | isolation source: Helgoland LTER site | place: Germany:Helgoland, sampling...
TCGCATTGACCCAATTGCGCCAATTGCGCTCGCAAAGACAGAGAATTGAAATAATTGGCCACGTCGCGCCCCTTGAAAAAAAAGAGGCCTAACTCTAAGGGAAAACCGCCTTAAAATAAATTACTTCATCGACTTTGTTCAACCATAATCAGGGCCTAGTCTGGAAACATCCGCCTTTAAATGACGTTTGACCTGCCCTGTTTGATCGAAAGACGCGAGTCATTAGGCCTCATCGCCCGCTCTGCCCCGGATTCTGACCAAGCCTTACCAACCGGAAACAGCATCCTGTTAACACCCTTGCCCTGACTGATGCGCCTGCAGCGCCTCACCCTCAATCGTGATTCGATGCATGCTCCGAGCCTGTCCTGGATAGTCGTTCTGGGCAAAATGCCAAGTCGCTCGGTTGTCCCAAAACGCGATGGTCCCGGGTCGCCAGTCCACCACTTCGACCTGGTCGTCGACCACCGCCGATTGATAAAGGTAGTTTAATAGGGGCTCCGACTCTTCTTGGGTCCAACCGTCAAACCGGATTGTAAAACCCGGGTTTACATACAACACTGGGCGACCGCTCAAAGGATGCCTGACCACAACAGGATGAATGGGGTCCGGCAAGGCATCGGCCAGATCCGGCCGATGCATTCTTTTCTGGCTAACATTGGCTTGCATATACTCAGACTGGTTGCCAAACACATGCTTGGCAGAATGCACGGCGTTCAACGTCAGCAGTAACGTTTTCAAACCCTCGGATAATTGATCAAAGGCGCGGTACATGCTGGCAAACCACGTATCTCCGCCGGTTTCCGGCAGCACTTGCGCGACCAAGATCGAGCCGAGGGCTGGAACCTGATCATAGGAGTGATCGGTATGCCAATCACCGCCGATGTTCTGAATTTGATCCGGGGTTTTATCAACCAGCGCGATTTGTGGGTAATCCGCATGGGCTTTAAAAAATCGATTGGTATTAATCTGGCCCCAGCGCTCGGCAAGGCCGATATGGTCGGCCTCTGTCAAATCCTGGTCTCTAAAAATCAAGAGTCCATGTTGCGCAAAAGCGGCTTTGAGTTGCGCATCCTGCACAGCGGTTAGGACTGTCACATCCACCTCGGTGACTTCTGCACCGACCGCGCTCAAAGGGGTAATCTTCACAAGCGTTGCTCCTATTTGAATTGATCAATCAACGGTGTGCCTCATCATGCCGAGTCTCGAAACCGGGATCAATCCCGCTCCCTTGGCGTTCCCGGGCATTGTATTCAGGGCCTCTGCCGAAGACCTGCCCCAACCGTCCGCACCGCACCGCACCGCACCGCACCGCACCGCACAATGATCAGGCTGTGAACGCGACCAGGTTGCCAAGGCACCCCTTTTCCTGATTCAAGCACCCTACCGCGGCCATGACATGTCACACAAAACGGATTTGACGGCACAGCGGGCGGTCTGCGGCCAAAACCCAGGTGATCGCTCAGCCCAGGTGGGGCGCTAACAAACTCATTGACGCGGTCTCAGTCAGCGCGCGACTCGAGACCATTGCCGCGGATCATTTGCTTAATCTCATCAACATAGTCCTGTCCCCGTTCAGAATATCGCAACAAGCCCGCCGCCAGGGCGTCGCCCGTAACCGCCTGGCCCGCGACTCGAAGATCCTGCCGACGCGCCCGAAGCGCGGCGTACGCCGGGTGCGAATTCAGCGTCAGTAAATAGTAAGCAACCCCAGCACGAACCGAATCAAAGGCTGCAACTTGATGGGTTGATTCCGCACTGGCTTGACGAGGCTTAACACCGCAACCTTCGGTAAAACACCAAAGTCCAAAAAAATTTCGATAGTCTCGAGCGAACCGCGAGGTGCCCCAGGCTGATTCATTCGCGGCTTGGGCCAAGGCCAATCCTTCGGGCACGACGTCGACCCGGGACAATAGGTTGGTTAAAACTTCGTTGTCAGACAGGGCCTCTCGGTTGGGGACCCGATACTTCTCAGCCAGCTGCCTGATTTGTTCAACCTCAAAGTCCGCGTAGCGCGCTTCAATGGCGTCGCTTGCCTTAATGGCTAAAAGCGCCTGCCGCTCTGCCAGAATCAAACTGTTCTCGATTTGAATGCTCGGCCTGACAAAATCAAAAAAAGCCTGCTTTTTCTCTGCAACCCGCGCATAGGCGGCAAAGTCAGGCACGGCTTCTGGCGGCGCAGACGGCGGCCAGAAATTAATCCCCAGCAAGACAACGATCAATAAAAAACCGGCTAGCATTAAGCGTTTCATGTGCATAAGCCCCTTCAAGGCGATCGCGCCGTGCCAAGTCGTTCTTTTAGTTGGCGCTTGATGTCTTGGTGCCGACGCTCATCAATGCGGTAACCGAGATACATCAAAACACCGAACACGGTAAATACCGAGGTCGCGGGCCCTGCGATAAAACCCAATAACCAAACCGTGTCCTCCGGGACCGACCCCATCAAAGCGCCTCGAGGAAATGCGATCAAATCAAGGAGCGTGCCGCCAAACACCAGCCCCATCGAACTGGTCGCTTTGACCGCGAACGATCGCGCCGAGAAAATCACCCCTTCCCGACGAAAGCCCGTGTCCAGTTCATGCTCATCTGCAATATCCGCAAACATCGAATTCAGTGTGGCAAAGATAATCGGCGCCAGTATGGCGGTCACCAGACCGCTCAAAATCAAGACGATCAGCAGACTGTGACTGCCTTGTGCGGGAAACCAAGAGACCCCGGAAAGCGACAGCACGATCGGGATATTAATATTCAGAATCACCAGCAAAGCAGACACAATCAGCGTTCGCTTTTTATCCAGCCACCGGGTCATGATCGGCAATAGCGATAACGACAGGAACAGACCAACAAGCTGTGCCAGTGGAATCCAGCGCAATTGCTCGGTGGTTAACCCCCAAAAGTGGAAGCCCATAAAAGGATTAAACACGCCTTCAACCGACAAAACCAGCGTGCTGAGCATCATGCCAAAAAAGATGGCTCGAAAAGATCGGTTATTAAACGCTTCCCGGAATTCCTGAATTAACGCCGACACCCGCATCAGTTGCCGAGCATCTGAATCGACCCGCTGAACCAAGCGCGGGATCTCTCGGCGAGTCCCGATAACGCAAACGACAATGGCAAAGATCATCAGGCCAGCGGCCATTAAAGACCAAGGCTGATAGGCGGCTTTATTGAGCAATGCGGGATTGAAGACGTCCGTTGTTGGGAAAAACAAGGTATAAGAGACCGGAACAAACAGCGCCCCACCCAAAAACCCAAAAAATGTGCTCATGGCATACAAGGTAGAGCGCTGATGATAGTCCTCTGCCATCTCAGCGCCCAAGGCCAGATGCGGCACGTGATAGAGCGTCAAAGACGCCCTAACTAAAATTGCGAAACCCAATAGCCAGATAAAGTGCGCCCAATCAGAGGTCATACTCGGCGGGTTAAACAAACAATAAAAACTCAACCCCAGGGGCAGCGCCGCCATTAAAATCAGCGGATGGCGGCGACCAAACCGAGTCCGCAGCTTGTCCGAAAAAGAGCCCACCAAAGGGTCTGAAACGGCATCAAACATGAGCGCAATTGCCAACGCAACGGATGTCAGCGTTGCCGAAACACCCAGCACTTGATTGTAATAAAACAATAAAAAGACATTGAACCCAGAATTCTTAATGGCCTCTGCCAGTTGCCCAAAACCGAAGCTGAACATGACCGGAAATTTTAATCGATGGACCGTCATTGATAACCACATTGCGCGAAGACAGCCCAGTCTCTGACAAATTCCGTGTCAGCACAACGTCCATGAAGCATGACCCACGAACTGACCGAGTGGAATAACGCATTCGTTGCTTGCTGCGCCGGGCCTTAACGCTCGACCGACCAAACCCCTGACCGCCAACTTGGTGCGATTTCAGGGGTTGAAACGCTCAAGAGAAAAATGGCGCCGGGTTGCCTGGAGACAGGCTGACACGGCCAGCGTAAGGGATTACGAGCCGGGTTTCACCACCAGGAGATTTAGATCAGGCAACCATTGCCCAGGTAGCGTTCATCTGCCCTGCCGCCGGCCCCGTTCAACGATTGTGATCAGGTAGCCAGGCCCGAGATCAGAATCACCAAAATAACACACGGCAACGGGTATTTGAGCAGCCCGTACCAAAGCTTAAACTGCCAAGCCCGTGGGAAGACCACCTCCGCGGCAAGTTGATCCCGCTTGAGCACCCAACCTGCGAAGACGGCAATCAGTAATCCCCCGATGGGCAATAGCAATTGATTGGAAATAAAGTCAATCAAACCGTTCAAATCGCGACCCCAAATTTGAAGACTAGACCAGGCGCTGTAGGTCAAAATGCTCACCAATGACACTAAGATTAAAGATAGCACCATTAACCAAGTGCTTTTCAAACGACTCATCCCCGTTAACCGCGCAAGCGTCGCAACCAACGGCTCCACAAACCCAACCATTGAGGTCATCGCAGCCACCGACAGCAGCAAGAAAAACAAGCCGCCGACCAGCGCACCAAAGGGCAGCTGGCCAAACGCGATGGGCAACACTTTGAAGATGAGCCCAACGCCGCCAGCCGGATCCAATCCATACCGGAATACCAATGGAAAGATCATTAAACCGGCCAAGAGCGCGATGGCGGTATCGGCAACAATAATCAAAAACCCATAACGCACAATCGACTGTCCTGGCGGTAAGTAGGCCCCAAAAATCATGAGTCCGGCCATGGCAACGCCGATTGAAAAGAAGGCTTGCCCGATTGCTGCTAAAAAGACCTGCGGGGTGATCTTCGAAAAATCGGCTTGAAACAAATAGTCCCATCCCACCCAAAAACTGGGATCAAAAGCGTTGTAGACAACCAGGGCAAGCATGAGCAAGAACAGCAAGGGCATGAGGACCCGCACAGCACGTTCGATACCCTTTTGAACCCCGCCTGAGATAATGATGCCGGTTAGCGTCATCGCGAGCGCCATCCACATAAACATGACGACAGGGCTGGCGAGCAGCGTCTCGAAATACGTGTTGGACGCGATTTCATCGATTGACGAGAACGCGCCGCTGGACGCCGACCAAAGGTAATAAAGCACCCAGCCTGCAACCGTTGCATAGGTCGCCATAATTAAAAATGCCGTCAACAGGTTCAAACCACCCACCCATCGCCAGAGTGGCGCCGCCCCAGACGCTTTGGCAAGTCGACCGAAGGTCTGAAGTGGGTCCCCTTGGCCCCGTCGACCGAGCGCAATCTCAGACATGACAATGGGCAGCCCAATAATGAGCACACAGGCAAGATACACCAGTACAAACGCAGCACCCCCGTTTTCCCCAGTGATATAAGGAAAGCGCCAGATATTTCCGAGACCAACCGCAAAGCCAACCGCCGCCATTAAGAACCCTAAGGGCGTTTTAAATGTTTCTTGTTTGATAGGCCGAATCCTTGGTAATTGATGGATTAGTTGATTGAGTACCGCCTGCCGCAACCGCTGTTGATTGGATGCCAAGCGCGTTAAGCGCTGCGTTGGGACAGGACGAATGAGCACTGTCGTCAAAGGCGCCCCGCATCAAAGGCACTGTCGTCAATGGCGCTGTCGTAAAAGGCGCTGTCATCAAACCGATCGTTCAAGACCAATGCTTGAATCCGTTGCGCGCTCCGCGGGCCTGCACTCAAAACCCCTTCCAAGCAAAACATCGTACAAGCAAGCGGCCCTGTAAAGAAAGGTTAAACCGGCGCAAACTATTGTCAACTGATGATCCAACGCAATCCACGCCAGCCCTCAAAGCCTTTTAAAAGCCTTGAAATCTTCACCAGCCGACCCAATCATTTCCACAAAGAGGAGTCATTAATATGTTCCGAGTTATTATTTTCGCCGCGGCAAACCTTGGCATTCTGCTGGTCATGGGGGTTGTCTTTCAGCTCATTGGACTCGATATCTGGCTCGTACAAAGTGGCACTGGGTTTAATACCGCCGGTGTGTTGGCTTTTGCGGCCTGCTTCGGTTTCGGCGGCGCCTTTATCTCACTCGCCTTGTCGAAGTTTATGGCGAAACGCGGTATGGGCGTTCAAATGATTACCACACCCGGAAACGCTCAGGAGCGCTGGTTGGTTGATACGGTTCATCGCCAAGCTAAAAAGGTTGGGATCGACGCGCCAGAGGTCGGCATCTTTCAACAACCGCAACCCAATGCCTTTGCAACGGGGATGACCCGTAACCGTTCGCTGGTGGCTGTTTCGACCGGTCTTCTTAACACGATGAGCCAGGCTGAGGTCGAAGCCGTTTTAGGGCACGAAGTCGCACATGTTGCTAATGGCGATATGATCACCATGGCCCTATTACAGGGCCTACTCAATACCTTCGTCATTTTCCTGTCTCGCCTTGCTGGCTTTTTTGTTGACAAAGTGATTCTCAAGAATCAGCGCGGTTTGGGCATGGGATATTTCATCACCTCGATCATTGCGCAAATTTTTCTGTCGTGCATCGCAACCGTGATCGCGCTTTGGTTCTCGCGACGACGTGAATTTAGAGCCGATGAAGGGGGCGCCCGATTAGCGGGAAAACAAAACATGATCAACGCTTTGAAAAAACTTCAGCAGGTCCAAGCGCCACAAGATTTGCCGGGCGAGTTTGCAGCCTTTGGGATCTCCGGGTCTCGCAGCAGCATCAGTCAACTCTTTCTCAGCCACCCGCCGCTAGCGCAACGCATCGAGACATTACAGCGCGCCCAGATTCTTTGAGACAATGCCTTATTGAGACCGGAGGCAGACTTGGGTAGGGTTACGGCACTTAAAAATCATCGAGCGACGCCCTATGCCTGAAGCCAGCGACATTACCGAGATCCGTCACGCCGTCAGACAACTCTGTGCCAAATTCGGCGAATCCTATTGGCTCGAACTCGACCGAGACCGGGGCTACCCGACCGAATTCGTTCAAGCCCTAACCGAAAGCGGATTTCTCACCGTTTTGATCCCGGAAGCCTATGGTGGATCGGGTCTTGGCGTGTATGAAGCCTCTATTATCATGGAAGAAGTCTGCCGCGCAGGCGCTCATGCAGGCGCGTGTCACGCGCAGATGTACGTCATGGGCTCGGTGTTAAGGCACGGCAGTGACGCACAAAAACAGTATTATTTACCCAAAATTGCGGCCGGTGAATTGCGGCTTCAAAGCTTTGGCGTTACCGAGCCGACAACCGGCACCGATACCACGAGCTTAAAAACGACCGCCCGATTGGATGGCGACCATTACGTGGTCAATGGCCAGAAGGTCTGGATTAGCCGAATTGAGCATTCGGATTTAATGGTGCTCCTTGCGCGTACGACCCCCAAAGAAGAGACCAACAAAAAGACCGAAGGTTTATCCGCCTTCATTGTTGATGTCGGCAAAGCCGTCGGTAACGGCCTTGAGATCCGGCCAATTGATTCCATGATCAATCACCATTCTTGCGAGTTGTTCTTTGATGATCTCAAGATTCCGCGCGAAAACCTGCTCGGTGTTGAGGGCCAAGGCTTCAAAGTCATTCTCGACGGCATGAACGCAGAGCGCATTTTAATTGCGGCAGAATGTGTTGGCGATGGCCGGTACTTTATCGATAAAGCAAGCCGCTATGCGACCGATCGGGTTGTCTTTGATCGCCCCATCGGCCAAAACCAAGGCGTGCAATTTCCGATTGCGCGATGTTACACAGAAGTCGAAGCGGCGTGGTTAATGGTTGAAAAAGCAGCACACCTATTTGATGCGGGTGAGGCTTGCGGCGCTGAAGCCAACATGGCGAAAATGCTGGCATCGGAAGCGTCTTGGCGAGCGGGTGATGTTTGCATGCAAACCCACGGCGGCTTTGCGTTTGCAAAGGAATATCATATCGAACGCAAGTTTCGGGAAACCCGTCTCTACCAAATCGCGCCGATCTCAACCAATTTGATATTGAGTTACATCGGCGAACATGTCCTGAAGATGCCGCGATCGTTTTAGCCATGACGGGCGTTGCGCGTCACCCAGCGTAATCGCCGACGTGAATCCGACCCACTTTAAGCGGTGCGATATAGGTCCCAAACATGACCCCGCCCGCATAGCCGTTCTCGCGTCGGCGATAGCGGCTCAAGGTCCGCAGCGGCTCCTTACTGGCCACATCACTTGCGCCATCTGGGGTTTGATCAAAGGTCGTCACGGCACACCGCTCGCAAGCGGTCACGGCGTCAAAAGACACCTCACCGAGACGCAGCGTATCAAGCGCATCTTCGGCGTAGGCTGCAAGTCCTGAGACCACGATATTGGCTCGAAATCGGTCCATAGGGACTGGCGCCTCAAGCCGCTGATTTAAATCATCAAGTGATGCTTGATTCGCTAATAAAAGTGGCGCGACATCCACCGTTTTGGATTGCACCGTGCCTTCAAGGCGCGCAAATACCGGCAGTGGAATCGATATAGCTTCGCCTGCCGCTGCTTTGACTAAGCGTAACCGTTTGCCGAAGGCCTCAGAGAGCCACTGCGCAACAGGCTCTCCAAGGTCGATAACGCCAACGGTTCTACCGATCAACGGCATCGGCTCTTTTTGGCGGTGTGACTCAGCCGGTACTTGAAAGGGATCCCCGCCTTTAAAGGATAGGGTTAGCTGTCCCGCTTGCCAGGTTGCAGACAGATCTTTAAGCGCGGGTAGGCTTTTTTGACTTTGCGGCACGCCGCTGTCGGTTAAGACAAATTGTCGATCGCCGTCAAAACCCTCTGTGGTAACATCCACGGCATCCAGTGCTTGACCTCGACAACCCTTAATTGGATAAATCCATAAACTGTCAACACGCATTACTGGCCTCCCATGAGCCAATTCACCAAGTGATAAGATAGTCCACCATGAGTCAGAGCACCACGAATAATACCCGGATCACCATTTTGGAACGGTTTCGCGGCCCCCCGACCTCGGGACATGGCGGCTACGTCAGCGGTCGATTTGCAGCCTTCGCCGATCTGACCACGGACGACAGTGCTGAGGTGACGTTGCGATCCCCCATTCCGCTCGATCAATCGATGTCAGTCTTGTTTGACGACGACAACCCGCGCAACTACCAGATTCAGGACAGCGATACCTTGATTGCTGAAGTGCGAGCCGTGCAGCTGTCTTTGGAGGTCCCTGATCCGCCCGACTGGGCTCAAACCCGCGCAGCCGAATCTCGATCCGCGGCATTGATGCCCAACATCAATCCGCTTTTGCCGGGCCAGCAAGGCTTTCATCCTATCTGTTTTTGTTGTGGCCCCGAGCACCCAGAAGGGCTACACATTTTTGTCGCCCCGGTGGATCGTCAAGTGTCCGCCATTTGGGAAACCAAAACCGAATGGGGCGACGACGCAGGCAAACTCCCGCAGGCTTTGCTCTGGACCGCCCTGGATTGCCCTGGCCAGTATGCCTTCCTAGCAGAGGGTATCCGCACCGGCCTCCTCGGTCGCATGACGGCCAAGGTACTCACCACCCCAAGGGCCGGTAGTTCATTGCAGGTCACCGCTTGGACCATTGCGATTGAAGGTAAAAAGCATCTCGCAGGCTCTGCCTTATTCGATGACCAGCAAACCCTCTTGGCTTATGCGACAACCCTTTGGATTGGAAGACAGCCCCTTAGGCTCTAGCCGACCCCAAAAGGATCTAGGCCACGTGCATGGCGCGCCAAGCCGTTCGCCCCATCGAGACAGCCGACCGCGTAAAGAGCCCGAGCAAGAGTACCGCAACGATAAGATCCGGGTAGGCCGAACCGGTCCAATACACTAAGACAGCGGTCACAATCACCCCAAACCCTTCGAATACATCATTACGGGAACACTCCCAAACCGACGCCATATTGACATCATCCGAGCGATGGGGCGTCAGCAACATCAGGCAAAAACTATTTGCCATCAGATTTAAAACTGCTGCGATCCCCATGGTCTCAACGATAGGCACCTCGGGATTTATGCCCTTCAGGATGAGTTGCATCAAAACCGCGACCGCGGCGAAACCAATGAGAACACTTTTAAATAAAGCCGCCTTAGCTTTGACCTGCACACTTGCGCCAACAACCGCCAAGCTCACCATATAGGCCAACGCATCTCCAAAATTATCGAGGGTGCCAGAGAGCAACGCGGAGGACCCGCTCATCACCGATCCAGCAACCATCATCAGAAAGGTTGCCAGGTTGATCAGCATCACCCAGATTAAAACCCGGCGCTGGCGAACGGCGAGGCGACCGACATCTATCAACTCATCACAACAACCCGTGCTCATTGCGTCTCCCTAACCGGTCTACTGGATCTGACTCAGATCATACCAAGATGAACGACCGCAGTTGCATCCCAGCCTTAATTTCGCTACAAAGAAGATCCGCTATGGCCACATCTAGGAAAGCAGCGCGTTGAAAATCTTAAGGAAATCAATCACCCCAGCGCTCAATGCCACCTGGGAAGCCGTCGCCGAGCAGCATCTGCCGGCGCTTGACCGAGACCAGGCCGTGGCCCAGCTTCAAAGCTGGAATCTCCACATTTTTGCTCGCCGGGTTGTGAATCAAGACAGCGACTCGAGCGGACAGTCGTCCAACCCAATCTTACCAAGCGACATTCTCTTTTTAGAGCCGCCGCACACGCAAAGGGTGGAGGCCTTGGGTTGACAGCGACCATCTCAATGGTACGACTCGGCGCGGCGCACGAAGGTCATGCTGAACTCCTCGTCACACTATCGTTTGACAATGGGGGTGAGACCCAGATCCCATTGGACCCAAAAACCTGCGATCGATTAATGACCCGCTGTGCGGCCACCGCCATCGATGAGCTTATCGGCCAGGATTGGACTCATATTCGAGATGCCTTAACCGACTCTTACAACGGCCCATAGTCGACATGAAAACTCAAAAAACATTTAGCCAGGAGCATTAAAATGGACTTAATCATACGAAACGGCACGATTGCTGATGGCTCTGGTAACCCGCTATTTTCTGCCGATATTGGCATTACCGGCAATCGCATTACCGCCATTGGCGCGCTCACAGAGTCCGCCCAAACGGAAATTGATGCCTCCGGTAAAATCGTCAGTCCAGGCTTTATCGACCCCCATACGCATTTTGATGCACAGCTTCTTTGGGATGGCGCCGCAAAGCCCGCCATCGAGCACGGCGTCACCACCATTGTGCCGGGTAACTGCTCCTTGTCGCTGGCCCCGCTCAAAGCGGAACACCGAATGAAGCTCGTTGGCATGTTCAACCAAATCGAGGAGATGCCGCATAAGGCCTTTTCCGAAGGGGTTACCTGGGATTGGGAAAGTTTTGAGGAATACATGACTCGAATCAAACAGGATCTGAGCATCAACGTTGCCCCCTTGGCGGGCCACAGCCTCCTTCGGCTTTGGGTCATGGGAGACGCGGCGATGACCAGAACGGCAGAGCCAGACGAGATCGATAACATGTGTGCGCTGTTGACCGACTGTATCCGCGCCGGCGCGGTGGGTCTTTCGACGAGTTTCGTCGACATGGACGAGCGCCTACAGCCTGTGCCGAGCCGCTGGGCAAGCACCGAGGAACTCGATGCTTTGTGCGCTGTTTTGGGCGAAACCAAAAAATTGCTCCAAGTTGTTCACGAATTTTATGACATCGACTTAACCCTTGCGCGCGTTGATCAACTTGCCGAATTGAGTCTCAAGCATGACATTACAACAACCTTGTCGCCGCTCTTCTTAAACGCCGACAATGCAGACGGTGTTGCCGCCATCATGGCCCGCGTCGACGAACAGATGGCGCGCGGCGCAAGGGTCTGGCCACAGGTTCAAACCCGCCCAATCGACATCAGTTTTTCTTTGGAGGTGCCGAGTTTGTTGTTTATGCGTCTGCCAACCTGGTATGGCCTCATCCGGTTTGGCACCAAGGCCGACGTCCTGGCAGCCCTCAACGACCCAGCCCAGCGGGCTGCACTCACTCAAGAAGCTGCGCCCATGATGTCATTGTGGTCCGCCTTGGTCGTGCGCCGCGTCCAAAGCGCTGCCAATGCCGAATTAATTGGAAAAACCCTCGCTGAGATCGCCAACCTACGCGGCAACACGCCCTTAGATGTGATGATCGATCTGTCTTTAGAAGAGGATTTGGACGCGCACTTTCTTGCGGCGAGCATGGGTCATAATGACGTCCCGGCTGTCGGCGCGCTCCTCAAGCAACCGAACGTGATGATCGGCGCCAGTGACGGCGGCGCCCACATCCTTTCCTTCTCAACCTATGGCGATACGGGCTACTTGTTTTCGAAGTTTGTCCGAGACAGCCAAAGCCTCAGTATTGAAACCGCCATTCGAAAAATTACTGCCGAGCCTGCTGAGATATGGGGCATCCAAGATCGAGGGCAACTGATACCCGGTTATATTGCCGACATCACGATCTTTGATCCTGAAACCATTGATCGTGGCGCTGAGTATTATGTTCAAGATGTGCCCGGAGATGGCTACCGCTACACCCGCGATGCGATTGGCGTCTCTCATGTGTTAATCGGAGGCGCTGTCGCCTTCGAGAAATCGGTGGGGTATACCCAGGCCCGAACCGGTCAAATTGTCTAAAACCAAGGCCCTGGGTTGGTGCTTAGCATTCCCGAATCAGCGCCTTATCTTGCGCCTGTCCGCGCCAGGTAAGGTGCTATCTGGTTATTGATTAATTCCAAAATAGGGCGCAGTCACTCATGGATGTGTCGAGCGCAACAAGACTGCGGCGCAGTCACCACAACATCCACCTAATTGAATATTTTTGCTAGACTGCCATCGCCGTTTAAACCAGACAATGAGACCCAAAGCCATGACCGCGTCACCCACTTCAAAACAAATCGCCATTGTCGGCGCTGGCATCTGTGGCCTTTGCACCGCGTTAGGCCTTGCGAAACAGGGCCACAAGGTAACCGTTTACGAGCGCGATGACCCATTGCCCGATGGTGGCCCGGACGAGATTTTTTTCGAATGGCTCAGACGCGGGGCTTCTCAATTTCGCCATCCCCACGCCTTTCTGGCGGCCATGAGCAATCTGCTGACCGAACAATTTCCGGACCTTATTGAAAACTTTTGGCAGGCCGGGGCCCGTAAAGTCCCCTTTCAAGAAATGCTGCCACCGGAGCTCAGTCAAAGCTATACGCCGGCGCCGGAAGATGAGGCACTTTGGCTGATGATGTGTCGTCGCGCCACGATGGAAATGGTTCTGAGGCGCTACGCACTGCAACAACCCAACCTCACCATCGCATCTGGCATCCGGGTCAACGCCATGGTGACCGAGATGATCGGCGCCCAAATGCAAATTACCGGTCTAACGATTCAAGCTCGGGCCGCGAGCGAGCAACCTTTAAACGTCAAAGCCGATATCGTGATCGATGCAGCCGGCCGAGGCAGTCCTTTCAAACGCTGGTTTCAACAGAAAGGCCTTGTCATTAAAACCGAGTCTCACGATGCGGGCATTGTTTATTACACTCGGCATTATCAATTTAAGCCGGGATTTGATGAGCCCAAAAGAGACGGGAAGACCCGCTCGGCTGGCGACCTAGGCTATTTGAAGTACGGCGTCTTCCCAGGTTCTGGCGGACACTTTGCCGTGATTCTGTGCGTGCCTTGTATTGATACTGCCTTGCATGACGCCGTTAAGGACGATGCCACATTTGATCAAATTTGTTTGGCGATTCCAGGTTTGCAACCCTGGCTTGGGGCGGATCAAGCCGTTGCAACCACCTCATCGTTTGGGATGGGTAACATTAAAGCGGTTTGGCATGATTTCAGTCAGGACGAGCAGCCCCTGCTACTCAATTATTACGCGGTGGGTGATGCGTCTGTGCGGACCAACCCGCTCTATGGTCGGGGCTGCAGTACGGGCGCGATTCATAGCAAAATTCTGACCGATATTTTGTCCCGAGACCAAGACCCGGCAAGCGCGGCCAAACAGTTCGCCGACGAAACCCGAAAACAGTTACGGCCAATTTGGCAAGCCAGTCTTGATGAAGATCGAACAGGGATTAAGCGCGCCCAATCGATCCTCTCCCCATCCAACGCCTCGGCGGCGCCCACCTTAAAGAAACGGTTCGCCATCGCTTATGGCGACGCCCTCACGAGAGCCACTCAGATTCACTTACGCGTGTTTCGCGGCGCCTTTCGAACGTTTAACCTTATGGAGCTACCGGGCGCATTTCTGAAAGACATTGGCACCCAAGCGCTGATCTTTTGGACGCTCATCCGTTATGGCGCAGAGAATAAAAAAGCGCGTGTTGTCCCTGGCCCTGATCGAGATGAGATGATTGCGGCCCTGGCGCCAGAGGCCACGCAACGCGCAGCTTGATTCAATGTCAAACCAGGGCACGACCTGATCGTTTTTTGTTTTATATCGATTTGACGCAGCGTAATAACGTTTCATCGATTGACCAAAAACCCCTTGCCAGGGGCCCCAGTAGCGCCGTCTAACGGCGCATTCCAAGATGACTTGTACAGTGGACGACTCAAAGCAGCCCCCCTGTAGCGCGCTTGGTAAAACCGATTCAGTTGACCATCCGCTACAAAACCCTGGCCCGCCAGCGCGCCAAGACAAAGCACGGTGCCAACCCGTCCTTTAAAAAAGGTGTCCCCTCGAGCTGCTGATCAAGACAGCCCACGGTGTTCGCCGCCGCGATAAAGGATCACTCAATCCGACTCTCCACCCCCGCCTAAGCGCCTTGAATACAGGCCCTATAACACCGCGGCCTGGACCCGGAGCCGCCCCGGACGAACCCAAGAATAGGCATTTCCCCGTGCCGACTTTCCTCGTATTATCTGCCCTACACGCCTGGTTTTAAGACGCAGGTTACAACCTCAATAGGACATAACCATGCAAGGCACTGACATCCAAATCGCGCGAGAAGCCTGCTTAGATCCAATTACAACCATTGGTCAACGCTTGGGTATTCCGGAAGCCGCGTTACTGCCCTATGGTCACGATAAGGCTAAGATCGACTACGCCTTTATCGCGGCCCAACAAGACAAAACGCCCGGGAAATTAATCTTAGTCACGGCGGTTTCACCAACCCCAGCAGGTGAAGGTAAAACCACGACGACGATTGGACTGGGGGACGCGCTTAACCGAATCGGCAAAAAAACGGTCATCTGCCTACGCGAGCCGAGTCTTGGCCCTTGCTTCGGCATGAAGGGCGGCGCCGCTGGCGGTGGCTACGCCCAGGTCGTGCCGATGGAAGATATTAACCTGCATTTTACGGGCGACTTCCACGCCATTGGTGCCGCCCACAATCTCCTTTCCGCCTTAATTGATAATCACATTCATTGGGGTAATGCCCTCGGCATCGACCCGCGTCGAATCGAGTGGCGACGGGTCATGGATATGAACGAGCGCGCGCTGCGCAATATTAATATCGGCCTTGGGGGTGCAAGCAATGGTGTGCCCAGGGAATCAGGCTTCGACATTACCGTCGCCTCAGAAATCATGGCGATCTTTTGTCTTTCAAACACGTTAGAGGCATTACAGGAGAACCTAGGGCGTATTGTCATTGGCCAAAATTTTGCAGGCGAGCCGGTTCACGCAAGCGACCTTGAAGCCAATGGCGCCATGTCCGTTTTGCTAAAGGACGCCTTCAAGCCGAATCTTGTGCAAACCCTTGAGAACAATCCGGCTCTGATTCATGGCGGCCCCTTCGCCAATATTGCCCACGGTTGTAATTCCGTTATTGCAACGAAAACCGCCTTAAGCCTAGGCGACTTCGTCGTGACCGAGGCCGGCTTTGGTGCAGAACTGGGCGCAGAAAAGTTCTTTAATATTAAATGCCGGAAGGCCGGTCTAGAACCGTCTGCCGCGGTGATTGTTGCGACCGTTCGCGCATTAAAAATGCATGGCGGCGTCAAAAAGAACAATCTCAAAGGCGAGAACGTGCAGGCAGTGGGTAAAGGTTGTGCCAACCTTGCGCGTCACATCCGCAACATGGGGCACTTTGGATTACCGGTCGTGGTCGCCATTAATCGATTTGACGATGACGAGCAGTCAGAGATCGATGAGATTCGACGGCATTGTGATGCCCTGAATGTTGAGGCGATCGATTGCCGGCACTGGTCAGAGGGCGGCGCCGGCGCTGAAGCCCTCGCTCACGCGGTGGTTGCCTTAAGTAACACCCATCATTCGCAATTTAGAACGCTCTATGACGATGACTTACCGCTCTGGGATAAGATCGAGTGCATTGCCCAAAACCTGTACGGGGCAGATGAAATCATCGCCGATCAAAAAGTGCGCAACCAAATCAAGGTGCTGCAAGCGCGGTACGGTCATTTCCCAATTTGTATGGCGAAAACCCAATACAGTTTTTCCACCGATCCCAATTTACGAGGCGCACCCAACCACCACTCGGTGCCAATCCGAGAGGTTCGGTTGGCTAACGGCGCCGGTTTTATCGTGGTGATTTGTGGCGACATTATGACCATGCCAGGCCTACCCAGACTGCCTGCTGCGAACCAGATCCGTCTGAATGACATGGGCGAAGTCGAGGGGCTTTTTTAAGGCACCCTATTTGAGCGGGTTGGCAAACCCCTTGCACCCTTTCTTTATAGCCGCACGCGCTCTTTAAAGTACCCCGGTAGGGCGCCCGCAATTCGCGGCGCCGCTTAAACCCCAAGGCTCTTTTGCCGAACAAGAACGCGATTGACCCTTAGCCTATTCGATTCAAGCAAGCATTACCCCAATCGGCTTACAGCGTCCTTCGCTGTATCGTCTAGAAGACCACCATCTTCGAGCAGATAACCCTTAATCTGAAGTCTCATCGAAGGCGCCCAAAATCGGGTCAGGTGATTTGCCGCACGGTCTGCAGCAACACTTGAAGGCTCACCCGGCGCGCAGTGCGCGGCAATTTGATTTGCCATTTTAATCAGCTGCGTCAGTTCTTGATTCATCAGTACGTCACTCAGAACACTTAGTCCGTTAATCGGTGGGCGTGGCAGTAAGCAAGATGGCGACTTTCTCGTGCAAACCCAATCAAGGTCATCCCCGCGCCGGCGGCCAAATCAATCGCCATCGAGGTTGGCGCTGAGAGGGTGGCAACCACAGCGATCCCGGCCTTGGCGGCTTTTTGGACAATTTCATAACTGGCCCGGCTCGACATGAGCAAAAAGCCTGGGCCCTGCAAACAATTCTCACCCCAAAGGCTGCCGATCAATTTATCCAATGCATTGTGTCGTCCAACATCCTCGCACACCCTCATGATGCTGCCATCTAAGCGGCACCAAGCGGCGCCATGCACCGCGCCAGTGAGTCCCTGGAGCGGCTGATGGTGGCCAAGGTTGGTTGTTGCACGCTGGATCGCGTTGTGCGTGAGGGTAAACGGCCCCGAAACCGGCGGCATCACTCGACGAATTTGATCCAATGATTCCTTGCCACACAAACCGCAACCCGATCGCCCCGTTAAGGTCCGCCGCATCTGTTTCAGCCGCTCAAATTGACGGGTTGCAATATCCAAGGCGATCTCAGCGCTCGCCTCGCCAAGCGTCACATCAATCCCGTACAGCTGCTCAGGACCATCAATGATGCCTTCGGTTAACGAAAAACCCAGTCCAAAGGCGTCGAGATTAACCGGACTGGCCATCATCACGGCCTGAGACAGGCCGTTATAAATCAGTGCGACCGGCATCTCTTCGGCAATCACATCGACCTGGCCCGAACCCGGGTGTCGTGGCCACTCAATGATCGGGCGATGGGCCGCGCCTTGCTCAAGCGGTTTCATCAAGGCCCTGTTCTGCAGCTTGGGTCATCAAGCTAACTTGCGTTTCAGTAAAGGCGCGATGCGCTGTCTGCCACTCGGAGGGCCGTTGCACTTTCTTGAGGTGCACGGCCGTAACCTTATATTCTGGGCAATTCGTCGCCCAATCGGAGTTGTCCGTGGTCACCACATTGGCGCCACTTTCAGGATGATGAAAGGTGGTGTACACCACCCCAGGTTGCACGCGATCCGTAATCCGTGCGGCGAGCACCGTCTCGCCAGCCCGGCTTGCAACCTGAACGGCATCCGAATCATTGATCCCTAAATCCTCAGCGTCCTGCGGGTGAATTTCCAGCAGATCTTGTTCATGCCAGCCAATATTGGCCGTGCGCCGAGTCTGGGCGCCCACATTGTATTGCGACAATATCCTGCCTGTGGTCAACAGAAACGGGAAACGACGGTTTACCTTTTCTTCAGTCGCAATAAACTCGGTTCGCTCAAAATAGCCTTTGCCTCGAACAAACTGATCGACATGCATAGTCGGCGTACCGCTCGGTGCAGCGTCGTTACAGGGCCACTGCAGAGAGCCTTCCTCATCGAGTCTTTGGTAGCTCACCCCACTAAAGGTTGGGGTCAGTGACGCAATTTCAGCCATAATCTCTGATGGGTGCTGATAATTCATTGGGTAGCCCAGCGCATTCGAAAATGCCATGGTGGCTTCCCAATCGGCCTTACCACTGAGCGGTTGCATGACCCGGCGAACCGGCGAAATGCGACGTTCTGCATTGGTAAAGGTGCCGTCTTTTTCCAAAAAGGATGCCCCTGGGAAAAACACGTGGGCATATTTTGCGGTCTCGTTCAGAAAAATATCTTGGACGATCAAACAATCAAGATTGCGCAGCGCCGCTTCCACGTGATGCGTATTCGGATCAGACTGCGCAATATCCTCGCCCTGACAGTAGAGCCCTTTATAGGTACCGGAAATCGCCCCATCAAGCATGTTCGGGATCCGTAAGCCGGGCTCGGACCCAATCCTAACCCCCCAGTTCGACTCAAACGTCTGACGCACCCGGTCATCCGATACATGACGATAACCTGGCAACTCGTGAGGAAAGGAGCCCATATCACAAGCCCCCTGAACATTATTTTGACCGCGAAGCGGGTTAACACCGACCCCCTCTCGACCTAGATTACCCGTCAGCATGGCAAGGTTTGCAATCCCCATAACCATCGTCGATCCTTGACTGTGCTCCGTCACGCCAAGGCCGTAGTAAATCGCCGCATTGCCAGCATTTGCATACACTCTCGCGGCAGACCGCAGGGTCTCCGACGAGACGCCAAGGGCCGCGCTCAGCGCTTCCGGCGCATTTCTAGGCTCGCTGATAAAGGCTCGCCACCGGGCAAAGGCCTCAAGATCACAACGCGCATCAATAAACGCCTGATCCTGCAGACCTTCATCGATGATCACGTGCGCCAAAGCATTGATCAACGCGACATTGGTTCCTGGCAGTAACTTCAAATGATGACGCGCCTGAACATGGGGGCCACTCACCAAATCAATACGTCTTGGATCAGCTACGATCAACTGGGCGCCCGCGCGCAATCGACGCTTTAATCTTGACGCAAAGACCGGGTGCGCATCGGTGGGGTTGGCGCCGATCACCATAATGACATCGGCCTGTTCGACCGACTCGAAGGCTTGTGTTCCGGCCGATTCACCGAGGGTCGCTTTTAAGCCGTAACCGGTCGGAGAGTGACAAACCCTGGCGCAGGTGTCGACATTGTTGTTGCCGAAGGCTGCCCGAACGAGCTTTTGGACGAGGTAAGTCTCTTCATTGGTACATCGGGAGCTCGTGATGCCCCCAACACTCTCTGAGCCATACTGCTGCTGAATCTGCCGGATTCGGTTCGCGGCGAACGTCATCGCCTCGTCCCAAGACACCTTTTGCCAAGGCGCATCAATCCTGTCGCGGATCATTGGCGTCGTCACGCGCTCTTTATGCGTGGCGTACCCAAAGGCAAACCGGCCTTTCACGCAAGAATGTCCTTGGTTAGCCGCGCCACCCTTGTAGGGCACCATCCGAACGACTTGGTCGCCTTTAAGCTCGGCTTTGAACGCGCAGCCCACACCACAATAGGCACAGGTCGTTATCACACTGTGCTCGGGTTGACCTTGTTCTACGACTGTCTTTTCCATCAAGGTTGCGGTCGGGCACGCTTGAACGCAGGCGCCACAAGACACGCAATCAGAGTCCAAGAACGGCTCGTCTTGACCCGCGGCAACCTTGGAATCAAAGCCTCGGCCATCAATTGTAAGCGCGAAGGTGCCTTGCACCTCTTCGCAGGCACGCACACAACGCGAGCACACAATACATTTGCTGGCATCAAAGGAAAAATAGGGATGGCTCGTATCCGGCTCAGCGGCCAAATGATTTTCACCTTCAAACCCGTAGCGGACCGCTCGAAGACCGACTTCACCCGCGACATCCTGCAACTCACAATTGCCATTGGCAGGACACGTTAAACAATCTAACGGGTGATCAGAAATATAAAGTTCCATCACATTGCGCCGAACTAAAGCAAGCCGCGGATTATGGGTTTGAACCACCAAGCCTTGTTCAACAGGCGTGGTACACGAAGAAGGCAGACCCCGCCGACCTTCAATCTGCACGAGGCACAGCCGGCACGAGCCAAAGGCTTCCAGGGAGTCCGTTGCACAAAGCTTTGGAATTTTGATCGAAGCCAGCATGGCCGCACGCATGATGGACGTCCCCTCGGGCACCTCGATGGTCCTGCCGTCGATGGTTAGACTGACCGGGACGCCCTGCGCCGCCGGCGTGCCGTAATCGATCTCAGGGTTACGGCGTTGTTTTGGATCAAAATATTGCAACATTTTTAGACCTTTTTTTACGGCTCAACATTTGAGCATTTGTCACACCGGGTTCATCGCATCCGTTGCAATCACCTCGCCGCGACGGAAATCCTCTGGGAAATGTTCAAGCGCCGAGAGCACGGGATAAGGCGTCATGCCACCCATGGCGCAGAGCGACCCTGCAATCATCGTGTCGCAGAGATCTTTCAGTAAATCCACCGCGTCCTGCCGAGCAGCCTGGGTTTGAACCGGCGACATTATTTTATCGATGACCTCAACGCCTCGAACAGCGCCAATCCGGCAGGGCGTACATTTACCACAAGACTCCACCGCACAGAAAGTCATCGCAAACCGAGCCTGTTCGCTCAGATCAACGGTCTCATCGAATACGACAACGCCGCCGTGGCCTAACATGGCATCCATCCTTGCGAAGGCCTCATAATCGAGCGGCGTATCCCAGGCAGAGGCTGGGAGAAAAGCACCGAGTGGCCCGCCGACTTGAACGGCACGGATTGCAAGGCCTGATCGTGAACCGCCACCAAACTCGGTCAATAGCGTCCGAAGCGTTTGCCCAAACCCAATTTCAACCAGCCCGGCTTGTTTGAGATTGCCAGCCAACTGCACGGGCAAGGTGCCCCTTGAACGACCGACACCGAAATCAGCGTAATAAGCCGCGCCTTTCGCTAACACGATCGGCACCGTCGCGAGCGTCAGCACATTGTTGATGACCGTTGGCTGCTGCCATAAGCCGTGGATCGCCGGCAGCGGCGGTTTCGGCCGGACCATACCGCGCTTGCCTTCTAAACTTTCAAGCAGCGCAGTCTCTTCTCCGCAGATATAAGCCCCAGCGCCAAGACGGACTTCAATGAGAAAGGATTGATCGCTGCCCAGAATGTTTTGACCTAAAAAATGAGCGGCTTCAGCACGCTTGAGCGCCTCGTCCAGCACCCATTCCGCATAACGGTACTCTTCTCGCAAGTAGATATAGCCACGATCGGCGCCCACGGCTAAACCTGCAATGGTCATCCCCTCGATCACGGCAAACGGATCGCTTTCCATCATCATGCGATCCGCATAAGTACCCGAGTCGCCTTCATCGGCGTTACAAACGATGTATTTTGTGGCCGACGGCGTATCCAATACCGTTTGCCACTTGATCCCCGTTGGGAAGGCCGCGCCGCCTCGCCCCCGAAGACCGGACTCCGTCACCTCGCGAACAATTTCCTCAGGCAACATCTTTAACGCCCGCCGCAACCCCACAAAGCCTGCCTCAGCCTCGTAGGCTGGCAGCGATAGCGGGTCAATGCGCCCAACCCGACTGAACGTCAATCGCTGCTGCTGCTTTAAAAATGGAATATCCTCGGTCAGCCCTAGATAATCTGGGTGCTTTGACGGATGAAGCCAAGGTTTGCTGGCTAGAAAGGTCTCAACATCAGCCACTTGAATCGGCCCAAAGGCAATCCGGCCCGCATCGGTTTCAAGTTCCAACATCGGCTCCAAGTAGTAGAGTCCACGGGAACCATTGCGCACAATGGTTACGGGCAGTCCTTGCGTATCAATACTGCTCTGAAGGCGCGCCGCGACCTCGTCAGCACCGAGCGCGATCGTTGTCGTGTCCCTTGGAACATAGAGTTTGACCAAAGCCCCCGCATCGGTTGTGCCCGTTGGCTCAATCTTCCAAGGTTTTGGGTGCGGGTCGCGACTGCCCAGGGTCGCTAGCAGCTGATCAAATGCTTGCGGATCCACCGGTCCCAGAACGGCTCGATTCACCCGAAGCGCAGGCGAGCAGGCACAGTTCCCGAGGCAATAAACCGGCTCTAAGGTAATCTCGCCATCCGGTGTCGTTTCATGAAAATCAATACCAAGTCGACGCCTCGCGTGTGCCTCGAGGGTGCGCCCACCCGTGGCTTGGCACGACTCTGATGCGCAAATCTGAATCACGTGGCGTCCTGGGGGTGAGGTGCGAAAGAAATGATAAAAGCTCACCACCCCGTGTACTTCGGCGCGGGATAAATTTAACCCCTGGGCAATCAGCACGATGCTGGTTTCAGGGATATAGCCAAATCGATCCTGCAGCGCATGAAGTATCGGCAGCAACGCGCCCGGGCGCTGACCCATCTCGGCAACCAACGCCGGGACATCTGCCAGATTCGGTAGGTCGTTAAGGTCAGGTTGTTTCATAAATCAACTCAAAAACCGCTTTTAAAACAGCGGACTCGCACCCTTTTAAATAGGCAATTGATTGCCTATTTAACACCTTAATTTTTTGCATTTTAACCCTCGTTTGCAGGCATTTTTTGGGATAGTACCAGTTGATACCAGCCCGAAGAATATGCAAACTTGTTCTTATTTAAACCGCATTATAAGCTCATCGAACGCGCCCCCACGTCAGGCCATTTTTATGAGTAAGCGGATCTACATCAGTCCAAGCTGGGCCTTTCATGATGATCGAGGGGAAGCCTTAAACCCACAGCTGTTTACTTTGCTGAGCCGTATTAAGGAAACCGGAAAGCTCACTAAAGCGGCAGCTCTGGCCAATATTTCCTATCGCCACGGCTGGAATCTTTTAGATCAGGCCCACCAGTTTTTCGGCAGCCAGGTCGTCCACCTTGAAAAGGGTCGAGGCGCAACCTTATCGCCTTTGGGCGAGAAATTGCTTTGGGCTGAACAGCGCGTCGCGGCCCGCCTCACGCCGCAGATGGAAAACCTCGCCTCTGAACTCAACATCGAAATCCATAAAGAGATTGCCGAACTCAGCCCGATACTACGCTTACACGCCAGTCACGGTTATGCGGTGGCGCTGCTTCCCGATTATGCGCTCGGGTTTCAGCTTGACCTGCAGTACAAGTCTCCGATCGACGCGCTAGCAGCACTCAATCGCGGCGCATGCGATTTAGCAGGCATCCACGTACCGGCCGACCTTCGAATTGAGCCCCTGATCGCGCGTTATGCTGAATACCTCAATACAAAGGATTATCGGGTGATTCGGTTCATTACCCGCCAGCAAGGATTGATGGTCGCCCCGGGCAATCCCCATCAAGTGCGCGGCATCCAGGATCTTGCTCGGCCAGCATTGAAGTTTATTAACCGCCAACCAGATTCAGGTACCCGCGCACTACTTGATCGGTTGCTCACCGATGCATTGGTCGATCACACGATCATTACGGGCTATTTAGAGGAAGAATTTACCCATACAGCCGTGGCGGCGTTCGTTGCCGCCGGCATGGCGGACATTGGTTTTGGCGTCGAAGCGGCCGCCAGACAATTCAAGTTGGACTTTATCCCAATCGCGGAAGAACACTATTTGATGATTTGTCATCGGCGAACGCTTCGACAAGCTGCCTGCCAACAATTTTTAAATCAAATCCGCAGCCCCGCCTTTCAAGCAAGCGTTGCAAGCCTCCCCGGATACCGAAGCACCCGTTGCGGCGTGATCGAAGCGCTCAGTGAAAGTCTCCTGTAAGCCTGAATGCGCGGCGAGACGGCGTATATTGAGGCTTCCAGGTTTCGATGCTAGATTGCTTAAACTGGGTCGGGACATTGTTGATGCGCGTTCAGATCGCTCAGCGAGATCATCCGTCTAAGGCCTGAGGTCAGGTCCTGAAATATGAGGGACTGATCGGGCTGGATCCGACGATGAGAGAACAAGGCCGCAGCACGTGCAGCCAACACAACATCAAACAAGTCAATATGAAACAAGTCAATATGAAACAAGGCAACCTTAAAAAGAAGGTTGCCCTGAGCATTTAAAAGACGCTGAGGCGCGTCGAATCCCGATCACGGCGAGCAGACATACTGTTGATCATCCATGGGGGAACACCGAATGAACCTAATACCGATTACCCCAAGTCTGGGCGCTGAAGTTGAGGGCTTGGATCTCACACAACCCCTATCAAGCGAGCAGGTCCGTGCGCTCCAGAGCGCGTTTGAGACCCACCAGGTTCTGGTGTTTCGAGACCAGGTATTAAGCCGAGAAGCGCATAAAGCCTTTGCGCGTTACTTTGGCGATATTCATGTGCACCCGTCGAAGCAAAACCTAAAGCGGGACGAGGACCCCGACCTCTTTTTCATCGATATCAAGCCCGATTCAAAACAAAGCAATGGTGAAACTTGGCATGCGGACATTACCTGTGAGGCGCGCCCCCCCTATGCCTCGATGCTCTATCTGACACGCGTCCCGGACAACCTGGGTGGCGACACGCTTTTTGCCAATCTGCAGGCGGCGTTTGAAGAACTCTCGCCGGAACTGCAACAGTACCTGATGCAGCAATCTGCGTTCCATGATGGTGAGCTGGACTTAATGCGCTATGGCATTCGGCTCAAGCCAGGACAATCCTATCCGGCGCACACCCACCCCGTGGTGATTCAGCACCCCAAAACTGAGAAACCGGTGCTGTACGTCAACGAGGGCTTCACCGCGCACCTTTTAAACGTGCCGTCCTTCGAGAGCGACTTGATTCTGCAAGGGCTTTTTCAACGCATCAAAACCAACGCAAGACACCAGTGCCGCATTAAATGGACACCCAACATGATCACCCTCTGGGACAACTATAGCGTTCAGCATCAAGCTATTTTCGACTACAGCGGCTTCTATCGATATGGTGAGCGCATAACGATCGCAGCCGATGAGCCCCCGCAGGCCTTCAAGGGTAAGCCTGCCTCGGAATCATCTTAAGACGACTCAGGCGCCACAACCTCATCGAGCACCAGACTACGACCTACCGCCCGGGCTCGCATCCGCATGGCATCGATAATGGTACCGGCTTAACAGCCGCGATAACCGCTCGCTGAGCGCCTGATCACTGATGGTCGATGCGGACCCGAGCCGATGCCATCGACTGTTTTCGCCGACGGGTTGCCAAGCCCCAACCCGCGCGTCCAAGGCGCAGGGCGCGCCCACCCGAGCGAACTCAATCCAAGCACGACGCAATTGATCGCCCCAGCCGTCCCAATCCGAGTCAGGACTGACAACCTTTGATTCAAATAACAAAAAGCCATCAAATCCATGTGGGCTTCCACGCAAGGGCAACCCCTCAGGGCCGGGCACGTCGAGATAATACCGATAGGCTGGCGCGCCAAGACGCGCCATCGCCTCAGATAAAACCCATGCCGACAGTAAGTATCGCTCATCGCCGAAGAGACGTTGGATACCGGTTTCTGGGGCAGCAACAAGATCTGCGTCATATAACGTCCGCCAGCTCGGATCCCACTCATCCCAAGCGACGGCGTAGTCTTCCGGATTAAGTTGATAGCTCGGCATCACCGACCCATCAAAACTGTTGGCGCCGGTTAAATAAGGGATTCTCGATCCTACCCCTTGCGCAAGGCAGCGGCCTGGCTCGTCCAAGACACTGAGCCCATCCACAATCGGGCGTTGAAAACCGCGCTGTCCCTGGACGATGGTCTTGGCAGGCAGTTGTAAGAGCGACGCGCTTGAAAGTTCAAGGGCATCGATTCGGCGCAAAATGCTGCTGGCATTATCCTCAGCGGACTCGGGCGCTTCACCTAAAATGTCACGGGGGTCCTGATCCTGAGGCTTAAGCCGCAACAATGGCCAAGTACCATAGCCACTTTGCGCGATGGCTTTGTGAAACAATCCCGCCCCCTGGGGCATGGTCATGAGTAAGTTAACCGCCTGTCCACCGGCCGACACACCAAAGATCGTAATATTCTCGGGATCACCGCCGAAGGCCACGATATGGTCTCTGACCCATTGCAGCGCGAGGATCAGATCCAGTAATCCAAAATTGGCAGACTGACTTTCAATCAGCGGATGGGCCGCAAAACCCAGCATGCCAAGTCGATAGTTTGGTGCAACCAGCACCACACCCGCCTTCGCAAACACCGAACCTCGAACTCGATTCGAGCCACTACAAAATCCGCCACCGTGGATCCAAACCATGACCGGCGCAGCACGCGCCTCATCCGGCTTCCAGATATTGAGGTTCAAGCAGTCCTCGGACGTCTCCGCAAGCGGGCTTCCTGTCTCCGATACTTGAGGTGCCATCGGCCCAAAGAAGCGTGCATCTAGGGTTTCGTTGCTTACGGCCACCGGTGCCGGCGGCTGCCATCGCCGGCCTTGCACTGGGGGTAGGGCATAGGGCACGCCACAGAAAGCTTGCACGCCCTCACCCTGACGACCGATCAACGTGCCTTGCGGCAATCCCACGACCGGCTCTGTCTTGGCACCCGTCAAAGGCACCCCTTACAGACGCTTCTGAGCCGTGCTAACCCGCGATCGCGGGGCGATGTGGCGCGCGCGTCCGATTAAGATTTTGGAACCCAACCGGCGCACCAACCCGGGCCTGCCACCAATCGATTTTGGAATAACTGACAGGGCGCCCATGCTGCGCTGGCGTCAGTCGTCACGTAAAACCGGCAGTTCTGACACACCTGATCCGCCGCAGCAACACCCATCTTATCCGCCCGATTTGCCTCGGTTGCATCTTCCACATACCGCAGGGCTTTTGCCGCAGGATCATCTAAGGGCACCTTGGCCGCCGCATGAGTCGTTAAGCTGACCGCGGGCACTAAGGGAATCAGCGCTAGGGCAGCACCTTGTTTTAAAAATTGTCGACGCGTACTCATAATATTCTGTCCTTGGTAAGGTGAAACAACGCAAATGCAAGTGCAAGCGCTTGCGTCTGGTTATTCGTTAGTAACGATGAAATGGCTTTAAAACCCAATGATAACATTGCCAATCATCCCGTGGGGCTCATATCACCTCAACCTGATCTACCTTACCTTGGATGCGCTCATGACAACGGTGCCACTTGCACCAAACATGCCCCCAACACCATGGCAAACCGAGATTTCAACCCCGGCAACCTTCGCAGCAGCCGTCCCACGCACCTGCCGGACACTTTCTTGCAGCGCGTACATGCCATACATACCGGAATGCATATAGCTCAACCCGCCACCATTCGTATTGAGTGGCAGAATACCGCCCGGCGCCGTTTGACCCGATGCGATAAACGCGCCGGCCTCACCGCGTCCACAAAAGCCAAGATCCTCTAGACCATACAAAGGTAAATGGGCAAATGCGTCATAAATCATCAAATGATCGACATCACTGTGCTGTATCCCTGCTGTTTCGAACGCACGCGCACCCGCCATCTGGAAAGCCCTCGAACGCGTAAGGTCCTGCATTTGACTGATCATCGGGGTTTCAGTGCTTTCACCCGAACCCAGGATATAAACCGGGCTTTGCGGAAAATCTTTGGCCCGCTCGGCGGCAACGAGAATCAGTGCGCCACCGCCATCGGTCACCAAGCAACACTGGCTCTTGGTAAACGGGTAAGCAATCATTCGATCCTCAAGCACCGCCTCAACCGAGGTGGGTTCTTTCAACGTCGCTCGAGGGTTCAGCGCCGCCCATTGCCGCTGTATCACGGCGACCGATGCCAACTGCTCAAGCGTCGTGCCCGTGTCTTTTAAAAACCTTAAAACCGGCAGCGTGAACAGGGTCGTCGGACCCATGCCGCCAAAGGGCGATTCGAACTGGCCAGACAGGGATCCGGGCGAGCTCGCCCAACCAGCGCGCCCCACATTAGATCGACCACTTTCGCCATGGGTAATCAGCACGCATTGACACAAGCCGGACTCAATCGCGGCGACGGCGTGCCGAACATGCAGCATAAAGCTACAGCCGCCCACAGCCGTTCCATCGACCCAGTTGGGTGCAATTCCAAGATAATGGGCCACCGCCGTTGGCGACTCTCCAGCGGTTGCCACCCCATCGATATCTTTAAGGGTCAGCCCCGCATCCGCCAGCGCATTGAGTGCCGCATCAGCATGGAGTTGTATTTGGCTCATCTGAGGAATTCGACCCAGCGCAGTGGTTTCTGCTGCGCCGACAATCGCAACCTTCGCCGCGCTCATAAGTCCGCTCCATCCGGCTCAAAGTAGGGCAAAACAATCCCCTGCCGGATGGGCCTAAAAGCGACCTTCAAGGGCATATCTAAGATCAAGGCCTCTGGGGTTTGCGGCACGTTTAAGATATTCGCCATCATGGTAACCCCCTCCTCAAGTTCGACCACTGCAATGGCGTAAGGGCCGTCAAAAGCAGGATGGGGCCGGTGGTTAATCACATAACTCAGCAGCCGGGCTTTGCCGCTTCCGCAGAGGATACTCACCGCTCGCTGCCCACAATCCGGACAGAAGGGACGCGGTGGAAAGTACACTCGGCTACAATCATCGCATTGCTGCAACCGGAGCTCGCCCGCAACACAACCCGACCAAAAATGTGCCGTCTCGGGCGTTGGCACGGGCACCGTGACCTGTTCAAAATCAATCTTCAACGATTTACCTTTTAATAGTTAGCCTGAGTTACCTTCTACTTAACATATCAGGATGCTTGGGCACAATCAGGTCACCAGCTTACGCGCGTTTAATCTCGGCTCAAGGTGACCACCGGTCTTTAAAACCGTCTTCAACACTCGAGCGGCCTGCTCGATATCCGCGAAGGAATTAAACAAGGGGTTGAAGCCCAAACGAACGATGTCAGGCGCTCGAAAATCGCCAATCACATCCGCCTCAATCAAAGCTTGGACAATGGGATAGGCAAGCGGATGCCGAAAACTGATCTGGCTGCCTCGCTGACTCGGATCTCTCGGCGAAATCAGCGCCAACTCATCGTCGATCGCGTCGGTTAAGTCGATCAAGTAGCCCCCGAGTTGCTCCGATTTGGCCCGGATTTTTGCGAGCGCAAGCCCATCAAAAACCGTTAAGGCCGCATCCAAGGCGGTCATCGAAAGAATCGCCGGTGTCCCGGACAGAAAACGTTTGATTCCCTGCGCGGGCTCATAATCCTGGGAAAAAGCAAACGGTTCGGCATGTCCCATCCACCCGGACAGCGGCTGCGTGACGGACCCTTGATGACGACTGGCCACATACAAATATCCGGGTGCACCGGGCCCCCCGTTCAGGAACTTGTAACCACAGCCCACCGCGAAGTCGACGTTGGCCGCATCCACATCAAGCTCTAGCACGCCCGTTGAATGCGACAAATCCCAAATAACCAGAGCCCCGACGGCCTGAGCGCGAGCGGTAAGCTCAGTCAGGTCGTGCATTGCACCGGTTTTAAAGTTCACTTGGGTCAGCAGCAGGATCGTGACAGACGCATCCAAGTGTTCAAGCAAGGCATCCGTCTGAACCACCTCAAACGCGGGGGCCGCTGCCCCAAGCAGGGTATTCATCCCCTCAACCAAGTAGAGATCGCTCGGAAAATTATCGGCCTCACTCAGTATTTTGCCAGGACGCGCACTCAGGCTCAGCGCGACCGCCAAGACCTTAAATAAATTAACGGACACGGAGTCAGTGCAAATGACTTGACCAGGACCCGCGCCGATCAGGCGCGCTATTTTTTCGCCGACTCGGCTGGGTAAATTGATCCAATCATGATCATTCCAGCTTTTGATTAAGCTCGCGCCCCACTGCCTTTCGATGACCTGCGCCATGGCTTTGGGCACTGCCTTTGGCAAGGGCCCTAACGAATTGCCATCTAGGTAGACCACACCGTGCGGTAGATCAAATGCCTGCCGAACAGCGGCAAGGGGGTCTGCCTGATCAAGTTCAATCGCAGACCGAAGGGGCCGGCTGGTAACGTCATGGTCCATCATTTAACCCCTTAAAAAATTTGATCACCGCTCGGCCCGCATCCGTTTCCGGATGAACAAAGTCAAAATGACCGGCTTGAGGCATCTCAATCAGCTCGCAACCCGATGCCGCCGCAAAGACCAAGCACTGCTCCGCCGGCACAATAGCATCCAAAGCGCTATAAAAAACCGTGACGTCGGCAACCATTTGGGTTGGCCGCGGCGAGAGTAAACCAGCCGGAACGCCTTCGGCAGACGCGAGCAGCGTTAACCCCATCAATTGACATGACCCTCGGCCCCGACTGTAACGCTCAAGATCCGTGATCGGTGCAAAGGCAAGTACCTGCCGCCAGGGCCAAGCCGCGTCTTGAACACGCAACGCCAACCCCGGCGGCCCGCCATTAAGCCAAAGTGCCAGGTGCGCGCCGGCAGAATGACCTGCCAGAAAACATCGATCTGGATAAAATTGCCCGCCCCAGGTTGTCCAAAACCACTGGGCCGCTTCGCTCACATCCAAAAAGGTGCCAGGCCACCCGCCGCCCGCCTCGCCGACCCGACGATATTCGGGTAACCACACCAAAAACCCACATTCGGCTAAGGCCTGACAAAATCCCCGTGCGTGGGCAAGATCGAAGGCCGAAGACCAGCAGCCGCCATGCAGGAACATGACGGCAGGATAGGGCCCGTCTCCCGCTGGCCGCCAGATCTGTCCAAATTGGCTCGGCGACTCCGCGCCATAGACCGCCGTTTCAGTATGGCCTGCTGACTGACTGTGGTTTAACAATTCTACAAAATCTATCTGATTCATTACGGTTACGTAGGCCCAGCCGATGGATTGCGTTAATGTCTATTGACCTGAAATGACCAACTAAGGAATGATGGCGTTTTCAGGAGCACTTTATGCTAACGGACATTGTAGACAAAGTCGTCTGGGTTACCGGCGCATCCAGCGGCATTGGTGCTGCCGCCGCCATCGCGCTCAGCCAAGCAGGCGCCAAGGTCATTCTTTCCGGACGGCGCGAAGAAAAGCTCCACGCGATCGCCGCAGATCTCGAGCATGAGACCTTCGTTGCGCCGCTCGATGTCAGTATCGCTGAGGATGTCACTCAGGTCGTTGGCAAGATCATGGCGCGGTACGGCCGGATTGATATCCTTGTTCACAGCGCCGGACTCAACGTCACCAATCGCGCTTGGTCGAAACTATCAACTGCGGACTGGCAAAAAGTGATCGATGTTGATCTCAATGGCGCTTTTTATTGCTGCCATAGTGTCTTGCCGATGATGCAAAAACAGCGAGACGGCCTGATTATCAATATATCCTCCTGGGCCGGCCGCTATGTCAGTCGCGTCTCGGGTGGCGCGTATTCGGCCGCGAAACATGCCTTAAACGCCATGACCGAAAGCATCAATCAAGAATATTGTGCGGACGGCATAAGGGCCTGCGCGATCTGCCCTGGCGAGGTTGCTACCGAAATTTTAGATGCACGCCCCGTACCGGTCTCAACCGAAGATCGATCGCGTATGGTGCAAGCTGAGGATCTGGGCGACTTAATTTTACATGTCTGCAGAACACCGCCGCATGTCTGCTTGAACGAGATTACAATCAGTCCTACTTGGAATCGGGGGTATATCGGACGATGAGTACACTAGCTGTTGGCGTCATGATTTTTCCAACCCACACCACAATTGGGCCCCTGCAATTGGCCCAAGCGCTGGAGGACCGCGGTTTCGAGAGCCTATTCGTACCCGAGCACACTCATATTCCAACCTCTAGGAAATCACCCTGGCCGGGTGGCCCAACCTTACCCCAGGAGTACTACAACACCTTTGACCCCTTCGTCTGGCTGTCGATCGCGGCAGCAGCATCGAGCCAACTGAAACTCGGCACCGGAATCTGCCTGTTACCCCAACGAGACACCCTGATCACGGCCAAACTCGCCGCCAGCCTAGATCGATTGTCCAATGGACGCCTCATTTTCGGCGTTGGCGCAGGCTGGAATGAAGAAGAGTTGGTCAATCATGGCGCGCACTTCAACACGCGATTTCAAAAACTTGAGGAACAAGTTCAAGCTTTAAAAGGCTTATGGACCCAAGAAGTTTTTGAATATCAGGGGGCGCACATTCAGTTTGAGGCCGCCTATTCATCACCCAAACCTGCCCAACCGCTTGGCCCGCCGATTCTAATTGGCGGTGAAACCGACCATACCTTGCGCCGGATCGCGCGCTATGCCGATGGTTGGCTGCCAAGAGCTCGGCATGGCTTTAACCCGAAGGCCAACTTGGCCCGGCTAGAACAAATGTGCGCCGCCGTTGGCCGGCCCACCGAGGAGATCTCAACGTCGGTATTTGGCGCGCCAGCAGACCTTGAAGCGCTCAAGGGCTATCAAGATGCCGGCATTGATCGCGTCCTGCTACCGCTTCCTTCTAGCGAGCCATCCGAGGTACTACGGATACTCGATCAATATGCCGAGGACATCCTTAAGGGATTGACTTAATCGAAGACCGCTTCAATCAAACAAGGTCCTTTGTGCTGCATTGCGGCTTTAAGTTGTTCGTTAAACGCCTCAGCCGTTGTCGCTTGGCTGGCGGATACGCCCATCCCCTCAGCCAGTTTTACAAAATCCAAGTCTGGATTACTCAAATCCAACATATCCAGCGTCCGCTTGTTCATAGACTGCGCGCCCACCCGTGCAAGTTCAACTTGTAAGATCTGATATTTCCGATTCGCAAAGATCACAATACACACATCGAGATTTTCTCGCGCCATCGTCCAAAGCGATTGGATGGTATACATCGCGCCACCATCGCCATGCAGACACAACACCTTTCGATCCGGGCAGGCAACCGCTGCACCAATTGAAACCGGCAAACCATACCCAATGGAGCCGCCCGTAAGCGATAACCAATCATGGGGCTCTGCCGCGCGCGTCATTGCAGGCATATAAGCACCTGAGGTTGCACTTTCATCCACGATAATTGCGTCCGTCGGCAAATAGTGTCCTACCGCGCGGGCCATACTTTCTAACGATAGGGTCCCGGAGGCTAAATCTGGTTTTTGTAATTTTATTCGGCGTGGGCTGAGCGCTTCTGCACCGAGTTTTTCAACCAGCCGGGTTAGGGCATCCAATGGATCCTGATCAACATCCGCCAAGGTATGCAGCATGCAACCTGCCGGGTAAAACTCACTCGGCTTGCCGGGATACGCGAAGAAGCCCACCGGCGCTTTGGTCGCAACCATAATCATTTGTTCGGCGTCTTCAAGTTGAACCAGCGCTTGCTCGGCAAAATAGCCCAACCGCTCAACCTCACACCGGCCCTCACCCCTGGCCAACTTGGGTGTAAACGTGTCACAGATCAGTTTTGCACCGGTTGCTTGGGCCACTTGATCAACCAGCTCAAGCCCAGCCTCGGTCAGCGCGCCATGAGACAACATCAAAACAGTCTTTCGGCCATTGTTTAGCAAGGCTACCGCCTGATCGATTGCCGCGTCTTCAGCAAGCGCATTGCGTTGCCTCGGCAAGGCAGCAACGGGCGCGACCGAGTCATCCCAAGCGCAGTCGGCAGGAATAATCAGGGTCGCAATCTGACCAGGCTGAACCATTGCGGCCTGAACCGCCTCAGCGGCATCCATTGGCAGGGTCTCGGCGCTGGCGACATTTCGAACCCAATGTGAGACCGGCCCAGAAAGCCCGATCACGTCGGAATTCAGCGGCGCATCATATTTTTTGTGATACGTGGCGTGGTCTCCAATGAGATTGATCACCGGTGAGCGGGCTTTTTTGGCGTTATGAAGATTCGCCGACGCATTGGACAAGCCCGGCCCAAGATGCAGTAACGTTAGGGCCGGTTTCCCCGCCATCCGCGCATAACCATCGGCTGCCCCAGAACAAACGCCCTCGAACAGACTCAAGATCGACCGCATCTTGTCGCTTTTCCCAATGGCGGCCACCATATGCATCTCGGAGGTGCCTGGATTTGAAAAACAGACTTCAACGCCGCCATTGATCAAGGTTTCCAACATACTTTCTGCGCCATTCATCTTTGATCACTCCTATGATTATTCAGGTATTGTTCTGTTGTTCTGTTGTTCTGTTGTTCTGTTTTGATACCAGATCCCATGAAGGGCCTTGGCTTAAGCCAATCGCCTTCGCGCAATTTTAGGACTCGATCTCAGCCAGGCCATCCAGTGCACCCCCTGCCGAGTCCGCGCTTTGATCAAATACCAAACGGCCCGAAAGCCAGGTTTCCAGAACGGCAATATCGCTAATCGCATCAATCGGACAAGACATTGGATCTTGCTCTAAGATGACAAAGTCAGCCCATTTCCCAGGTTCAAGCGATCCAATCTCATGATCCGAATGACATTGCCACGCCGCATCAATTGTCATGGCCCGCAGTCCGGCCATCACACTTACAGCCTCCCAAGGCGCTAATTGCTGACCCGGTTCTTTCCAAAGGCTGCGTGTCACCGCATTTTCGATACAGCGCAGCGGCCCCATTTCGGTTACGGGTTCATCAGAATGCAGCGTCCAGCGGATGCCCGCATCCTCGCAAGCTTTCGTGCGATCTAAGAGGACGGCTTTGGCCTCACCAAAAACCTGATCCCGCATCGCGTGACCCCAATAATAAACATGGCCGATCAGGAAACTCGGTGACAACCCCAACGCTTTAATTCTTTGTATTTGCTCATCATGCAGGATACTGCAATGCTCAATCCGGCAGGGTGCATTCAGCGCGAGGCCAGAATCCACCACGGCTTCAAAAGCATCGAGCGCTCGGTCTATTGCCAAATCACCGTTCGCATGAATAACCAAAGGCCAACCAAGTTCGGTTCGACTACGCACCATTTCAGTTAAAACCGCCGGCGCGACATAGGCCAACCCCGTATCCTCCTTATACAGATACGGCTCACGCTGGAGCCCTGAAAAACCCTGGTTAGAGCCATCGGATACAATTTTCCAACCCACCGCACGCACCTGCGCGTCGCCATGTCCGTAACGAATATCTGAGGCGTCCCATTTTTCAGCAAGTCCATAACTCAAAGAATAGCGGAGCCTTGCCGTCATCCGTCCGGATTTAGCCAACGCCTCATAAATATCAACTTCGCTTGTACCACGCACCATCCCAGTCGCTTGATCACAAAAGGTGGTAATGCCTTTTCGGTTGGCTCGAGTGCACACCTCGAGCGCCGCTTCCGCTAGATCATATTCCCGTTGCGCAGGGTTATGCCTGGCAACACTGCCAATGGCCCGGTTGCCCTTTAGCACACCATTCGGCGCCCCTAACGCATCGCGTCCGTAAGGCGATGCGGGATCATCTGGTGTCGCTTTGGTAATACCAGCCACCGCCAGCGCCGCGGCGTTACAGTACGCAAAATGAAGCGACGCGTTATAGATAAACACCGGATTAACGGCCGAAACGGCATCCAGTTCTTTAAGGGTCAATTGATCTGGACCCGTCTGCAAAGACGGATCAAATTGTCGTCCCATCAACCACTCGCCAGGAGCGAGGGTCGCCGCTAGGGTTTTCAAATGGGCAAGCGCGTCCGCTGTTTTTGAAAACCGGTAAGGCCCGACATCTTCCAACCGACCAATCGTTGCGATCGGCAAAAAATGCATATGCGGCTCAATAAACCCTGGCAGGATGGTTCGGCCCTTGGCATCGATCACCTGTAGCGTGTCACCATGCGCTTTGATCAAATCAGCGGCATGACCACAAGCCAAAACTTTACCGTTGCGGATCGCCAGCGCATCCACGACCCGCTGCGATTGATCCATCGTGTAGATTTTCGCGTTAATCCAGAGGCCATCAACCACTTCCGAAGGCGCCGGCCCCCGAGCTGCCCAATGTTCGGATTGCGTTAGTTGCTCAACGTCGTCAACCTGATCCGCCAATAAACTGGGCAAGGCGGAACAACACGCGCAACCGTGACGCTCATGACTGTCCTGCCTGGGTAGGGTTTCCGCCCAATTTTCAAAGGAGTTACCATCATCGAACAACATCCTGACACTGCACCTCTTTTGAATCGATTACGCGGTCATTGTGCTAAAGTTTACCGATGAGTGCACCCATAACTTTTGACAATTCGTACGGGCAGTTGCCTGCCAATTTCTATACGCGTCAAGCGCTACAGCCAGTTACCAAGCCAAGTCTGATTAAAGTCAACCTAGATTTGGCGCATCAGCTGGGAGTCGACCCGACGTGGCTGCAGACAAAGGACGCAACTCAAGTTTTCGCGGGCAATGCATTGCTGCCAGGCGCGGATCCGCTTGCGACGGTTTATGCCGGCTTTCAATTTGGTAACTGGAACCCTCAATTGGGCGATGGTCGAGCACTGCTGCTGGGTGAGGTCCTAACGGATACTGGGCAGCGCTTTGATTTGCAACTCAAAGGCTCAGGCCCGACGCATTACTCTCGGGGCGGTGATGGCCGCTCACCCTTGGGCCCGGTACTTCGCGAGTACTTGGTTTCTGAGGCGATGAATGCACTCGGTGTGCCGACAACCCGAGCCCTTGCTGCGGTCACAACTGGCGAGCCCGTCTATCGTGAGCAGCAAGAGCCGGGCGGCGTGCTCACTCGCGTCGCGAGCAGCCATATCCGCTTTGGCTCTTTTCAATACTTTTCAGGCGAACAGGACCAAGCGAGTTTAAGGCGCCTGGCGGACTATACAATCGATCGTCACTATCCAGACCTTCAGGCAAGCGAGCAACCTTACCTTGCCCTTTTAAATCAAGTCATTGAACAGATCGCCCAACTCATCGCGAAATGGCAGTGTCTTGGATTCATTCATGGTGTGATGAATACCGACAACATGCTCATCACGGGTGAGACCATTGACTACGGCCCTTGTGCGTTTATGGATACCTTCAAACAAGCGACGGTCTACAGCGCCATTGACCAGCAAGGGCGTTACGCTTATCAAAATCAGCCCGCCATCGCACACTGGAATTTAATGACCTTGGCACAAGCGTTACTGCCGTTACTTCATGACAACGAAGATGTCGCGATAGAACAAGCCAAAGCAGCCCTGCAGACCTTTCCAGACCGATTCGATGACCACTACAATGCCCACAGTGCGGACAAACTCGGTTTAACGCCCTCAAAGGTTTCCCGCGCGCTTTTTTCAGAGTTCTTGGCCTTGCTTGAAACCCACGAACTCGACTTTACCAATAGCTTCTCTGGACTCGCAGACCGCCTTGAAAGCAAAACCCCCTTGTTGCCAACGGATGATTGGCAGCAATGGATGGCGCAATGGCACGCCGCCTTGCAGGACAGCCAAGACAAGCCCGCTGCGCGACACCGGATGCAACAAGCGAATCCTTATGTCATTCCACGCAATCACCTCATCGAACACGCGATTCAGCAAGCCTACAGCGAAGGTCGCTTTGATCAGTTTGATGCCCTGCTGGAAGCTGTGACCCGCCCCTTCGACCCCGGGCTTGCCCGTTCTCGGTTTGCGCAGGCACCCGCAAGTGATGAAATCGTTAAAAGAACCTTCTGTGGCACCTGATGCCCGACCGAGCCAAGACCGCGCTCAACCCGCCAAGGCCCGCATCGGTATCGATCTTGGCGGCACCAAAACCGAAGTCATTTGCTTAGAACCCAGCGGTCACATTTCTTATCAAAACCGATTCCCAACCCCCCGGGGACATTATCCTGACCTGCTTGAGGCGCTGGCCAAAGCCATCCAATTAGCGGATCCCGAACCCGATCCCCGCCTCATGAAGCCGATCGGAATTGGCACACCCGGCGCTGTTTCAAAAAAGACAGGCCTCATGAAAAACTGCAATACCACAGAGCTCAATGGTCAGAATCTAGCCGCTGATTTAAGCCGGCTAGTGTCTAGGGACGTTAAAATCGCCAATGATGCAGACTGTTTTACCTTGTCTGAAGCTTTAGACGGCAGGGGTCAAGATCACAACTGCGTCTTTGGCGTCATTTTAGGCACCGGCGTCGGCGGCGGCATCGCAATCAATCAAAGCCTCTTAGCCGGCCCGAACGCGATTGCCGGAGAATGGGGACACAACGCACTCCCCTTTGATCGCCTGCGACCCGATACGGATTTTCCGTGGCCCCGAGGACGATCGTGTTATTGCGGTCAGATTGACTGCATAGAAACCTGGTTATCTGGCGACGGCGTGACACAGAGCTATGAGGTTTTAACCGGTGAGCGATGGACAGCGGCCGAAATCTTTGACAAACCGAATCGGTCCGAGGCGACTCAAAAGACCTTCGATCAGTATAGTCAGCTGTGCGCACTCGCCTTATCCACCGTCATCAACTTAATCGACCCGGACATCATTGTTCTAGGCGGCGGTTTATCAAACACGCCAGGGCTTTGCCAGGCCGTCGAAGGTCAGTGGGCGCACTCTGTTTTTTCAGACCAGGTCGCAACCCGCATTGCCTGCGCCCGGCATGGTGACGCCAGCGGCGTTCGAGGCGCAGCCTGGCTTTGGTCCGCGTGACTTAAGGGCACTTAAAAGCAGCGGTTTTTTTCAGGCTAGCGCTAAGACCGGCAGCGACGTTTTATCAGAATCGGTATGCCGCAGGAGCACTTTTAAAATTTCTTCCGATTGCTCGAGCAGATGTTGCGGATCGCCGTCGGACTCAAAATTGAACCGCATCACCGCTTCGGTGGTCGACGGGTTAAGACTAAAACGAACGCCCGATGCCAGTCGATAAGTGCGATGCGTTTCTACGCCAAAGGTTGCTTTGCCACCTTCGACTTCAAGGCAAGCCTTGCCTTTCAAGAGCGCTTGATCCAGATCAAGGATCATCGCCTCGGGGTGATCGACCTTGAGACTTAACTCAGGCAAAACAGCCACTTCCTGGCGGTAGGCGCTGGCAAGTTCGCAAAGCGTTTGATCAGAATGTTCAATAATTTGGAGCATGGTAACCCAAGCCAACATCCCTGAGTCGATTCCCCCCAAGCGCCCGAAGTAGTGATGCGCCGAAGACTCCCCGCCATAGACCGCGCCCGTATGATGCATTGCGGCTCGCATATGCGATGAACCCGTTGCCACCCGAACCCCGTGACTCCGATGACGGGTTACTGTTTTTTGAATACTCAGCACCAGTTTTGGATCGTAAACCACGCCTGCCGCGCCCGCGTTCTTAAGGAAATGGTCTGCCATCATTGCCATGACATAGGCATTGGGCACCAAGGCCCCTGCCGCATCAAAAAACACACATCGATCCGCATCACCATCCCAGGCAACCCCAACACCCGTTCGACTTGCTCGAACAAACGCGGACATTTCGGCGGCGAGCGGTGGCTTAAGCGGATCAGGGCCCGCCACCGGGAGCCCCGCGTGCTCGCCCCGAATCCACCGGACGTCTAGCGCTAATCGCTCTGCAAGCGGCGTTGCAACCAGGCTTGCCGTTCCGTTTAAGCCATTGAGTGCAAGCGGACCTTTCGTCCATTTTAAGTCTAGGGGCTCGGCGATGTGTTCAACGAACTCGTTGATCAGTGACAGTGCAATCGGTGCTTTCGCAGCTCTGGTAGTCTGACCCCTTGGGTTTTCCAGTAAGGCAACTCTCAATCGATCCATCAAATGGGCGATGGGTTCTTGATCACCGTGGGCTTTAAAGACTTTAAAGCCATTGTCCGGTTCCGGATTGTGGCTTGCGGTTACCATGACGCCCAAATGAATTCGTTCGATACCCACGCCAAAGGCCACTATTTCCGTCGGGCAAAACCCGAGGTCAAAGGTTTCACAACCCGAAGTCAAAAAACCGGCGATCAGCGCGTCGGCTAAGGCCGCGCTTGAGACTCGAGTATCCCGGCCAACGCCCACTTTTGCTTGAGGGTACCAGCGACCTAATAGACGTCCGACAGCGAAGGCGACTTCAACATTAATCTGCTCAGGCACTCGGCCCCGGATATCACAGGCTCTGAAAATGCGGGTATCCAGTTGTTCGAGCGGATGTCCCTGATGTACCTTTGGTCGCAACAGCGTTACCTTAATTGGGGTCAAGTCGAGAATCTTACCTGAAAATTCTCAATTGCAATATGCCGGTCTTACGGCCTTGATCCAGCACCATCGCCTTCAATAAATCTCAAGATCCAATCCGCGACACGTCCTTGATCTGGCGCCTGCATCATCGACGAAACGGCAGCTTCATATTTCGCCTCGCCCACAGCCTCACGGCGAATCTGTAATAAGGCGCGCGCATAGGCCGTGTCGAATTCTGGATGGCCTTGGAACGTTAAAATATGTTGCCCAATCAACATGCCGGCAATCGGACAAAATGCGCTCTGAGCGAGAATCTTTGCTGATTCGGGCAATTGCGACACTTGGTCTTGATGGCTTGAGAGTAGAGAAAATTCCGTCCCGGCCGGTGCAACTGCATTTAAATCCATCAACAATCGGGTGTCGTGTCGACCTACCCCCCAACCCCGATCGCTTTTCTCGGTTTTACCCCCAAGAACTTGCGCAACCAGCTGATGTCCGAAACAGATTCCCACGAGCTTCTTTCGCGCTTTGTGCAGGGCCTGAACAAAATCCCCCAGCTGTTGAATCCAAGGTTCGTCTTCATAAACACTGCGCTTGCTGCCCGTGATCAGATAACCATCACAGGCATCGAGTTCAGGCGGGTACTCGAGGTGCTCAACATCGTAAACCTTCACCTCACAAGGGTGCGCGTCTGTGCTCAAAATGCGGGTAAACATATCCGAGTAATCGCCGTGCGTGCGCTTTAAGTCATCGAGCACACTATCGGCTTTTAAAATTCCAACAACCGTCAAACCGGCCTCCTGATCACGTTTTCATGCGCACTTAAATAATTTCGAAATATCGAGCCAACTGCCAGTCGTTGACATGTCGTTCATACTCCCTGACTTCCCAATCGCGACTCGCGGTGAAGTGGGCTCGAAATGCCGCACCAAAGATTTTTTCGGCGGCAGATGAGGTTGCGAATTTTCGCGTCGCATCCAATAAATTACTTGAAAACTGTTGTGATGCGGGCAGCGCATCTTGCGCATCATAAGCGTTTCCCGACACGGGTTCATCGAGCACAAGCGCAGACTCGATGCCAAGCAACCCAGCCCCCAGCGTCGCGGCCGCGGTCAAATACGGATTTGCATCCGCCGAGCCCACCCGAAACTCCATTCGCTGCGATTTGGTCGAGCCTCGGATGACGCGCAACGCGCAAGTTCTGTTTTCGACCCCCCAAGTTGAGGCGGTCGGCGCCCAGGCGCCCTTGACCAGACGGCTATAGCTATTGATGGTCGGCGCGACAACCGCAAGCAATTCTGGCAAGTATCGTTGCACGCCGGCAACGTATTGCTTCATCACCGCACTCATCATTAAGGGATCCGCCGCATCATAGAAGGCCCCAGCGCCAGAATCTTTTGTAACCAGCGACTGATGGAGGTGCCCACTTTGACCAGGATAATCCATCGACCATTTCGCCATGAACGTCGCAATCATGCCCCGTTTTTGGAAGAAGGCTTTAACCAACGTTTTAAAGAGCGCCGCTTTATCCGCAGCCTTGAGACAATCATCAACAGCGATGGCAGCCTCCCAAACCCCTGGGCCCGTTTCGCAATGAACGCTTTCCAACGGTAGATCGTGATCCTCACAATAATCCATTAACTCATTAAAAAGGTCTGAGAGCGTAAAGGTCCTCAAGGCGGAATACCCAAAATTACCCGGCGTCAGAGGCATCAGATTTCGGTAGCCCTTGTCCGCCGCGGACTGCGCCGTTTCTTTAAAAACAAAAAACTCGTACTCAAAGGCCATGTGCGACTGAAAGCCCAAGGCATTCGCTTTTGCAATCACACTTTGCAGGCGGCTGCGCGGGCAGATTGGATGGGGTCGATCATCCTCCGAGACGAATTCCGCGAGAAACAACGGGATATCGCCTTCCTCCTTGAGCCGGCGCTCGGTATTTAAATCGATCCGATACAACGCATCTGGAAAGGCCGTATGCCAACCCGTAAATTCCGCATTGTCATAGAGCTGGTCATTAACATCCCAACCCAGCACGCAATCACAGAATCCTGATACGCCCTCAGCGACGCCTGAAAATTTATCCAGGCTGATGTATTTGCCCCGCATGACCCCGTCAATGTCGGTGAAAACGAGTTTAACCCGGCGGATCCCTTCCGAGCGGTAGGTATCTACCAGCATTGTGCCTTGACTCATTTTAAGTAGCCTGTTTTGGAATTCGAATGCCACGAACCATATTAACCACGGCCTCAGGCGGCGGTGGCGTCACCCGCATGACGACAAGCGCAACGGCAAAATTGAGCAGCATCCCTAAGGTGCCAATGCCTTCTGGGGAGATCCCAAACCACCAATGTTCCGCATGATTTAGTTCAGGCGCCATAAACTTAAAATAGACGATGTAGGACGTGGTTAGAATCAGCCCACTCAGCATCCCTGATATTGCCGCCTCTTTATTCATACGCGTCGAGAAAATGCCTAACAAAATCACCGGGAAGAAACTCGCCGCGGCCAGACCAAACGCGAACGCAACCACCTCGGCGACAAATCCAGGGGGATAGATTCCGAACAAGCCCGCAATCAAAATGGCCACCGCGGCAGAGACTCGCGCCCATCGCAACTCTTGGGTTTCGGTCAAATTCCTCGCCAAGGTGTTTTTAAGCAAGTCATGGGAGATCGCCGATGAGATCACGAGCAACAGGCCCGCCGCCGTTGACAGGGCCGCCGCCAACCCGCCCGCCGCAACCAATGCGACAACCCAATTTGGCAATTGCGCGATTTCAGGGTGCGCCAGCACAATGATATCTCTATCGATATAAAGCTCATTGGTGCTCGCACCGACTTCGTTCGACACGAGTCGCTCACCGGATGCGCCGCGCTCGCCTGAGAAAATTGGTTTAGCCGGCTCGAGCGCGGCCCCACCCCGATACTGCAATTTCCCATCTTCATTTTTATCGACCCAAGCTAAAAGACCGGAATCCTCCCACTTGCTAAACCATTCTGGCAGCGCTTGATACTCTGTTTCGTTCAATGCATCGATGATATTGAGTCGAGCAAATGCAGCGACCGCTGGGGCGGTTGTGTACAGTAAGGCAATAAAAATCAGCGCATAACCTGCCGAAATTCGAGCATCTCGAACGCTGGGCACGGTGAAAAACCGCACAATAACATGCGGCAAACCGGCCGTGCCGGCCATGAGCGCCGCCGTAATAAAAAACATATCCACCGTCGACTTCTTGCCTTCCGTGAACGCCGCCATTCCCAGCTCTTGTGTTAAGCCATCCAATTTTTCAAGCAAGAACATCCCCGAGCCATCGTTTACCGTCGATCCGAAACCCAGCATGGGCAGAGGGACATTGGTTAACATCAGCGAGATGTAGATCGCCGGCACCAAGTAGGCAAAAATCAACACGCAATATTGAGCAACCTGAGTATAGGTAATGCCTTTCATGCCGCCCAGCACAGCATAGAAAAACACAATCCCCATGCCAATCCCAACACCTAGGTCAATGTCGACCTCAAGGAACCGTGAAAACACAATTCCAACACCGCGCATCTGCCCAGCGATATAGGTAAACGAAATGAACACCACGCAGAGCACTGCAACCAAACGGGCGGTTTGAGAATAGTAGCGATCGCCAACAAAATCTGGGACCGTAAATTTCGCAAATTTACGAAGGTAGGGCGCAAGACATAATGCGAGCAACACGTATCCGCCGGTCCAACCCATCAGATACCGGGCGCCATCGGCACCTTCAAAGGCAATAATCCCAGCCATCGACAAGTAGGACGCAGCCGACATCCAATCCGCCGCAGTTGCAGCACCATTGGCGAGTGGGTGAACATGCCCCCCTGCCACATAAAAGTCCTTGGTTGAGCCTGAACGACTCCAAATAGCGATCGCGATATACAACCCAAAAGTGAGTCCTACAAAAATATAGGTGAGGACTTGGGCTGACATTACCGATCCTCATCCACGTTAAACCGCCGATCAAGCGCATTCATCTGAAAGACATAAACGAAAATGAGCACCACAAACGTATAAATCGAACCTTGCTGTGAAAACCAAAACCCCAGTTTCCAACCAAAGAAGCTGTACGCATTGAGGGCATCAACCCAAAGAATGCCACAGCCAAACGACACGAGAAACCAAACCAATAACAGACTTAATAACGTTCGCACATTCGCTCGCCAGTAGGCTTGATGTCCGATTTCGTCTGCGGCTTTCCTCGCCAAGTCTTCTACCGGCGCGCCACTGGGCTGGGTGTCTGGTTGTTGCTGATCTTTTTGGCTCATTGGTCTTGCCTCTTTGCTAATGCTTGAACGACTTTGCCGCGGCAATTGCGTTGCGCTTCCGGGACGATTCTTGTTTTATTCGAATTCGCGGCGCGAGGCCTAGCCTAGCCTAGCATTCGGTTTACGTCATACAGTCTCAAATTTTTCAGCCCATGCCCGCTGGGTCATTAATTGTTACCCAAACCAGCGGATTGCGCCAATGTTTGTTCAGAGGCTTGCGCCTTCGCGTCATCGCCACCTTTTCGCACAAGCGGCACGGGGTTCGGCCGAGGATTCAGGACGCGTTCAGCAATTGATATCAGCCTCGACCATCGATCGATTATCCAATAACGCGGCCGATTGACCAAAGGCTTAGCGATTACAGCCTATTATTAACGCCTGTTATGAAACCCTGTTATGAAAGCCTGTTATAAAAGCCTGTAAATAAAGCCTCGTTATTAAAGCCAGCTTATTGAGGCCGCCTTATTAAAGACTAGACACTCGCTAGTTCCTCGCATTGGACCGCCTCGTATCAATTGGTTGCAATTACGGCGGCACAGGCACCCCACTCACATGCCGCCCAGCCTCATTATCAGAAAATCGAATGGTTCCCCTGGGACGTCAATTAATGATGACGTCATCGTCATCATCATCTGATTCAACCAGCCCGATACCGCTCAGAGGGCGATCCTCAACCAGATGCTTCGGCATCGATTTGCTGGTTTTGGCGCCTAAACGGCGCATCGCTTCGGCGCGCTTGATCAAATTACCCCGACCACTCGAAAGCTTTTTATGCGCATCATCAAACGCATTCTGCGTTGACGCCAGCCGCGTCCCCACAAGCTCAAGGTCGGTGACAAAGCTCACCAGCTTGTCGAACAGCCCGCCGGCCTTGGCAGCAATTTCCTGAGCGTTACTACTTTGGTGCTCGTATCGCCAAATATTTTGAATGGTTCGAAGCGTTGCCAGCAAGGTCGATGGCGTCACGATGACAATGTTACGATCAAACGCATCGCCAAACAGCGCGTCGTCCTGTTGCATCGCAACCGAGAAAGCCGCTTCAATGGGAACGAACATCAACACGAAATCCAGCGATTGAATCCCGGCCAAATTTTGGTAATCCTTTTCTCCCAACTGCTTAACGTGATTACGCAGCGATTGCACGTGCGCCACTAGATGCGCCTGTTGCTCGACGTCCACAGCCGAACAATACCGCTCATAGGCTGTCAGGGAGACTTTTGAATCAACAATGATATCTTTGCCTTCCGGCAAATGGACGACCACATCGGGTTGATAGCGTCGCCCTTCTTCGCTCTTTAGCGATAGCTGAACGTCATACTCACGACCTTTTACGAGCCCGGACTTTTCAAGCACCCGCTCTAAAATAATTTCGCCCCAAGTCCCTTGGGTTTTACTTTCGCCTTTGAGGGCATTGGTCAAGTTCACCGCTTCTAAACTGAGACGGGTATTGAGATCCCGTAAATTTTTTAGTTCGTTGCGCAACGAAAACCGCTCTTTGCTCTCTTCGCTATAGGCGGTTTCGACCCGGGTTTGAAAATCTTTCAACCGCTCCCCAAGGGGTTTTAACAAATGGGTGAGCTGCTCTTCACTTTGATGCTTGAAGGTCTGCTGCTTTGACTCGAAAATTTCACTAGCGAGGGATTTGAACGTTTCCGACAGTTTTTCTTTGGTTTGATCCAGCAAAACCAGTTTATCCTGATGGTGCGCGGTTTGTTGCGCCATCGCTGTTGAAACCTGTGCCAACTGCTCACGGAGTTCCATTTTTTCTTGGTTAAGTGTCGTGACGGCGAGATCGGCGGCTTGCAGCCTCTGACGTAACTCCGCCTCAAGTTCGGCCTTGGCGACTAAACTGGTTTCAAGTTGCGTGAGTTCATTTCGAGCCGTCTGATCTAGGCTCGTGCGGGCCGAGAGGGCTGCCTGAAGATCATCGATCTCGGCCTTGCCGGCGGCTTCACGGGCATCCCCTCGACGAATCCAAAAAATCTGGCCGATAATTAAGCAGCCTATGATTAAACTCAGAATTATTTCGCTTAGTGCCATCTCGACTCCATGACGGATTCAGGGTATCTCCAAGCGCAATGCTCAACAGATTTAAGGCTTTCACCCAGTTGGTTAGCAACTTTGCTGTAACAGACTAAACCAAGCCTCTTGAAACAACCAGATTCCCAGACTCGGCACCGAGGATCCCATTAATGCATCAGCGTAAACATTTTACGCCGATACGTTGAGGCCATCGGATCGCCTTTCCCGAGCAACTCGAAAACCCGGATCATCGTCTGCCGCGCCTTATCTTCAGACCAAGATTTGTCGCGCCGTAACATGTCTAAAAGCACCTGCAATCCCGCTTCAATTTGATCAGCAGCCACAAGCGCACAGGCGAAGTGATACAAATGGGATTGCTCATCAGGATGGGCACTCGCCAAAGCTTCAAGGTCTTCTATCGGGCCGAGCGGACTCGCTTCTTGAACAAAAAACAGTCGACTCTTCGCTTTTTCGATGCCCTCGGCATCATTTGGCAAAGTCCCCAGCAAGGCTTCCGCCTCTTGTATTTGATTGCTTTGAATCATCAAGTCACAGAGTTCTGTTTTCAGCGCAACGTTTAACGGCTCTTGGACCATCATTTCTCGCAGCATCTCCATGGCGCGCTCGCGATCACCAACACTCAAATACTGAGCAATTTGTGCTCTGATTTGATCTGCTTCACTCATCGTTAGCTGATCAAACAACGCGCTGAGTGCCCCTTGGGTCTGAGGGCCTTCCAGGTTGTCCAACAACTGCCCCCCTTTTACAACTTTGAGGGTTGGCAGGCCCCGAACGCCCAACTGCTGCACCAATTGCTGATTGGCTTGCACGTTCACGCGCGCCCAAAATAACTTACCTTGATAGCTCGGAATTAAGGTTCCCAAGAGCTTTGAGAGTTCATCCGATGGCGCTGCGCCTTCGGCATAAAACTCCATAATCACCGGAACTTGTTGCGACTTTTCAACAACATCGGCTTGAAAATTCTGAGCCGTAATCTCAGCTACGAAGTCGCCTGGACTCATCTCGTTGGCGGGCATGATATTTTCCTTAAATCGGGGCTAGCGCGTCGGGTTACCCTACAGAACCATCAAATGCTAATGCTTTACTGCAAACATCAATATGCCCGCAGTGTCCTTTAGGATTAGGCGTGGCCAACATTATAAGGCGAGTCGGATTTTGGCGCTAGCAAAGACAAAGCCGGATGCTGCCATTGAGCCGCCTTTGAGGGACAAGCGGCACGGGATAAGCGGCCGAAAATCATTCATGGTTCTAAAAATGGGGCCTCAAGGCACCTCTTTCGCCGCGAGTTTGGAAGCGCGCAAGGGGCTCGCTTATCTTCGCCCAGCGCTATGTCAACCTAAGTAATACGATCTTAATAAGATACTCAGATTGGGAATCTGATTACCTGCCAAAAACACTTAGGCCAACAAGACCTAGGAGATCCGACAGCGCTCAAGCGCTAACCCATGAGTCTAAGACCATCTCGCCTGAGTGCAACGGCCAAGATACGACTAGAACTGAGCGGGTTCGTTCGACCCCGATAGAGGATTTTTCGACCTTTGCTGATCAACCAGGTATCTGACGACTTAATATGTTTAATTCTCATAGGGATTTTCCTTTATGACGTTATTTTTTATTTTTTGTTATTTATTTTGTTGTTACTTATTTTGTCGTTACTTTTTTCGCGGTTCTTGCTGTGCTTTTACTGCTTGCCCTGCTTTCTTTTGCCCTGCTTGGTTTTGACCGTCTCGGCCAGGGCTCAACGCGCTTTGTGGCCGCTCACCCGGTCCTTCGCGCTTTGTCGTCCTGCTACACCACCTGGATATCTCAATTTTTATCGTCTTTGTTCTTACCAGCTTTATTTTTACCGTCTTATTTTTACCGCCTTATTTCTACCGCCTTATTTCTACCGCCTTATTTCTACCGCCTTATTTTCACCGTCTTATTGTCACCGTCTTATTGTCACCGTCTTATTGTCACCGTCTTTTCGGCAGTCCTCTGGTGTGTCTTTGATCAAGGTTGCAATGATGACCATCGGCCCCAACCGTTAACCCACCCGACGCGTTTCTCAAAGGGACCACCATTAAAACAAATTATACTGGTTATGTATACAGTATGTATAAAAAAACAGTTGTTAGCGCGCGCCATGAATGGGCGCTCCATCAGACCGAGCAGCGCCAAGGCAAGCGCGCCCGGTCTTTACTGCAAAGATCTAGTGGGATAGGCGCTCAATGTGGTCCGATGGTGCCAATACTCAAGGTTTTGCCTTCAGCGCCGGGCATCACGCGCCAAGAACAGCAGACTCATGATGGATCTTTACGACTTGAAGGACTCACAGAGTCTTGTAGGCAGCGGCTTGGCGTCTGCCACAAGACCACTGCTGAATGAAGCCAGAATCGAAATGGGGTTGCATCTGGGTACCCGACTGCGTCCGAGCCCGGCGTTTTAGGGTGTCTCGATGATCAGCCGAAGGATTTTCGACTGCAGGCATTGCAGCACGCTTTGGGGCGCCGGCGTCAGCAACTCGCCGCTTTCAAAGACCTCTTGCTGCAAGGCTTTGCGGTAGGCCCCTCAAAGACTCTGAGGAGCACGTCGAACGCGCCCATTAGGGCAACCGCTGCAACGCTGCGTTCAAAAGACGTTGAAGTGCGCCTAAGGGGACAAATCGATCCAACCAAAACCATCCGCTTGACTTGCCAGGGTCAAGACCCCTTCCCAGTCACACAGCACGCGGGTCAGCGCAGATTTCGCCAGCGCTGGCTGATTGTTTTTTTCGCTGACATGGGAGATGACGAGATTCTGTAACCGAGGCAGATTCAGCGTTCCAACCAGTTCCGCGGCCTGCTCGTTGGATAGATGACCAAAATCACCGGCCACTCTGCGCTTTAAGGCGACGGGATAAGGCCCTGACGCCAACATTTCTTTGTCGTAATTACATTCCAACATCAGCAAGTCACAGTCGTGATAGCGGTCTCGAACGTGTGCGGAAATGTGCCCCAAGTCCGTTAAAACGCCTACCCGGCTACTTTCTTCACTAAAAATAAACTGGCAAGGCTCCCGAGCATCATGCGGCACGACGACAGGCTCAACCTGAATCGAACCTATAGCAAAGGATTGTTCATATTGAATGGGCTTTAACGCCGGAAGTGGGCCCGTTCGCTTAGCATCATAGGTACTCGGCGTCATATAAGCAGGGATATGAAATTTACGCGAGAACGCCGCAACCCCATTGATATGATCAGCATGCTCATGGGTCACCAGAACCGCATCGATGTCCATCGGTGTTAAATCGAGCCGGGCCAGACGGCGAATGGTTTCTTTTAAGCCAAACCCAAGATCGAGTAGCAGTCGACCCTCGCGCCCTTCAATGACGGTGCTATTGCCCTTGCTACCACTGCCTAAGGATGCAACCCGCATGGATTAAGTCGAGTACTCTTTAATCACCTTGAGCAATCGCTCGGCAGCCAAGCCATCTGCAAAGCCGTCGCCTTGATAAACCGTGACCAGCACTTCGCCTTCGACATCTTCCAAACGGACCTCATAGAGGTCTGTTGCCGCTTGTGCCTGCTCACCACCGCTGAAAAGTCTTCGAAAAAAGGACGGCTTAGAGAGATGGCTCGGCGTGTAATAAACAAAATACGTTTTCGTGCTGCGATTAATATCATTTACCGGAATATTCGCATTTTCCAATGCATCGCCAACGGTTGCCCATGCCCGGTTGAAATCAAGCTTATAACGAAGCTCCGGCTTAATTCGATCTGGGATTAGACGCGTCCGGCCTTCGGTCAAACCGGATGCCATCATACTCATAGTACCCTGACTGATATTTTCGCCCAGATAATAGGCCATAGCCTTTAGGACTTCGCGCTCCAATGCCAAATCATCGCTGCTGCCTTTCCAAACCATATTGTCCAATCGGTAAGGCGCATCAGCAGGCACTTCGCGCTGCTCGATATACAATTCCGTACTACCGCTTCGAACCCCAGGCTCAAGCCTTAATTTAAACTGATACAGATTAATGTCCCGCGTATTTCGAAAGACGTTGCCTTGCCGAATACTTTCAAAGACCGCTTCTGCCTCGCCCTGTCTCGCCGTCAACCATTTGCTCGTTAATATGCCTAGCGCTGGATCAGCAGCTGATACTTCTAAATTATTCGCTTCCCAAAACTGCACGACTTTCGGCCAAACCACGGACGGGGGAATATCGAGGAACACCCATTGGGCATTATCTAGCTTTTTAATGACGATTTGATCAACACCATAACGCGTGCTGAGCGGTTCCGGCCGCCTCAGTTCGTATCGCGTACCGACGAGGCCCCGTGGATCCTGTATTTCTGGAATCGGCATCATTTCCACATAAATCGGCGTCTCAAGCCCGTCAGGCACCTGCGTCAATTTGGAACTGCCTGTTTCCAGCCGCCCCACCATCTCTTCGTTGCCAAACCAGCCGCAGCCAGTCACAGCAAATATGAATGCGCCTAAAAACCAGTTTCTCATGATGGGTTGATCCCCGCTGTCATCATCGCCTCTTTGACCCGCTTGTGATGGCGCTCGGTAAGTGGCGTTAATGGTAGTCGAATCTCCTTTGAAATGCGCCCCATTTCTGCAAGCGCCCACTTCACAGGGATCGGATTTGACTCGACAAAAAGACTTTGATGCAGCCCCATCAGAGGCTCATTTAAGGCCTCAGCACGGGCTCGATCACCCGCCGTCGCAGCTGCGGCCATGGCTGCCATTTGCGCGGGCACAAGGTTCGCGGTAACGCTGATGGTGCCGTGACCACCCTGCAACATCAATTCACAAGCCGTTTCATCATCACCTGAGAAAATCAGGAAGTCATCGCCGCATAAAGCGCGAATGGATGCCGCCCGTTCAACCAACCCTGTCGCTTCTTTTATGCCAACCACCTGTGGCATGTCCGCAAGTCGTTTGACGGTTTCAGGCAATAAGTCACAAGCCGTTCGGCCCGGCACGTTATACAGGATCTGCGGCAAATCGACTGCTGCGGCAATGGCTTTATGATGGAGAAACAGCCCCTCTTGGGTGGGCTTGTTGTAATAAGGCGTGACCAAAAGGCAGGCATCTGCACCGGAATCTTTTGCAGACGCCGTAAACTCAATTGCTTCGCGGGTTGAATTGGCCCCGGTCCCGGCCACGACCGGCACGCGCCCATTGGCGGCATTGACCACGGCGCGAATGATTTCGCAGTGCTCATGCGGCGTAACCGTTGGCGATTCCCCCGTGGTACCCACCGGAACAATGGCTTGCGTACCGCTTTGAATATGCCAATTCACCAGCGCCACGAGCCGGTCCCAATCGACAGATTCGTCGGATTGCATCGGCGTAACCAGGGCGACAATACTGCCTCGGATCATAAAGCATGATTCCATGAAAAACGGGAGCTCATAATAGCCATGCTGGTTTGCAGGCACAACTGCTCAGGGGCTAAAACTAAACGGGTCGCCTAGGCCAAGCACTCAAAAGCGCTTTCATCAAAATCGCTAAGGGGATCGCAAAAAACACGCCGGCCAAACCAAACCAAGCGCCAAAAATCAAAACCGCCAAAATAATCGCAAGTGGGTGCAAATTATTGGCCTCGGAAAACAGGATCGGCACCAAGACCAGCCCGTCTAAAGCCTGGATAACGAGATAACCCGCCATTAAGTAGAAAAAGTCACTCGATAGACCAAATTGCATTAACGCAACAATGGTGACCGGTACGGTCACCGCGGCAATTCCAAGATAGGGAATAATGACGGACAACCCGACCAAAAATCCCAGCAACGCGGCGTAGTTAAGGCCGAAAAATGCGAACAATCCGTAGGTCACCAAGCCCGCGATGATCAGCTCCAGAAACTTCCCTCGAACATAGTTCTCCATTTGCCCGCTCAGCTCACTGCCGATTTGATGCATCAAAGGCCGCTCCTCGGGTAAAAAACCCAAACAATACGACAGCAGCTGGTCTTTATCCTTGAGCAAGAAGAAAACCAAAATCGGCACGAGCAAGGTATAACCCAAGACGGTAATGAGCACGGGCAGTTGGGAGATCGATACCGTCAACAGCCATTGTCCGAGCGCCGTTGCTTCATCGCTGAGTAGATTTACCCAAACGCTAATCTGGCGTTCGGAAATCACCAAGGGAAAATGTGCTTGCAGCGAAACCAGTGTTGCCGACAACCGATCACTGAGCTCTGGCAGATCACGGTACAGACTTCCAAGCTGACGCCAAAATCGGGGCAACAGGAACAACAAGAAACCAACAAAGCCCCCAAGGAACAACAAATACGTAACGGTTACCGAGAATGATCGGGGGACCCGCAAGCGCTGCAACTGATTAATCACCCCCTGCATCACATAGGCCAGAACAATCCCAGTCAGAATTGGCACCAAAACAGAGCCCAGCATCACAAACAGCAAGCTCACGCCCAGCATGATTGCGAGCAAGATTAGCGCTTCTTCGTCAGAAAAATACCGACCCACCCATTTTTTAAGGATCGCTTTCACGTCGCGCGATCACTTTTTTTCAACCAATGCTTGTAAACCCCTGCCTCGTCGGTCTGATTTAACAGCACATGGCCACTTTGGGTCGCAAACACCTGAAAATCTCTAACAGAACCCGCGTCAGTTGATTCAACCAAAAGCACTTGGCCTGCAACCAGCTTATTGAGCATCTGTTTGGCTTTTAATAAAGGCATCGGACAATTCAATCCTTTCGTATCTAACGGCACAGGATCATCACACTCTAAATTCACAACGACATCCTTTGGAGACTGACTCAAAAAGTATATCAGGCCAAAGCCAATGATACAGGTTGAACTCAAGGGCTTACCCCTGCGAACATAGCGGTATGACATCGCGTGACCTCATCAACTTCCTCTTGCGTGCCGGATGCGCCGGGCTTGTGCTGTTTGCGATGACGGCTCAGTCCGCGAACAACGACTTAAACCTGCCTGAACTTGGCGGGAGCAGTCCAGCAACCACCTCACTTGCCTTTGAGCATGATCTTGGTCAGCGATTTTTAAGAGCTGTCCGAGCGCAAACCCCTGGCTATCAGGATCCTCTGGTCATCGACTATCTCGAACACCTCATATTCGCATTAGCGGAACATAGTGATCTTGAGGACCGCCGTTTGTACATCACACTGATCGACAACGCGTCGATTAATGCATTTGCTGCACCCGGCGGCGTGCTGGGAATCAATCACGGTTTGTTTCTCCACGCGGAGACCCAGCATGAATTCTCAGCCATTCTGGCGCACGAACTCGCACATCTTAGCCAACGTCATTTTGCAAGAGGTATCGAGGCCAGTAAAAAGGCAGGTGTTATTTCAATTGCAGGGCTGCTCGCCGGCGTGATCCTTGCCGCAACAGCAGGGTCCGAGGCTGGCATCGCGGCAGTCACAACCAGTCGAGGCATCGCGAGTACGCAGCAACTAAGCTATAGCAGAACGCGAGAATCTGAAGCCGATCGAATTGGAATCAGCACAATGACCCGGGCAAACCTTGACCCCAGAGCAATGGCGTACATGTTTGAACGGCTTGATCGACTAAACCGAGGTAGCGGCGAACAAATCCCTGAGTTCCTTAGAACCCACCCTGTAACCCGAAGTCGAATCAGCGACGCCTATAACCAAACTGAAAGCCTGGCCAAGAAAAAATGGGAACCGGACTTTGATTACCAACTGATCCGGGCTCGGGTCATGGTGTCGGATGCGGACCTGATCCAAAACATCATCAAACGCTTTGAAAAGCATGCCCAGGTCAGACAAGGCGCCGCTTTGAGTGCGACTCAATATGGATTAGCGCTGGCTTATACCAAGGCAAAACGATTCAAGGAAGCGAAGCGCTTACTCGATGGCCTGCTGACGCAGTATCCAAACCACATCGCGCTGGAATTGGCGCAAATAGAGCGTTTAGCAGACAGTCGGCAGTTGCCCGAGGCCCTCAAAACTGCGCGCCGCGTGCTTGCGATTAATCCGAACAATTATCCCGTCTCGGTGATCTACGCCAGACTGCTCGACCAGTCAGAGCGACCGGATCTTGCGAGCGACGTGCTAAACGAACTGGTTCTGGCGCGCACCCAAGATGATCAAGTTTGGTATCAGCTGGCAGAGAGCCTGGGCTTGGCCAACGACATTCCCGGCGTTCACCAAGCCCGTGCAGAATATTTCCTGCTCAACGGCGACTTGGATGGCGCGGCGAAACAACTAGGTTACGCGCTGCCGCTTGTCCGGCAGAATTTTCAACTGAGCGCGAAGATAAAACAGCGTATTGATGAAATTTGGGCATTACAGGACCAATCCTCTCAATAGCCTTTGGTCAAGCTTATCGGCACCTAGTGCCGCGTTTAAAGCTTGAAATCCAGCATGCGTTGCAACGGCACCAAAGCCTTTGCAGCCAATTCAGCCGGAACAAAAATCTCTTGATCTTGGGTCAGTAAGGCGCGCTCAACCTGCTCAAGACTATTCATGGCCATCCAGGGACAGTGCGCGCAACTTTTACAGGTCGCGCCACTGCCTGCTGTCGGCGCCTCTAGGAAGCGCTTGCCTGGCGCTTGCTGCTGCATCTTGTAGAAGATTCCGCGATCCGTTGCCACAATAAAGGTCTCGGCGTCTGTCTCAACAGCGGCTTTAATCAGTTGCGAAGTCGAGCCCACAACGTCTGCCATCGCAACAACACTTTCAGGAGATTCTGGATGGACTAAGACCACAGCGTCAGGATAAACCTTCAGCAAATCAGCAATACCGCGGGCTTTAAATTCCTCATGAACAACACATGCGCCCTGCCATAGCAACATGTCAGCACCCGTTTGTTGCTGCACGTAGGCGCCCAAATACCGATCAGGCGCCCACAGTATTTTCTCACCCTGAGCGCTCAAATGTTCAACGACGTCGAGCGCGATACTCGAGGTCACCACCCAATCCGCGCGCGCCTTGACCGCAGCCGACGTATTGGCGTATACCACGACCGTTCGATCATTATGTTCATCGCAAAAGGCCTCAAAGGCATCGATCGGGCACCCCAAATCCAAGGAACAGGTCGCCTCCAAGGTTGGCATCAAAACGGTTTTATCCGGACTCAGAATCTTTGCGGTCTCCCCCATGAAGCGAACCCCTGCAACAACAATCCGCTGCGCCGAACTCATCGCACCGAATCGCGCCATTTCTAGAGAATCGGCAACGCAACCGCCTGTCTCATCGGCTAAGGCCTGCAGGTCTGGATCAGTATAGTAATGAGCCACGAGCGTCGCATTATGCTCCTTGAGCAAGCCTTTAATTCGGGTCACCAAGGCCGCTTTTTCGACGCTGCTGAGTCCATGCGGCGCGGGATGCTGTGGAATAGTGATATTCATATCGATGTCCAATACCTTATATTGCGTCAGAGAAGTGGCCCCTTAATCTTTGGCACCAAACGCTTCCTTGGTAGTAATTATACGAGGCTTATCCGACAATGCGCCTATGAAGCTATTGTTTCTTACCCAACTGCTTGATGTCAAAGAAGACGGCAATTTAGCATTGCTAACGACCGCGGCGATAGCGGCAGGCACGCACGTCGCCTGGGGGCACATAGACCAGCTCAGTCTCGTTGCCGGTCAGATCATCACCCGTGGTCAAAGGCTTACCCCGCATCAAGGTTTTCAAAGCGATCCAAACATTGATCAAGCATTAGCCTGCGGCGACTTCGATCTGGTTTGGGTACTGTCCCTCGGCAAACGCAACAGCTTTCTCGATAAGATTCAGCTCCTGAAAATACTGGAAACCCAAACGCGCGTTATTAACAGCACCGAGGCGCTTCTTTACCTCCGAAGTAAATACGGTCTGACGCAGTTAGGTGATCTGTTTCAACACCCCAAAACATTTGCCAGCAACCGAGCTGAGCCCTTCATCGAAATCATTGAAGGCGGCGGAGAGTGGATTTTAAAGCCAGCGGCCGGCAGCCTTGGTCAGGGCATATTTTTGCTCAACAAGACGACGCACAGTTATCCAAGCCTCATTCGCTACCTGCTAGGCCAGAACGCAGATCACTATTTGATTCTGCAGGAACACATTCCGGATATAGACCGCGGTGAAAAACGCGTCTTGATGGCGGCCGGGCATCTGATCGGCGCCTACCTTCGGCGTCAAGACACTGATCACCGGACCAACTTAATGCAGGGCGGTCAAGCCGAACCAACCACCTTATCCGAAGCTGAGCAGACACTCGCTCTAAAGCTCGGCGCCTATTGTTCAGAGCTCGGGGCTGAGTTCATTGGAATCGATCTGGTCTACCCCTATGTCATCGAGATCAACGTGATCAACCCAGGCGGACTGGGCACCCTCATGTCACTCGGCGAGGCGAATCAAGCTGGCGCGGTCATCAAGGCAATCCTTCAGACATAGATCTTGAGTTTTCAGTACGAATCGGTATCATGGGCGCCTTTACGAGGGCCGTTAGCTCAGTTGGTAGAGCAGTTGGCTTTTAACCAATTGGTCCCGCGTTCGAGTCGCGGACGGCCCACCAACACTAAAGGGATAAGAGGTTAATAGCCGCTTATCCCTTTTTTGTTTTCCGACACTTTTCCGACAGTGCTGTTTCCCACTATCGTCAATGTCGGTGTTTGCGCGATATCCCGGCTCACAATCTTCTCGCAAGCCTGGAGTAGCTCTCCTAACTCAGCTGCCGAATAGTGCGTTGTGATATCACCATTCGAATGACCGAGTAAGGATTTACGGGTTTCAAGCGGCACGCCTGCTGCTCTTAACCTACGCCCAAAAGTGTGGCGCAGATTATGAACACCTTTGAGCACACCTTTTTCAGTTGGCAAAGCCGTTCGTTTCCAAGCGCGGCGCCATCCACTGCTGTGTAATCGCTTCATTGGTTGCCCTTTGAAAGTGAACACAAACTCTGGGGAAAGTCCACGCCGTGAATCGACAACTTTAGCCGCAACGGAATTAAGTACCACAACCCGTTCAGTTGCCGTTTTGGTACAAGTTTCTGGGAGCACAAAAACCGACAAACCCAACTCTTGCACACGAACTTCCCACTGCCAGCGTAGCTGGCAAATCTCAAGCTCTCGGCATCCTGTGTTCACTGCAAACAAAGCAGCGTCCGCAAGATGACCAGGAAGCGCTTGCAGAAGTGCATCTTGCTCTGGCCACGATAATGGATAGGGCCTTGCCTGCTGTCCTTTCATTGAGAGCTTGGTGAGTTTTGGTGGAGCTTGGCGTAGCCAGGGACTACCGCTTTCACTTCTCCATACTCTCGCAGCTCTGTTGAGAATCGTCGACGCGATGACCAATCCGTTATTGATAGATTTAGGTGCGAGACCTCGCCCCCGCTCGTGATCAATAAAAGGTTTGAGCGTCCCATCATGAATCTGCTCTAAATTTAAATGCCCAACAAAGGGCAAGAGCTGATCAATGTGATAGGCAATCGCATCCACAGAGGGCTTTTCCGCGATATCTTCTAAATAACGCATGGCACCCTCTTCAAAGAGATAAATCTCTTCATGTTTTCTCTCAACTTGATTTTCAATACCTACCAGTCGCCTGATCAAGTATTGTTCTGCCTCAATGCGGCTAGTTTGTCCCGTGCTCTCACGGAGCCAGCCACTTTCGAGATGTTTACATCTTTTTTCAATGTGCCAGACACCGGCTTTGCGCCTGAGACCTGGCATTTGGTTGCGTTTTGACATTGTTCGTCCTCATGTTTAGTAAGTACAGAACAGCGCCCATTGCGTTTCATATAATCGTCTGCCCATCGCTCAAGTGCAAGCCTGTGAAAGACGATTCCGCGCTCCCCCAACTTGGCTTCTGGCACATAGGGACGCACCAGTTCATCGAACTTATGGCGACCAAGCCCTAAATACCGTGGGGCATCAGCTAGTTTGATTAGTATGGGCGGATACTCACTCAAGTTTTCTTCACTGAATTTCTCATCAACTGCGAGTAAGGTAGCAAAGGCGGTAGAACTCAGTTCCTCATCATTTCCTCAAGAGAAACTCTGGTTCACAATGATCTTCCAGGAGAATTTGTATTGCTGAAGTCGCTCGGCTGGGCAGGCTCAGGGGGCTGAATTTCCTTATTTTCTTGAAAGGAATCTTTTTCGATGTCCATCTCAAGCAGTTCTTTTTGCAAATCGTGCTTTATTCCAAGGCCCTCGCTACGTTGTTCAAAGGTAGTCTCAACAGCGCCCAGCCTCTCTCCGGTTCTTTGATGAATGCTTTCCAAGGACTTGGACGCGCACTCTAATTGCTCTCGGTCGGAACTCCCAGACATTATCCTGGTCAGCGCGCCTCTCAGTCCCGGCTGATTGAGGCGCTCTGCGAGCCTTTCTATTTCAGCCTCAAGGTGCTCTGCATTTTCACCGTAAAATCTCTCGTTCTCACTTTCTGTACGTGCCAACGAAGCCGATTGAGAGTTGCGAAGACTTGCTCTCTCTTCGATCTGTCGGTCCTGGAGGGCGGAGCGCCGAATATTTGAGTTTTCATCATAGGTTTTCATCATCATTTTCCTTAACGGGTTAGGCTAGGACCTCCATTTTCTTGAGATTGATTTGGTCTGATATCCGGTTCTCGGGTCACAGGAGCAGGCGCTTCAACTCTAGCCTCATCAAAATCGTGACGCAGATTCTTTTCTGGTTGCTCTGGTACTTGATCTGGACTACGTGCCTGATTGGCATTCTCTTCTTGGTGCTCGTTTTTCACGCTACGACCGAGTGGCTTGATCTTTTCCTCTACCATCTCCACGAACTTGTTCTTTGCTTTCAGAAGATTAGCTTTTCGTCCCTGCCAGGGGCTGTATTCCAATACATTCGAGGGGACATGCTCCGGTCCCTTCCTTTGAATCATGCGCTCATTTCTCAAATTTTGCGTCTGGAGCGCTTGTTTCTCCCTTTTGGCTACTTGGGCAAGGGAAATCTTTTCTCGCTCCAGAGCATCAATTTGAGCTTTTTGCTGCAATTGGAGCTGGTGGGTTTGCATGTTCTGCTTTTGTACTAAAAGCTCTTTTTCTCGCTGATATTCCTGTAATCGGCGATGATCTTGAAAACGCTGGCGTTTTTGCTCAAAGAGTTCATACCCAGAATATCTCGCGAAAACCGCAGCAACACCTGTTCTTTGTGATTGTTCTCGCTCATGGTTTATCGCGTCTCTTTGCAAGAAGTATTCACGTCGTAGCTGGTTTCTCTTCCCCCTCTGGAGATCCAGCAGGGTTTCTTCTTCTTTATCGTATCTTTTCTTGCGCTCAATCTGACGCCGCTCAATGTCTGCTTGTTTGCGTTTTTGAGCCCACTCTAGTTGACCTTTCTTGAATTTCAATCCGCCAAATTCATCAAACTTTTCTGTCTCGCTCCTGTATTTGTCGATCTCATTCTTCGCCTCCTCGACATCAGGAAGCTCCTCCGGTGGAAAATCTTTCTTCAGCCTATCTCGAATATCAGCAATGCGAATTTCTCTGCCAGCAACCAATCTTGGCAGCGCATTCATTCCGCCGTAGTAATCTAAAAGCACGTAGTCGCGCTTTCCTGTGCAAAGGATATAGCCGTGCTCCTCAAGTCCTGTGACAAACGCTTTAGCACTATCTGATCTTTGCCAAAGTTCTGTGACAATTTTTTTCCGCTCCTCCTTGGATATCCCAGTTATCTCTTGCTGGCGTTTTTCATGAAGGAGGAGCTGTTCGCCTGAGCGCTCATTGAGCCCCTTCTCGTAACCTTTGGGGAGTTCGATACCCCAATCTCTGCAAAATGATCGTGAGACTTTCATTTGCTTGTCATGATCAAAGGAAAGATGAATGGCCTTTCCGTTCTCGGCATCTATGCGAGATATCGCGTAGTGATAATGCTCTCTACCGTGTTTAACGTGCCTGACTGCAAAATAAGGCTGCCCGTCGAGACCTAGTGCCTGAAACATCCGGTCTCTGTGGTCAATGCGCATCTCCTCGGTCCACGCAGGTTGCTTGGGATCAGGATTGACCGCAACTGAGTAGATGTAGTTGCGGCACTTGGTCATGGTCTCTGCCTGGAGCTGGGTTTCTGCCATTGCTCCATGCGGGTTTTCTGAGACGAAACCTACAATCTCAAGTAACTCAACAACTTCATTGTCTAGAGAGTTTAGGAAATGCGTTGCTACATCTTGGCCATTTCCTCGTTGAGTAGACCAGATAATCATGCTCTACGGCTTTCGGCCTAAAAGCTTGAAGAGAGCCCAACGGATTTCGATGAGGCGGAATTCGATGCTCGCGAGCCTCTCTTCTATTCTCGTGAGCAACGCAATCAACCGCTGGATATTGTCCTGGCTAAGTTCACCGATCCTTTGCCGTATGGTGCGAACGTCTTGAGCTATTCTTCCCAACAAGCCCACCATTTTTCCAGCAAGCGCTTCACTCAGCTTGATACGCCGACCTTTCTTGCCCGAATCCTGACCAGTCCATGCATCAGTAAGAAATGCGTTTGTTGTTTTACCAGACGCTTCCACTTCTGCGTGGAATTGATCTCGCAAACTTACTGGCGGCCTGTAGGGGATCGGGCCTAGGCGATTTTTCTTGGGCTTATCTTCCATGACGGCCACTTTAGCTGAGGAAAATGACTCATCTTCCTCGGCGTTTCCTCATGGAACTCATCTACAGTCCAGAAAGTGTTTCTGGTTGATGGTTATAAGGAAACCGAAATTCCTTAGCGGCCTATCAGGTGCCGGTTACCTGAGCACGGTGCAACAAGGCGTTGTTGCTGGCATTGCCCCTGCCCAGTTGCAGGAACCATGACATCTTCACTTAACGCAAGGCAAGTTCCCACTTGGATTGTGGTTAGTGAAACCACAGGGGGGTCAGCGGGGGATGTGAAATCCCCCCCAAGGTGGGCGCGGTGATACCGCGCACACCTTGTGTGATTTTTTATCTCTGTAATTTTTTCCATAGTTTTGCTCATTACCGTTCCTCCTTTTTGTAGTTTTGATTTATGCCCCTCGCTCCAGGGCTTGTTTTTGAGGCGATAGCTGAGCCTCCCCACGGCCCAAATATGTAAACTCCCCTCTCATTCCAGCATAGGTGTGAATTTATTAAGAAACTCTTAACCAGGCGACGGGGCGTTGAGGAATGTGTGAGGAAGCCCCCCTTTTCGAGAAGCCCATACTGGGCGGCACTAAGGGGCGCTTAAGCGCGATCTTTTTGAAGCCATAGCGAGTGTGTAATGCGCATTACAAACAAAGATATCCGGGTCGATCTCTACGCTAAGCCATCACTTGATATGAGCGAGGACCTTCAAGCCATCTATGAGCATTTCAACAAGCGCCTTTTCGAGTTCAGGCTCCCTAACTGCATGATCACGCTAAAGCCTTATAAGGGATCAGGCGGATATTTTTCTATTGGGTCGTATGATCGGCGCGATGGGAAGAAGAGCGATGAGATTACAATTAATCCCCTGCTCTATTGCGCGGACAATCCAAAGGATTTTTTAGCGATTTTCGTGCACCAGATGGTTCATATCGATCAGCATCACTTCGGCAACCCTGGTCGCGGGGTTTATCACAACCGCGAATTCGCCGAAAAAATGCTTGAGATCGGATTACAGCCTTCTAAAACAGGCGAAGAAGGCGGGCGCGAGACAGGAGATACGATCCATCAGATCGTAATCGCGGGCGGCGTCTTTGAAAAAGCAGCCGATGAGCTAGACATCAGATCTCAGCTCCTTACCTGGCGAAACATCTCCTTTGATCTAGGTAAGGCGAAGAACTCATCGAAGAGCGGCAAACACGCTAATTATGTCTGTCCAAGCTGCGGTCTACTTGCCCAGTCCCGGCACGGCGTGCGGATTGCCTGCGTGGATGATGGTGAGTTAATGCTCGCCCGAGTATGAAATAGTCCAAGGCATTCTAACGACGCACAAGGCTTTTCCGTGCAATCGGGTAATTTCGCCGTGAAATCCAATGAAGGTTTCAGGGCGCGGCGATCTGGGTCAGGTAGGAAAGCCTTCGCGAAACTCTTGGATAGGTCTACCGATTAACTCTCTGACCCAGATTGCCGTCCAGAAGCTCTGTAGGGGTAGTAACTGCCAAATCACAAGGCTTTCATTGAGAATCACCTGAAAACCGGTAACGCGATCCCACAGCACATAAACGAGATTGGAAGAGCACCCAATAGAAAAAATGGGGGCGCGAACGCGCCCCCTTGGAGAGAGTTATTCACTGTGATCAGAATTGATTACAAAGTGAATATCATCATCGATGATTTGCCGTCCAGCAGGCCTGAAAGTAATTCCGCCATTTTCTTTGGACCAGGCAGCGCCGATGCGCTCTGAGCGTTCCGCCCACCCATCTTCCTTGGCAATCAGGCGATATTGCACCGCCCAATAATCAGGGGCTTTTCCTTTGTTACTGGAATCAGTATTTCCCTGTGTTTTTGTTTCATTCTCTTCGCTCATTTTCTTGCTCCTTTCGCTTTAGAGATTGAATTTAAGAAATGGCAACCTCGCCCGAGGTGGGCCGTTTCCTTTAAATTCATGCCAGCCAAGAATTTAGCGGCGGAGCATTCGCAACATGGTCCCGGAGCACAAAAAGTTTTCTGATGCGAAGCGAGGAAAAGTTTTTGGGCGCAGCGCCTATAACGCGACCCTTCTTCAAGGGGGGACTTGCAAATAGCGGGGGACAAGCCCCCAGCAAGAATAAGCGGGGAGCTGCAAGCAGCTTCCCTCCATATTGTGTATAAATACACTTCTTATTTGGTTCTGACGCACCACAGAAAAGGAATTCATGAGCGATTCAACACATCCATTGATGAAAACCATCCCCAGAGGGGTGGATACCAAGTATTTTGATGAACAGACTGCACCTCAGTCTCGTTTCATGAATCCCCACAAAGTTAAAGCAAGTGCCGACCTCAGGTACGATCCTAAAAACCCCGGAAAGAAGATCCTGCTAGGTAAAATTGATGACCAACTCATTGGTTTCGAAGACAATCGCCATGTTCTTACAATCGCAGGCTCCAGAGCTGGCAAGTCAGTCACTCTTATAGGGAATTTGCACCTGTATCCAGGCAGTGTGCTTTGCACTGATCCGAAGGGAGAGCTTGCAGAAAAATCTGCTCCTGAGCGCGCTGCGCTCGGACAAAAAGTGGTTGTTCTTGATCCCTTCTTGAAGGTTACAGGTCCTGCAGCGGAGTATCGCGGGACTTTCAACCCCATGAAAATTCTAACTCCAGACAATCCCTTCATTATCGAAGATGCGCTTCAGATCACTGACGGGCTCGTCGTTTCTTCAGGTCAAGAAAAAGATCCCCATTGGAATGAGAGTGCTTCACACCTGATTATGGGTGTTATCCTCTTTGTCGCTCTCAGTCCAAGTATCGAGAGCTCCAGCAAAAATCTGATAACCGTTCGTTCTTACATTGAAAATGCTCTGTTGTTTAAAGACTACCCTCATCCAGAAAAGGAAAGTGAAACGGTTCACCTTCCCATTCTCCTCAGGCACGTACAAGACTGTGTTCAGCATTTGAGAGGGAGTGAATGCGAAGATGTTGCTGAGCACATGTTGGGTGCGATCAGAGGGTTTTACAACAAAAGCACCGAAGAGCGTGGCAGCGTTTTATCAACCGCTCAACGGCACACGACCTTTCTAACATTCAGATCCATGAAGAATGTACTCATTGAGGATGAGAAAAGCTTTGATATTTTTGATTTCAAAAACCACAAACCAGGTCTCAGTGTATATCTCGCCCTCCCTGCTACCAGGATTGGGATGTGTAACCGCTGGCTCCGTCTCATGATCAATCAATTCATTGATTCAGTAGAACGGAATGAAACTGAAACCAAAATTCCCATCCTGCTTGCACTCGATGAATTTCCTGTCTTGGGTTTCATGCAATGCCTGCAGGACGCTGCGGGTCAAGTTGCTTCACTAGGGGTCAAGATGTGGGTGATACTTCAAGATATGGGTCAAGGAAAGGCCCTTTACGGTGAGAGATTTGAAAGCTTTGCTGCGAATGCAGGGGTTACAATTTGCTTTGGGAATGTAGATGTGACCACAACTGAATACATTTCTAAGCGCTTAGGCCAAACAATCATTCAAACCACCCGGAAGTCGGAAGTAACGCCTGACCAAAAATCCACGGGGCTAAGCGGCACGATTGTAAATGAACAGCAATACCCGCTAATGACTGGAGATGAAATTGCCAGAACTTTTGCGCGTGATGACCCTCAAAAGAGACAACTAGTCATGATTGCAGGGAAGAGAATCATGATTTTAGAGAGATATGAGTATTTCAATGACTGAAATTCCAATTGAAACTTATGAGCTTCAAGAAGCCTTACATTCTGTATATGTCGCGGAAAAGAAAGCCAATCGCGGTTACTCTTACAGCAAAATGTGGATCTCTATCTCTACGTATTTTGATGAACTTAGCGCGGAAGAACGACAACAGCTGCCGGATAACATTCGTCCAGTCAAGAACATCGAAATTCCTGGAGATGATAGATTCAGGCAGTTTATTCTTAAAGAACAAACAATTGACGTCCCCGGCTTCCAGTGGGCCGCGTATGTCTGGTTAAGAGATGGCGAGAGCATTTATTCACGGCTTGTCTCAAGTGGCGCTCGCATCAACCGTATATTCGATTTTATGGCTGATTTTCTCAATCCTTCTCAATATATAACCGAATACATTGGTGACAAACCATTTAACGAAGTGTACGAGGGTAAACGGAAAACTCACCCTAGCTTGACTTACAACCTGCAACTAAGCGACACAGAAAATAGACTCGTGTACAACGTGAAGTTCATTCAAAGAAATGATGGGGGAAACTATTTAACGTATTCCGGTAAAGCCATGCTCACAGAGTCAACTTCAATTGTTTTTATGCTACGAAACGAAGAGCGAAATGAGACACGCATTTTGATTTCTAGCGCCATGAATGACGATGTTTACGCGGGCAAAGGCCAGGTTACAGTCTTTACTTGTTCTGCCCTTGAAGACGTAAACTACATTGACAGCAGCGTTAACACATTCGATTTGGTTGATGCTTTTGCCGAAAAGACTTCTCTCTCGAACTCGGCTAACCTTTTGAAATTTCTCGCTAAACCCTAAGTAACTTGCAAATCCTGGTGAACTAGTGATACGTAAACGACTAAAAGGTACCGACGCGCTATTCGAAAGCCATATGCGATTGATTGCGGATAATCAGTCAAACTCGCTTAGAAACCGCCTTCTGGATACGCTAAGAGAATCAGGCCAGATATCGATTTCATTTGGTCTTTCAAGCGAAGGTGTTAATCCGCTGGAGAACTTTCAGTTGATTGAGTTTATAACGAAACTTCCAACCATCCTCAGGGTAGAGGATGAGAAAGATGAAAATGAAATGGATTTAGGAACTGAAACTGAAACTCAAGAGAGATTTTTATTCGAGCTTGGCTTTAGATTTTTAACGGCTTGCGAACTGGAGACGTTCGACAAGGATTTTATTCGCGAATACATAGATTCTGGTTTTGATCTAAATGTTGTAAACCCTCAAAATCAAATGACTGCCTTACACCAGTTAACAGCAATTCGAGCAATCGAACAAGTCGAGTGGCTGATAGATTCTGGTCGCTGTGACTTCCTTGTTTCTAATTGGCGATTTAGCTTGCCACATGAACTAGCTTTTCCCTACTCAGAGGAAAGCGATTTATGCGCAAGGCTCTATGCACTTGAGGATGACCAAGCACGAAAAGATGGATACCAGAACTTGGAAGAATGGGCGAATAGCGAGAACGGTCCCTGGAAAAATAGAGCTACTAGTTATCTAGTTTTCGATCCCCAATAACACCCAGTCTTGTGCTCTCGTATGTTGACTAGTCGAAACGCGTTCCAAGCATATTGGTATCGCCGTAAAGGTCTCTACTATCAGCGGGGATTCCCCTTTCAGTGGGAAATACCTTGGGACTCTACTGTTACCTTCCGTGCGGTACTCGACCACCTCGCTTCTACCCGACACCACCACGACCAAAATTCGGAAGCATTAGTCAGAGGTTCTAGGTTCAGCTAACCTCTAGAAGCAGACAATTAGGCTTATTGATGAGTTATATGGCAACAGATGAAGAAAAACTGATTAATGAGTTGGAACGACTGCAACTTGAGGGTGACGACAACATTCTTCACAATTTTCTATCGTCGAATCAAGTCACCGAGTTTCACCGTCTTCTTAACGACTCTGACGTCACTAACCGTGAAGTTGTTGAGTTCATTGATAACCATCCTCATTGCTGTTCGATGGAATATAAACATGGAAAAATTATCGATAAACATATCAAGCAAGTCAGGGACTTACAGAAGGAATGGCCAATAGAGTTCACAAAGAGAGAACCAGCTGATGTTGTGATGGCGTTGAGTACACCACTCTACGCAATCACTAAGATTATTGGTCTTTACCCTCAGCTAAGAAGACCCCAAAAACTTATCATCGCAACGTCTCAGGGGTACAGGCCACATGCCGCGATAACAAAGTTCTCAAGCGAGAGATACGCAATTCTAATGAGCCGAAACCTTGTGACAGACACTGGCCAGATCGCAAACATCTACTGCGATGTCCTCACCTACTTAGATGGTGTTTCAACAAGAGATGCGTTCAAGAAAAGTTTTTTCAAGAGTGCATTTGACAAAACGTTTCACAAAGACATTCTTCCCTATGTCCTGGCTTCGATAGCTTTAGGAGAGAAGTATAGGTTCTCGGGTTTATTCAAACATGCTTCAACGCATCCAGCTCTGTTTAGTTCATTCCGAGATTTGATGCTAAGCTTTTTCATTGCTCACGAGCTTTCTCACCTATTCGAAGATCACTTCGAGTCGAACCTCTCCGGAGACTGGACACTACAGGTCTACAAGCATTTCTACTCAACATTTAGCAATATATACAAAGATGCGGGGATTCCCGATGAACTAGTCGAGGCGTACTTTGATCGATATGGTCTAAAACACTCCAGAGAGTTTAGTGCCGATAGCTGGGCGATCGAAGTCACTCGATTAGTGGGGAAAGAGTTCTACGACGACGACTTCATTGGCCTCGCAGCATCAATGGTAGCCTTATCGCTACTCGCCTGGATGGATAGAGCAACATATTATGTCCAAAATCACATTGACCCACTATCAATCAACGGGATAGAAATACATAACAAAGTCCCTTCGTCATTAGACATCTATCTTCCCCGCGAAAGTCATCCCTGGGGTAAGTCGAGACTAAATCTTTCTAACACCTTCTACACCCAAAGATTCACTCAAGAAGAATACAATCGGCTTAACCTCTACGAGTTTGGTGACCTAATCAATGAGATAGTCTTTCCGTTTTATGATGGCGCGGCAAATGCGCTGTACGTGCTCGACTTCGCCAACAACTTTCCAGGGGAGACTAGATCCCAAGTAGAAATTCGAGATGTTACTGGGTTAAGGCTAAAGCACACTTACTTATGTGCAGGGGAAGATGATCCATTCACGTCGGGCGAATATTACACTGACATAGAGGACCTACAAGGGATAACTCGACTGTTTAAACAGTGATAGGTAGCTCTTCCGTGTCTTAAATGCTCCAAATATCTATCAACATTAATACAAATAGCAGACCATAAACGGTCCCCTAAATTACCGTAGTCGCTGGCAATGCCTCTCTTTTGATCGAGTTCTTGATGGAAACCCAGGCCGTATCACATCTCCTATCTGGCGGTCAGAAAATTTTGAGCTACCTTCATTCTTTATCTCATAGACTCTCTTTAACGATCTACGCACTGATCAGCTTCTAGTGGTGGATTGCTCACTTGTTCATCTCTAGCTCTGTGGACCTATGTAGAGCGAGTGAGGAAAACATGAGGAATAGCTCGCAGCAGGTTCCTTGAAAATTGTTTCCCCGACAACTTCAAGGAATTTCATGATGGTTAAGAACATATTTCTCCACGGCTTGACACCCCTCCGTGCTGTCGCACGGGACTGGTTAGTCGTTGCAACGACAATCTGTACTTGGATTGGCGCAATCTACGCATCCTGGTCATTTCCAGAGAGGATAAAGTCCGAAGTTTTTGACGTACTGAATCGCGAACCAAGCGATCTCTATCTTTGGTTGTTTACAACAATCGCTGTACCGCTGATTACTTTCCCGGTCAGTTACTTTGTTTATGCTCGAATTCTGTCTGCGCGAAGACGAATTCGTGTTACAGCGCAGGAAATTACCTTCCTAAAATTTCTGATTTTCCCTGTGCGCATTGATCGCAGTCTCCCGCATCGCTGGCTCAGAAAAGAGCACGCCTACGGCGAGATGGAAAAACACATTCACCGTTTTCTGCGAAGTCTCTTCAACTCAGAGCTGTTTTTCCTGCGCCGATATTGGCAGCGCAGTTTCGTGATCTCCATTGAAAGCAATGGGATCAAGAAACCCGTCTGCGCCATCTACGGCAATCGCGTTTCAGAAAAAAGCCTCCAGCACTTGAACGCTGCCCTGGCCCTTGTCGATGGCAAGACCGGCACTGGTAAGGGCAGTTCGGCAAACCCCGAGGATCTCTGGGCTAAAGATGCAGGTGATCTCTGATCACCAGCTTTTGGCGGATAGGTGAGGAATTCATGAGGAATGCCCGCCTTGGAGCTGAGTTCCAATAGGGCGGAGTCCAACCAACATAGGTACGTTGAAATGAGCGAAAAGAACAGACCGGATCTCAAAGAGACCGTGCAGTTCGAGATGGAACTGACAGACGCCAGGGATAACGCGCTTGAGCGCAATGAGGATCTCTGGAATGAAGAAAAGAAACGCATCGCTGCGACGCCTGAAGCGCCCTCTCTCGACATGGGTGGAAGCACTCAGATGCGGGACCTTAAAGCGGAATTTGATGCGGGTCACACGCGATACATCCAAGGTCGCGAGGCTATTTATGAATCAGCAGAACTGTCGAGAGAAGGCCTGCGAGAATTCGGCACCACTATGAGTGATCACTTCGGCGAAGCAACACAGGGGCAGTCATCCGAAATGGCGGAAACCCAATCACCGCCGGTTGAGCAGAGTGGTAGCGAAGCCGATCAGCCTGACGCTGAGATAGACCTCAGCGCTGATTTCAGGGATGCGTCAGTAAGTCCGCCCACGCCCCCGTCGAATGGCAACAGCAATGGAGGAAACAGTTTATGAATGCACCAATACATATCAGATATAACCTGGGAGCATTTCCGCAAGTGATGCAGGCCATCGGGATTGCCTGCCTGGTCAGTACAATCCTCACTGCCAGCGGAATGGCTGTAGATGCGCAAACAGTAGGAGACGTCTTGAAGGCAGTTGCTTTCGGCATTGCAGTCGGCGGCGCGATTTCTGCTGGATGGGCGATCCTGCTGAAGGCTGTGACATCTGACTATCAACAGAGAACCCGTAATGCATTGGTTGCGGTCACGATTGTATTTTTGTGTTTCATCCTTGCCGCCTCGAGTCAATACAA
>ENA-OWPI01000341-OWPI01000341.1-marine-metagenome-genome-assembly--contig:-NODE-341-length-69418-cov-11.645881_pt1 | contig 69418 bp, 46 predicted proteins | sample MGYA00238138_ERZ651775 | MGnify/ENA primary metagenome ERZ651775 (study PRJEB26906, sample SAMN06265043) | marine metagenome | isolation source: Helgoland LTER site | place: Germany:Helgoland, sampling...
GCTACGTCAGATGCGCCGGCTTCGACAACATCAAGCAAGTGCAATGCCACTCCTTCTTGGTGTACAGACCGAAGTTGTCCCCGATGGAGGGTGGTGCCAGAGATGTCGCCGACAGACAAATCTAAGCAGCTTAGCTTTGAATTTTGAATGCCACTTTACGTAGTATTCAATCAAACTACAGCACAAGAACAAATATAACTGAGAAAAAAAAAACTTCCGATGGTCCAAAGTTTTATGTCTAGCGTGAAGGATTTATTTTTGGTCTTATTAGCGTAAGATCTTTTTTGTAATCAATCACCGATATCGAGCTTCATCAAAAAAACACCACCTATAAACGTCATCTATATACTTCATTACACTTTATACTAGCTGCTATAGTCCTATCTAAATCGTTGCGATGCGTTTTAAAGCGCCCTCTGTGCAAGGCACGAGCAAGGACTTGCCGAGTCGGAGCGTGTTGGCAGCAGCGCCGGATTCGAAGCAGAACTCCGGTACAGAGTACTCGTAGACTAGATTCTCGTCGCAGTGCGTAAATGCGAGCTTTGTTCTTCTACGTGTCGTTATATTCACAGCTCTTTCGTCTTCCTTCTTTCCTTCTGGTGCCTTTTCGTTCTTCTCGAACAAGTCCTCAAAATCAGCCTCTCCAAACTCAAGAGTTTCTCGAACCTCTTCCGGTAAGTTTTCGCTCAAAATAGGCTTATGGTTTAGCCATACGTTGACTAAGAACGTTATCCTCTTAGAATCTATACTATTTTCTTCATCCCCATCGTCGTCATCGTCGTCTTCCTCGCTCTCCTTCTCATTTACATCTTCTTCTTCTTCTTCTTCTTCTTCTTCGGGGAAGCCAGATAAGGCGCTCGGAGCGGCGTGCAAACAACGACCATCGAATGTTGTAATTTTCCCTATTTTTGGCCATGAAATGTACACGCTATCTTCAACTCTACTCTTCTTATTTAGGATGGCATCATTACTCTCGTTGATGAGCATATCGTTCGTGCATTTCGGATTTGAGTCGTCGAAATATGTTTGACACAACACGCGAGTCGCGACGACGGTGGGCGCACCTGTATCGGATAGGTACGTTACAGTCCCGACCTGGGGATGTACCGAAACGTTCATATTTTCTTCTAGGTAATAATCTTTATCAAAGTGTGCGCCAATATCGTCCCGAGGATCGATTACTTGCGTCCACCACTCGGCACCAGAAGTTTTCGAGTCGTAATCTTCGCCCTCCTTGAGTCGTTTCGTCACGTGCTTGAAGACTCGCAGCGCGAGTCTTTCCAACCCAGATAACGATGTTTTCTTCACTTTGTTGTTGTTCTTGTAGTTCTTGTAGTTGTTGCTATTCTTTTCTTTTGTTGCACCATCTCCATTTGGTTCTGCTGTTGCTGAAATCCAAAACGTAGAGCCAGCGCTGTAGGACTCCGTTTCTAAAGTTTGTTTCGCCGTGAACACTTTTTTACAGTCGCGCAAGAGTTTCTTGAGAAGTCCGCCTTGCTTTTGTTGTCGTATTTGCTCGTCTTCGGACGAAGATACCGAGAAAAGAACGGAAGACGTGGATGCGTACTCTAGCTTTGCGTTTCCTACCGCGTGGACGCGCCCGCGCTCGTCCAAGCACAATTTCTTCTCTTCTTCACGTTCTTCAACTGTCTTCGATACTTTTTTCGATTCTTCTCTTCCTTCCTTCTCCTTCGGTTCTTCGTCACCACGGAGCAGCGAATGAGGAGAAGGAGAGCGACAAAGACGACGACGCTTGGATGATGATGTCGTCGTCTTCACCGTTCTCTCTGTCCTCGGTTCGTTCATTCGTTCGTTCATTCGTTCGTAAGAGAGAGAATTTTTGGTGCCTCCAAAAGTCCGAGGAGGGAGGCGAATAAAAGAGAGAGGGAGAGAGGGGGAGCTCGCAAAGTTCCTAAAACCTATTTCCGGGCGTCCGAGACGAAACACACTTTTTTTGATTTTTTGTTTGCTGTGTGTGTGCGCCTCGAAATCGAAAAAAACAAGTGAAAATCTCATCTCCTTGAAATAAACGAGAGGAGAGGAGGCCACGTCGCTCAAAAAATAATAAAATTGATGCCGGAGAGACGTGGTGAGGAGGAGGAAGAGAGAAAAAAAGGGAAAAAGAAAAAGAAAGAAAAGCGGCTGAGATTGAAAGCGCGTTCTCAACAATCCTCATATTTCGCACTCATATACACTCAAATTAACACCATGCAATCCATTGCCCAAGTCCAAAACGTCCAAAAGATCAACGCCGTCTCCACCGGCAAGGTCGTCAACGAAAAGTCCATGATGGTCTGGAGACCGCACGGCAACAAGTAAGTACCGATTCCGAAATTTTCTTTTCAACCTTTCGCGCGTGTTGTGGATTTTGAAGAGATTGCTTCGCGCTCGAAAAATGGGATATATATTTGTCCAAAGCATATATACTTGCGAGCAATTTACGCGCGGATATTCGTTGAGAACGAATGAAACGAGTATCGATGCACGTTTTGATGTGCTTTTCTTGGTATTCAAGAAAGATACACGTCCGTCACGCGCGTCTTTTCAAATAATCTTTCCGGGTCGTTTTTATCCACTTTTGAGTCAGCGTCTTCAAACTTCCCTTCATCCAAAAAGGTTTTGAAGAACGCGCAACGTCTCGAACACCCGGTCTCGCGAGGATTGCAGAAGCTCTTTGAAGTGCATCATCAAAAGAATCGCATTCAAGCGTATCTTTTCGGAATGAATGCGTTCTTCAGAGATGTATGCATCGTTCGCGATGCTTAGAACTTCTTCGCTTCGCTCTCGGATTGTTGAAAATAAGAGGAGGCGCGATTGGAAACGTGTCTCCTCCTCCCTTCTTCTCTCTCGTTTCAACCGAGATCTGAACACTCGACGGCATCTTTTTTTCTTTGGGCGGACATTTAAGTGTTTACTTACCAATTCCTTCCTTCTCTTCCCTTTTCACCAACACCCACAGGATGTTCGAGACCTTCTCCTTCTTGCCGCCGCTCTCTGACGCCGACTTGTCCAAGCAAGTGCAATACTTGTTGAACAACGGCTGGACTCCGTGCCTCGAATTCGAGGACCCGGCGCACGCCTACACTGACGGTCACGGTAACTCTGGTTTGGACTCCTCCATCAACACCAACTACTACGACAACAGATACTGGGTCATGTGGAAGTTGCCGATGTACGGTTGCAACGACCCGTCTGAAGTCCTCACTGAAGTGAAGGCTTGCGTCAAGGCGTTCCCGAACTGCTACGTCAGATGCGCCGGCTTCGACAACATCAAGCAAGTGCAATGCCACTCCTTCTTGGTGTACAGACCGAAGTTGGACCCGATGGAGGGTGGTGCCAGAGATGTCGCCGACAGACAAATCTAAATTTGCTTAGTCACTTAGGAGAGAAGCGATTTATCGGTTCGCTCTCTAGTCAAGTTTTTTTAGCGAGATGTGCACGCGTATAGTGTAATGAAAAGATTTTTTCTTATCTCATATATATATCTTTACTCTCTTTTGTGCTACTTGCTATGACGCGTTCATTTCCATCACTCTTTGATATTTTCTCTCTCCCATTTTGGCGAATATACGACTGGAATTTTATCGAGCTTCGCGGCTAAGATGAAATCATACATGGACAACGCACCTATGGCGTGCGTAGATAAACTCACTTCCACTTCTCTATAATTTGTCAACTTAAAGTCCGGGTGGTGCCCTTCTTCCTCGGCCACGGTTGAAAGTTGGGAGAAAAAGTCAGCCGCGCATTGCCAGTTCTTCGCCGTGAATTTCCTCGTTATTATCGTTTTTCCTATTCTGTGCCACAGCGGGTATTCCGCGAGTAGCTTTTCGATCTCTTCTTCGCTCAGCTTTGGAGTCTCGCGAGAACAACCTCCGTTGATTTTACACGAGAGACTTTGTAGTTCATCTTTGTTCATTTTGTTGTGCACGCACAAGCTACTGTTAATAATATTATTATCACTATTATTACTATTACTACTAGAGTGCGTTCTGAAAAGATGTCTCACGCGTGATGATGACGATGACGACGATGATGATGATGATACTATTGTCGAAACCAATCTCCGAGCAACGAGCATCAAGTATGGACTTTATTTTTGAGGATTTTCTGTACTCGTAAGATCTAAATTTCTCTACTGCTGCTATAATAATACATTTTTCACCGCTTTTGTTGATACCGAACCACGTGGGTTTCGATGTTATCGATAGTTTCTGATTCTTCGCAACTCGAGAGGGTGAGCTTTTCGCCCTTTGTCACGCGTTCGAGGAGTCTTTGCAAAGCTCGAGACGAACGCGTCGTCGAGATGGTTGGACTCGAATTTAATCTTGCGTTTGGCTTTATTTCGAAAACTATTTCTTCATCGTCGTCGTCATCGTTTAAGAAGTCGGAGAACATTCTCATAAACTCAAACGTTTTGCAAACGAAAAGACCACCGACTCTTTTCGTTTCCTGTTCAAGGTTCTTTACTTTTACCCATTTTGGAATGCTTTTCACGTCAATATCTTCCAACCAAGGAACGGGAATGTCGTGGTCACTTTCGAAATGCTGGGATACAATTTGAACCTTCAAATGGATGCGTTTGTCTTCATTGTCTTCGTTTGAAGCGTGCGCCACGTAGCGCACGCCGAAAGCGTCTTTTCTCACGTACTCTGGAATTTCAATATTCAAATATTTCGCCACCTGTAACATAACTTGGTCCGTTTTCGCGTGAACAACCAAGTCTGCGAATTGATCTTTTTCGGTCGCTTGTAAGTTAACAATGGCGAGCTGCCCTCCTGTTGTCTTTCTTGTAACTGGTTTCTTATTCTTACCACCACTACTACTCAAACTACTACGTTTTCGTTTCTTATATCGAGCATCCGGTATAGTCAATAAAGGTAAATCGCCCGAAGGTACTATTTGTAACGAGCTTCCAAGCACGAGCGCTAATTTAGCTTTCTTCGCCTCATTCTCGGCTCTACAAAGCTCTGGTTCCGGTAACGCATCGTCCCAATCCAACACCTGATCTCGGAGCTTTCCCGCGCACTCTTTTCGTCTGCACCGTCTTCCTGTATATTTAAAGCCGACGGACTCCATCTCAAAGTCGCGAAAGTATTCGCATTCGCACGTTTCGCACCGTTCGGCGAAACAGTTCCCATGTAATTCACCGACTTCCTCTCTCGGTATTCCACTGCGGTAGTGCAATCCGTCCACGTTACAGGAAACTACGTATCGTATGTACCCGGCTTTTTGCAATCCACACAACACCATGTGCGTGACAGTTGGCGAAGCTAACGGGAACGGCACCGAACTCGTCGGTAAATTTTCCCCGGCTTTCTGGAGCGTCCATATCCCTTTGGGCCCTCGAAAATCGGGAATCCCGGCGGCGGTGCTGATGCCAGCGCCCGTGTGAACAATGACACCCGTCTTCTTTTTCTTTTTCTTCTTTGTATCATCATCATCAATCTTCCCAGCTTCTCGTATCACATCCGCCAACTCTTTCGCCAACTGTTCCACTCTCTCGCTTTCGAAATGAATCTCCTCCGAACCTAAGGTCCCACCGACATCCTCTTTCCACGCCAATCTTTGAGCGTACCCTAACGAAGACATGTTGTTGTTGTTGTTGTTGTTGTCATTGTTCTTCTTGTTTTTACTCTCTTCTCTCTGCGGAGGTCAAATTTTTTTTCTTGCACGCTTTTTTTTTTGCTGCTCTGCCCCCACAAAAACAGCTCTTGAGTTGAGAGAGCCCTTTTAAACTCCCCCTTTTTCAAAGTCGTCTTTTAAAGTTAGATCGCGCCTCGGGATAATTCTCTACTTTTGTACTCTCTCTCCTCTCTCTAAACGTACGCAACAACAGTCCTGAGGAGGACACACGCACACGCACACACAGAGAGAAAGAGAGATAAAGCGGAAGACGTGAAACGCGCGCGTGCATTTGAAACAAGGAGACAAAGACAAAGAAGAAGTTAAAGAAGAAGAAGAAGAAATTTCTTGACCTTCTTTTTTCTCCCTCGAGGCTTTTAATAACGGTGCTTTTTAAAGTCAACCCAAAAGGTGGTTAATTTAAACAACATAAACAAAAACCAAACATGGCGTGGACGGAAGAAGAGGACGAGCAACTGAGAAAGTTAGTCGCGGAATTCGGGCCGAAAAAATGGGTCTTTGTTGCGAGTAAGATGGAAAACAAAGGTGGGAAACAGTGTCGAAGACGATGGCAGAATTATTTGAATTGCGATAATAATAAACAAGGAGGGTGGTCGCCAGAGGAAGACGAGGTGTTGATGAGAGAACACAAGATAGTTGGGAACAAGTGGACAGAAATCGCCAAAGCAGTCGGTGGTCGAACAGACAACGCGGTGAAGAATCGATACGCGGCTTTGATGACAAAACAAAGCGGAGGAACAGCTTCAGGTGGAGTTAAAAAGAAGAAACCCCCAACAACGACGATGCCGACGACTTCGCCGGAAAAGGCGGAGAATAAGGATAACAAAACGAACAAGGCGGAGATTAAGGATAACAAAACGAACACAGTAGCGAAGAAAATGATGAAGAATAAAGACGAGAAGAAAGCGCCGGCGAGCGTAGCAAAGAAACCGACCGGTGCGACGTTGGCGAAAGCGGCGGCGGCGCACATGAAGGGAGGTCCAAGCGGCGTGGGCTTGAAGAAGTTAGATATTAAAGGAGGAAGAGGCGGACCGCCTGGGTCGACGTTATCGCCATTTAAAGGCTCGGACAAGTGGTTCAAACCGTCTTTATCGTCGTTAAAGGTTCCTTCGAGTAGTAGATTCAACGGAAACGGAACGACGCCGGGGATATTAGATTTCTCGCCGTTAGTCAACACCCCCAACTTTAACTTGCTCACCGGAGCGGAGTTGGAGTTGTTGAAAGAACTCAACGCTTCGTTCTCACCAACGGCGTCTGAAGCCGCGTTTGGGTTTAATACACTAACTTCAGACAAGCATATAGGCTCTGGTTTACCAAACATGGCTCCAGAGAGTCCGGTGTTGGATATGCACCAAGTTTTAAAGTGGATCATAGCGGTGACGCCGAGAGGCGACGAAGCCGGCACGAAAGCGACGCCGTTTGCCGGTGTTCAACCGCCGCCGTTGAGTTCGAAGCAAGCGGAGTTTTTAAAATCTAGTCTGGAAGAGCGATTGAAAACTGTTCACGATGCACCGACGGGCGATTTACCTCCCAACATCCCGGCGTTTTCGAAAGATGAGTTGAACACGCTCTTATCCGCTCTGGGCGAAACTCCTCGGACGACTGGGCGCAATTCCGCAATGTTGAGTCGGCTGCAAAACCCGTTTGGAAGAGCGACTTGAGAGTAAGAAGATTTTATCCTTCTATTACTATATAAAATCAACATATCATTATTATAGCCATTCCCAAAAAGGAATTTTGACTCGTCAGTTTATGAGAAAAGAAAATGTATTCTATTTTAAAATATAAAAACCTCCTTATTCTGTGGCTGCTTCGTTCGCATCGATTTGACTCAAATCTAACTGCTTCCCAGTCACCCTTCTATACATGTCTAACACGTCTCTAACGGTCGATTCAAAGTGCGTGGTCGCGTCGTACCCTCGACTAATAATCGCCTTTTCTTTTATCCCGTCCGTCGTCGGCGCCATGATGGGACAGATGTGGACAAACTTTTCGTCAATCGTACCTAACAACGATAAACCAGACGCTAATTCTTGTTCCGGGTTTGCAGTTTCTACGTTTGTACTCACGAATGCGACGTAACGTCCTTTCGCGCACACGTTGTGCATGTACGAGCACCCAAAAACGTACACGTCGTTCTTCCTACCGACTTGCGAAGCCGGGATTATGATTTGTACCGAGTGCGCGTTTTCGACGTTATCGATCGGGTGCGAGAGAAAGCACAACGCCCTGGCAACGGAGCCGACTTGTACGCTATGTTTAGGAAAATAAGACGGATCCCCGACGATCGCATGCTTTGCCTTTGCCGTGACAACTTGCGGGCCCTTCTTTTCCTCTCCTTCTCCGGCGCCGACGGTTTCATCCTCCATAGTCGCGCTCACTCCGATGGCCTCTCCAGTTTCCTCGTTCCATTTCACTTCCGCGTCTGGTTTATTCAGCATGTACGTCCCACCATATACGGCGGATAATCGCGCGAAGCCTTGCGGCAGTTCTCCTAAACCATACAACGGGTAAATATACGGACTCCCGGTGTTGAATCTCGCTAAAGACTCTTCGTACAATTTGACCGCTTTGACCATATGGATGGCTGGAAAATCCATGTACCTCTCGTCCGTATACAGCGCCAGCGCGTGTCCAATAAACTCGATCGTTTCATCCGCTAACCCGTACTCTTTGTACAACTGTCTCGACGTCATTGTCCTCAAATCGTATCCTTTATGCGTCTCCACTCTCGTTTCGTCGTAGTCCTGTACGAACACGAAGAAACTCCTCGCGCGTAGCTTCTCAAACATTCCCATCAACGGCGACCGCAACGCATCTTTATCCGTCGCTGGAACTTTAAACAACTTCCCTTGTTTAAACACGTACGACCCTTCGGACGCTTTGAACGAGACGTAGTTGTGCACTCCCGTGTGCACTAAAAGTTTCACCAGTAAACCGTTTCCCATCATCATCTTCGGAACCATATCGATGTTCCAATCTTGCCATCGACCGTATTTCTCTTTCAACTTCTCCTCGAATACTTTTTCACTCTCCTTCGATGAATTCTCTCCTCCTTTCGCTGATGAGAACTCCTCGGGACGAAACTTCTCGAAAAGTTGCTTCAGATTTAAACTCGCGCTTTCCGCTCCGTAATACGCGTTTCGATCTAAATGCAAGATTTTGTACCCTTCTTTCGAGAGAACGCCGGCTAATAAACACTCTTTTAAACCCGTGCCGAGGATGATGGCGTCGTATTCTTCGTCCATACTACTCTATATGCTCTGTGTGTGTGTATATTTATGTATGTTCTTTGTTTATGTTTATGTATTTAATGAAGAATTCTTTTCAACTTATACTAGAGCAGAGAAGTCTCGTCTTTTCTCAACAGATCGAATACATGAATACGACACACACAAGAGAAGAAGAAGAAGAAGAAGAAGAAGAAGAGAATAACAACAGGAAAAATATGGGACCTCGTTCTCGTTCTCGTCCTCGTCCTCCTCGTCCTTATCTTTCGTTTTTCTTCTTCTTAATAACGTGTCAATCATCAATTATTGCAACAATACTCGTGGTAAACGGTGACTTACACCGCGGGGATATCGTTCCGACGAGCAGTCGAATGCATCTGAAATCGTCCAAGCAACGAACGCAGTGGATGGACGTTTTGGAGAAGCACTGTCCGAGCTTTGGGAGGAATAAAATGGTCGCGTACAGAGTGGAGAAACCAACCTCGCATTCGTTGATGACGACGACGGAAGGAGAGGAGGAGGGAAAAGAGCAATCATCAAACGAGATTAAGATACAGTTTGCCTTCGATAACGAGAGACATTTTACGGTGTGGATGCCGTTACGTTTTTCTTCTTCTGTTTCGCCGCCGCGAACAACGACAACAAAGGGGAAAGAGAAGAAGATACCGATGATTACGTTCACGTTCACACACCACGCCGGATACATCGTGAACGTGAAGAGTGAATCGTCCTTCATTGAGAGGAAAGGAGCGAAGAAACAGTTACATCAACAACATTATGAAGCGCTCGCTGAGGAGTGGTCGTCAACTTTGGCGCGAAGAAGCGAGTGGCCGAAACACGTGTTGTTAAAATACGAATTCATCGAGAAAGAGAGCGTGGACGTGAATAAAGGGTTAGGGGTGTTGATGTCGTTCATGTTGTTAGTATTCGTTGCGTCCGTGAGTAGAGTAAAAATGGATGAAGATGATAGCGGCGAGGATGGAGATAGCAATAGTAAACAAAAAGGGGGCTATGAGGACGAAGCGCCAAACGTCATCGTAGGCGCGAATACGAGCGAAGAGTTAGTAAGAAGGCAAGCGCGGCGCGCTTCGGATTTCATTTAGTTTAGTTAGAGAGTTATTAGTTTTAACGCGCTGTTAAAAAGCTATTTTAAAAAGAGCACGTGCAGACTGCAGAAGCTTAAAGAGCTATAGCTATTTCTACTTTCCTTCTTCACTTTCTTCGCCGCCATCCGCTCCATCTGCTCCTGGTTTCTTATCCACACCTAAAACCGCGAGAACGTCGTCCGCCATTGAAGAAAATTCATTCATCAATCGCTTGTGTCTTCGGTAAAACGCGCTTCCACCGACTCGTCTTAAATCAAACCTGTCATGTAACGAATCCACGACTTTGTCCCAAAATCTACTCGCTATGTTTTTTCTTCGCATGGTTTTGATTCGAACGAAACCTCTGCCTTCTTGCAGCGCGTCTGGTTTCATTTTCGTCGCTGGATAATCGGCTGGCACGTTCTTCTCTTTCCACCACGTGAGAAACTGTCTCAAAACCGTCAACGCGACGGTATCGGACGGATCTGGTCTAGAGTGTGGGTCTTCTGGAGTGCCTTTCACGGTTGTTTTCGCTGTCAAAGGCGAAAGGTTACCCAAAAAGAGTAAGTGCGTATCGACTCGTCTCGCGAGGATACCTTGCGTTGGATCGTTAAAGCCTGGACAAATCAGCGGCGATTGACCTTTCTCACTCTCCTTACACTTTCCTAAGAAAAACTTGGAATACAAAACCAAAACGCGGTCATCCCGAACGTTATCGCCTCTACCCAACGGCAAAATACTCGGGTAGTGAATTCGAACATCCGGTTGAACTAAGTCATCAAAGGCCGCGACAGTGGTCCAATCTTCACCGCCATTCGAGCTCAACGCAAAGTGTAAATGCGTTCGGCACAATTTACACGGATGCTCTTTACTTCCTATGTGTTCCCATCGTCGATGATTGTTAAAGGCCATCGCTAAGTGACCTGTTGGATACAACGAAGTCATGTCCAACTTCGTGTTGACGTTTGGTAAATTTCCGGGCGATGGATGCGGATCCGACCACGTCGCACCGAAATCGAACGACATCGACCGAAACACACATCCACAATCTGTCCTAAAGAGCATTGTCAACGCCGGTTGTGGTTCATCCGATCCTTGCGGTAACGCCGAGATTTCAGCAATCGCGCCTTCCAACAAACTCGTCTTTGGATGTCTGATGTCACCTTTTTTTGTCCACGTCTTCCCATTATCGGAAGATATGAGTACTCCAGAAATGGTTTCTCTATCTGGCGGACATTCACCTTCCGCGTAAGATCTCGTTACGCACGCACCTGCGTTATTACTATTATCGCTATTACTATCATCTTCGTCGTCGTTTGGATTGGCCGAATCCGAGCTTTCGTATTTGAAGTTATATTCTTGCCAGAATGGCAAAATCAAATCACCGTTCGAAGCTTTGATTGGCTTGTTCGCGATTAAATACGGCATTTCTCCTCGTTTTTGTTCGTACACCATCTTCGGAGCTGACCAAGCGCCTTCATCGACAACCTTCCCATCCTCGCCAAAGTTATCGATTTCAATCATCTTGATGTGTCCTCCTGGATCTGATCTCGGAACTGGCTTCGCGTAATGTTTGACGCACAATTCCGACGCCGCATAAAACAACATCAACTTTTTCGCTTTCTCGTCGTAGTGTAAAACCGGTGCCCACACCGCTCTCCCTTCGTTCCCAACTGGCGCTCTTTTGCTGCCGCTCCACGATTTACCGCCGTCTTTGGAAACCGAGTATAAAATAATTTGGTCCGGTAAACCTTCCACGGCGAACTTTGTTTGTCCGTTTTCCATTTGTAAACTCGGCGCGGCTTGGAACGCGGCCACGATAACATCGTTCGGTAACGCCGCCGCGGTAACCATGTGCGCGTACCGATACGTCTCGTTGAATGAAAATACTTTCACCGCTTTCCCAAACTTCACTGTCGGCGCGTCATTCAACTCTCCGTCGAAATCAAACACCGGTTTCTGTCTCAAAGAATTACACACCGGGAGTACGTTCGATACTCCAGAATAGAACGTTCGAGCACCGTCTAATTGTGCTTGACATTTTGCGGATTTTTTATTCGCGCCTGCAGTACTCGCCGTTATTGTTCCTCCTGCTGCTGCTATCTTCTTCTTCGTAGTCTCCTCATCACCACCACTGTTACCACCGGCGGAAGACCTTTCGCGGACAATCTTCTGCGCTTTAGCCGCCGCAGCTTTCGCCGTCGACGCGTGTTTCTTCGACGACTCTCCTAAATCTTCTTCTCCGTCGTCGTCATCTTCTTCCTTATTGTTGTTGTTGTTGTTTTTCGTCACCGCTCGTCGCAAATCGACTTCGTGTTCTTTCTCCGAGTGGTAATTATATTCCGTATTTTCACGGTGATGAAGGTGTGAAGAGTGATGATGAAGGGGAGAAATCTGTGGTCGAACGTACAGAACTAACCCTACGCAACAGACGATGGCAAACCACAGCGGCAACGATTTCGATCGGAGCAAAAACTGTACGATGGAATCTCCTCCGCGAGACGATGAGGATTTCAAACCTTTCAGTTTAGATTGCGAACCACCTCCTCCGTCGTCGTCGTGTTTGTTGGTGGCGGCGGCCCAGTTGCGTCCGCGAAACTGAGAAGATGATGACGAAGAAGACGCGTTCGTTCGCGAGCGAGCGTTACCCCACGCCATTTTATTTACGTGCGATGTTTTTGCTCTCTATAAATGAAGTGGACACGAAAGAGAAAAAGATGTGAAGCGAAGAGGCGAACTACACTTTTTTACACGATAATAATAACATCTTCTACGATTCTAACTATCTACCATTACATCACGCATCAATCACACGTCAAACTCGAACGTCACTCCGGTCTCTCTTTTACACGTCTCCCAAACCAACCTCGTCTCCGGGGAGCTTTTCGCCTCCTGCGATAGTCTTCGATTCACGAAGTATCCGCCGTTGTTCTGCGGCAACGTGAACTTATCGTTCGTGACTAACTCGAACTGATCGTTCGCGTCGTACACTTGCACGCCACAAGGACCCCAGCCAGCGAGTAACATTTTGGTATTAACTGTTCCAGGATCGCACGTTAGTATCGTTCTCACAGTCTCGCTGTTTTTCATCATTCTTAAATACATCTCAAAACTTACGCTCTTCATGCACGTCTTCGAGTGAGAGTAGGACCAATGATCGCTCCATTGTTTCTCAAACGTCAAATCGTCTAACTGAACCCCACTCGTTTGCGAAATAGACGCCACGTTTAGTATTCGAGCGTTCGTATCCATGCTGTTTTTGTTCCATAATAAACAGTTCAACATGTAAGGAGCCAAGACGTTGATTTGAAACGTCAACTCTATTTTCCTCTCGTTCACTTTACGCTCTGGAAGGAAAACGCCCGCATTTTGCACCACAATGTCCAGCTTTCTTCCTTCTTTCTCCACCACGTCTTTCGAAACTTTATCGAACAAGTTCTCCACGCCTTCTAAAGTGCTCAAATCGCTCAAAATCGCGCCGACGACTTTCCCTTTATCACTGCTGGCTTTAGAAATCTCCTCGACGGCTTTGTCGATTCTCTCCTGCGTTCTCCCGTGGACGATGACGTCTATATTTTGCTCCACTAATCTTCGAGCGGTGTGTTTGCCAATGCCATCGGTCGTACCCGTGATCAACGCGAGCTTTTTCTTACTCTTCGATGATGATGATGATGATGATGATGATGATGATGACGAAGCAGATATCGTCGCAATGAGCGCTTTCATATTTTTTTTTTGAAGCATCTTGATGCCGTTGTCGACGATTTTTTCATAACTTTACGACACGTTAAATTCGTATAGAATAATAATAACCACACAATGGAGACGACGACGAAATCCGCTCTGTTGGAGTTTCTCCGAGCGGACGAAACCGGTGAGTAGAGCGATATTAGAGCGATTGCCTTCTCTTTCTTTTTATTCTCTTCATCACGTTATGGTCCTCTTCTTCACGCACTTAACAAAACAGACTGACTTTGAAAATGTATAACTGACTCATCACTCTCTCTCTTTTCTTATTTTCGTTCTATTCGACGCGACGCGTATAAAAGGCGCAGACATATTCGCGAGATCAAAGATTGAACCTCTGAACACCGGTTTGTCTTTTTTAGACCAACACAAATCCTTGAAACATTCGCAAGTGATCGAAGCGTGCGGGTTGGGTGGAAGTGGGAAGACTGAATTGCTGATTCAAACTGCCGTGGGCGCGATATTACCGAAAGTCTTACACAACATCCCGTTCGACGGGAGCGAGCGAGGATGCGTTTTAATCGATTTAGACGGGAAGTTTGACACGTTACGGTTTTTAGAGGTGTTACAGGCGAGGATTAAGGAGCGTTTACAGATTCACCATCGCGAAGGAAAACGAGGAATAGACGTCGAAAATGAAGAACGACAACAGCCCGAGAACGTCATCACGAGAGAATCTATATTTGACGACTGTCATAACGTTTCGTTATCTAGATTTCGATTGATGCGGTGTTATTCGAGCATTGATTTGCTCAAGTGTTTAACTATTATGGAAAAGGACGAGAAGTTCATGCAGTTTCCGAGTTTATCCGAGCAACATTTAGAGAATAGTAACAGAAATAACAATAACAACAACAACAACAACAACAACAACAATAACATGACGCCGGTAAGGTTGGTACTCGTCGACAATGTGGCCGCATTTTATTGGATAGACCGCGCATCCCGTCGCGATAAGAATGCGCCGTTTAATTTACAAAACGTGCACTTTTCGGTTGGGCAAAAAATGTTAACCATAGCTCGTAAGCGACGCGTCACGTTTCTATGCACGAAAACGACGACCAAGCTCGATCCGATTGGTACGAAGCACAAAGACTTTTTGCCTCTACCGTGGTCGAAATGCGTAACGCAGAGACTACTATTAGACAGAAGGGACAGTAAGAACAGCATAGTCCGTTGGGATAATCCGGCGGAGAGAAACAGTTGCGGCTATTCAATCACGCCCGGAGGCATTAGAGCAGACTAGAAGTAGAGTAGACTTAGAAGAATTACCTGTACAAGATCATATTTTATAATATGCATGCACGCACGCACGCAAAAGAAACGTATATGCACATAGGAAAGCATAATTGTTCGATATTATCGAAATTGTAATATCTATATTCATTACATACACATTCTTACACATGATACGCTAAGCTGTAGTTTTCTCTCTCGAAAACTCACGCTCTACAACACTTTCACCCCCGTTTTTATTTCTATTCACTAGAACCATGGTCCATCCAAAGGCGACGTTGGCGATATAATATCAATCATAGAATCAAAAGACGCCGCATGTGAAGCGAGCGACTTCGGATGATCCTTATCCATCATCATTTCAACGTTCATATGGACGAGATTTTTTGATCGTCGTTGCTTGGCGATGGAGTCGTTATCTCCCGTTGGCGGTCGCATCATCGAATTTACGTTGTACGGAGAAATATCGTCATCATCGTCATCACACTCGATACCGTCGTCATCATCGCCTTCCTCGCCTGCCTCCTCTTCGTCTTCGTACACCATGTCATCATCTTCCTCTTTTCTCTCCTCCTCTTCTTCTAGACTCGCGTGCTCGCATTGCGAAGCTTGAGACGAAAACGATGGTACGTTATTTACGTCGTCAACATCCTTGTTATCAGCGTATGCGTTGTTGTTATCACCGGTGTTTGTATACTGTTGTTGTTGTTGTTGTTGTTGCTGCTGCTGATTTTCACTCGTGGATGAATTGTATCGTTCCAAGATATTTCGCGAAAATAACTCGAGTTCGTTCGTGGCCAACCAAGAATCGTCGCCGACGGCCAATTTCAAATCATCCGTCAACATCGGTTCGTTATAGAGAAACCCTTCGCTCTCTAATTGTAATCTCGCGGCACAAATGCACGCCAAGGCAAGTCGAGACGGTTTGACTGAAGAAACTTCCGCGTCTGAAACGATCGCGTGGTACATCGCATAGCTCACGTCTTCAATCTTATCGGAAATCTGCGCCCATTCGACGTTACCACCGTCCGGCATTCTGGTTAAGGCCAAGATAGCCTCGATGAAGTGACTCGGTCGCACGACGCCCATGGACCATTTCAACTCCACGCACACGGCCAATTCCATTTTTCGAATGATATCCACGGAATAAATATTCGAGCCGAAATATCTCAACTTGGAAAGACTCGGGACTAACTCCTCCGTCTCTTCATACTTCGCCGCGACTTGTATGCAACACAACGCTACCAACTGCAAGGAAGATTTTGGAACCATGACAGTGGAAAGTACTCGATCCTGTTGATTGAATGAATTGAAGAAAGAGAGAAGAATAGATGATTGAGTCGTCGTCAGTATTATTTTTATTTTTCAATTAAAAGATTCCTCTCAACTTTTTTTTGAAAAAAGGCAAAAAGGCAAGCCGAGATTTCCAAGATTTTTTTCTTTGGACAAGATATTTTCGACTTTTTCTCTCTCGCGCGCGCCTTTTTCTGCCTTTTCGCGGGGCTTTTTGCAAAAAAAAAAGAAGGAGAAGCAAAACAAAAGTGGGTCTCCTCCTGCGCGCGCGCGCGTGATCGACGCACAAAAGACCGATCATCGGAAGAAGAAAGAATGAATATAAACGTACCATGTATTCCACGGCCACATCCGCCGTGGCCGGACCAAACTGCGCTTCCGCGCACACGTCCAAAATCCACTCCACCAGTGGCACTCGAAATTGCAAGTGTCTCGCCTCGTTCACGTCCAAAACGAAGCGCGCGTCCTCGTCTTCTTTCCTTCGTAAATCGAGCAAGACATCCTCCCAAACCGAGATTTGCGGCTCGGTGCTAAATTCTATGATCCGCTCTATGAGATCGCGAACCGTTTTACCTCTTCTAACCGCGGTAAAAGTATTGTTATTATTCCATTGTTGTTGATATTTTTGTTGATATTTTTTTGCTCCTTCCTCCTCTTCTTCTTCGTCTTGAAACTCTGAAAGGGCGTCGCGTCGATCATCTTCGCATCGATATTCCTCGTCGCTTTCCGTGAACGATTGCAATCGAATCACCCCATTCACCACGCGCGCGTTTCTAGCACCCCCACCGAACGTACCAAATCCTTCTCCCTCGTTCGGATCATCCAAACAGAAGAGCTCGTCTCCGCTGTGTTCCGAAGACACAGATTGGCGACTGACCAACTTATTTGTTTTCGTCTCTATTTTGTCGTCGCCCGCCTTCTCGTCGTGGCTCTTCGAAAACTTCGCCCCTTCGCCTCCCCCCTCGAGGCTGCTTCCGTTGCAAAAAAGTTGCTTATTTGTCGTCGGAAACGCGTCCGCGGAGGACTGTTGCGAGTAGTCTTGCGAAAACATCTTCTCGATTGATCAACTAGAGATGACCAGAACTCCAAATATTGGTTCTTTCAATCTTTATCGCGATCGACGCGCTCTCACACGACGCGCGTAAACTCGATGCGTTTTGGCGTCTAAAAAATTCCCGCCTTCAAAATCCTACAAGCTGTTGCGATTTTGCGGAAACGTGCTCGCCGTGGACTTAATACGAGGTTACGGATACCTGAAAACGAAGAACGTACCGATCGTATGTTATTTAACGCGATCAAGGCGTTCGAATCGGATTTTGTTCTTCGCGCGTGACGCTTTCGAAGAAGAAGGAGGAGGATTTATGAAGAAAAAGAGAGGCGACGCAAAAACGAAAGTGTCGAAGAAAGAAAAACTCTCGAAAAAACGCGCGAAAGATTTTTGTTTTCGCGAAGAGAAACTGCTTTTTTTCAAACCAAAAACTGATCAGAAACCGCGCGAGAAGAGCGCCTAAATGGACGAAACGAAACGTAAATTTGAATCGCAACGATACGTCTGGTGTGAGTTGTTCGTGCTTGGTGTTTTGTAAGCCTTCAAAACTCCAAAAACCTCTTCCTCCGCACCGTTTGTCGAAACTTGTTTTTTATCACCGACAAGAGAAGGGCGACGAAAATATCGCGTTCAAACGCGCGTCCGTTCGAGAGGTGTGAAATAGCTGTATACGCGCGAATAATGTCACGCAAGTTGTTCCAGGTGATCGCTTCTGCTCTTCCTTCATCGTTTGGATACGTTCCAGGTTGATAAAGCGCTTCAATTCGTCTTCTGCGATCGATGTTTTCGGTGGAGTCTTTTCGAGGAGAAGATTTTTGAACGCGCGCGACGTCGAGCGTATGTACATCTTATCGTAGAAACACACGCGTTCAAAGAGAATACGCGTGTACTTTTATCACTTTCTGTAGTAAATGTAAACGTAATGCGTTCATTTTATGCTCTTTCGAGGTTCTTTTAAATCCTCGTCTCCTCGTTCCGCGTTCTCCTCGGGGTATTTTTTTCACTTCTTTTTGTTAAATGATTGGTGATGAAGAAGGAAAAAAAGGTATGTGGACGAGTAGAAAACTAATTTAAAAAGTGTGCACCTTGTCCTTTTAAAGTGTGCACCTTCTTTTCCCCACACCAAAAAAAAAAGGGCTCATCACAAAAACGGCACAAAAAAAACCAAACAAAAAAAAATTGTTCCAACATCCAACATCATCACAAAAAAGAAGACGACGCTTTACCGAGACCGAGAGACATTTTTCTCTGTGTTGGTCTCTCTCTCTGCCTACACCCACCATGAGACGCATCGTCGGCGTCTCGCAAGCCGATGAGAACATCGACGAGGCCAACGAGATGCTGATGACTTCTTCTACCAATAGGAGGAGAGGAGGAGGAGGATCGTCTTCGACGGCGTCGGCGACGAGTTCTTTGTCTTCTTCTCGTAAAAATAACATGAGTAGGGAAAAGAAGGGACGCCGCGGCAATCATCATCACGAAGAGGAAGCTTTAAAAAAGGCCAAGAAGAAGACGGCGGCGGCGGCGAAAGGAGGATGCTGCTCGAAAAAAGCGATAGCGACACAATCGACCACGGAGGAGGTGTTGCCACACGTCCTAGAGAGAGAAGATGCGGTGATTGTCGAAGTCGACGAGGAAGAGATGACCACCACGACTGTTGGGGAAGACGAAGAAGACGCGTCTGGTGAGGAGGAAAAGGCGGACGCAAAATCATCATCATCATCATCGTTAAAGAAGACAAAGAAGACAAAGAAGAAAAAGGAAGACCACGATTCAGACGATTCAGACGAAAAAGAAGACAAAGACAAAGAGGAACGGATGATCTCTCCAGATTCTCCGTCCGTGTTCATCGAAATCGACGGTGACGATGATGGAGCGAGGAAAGGAACAGATGACGACGAAGACGATGATGCGCAGTCGCAATCGACGGCATCGTCGTCGTCGTTTACGTCGTCTTCCTCGAAAGCTAAACGTGTTAAAAGCGAAGAAGTCGCTGTTGATATCGAAGATAAAAGCGATGATGAAAGCGATGGTCGAGCGAGTAGTAGCGATGACGATGATGTAGAAGATGATATCGAATCTGGTCGTCGACGACGACGACGAAGAAAGAGTGATTTGGCTAAAGTCTCGGACGACGACGACGAAAACGACTCCAAGTACAACTCGTCTTCTTCCGGTTCGTTGTCGTCGAAATCTTCGTCCAAGAAAAAGAAGATCAAGGAGAAGAAGAAAAAGGGCGCGAAACCTTTGTCCTCGACGAACGACGAGGAAGCGATGATGAACGAACGTCAACCGTTGTTGAGCAAAAATAGCGAAGAAGAGAAGGCGAAGGAGGAAGAAGAAAAGAGGATGAAGTCGGGCACCGGATTTGCAAAGACGTGTAAAGCGATCGGTGCTTTTAGCGCGTTGACCATGACGGCCTCGGTGTGTTTCGTTGGTTACCAGGTGTATCCAGTCGTGAGCGATGATTTGTCTCTCGGGAATATCGCGCAACACTTACAATCGTATTTATTGGTTGACTTACCCAACGGAAACTTGAAGCCGGTGCTACCGGACGAAAGCGATTTGTTACCGATCGATGCCGACGGTAACTTCATCTTACCGGGTGGAAAGAACCAAACGGCCTCGTCGGCAACGCTCCCTGCCACTTCCGCGAAGAAAAAGAAAGGCGCATCTTCATCTCTCGAGCCTTCAGAAGAAGTTGCCGGAGACACGCACCCGGATATTATGAACGAGGCAGTCATCGGTAAAAAAGAAGACGAAGAGGACGCCGACGCCGACGGTAAAGAAGAGCAAGTAGAAAAGAAGAGCACCTTTGGAGGTTTTTTGAAGTCAAAAGCGAAGGAGGACGAAGCAACTGCTACGTCTACCTCGGACGACGCTTCCGATGATGCCGAAGAAGAAGAGAAGGAAGACATCGATGAAGAGGCTGACGATGATCAAGAGGAGCAAGAGGAAGAAGAAAAAGATGATCAAACTGATGAAGAAAGCGAAGGTTCCGAGGAAGATCAGCTGAAACAGGAACAAGAAGATTCTTCGGCTAATTATTCCGGTAAAGAGCTCGAGAAAGGTTCCATCTCTTCTGGATACGCTCGATCGAAAGAGCGTTACGCCGAAGCCGTGAAGAACTTCAAGTCTGGTAAGATGAGCACCTCCGGTAAAATGTACGATCTTGGACCATCAGAGACACCCGAAGATGTTGAAGAAGAAGAAGAAGAAGAAGAGGAAGGAGGAGAAGAAAAAAAGGAAGAAAAAGTTAACGACGAGGAAGGAACCCGTTCATCGGAAGAAGATCCGAAAAGTTCCGTCATCCCGAAAGTAAAGGCAGTGGCGAAGATTGTCGACAAAACGAAAGATTCAATATTTTCTGCGCTGGAAACGATCGATCACTTAGAAAAAGGGACCGAGGAAGCACCCGACGAGAAAGAAGAAGAAAAGGAAGAAGAAGAAAAAGAGGAAGCCCCTGAAGAGGAGTCGCGCGCAAATCCGGATGATATGCCTTCGCTGGAAGGAATTTCAACCACGAGCGCAGAGAAGCGCATGAATGAAGACACGGCGAACGCGAAAGCGAGTGCAGAAGCGCGTAATTTAGCTGCCACAGCATCTGCTGCAACTTCTGCTGATGGTGCCATCGACACGTCTGGTGCTGCGGTTGAAACGACGAGCACTCCGAAGATTCTCGTTTCCAAAGCGTGCGAAACATCCGAAGATGAGACCGCTTTAGGTCTTTATCGGCAAGTCAACAGCAAATGCGAATCTACTGAAGACGGAATCAAAGTAATTGGGTGCATTCCAAAGACTAAAAACTGCCAGGGGTGCTACTTATCGGACACGCCGGCGGCATCGCAGAAAGATTCGCTGACGCAGTGCGCGAGCGTCGTTTGCGACTTCCACGACGTCCAAGGATGCCAAGCTTAATCGAAAAGTATACATATAAAATTAGATATTAAATATAGCGAGTTTATTGTTGTCAACGACACAATCGAGTGTAGCAGAGTGCATATATTAAACATAAATAATCGGTTACGGATGTATTTCTAATCGGACGCCTGAACATGGCCAATCTCGAATCGTTTTAAACACCTCAATAGCTAGATCGAAAGAGTGGTGTTTTAAAACTGCAGGTATTTCGTCGAAATAATGATACGGAACAGCCTGTCCAATATCTCGTCTCTTATAAGGGCTAAATCCGTATAAATGCACTTCCTCGCAAATTTGGGAGGCTAAAATAACGGCGTACGCTCCAGACATAGCTTTCCCGGTTTTACTCGTGCCCATTTTTTGCGCCGTCAAGTGCGACAAGACGTCCCAGGATCGCTGCGTGTGCACGACTAGTTCGGGGGACCATATCTTCAACCCTTTATTCGTTCTTTGACGCATAAGTCTGGCGTATAAGTGTTTCCTGGCGTAGTTTGATGTCACTTCAAAAACCATGAGCGTAGAGTTTCTCTTGGAAGCGTGCTTCGCTCCGCGACCATTTTTCAAAACTACTTTCGGTTTTGACTCGTCCGCTTCCGTAATCTCTTCTGCTTGACCAGATGCATCACTGTTCGCGTCGTCTTCATCCTCTTCGCTGTACTCGCCATCGCCGCGAACGAATCGTTTCGTGTGCTGCTGATTGATCAAGTCAAACGTCGTCCTATACCCGACGTCCTTTTCAAATCCATCTATCGGCGCGTAATTCACCCTCCAAACCGCGTCTTTCCCATCGATTTCTTCACCGTATCCTTTCCCTAATATTGCTCCCGAGTTTCCCACAATCGCACACGTTCCAAAACTAAACTCTTTATGATCCTCGTCCTCTCTCGGGAGCTGCTCGACTAAATCGCCTCTAAAATCTAAAATAATCTCTTCGTCCTCTGACGTCCCCACGCGTCTGGTCATTTCGTCTTGCCAACTGTTCCCGCTTCTCTTATTCATCAGCGAATGGTTGTTTTCTATTCCATCGTCGATCTCTTCTCCGCCGCTGTGACTTCCCGGTTCCACTCTCTCGCCGTTCCTATCAATCTTCACCACCCTTACTCCCGGTTCAAACATCGATCTGTGCATAATTAAACTCCTTGTTTTCGGTTTATTTCTAGATCTGGCGGGATCGTAATACGCACCAGTGACTCGTATAAACAACGGATCGTCTACGGATTCCAATCGGTGCCAAACCTTCCTTTCCTTATCATCGCCTCCCGAGGACACGCACCGGCCGTTCGGGCGCACTTCGCTCGTACCTTTCGGACCGACGTGTTCCAACGTAAACTCTCCTTGTTGCGTTTGCCCACTCCTTCTGTTCCGTCGTCTACTGCTACTGCTACTGCTACTGCTCGCGATAGGCAATGGTGGACTCGATAATCGCTTCTGCTCTCGGGCGATGTATTCTTCCGTCTCTTTATCCAAAGCCCGGTTTTTTTCTCTCTGTCGTTCTGCTGCAAAAGTTGTCTTTGCCTCGTCTTCGTTTTCGGATGATGTTTCTTTCGCACCTCTTCCTCCTCCTCCTCTGTATCCTCCAACGGCAAACGAAGAAGACGAAGAAGCGTCTTCTTTGGTACTCGCCGCGTTTCTCGCTCTGTCTCGACGCGCACCCTCCGGGGAATTCGTCTGAATCGTCTCGGAGAAGTCAAACGCTTCCCCGACTCTCCGGTGGCCGTGGAAGAACGTCGCGAATACCGTCGTCGCGAAGAGGAGGAGAATAAGAATTAATACGTTTTTCGTCGTTTTCTTCTTCCCTCTTTTTCCTCCTCCTCCTCCTGTGATGATGAGGGTGCTGTTCGCGTCGTTCGCGCTCTCTCCGCCGCTGCTGCTCCTTCGCAGCATCTTTTCGTCGTCCTCCTCCCGAGAGACAAAACTGTGAAGTCTCTCGTCAGAACAAATTCTCTCTCTCAGGAACACTTTAACAGAACACACAGTATGAGTGCAACAACAACAACAACAACAACAGCGAAGGGAGAGGACACAGAAGAGGATCGTTCAATCTCAAGATTCCTTCGCAGAGGGGAAGAAATCGCGAAACACGAACCGACGACGTCGTATTATTGTAAACTGAGAGCGGTGGAACTCGCGATGGAGATGCATCCTCGGCCGATAGATTTGATTAAGAAACTGTTGGGAGAGTTGGAGGTGCGCGAGCGTTTCGTCGAGCGAGAAAATCTTTTGAGCAGACCTCGTTCGTTCGTTCGTTCGCTTGCGCTCGAGACTTCTCTGCGTCTAAACCCAAACGCTCTTTCTTTCTCTCTCGTTTTTGACTTTTAGTATTATTGGTTGCCTTAACGTACAGTACTCTTCAAATATTCCAACTACCGAAAACAACAGAAACAAAAGCGAACGAAGAAGATAACCTCGCATCCGTCGATTGATTTTGCGAAAGTGAAGCGATTTGCACTTTCCGTGTACGACCGCGCGGATCAGCGAGACCGACGAAAGATGTTTACGAGAGAGCTCGTGGACGCCTTTGACGCGTCGGCGGCGTTTTTGTATTGCTTGGAGAGCCAAATTTTCACGCCGTATAAAGAGCAAGGGTGCGATTTTAACCAGGATTTACGGCAGAGAGCGGAGTACGCGGAGTGGAGAGCGTACGATGTAGCGGTGGCGTTGAGGAGTGGAAGAGCACCAACTGAAGTAGCGGACGCTTTTGACGACACCGATGGTGGCGGAGAGTTTTTGAACGCCGGAGTAGCCGGGATCAGCTTGGCTGCGGCGGCGCCGCCCCCGCCATTGGATCTTCCCAACGATGTTCCAAAACCAAAAGATAGACCTAACTGTATCGCTCAAGAGAAGAAGAAAGATGAAGAAAATGAGGATGAAGAAGAGGATCAACAACAACACGAACAAGAAGTCGAGCAAGAAAAAGAGGAAGTGGTGAAACAAGAAGAAGAAGAAGAAGTGGTGAAACAAGAAGAAGAAGATCAAGATGTAAAAAATCCAGAAATAGTAGGAAAGAAGAAGAAGAAGAAGAAGAAAGCGGCTGCCAAAAGTGGAGGAAAAGAAGACGATAAAGACAACGATAACGTGGTAAGTTCTCGCATAGCTACCGAAAAAGTATCCTCTGATGAAAAAACACGAGAAACTCCGATGTTTAACGGAGTCACGTCGACGCGGCACGGTAATACCGATTGGATCAAGATCGAGAGTAAGAAGACGTCTCAGAAATTCTGGTTCAATGAAAAGACCAAAGAAAAGAAGTGGGAAGAGCCTACAGACGAATAGATAGATGTCGCAGCTTTATGTAGTTCACCAGAAGACGCGTGTACGTACAAACGGTGTATTATATATATTCGCGACATGTATTGTTTGATCTTTATATTACTTTTTTTTTCCAAGAACGAAGACTCTCTCTCTCTCTTTCGCTCATCTTCCTTCTTCTCCTAATGCGTTTTACTCATCGCACGCTCTTTGACATACAAAGAAAGGTGCGAAGGACTGATGTGATGATTTACAAATAAAAATCTCTCTGTCTACTCTCTCCGCCAACTTCTTTCAACTTTTTCAAAATCTTCGAGAAGTATTCCTCCATGTATTGCTCCAAAGTTGTCGTTTCGCTTTCGTCCATGCCTAAAATTTCGTACGTCTCCGCCATCTTATCGCTGTTAAATTCCACGCCCGAGCTCAAGACTTCCGCAAACGCCAAACGGTCCGAAGCCGCCGATGTCCACTGGAAAAATCTCGTCAAGCCTCTCGTGAATTTCAACAAAAGCACCGGCACTTTGCTCACCTTGGCTTCGTTACCGCCTAACTTTTCGCAAAGTTGAATGACTTGGTTCACCGTGTACGCTTTTGGCCCGGCTAACGTCAACACCTTCCCATTCGCTTCTTCTCTTCTCACCGCTGCCATGGTCATTTGTGCCACGTCTTGCGTGTCCAAGTACGCCGTTTTCGTGTCGTCGTCGGTACCCCACAGAGATTGCTCCTCCAGCACCGGCACGGCGTAGCCCGCAATCAACGGCTGCATAAACCCGCACAGTCTCAACACGACAAAGTTCATCCCACTCGCTTTTAAATACTCCTCAACCGCATACTTCATATTCATCAACGGCACGTCTCTGTACTTTTCGCATTTGTCGATGGAATAAAAGACGTACTTTTGGATGCCCATCGCGGCGGCGATTTGAATCGTATTCTTCTTGGCCTCCCAGTCGATGGCGTACGAGTCCTCCTCCGGTCTCGCCGTGGACGCGTCCACGATCGTGTGAATCCCAACAAACGCAGGCGGTAACGTTTCTGGTTTCGTCAAATCCGCTGAAACCGTGGTCGCTCCCCAATCTCTGAGAAAATCCGCCGGGTTCTGTCTCGGTCTCACCAAACACCTCACGTCGTAGCCTTCGTCCAAAGCTCTTCGAACGACTTGGCGACCTAAAGTCCCCGTGGCACCAATGACCAACATGGACGTCTTTCTGACTGGCGTCCCAGCCGGTGCGATTGGCGTTTCAGACGGTTTAGAAGAAGATTCTTCGCCCTCCGCGCGAACGATAGTGTTGAATCTCACCGCCGCTGCTCTCTGATGATGAGACGATGAGCTGGATGACGTCTTTGATGATTGTCTTCGAGAGGCGTTCATCATCTTAGACGCGCCGGTAAAAAAAGCCGACGTTTGCGGCGCGGTTTGCGTAAAACTCATCATTGTTTGTTATTATTATGGTACCGTATCACGTTCTTTCGTTTGTGTGTGTGTTAATATGTATCTACGTACGAAGAGCAACAGAACGAATAGTTATGAAGAAAGATAAAAAGATTAGTGGATAAAAAAAGCCAAGGTGGCAGAAGCCACCTGTCGCCTGTCTGTCCTCAAAAAAAGGAGAGAAAAAAAAAAGAAAATGAAGGGCTGAAGCGATCTAAGCCCACTCTGGAGAGCCCACTCTGGAGAGTTTTTTTAATTCTTCTTTCTCTCTTCTTTTTCTTTCTTCTTCTCTTGTTTTTCATCCACAGTGCTTTTTAATAAAAGAAAGAAAGCAAGAAAGGAATTACACGCGACGTTTACTACAGTTTAACTGTTGTTTGTGAGTGGTACACGAATAGATTTATACAAAAGTGACTACCGCATCATCATCATCATCTCTGCTATATTTATTATTATATACCACAACCACAATCATTGTTTCAGATTGTGTTCTTTATTGTTTCTTTGTTCTCCTTCGCGTGTGCGAGCAAATTCTTGTTCATTCAGTCTCTCTTCTCCTTTTCGTTTTCCGCGTCCGAGAACGGACGCTCTTCGACCGTTTGCGTTGGCTCTTGAATCGGAGGGGTCGTCGCTTCTTCGTCTCCTTCTATCGTCTTCGCTTCAACGGTTTTTGCAACAATGGTTGGCCTTTGTATCAGTGGTTGGGCTGGTACTCTCGGCGCAACGGGTGCTGTCTTCGTCGTCTTCGGCGGTACCTCCCTCACCGCCTGTTTTTCTTCTTCTTCTATTTCTTCTTCCGTCATGCCTTCGAACGGGTTAATCAAAGGCGGTTGTTGCTGACGTTGGTTCAACGCGTTCAACATTCTACTCAACGCTTCCACAGAGTCTCCTTCGTTCGGCGCCTCCTCCGCAGCTTTCATTTGCACTTTAATCAAGTTTATCAACATTTCAGTTTGCTGCTGTTGAGCGCGTTCGGCTTCCATCATCGTCTTTGTCCAAGCCGGGGTGATCGGCACCGGTGGAGGGACACTACTATCCTTCTCCGTCGATGTCACCGCTGGTACGCCGCCATTCTTCACGCGCAAAAATTCCGCGACGTTCTTGTCGTAGATAGATCTGAGCTGCTTGAAAACTCCGTCTTGCGCCGCATGGCGTTTGATCGCTTTCATTACCATTTCCATATCGACGACTGTCTTCTTTGGAGCGTCAGAGGGGAGAACATTGCTATCGATGTTATTGATACGCACATCAGAACCCGGTATTTCGTCAGAACTATCATCTTTGATCCCCAACTCGCGCGCGCGTTTGACATTCACATCGGCGAGCTCTGACATGGCTTTGGTATACGCCACCTGCTTCGGCGCCCCGAGATTTTTCGAAACGTTTTCCAACTGCTTACTGTAACCATCGCTTTGAGGTAAATCATTTTGAAAGCCTGCTTGCAGAATATTTTGTTGAGCCGTGTCGAACGACCGCATCGTCGTTTGTAGCGCGTGTGGTTGCGGTTGCGGTTGAAGAATCGCTCGCTGGGACTGCTCCGGCATCTGCTGCGGCGGTAACTGTTGCTGAACTTGCGTAATGATAGATGGAAGACCCGCGCGATGTTGCATAAGTTCTTGTTGAACGCGAGCTTGCACCAACATTTCAATGCGTTGTTGTTCGTCGAGCGCGCTCAGGTTCGGATTGCCGACGTTCGTAGGGAGCGTATGAATAACAGGAGGAGGAGGTAGCTTCACAACCGGCGCCGCATCGATACCGAAGTAATTTGGACTCGGAATTGACGCTGCTACGGCCATCATATCGGCGTTCGCACGTGTGGCGCCATCTTTCACCGCTTGCAAGTGGTTATTGTTTCGTAACTTGGCGAGCTTTTGCTGCATTTGCATCTCGAGCAACTTTTGCACGTACAGCGCCGGAGGCGTTGGCCTTTTCGTCTTTTTCGGCTTCACCTCTTCTTCTTTCCTTCTAAGAAAAGCCCCGGGATTTTCGCGCGCTTGCTCGAGGGCTTCTGAATAGGCGCGAGCCGAGTTTTCGTGCATGCCGTCCTCGTTGATCTGCATTGAACCGTCATTCGACGACATCGATACGGTTTGTCGTTTTTCCCTCTCTCGCTCTTCTTGTAATATTTGAAGTTGAAGACGGTCTTCTTCAGCCTTTTTCGCGCGCTTCAACTCCTCTTTGAGCATCGCGTTCGCTCGCGCCCAGTCTTGTTGCTGCAACCGCTGTGTGTCGTTACTCACATTCGCCGCATGCGCGAGCTTCAACAAACCATCCATAGCCCCAATGTCACTGTGCATCGCTTGAGTTTCCTGTTTCTTCTTCATGAGCGCTTTCTCAAATTCTGGGCTGATCTTATCCGCTGGGCGTCTCTCTTTGTATGCTCTCGTCGATGCGTGTAACTTTTTCGGTTGCTGGTGAAGCTGCTGCTGCTGGAGTTGGAAATATTGCTGTTGTCTTCGCTGGAAATCTTGCTTTTTCGCGAGCTGCTCCGGCGACTGCAAGGCGGCGCGCTTCTTCGCTGCCGACCTGGATCTACTGTCAGCGTTCGACTTTGCTCTCTTATTATCGTACGAAAACATCGTTGGGAGCGAATCGTTCAGATCGTTGATGTTACGCATGCGCTTCGTTCCTCGATCGTCGTTACTATATGGATGCTTATGCTCTCGGGCATCCGCCGGAGGTGGAGGAGGAACGAATTCCGGAACAGGAGGAGGCTTATACTTCAGACACGCATCTTTGCCGCTGATGAGAGCCTCAAAGTCTGACGGCGTGTCCGGAATTCTCGGCGCGTGTTGCAATATCTTCATAACTAACGCTTTTTGCCGCTCTTTTTGAACCAGAAGCTGCGTCGCCTTCAAAATCGTTTGATAGTGTTCCAGCTGTCCTGCCGGACTTTTCGTCGCTCCGTAATTGAAGTAATTTTTATTATTATTATTATTATTATTATTATTGTAGACGGATTGATTACCGCTGCTCTTCTTTGCGTTCATTCTAGCAGGTGGTCGATCGGTATTGGCATGTTCTTCGACGGTCTTCTTTCTCCCTTTGCAGCTCTTCAAAACGTTCTCGATAGTTTCGCGATACTTCCGGCTCAACTCTTCCCGTTCTTGCGCCTCAAGCAACGAGGTGAGTTTCGTCTCCCCCCCGCGTTTACCCACTCTCGCATTGTACACAGCCATCGCATCTTTCTGAAGCTTTTGCATTTCGTTCAAGTTTTCATCGTCATCCTCATCGTCGTTTTTGTCCTTCGCCTTGTCATCTTCCGCGTTGCCGAGAAGGCGCTCTCGCGCTCGCGCTTCTTCATCATCATCTTCATCTTCTGCTGCTGCTCGGGGTCGTTTTTCTCCACTTTCCGGCTCTTTCTTCTCCTGTATCGCCGTCGTCGTTAAAGCACTTCTCGTCTTCTCGTCTTCTTCTTCTTCTTTCTCTTCTTTGTTTTTGTCCTCCTCGTCGTTTTCTCCGTCGCTCTTTTTGTTTTTCTGCCCTTTCTCTTCTTCTTCTTTATTTAAAACAAAAGAGCCCCCGTTTCCTCCTATTCTTTTTTGAGCCTCCTCGTGAGGAAGGGCAACCTGACCCTGATTTTGTTCTTGTTGTTCTTGTTGTTGTTGCATTTCCCTCCTCTTTTCTTCTTCTTTGTCTTCTTCTTTGACGACGTTCTCGGCGGCGATCTCTTCTTCCCCCACCATCACCACATCTTCCTCCTTTTCCTCGCTCTTCTTTTACTTCTTCTTCTTCTTCTTCTTTGTGTTCGCGTCTTCTTTTTTCAAAGAAGAAACAACTAATTTTTCTTCCCCCGCGTTCTCTTCTTCCACCCCACCTGTGTCTCCTCCTTTTTCTTTTTCTTTTTCTTCCGCTCGAGGAACGACGAGCGGGTTTTTCGCGCTCGTCATCCTCTTCACGCTCACCGTCCACTCCTGGAAGTCTTTGACCCTCAGAGTCAATCTCGAATCGCCTTTCTTCAAATTCAACTGCCACGGCTTCGTGCTCTCCAACTTATCCAAGCGTTCGTGCACGCTCAAAGGGCAACTCGACCAAAAGAGCTGCGGGACGGACACATTTCTTTTCCCACCGCCCGTTCCAAACGTCGAAGAAATCGTCGTTTTCGTCGTCGCATTGATGAGATCTTCCTTGTCGCGACTCTTCCGTCGTTCCAAGCACCTCTCCAAGAACTGCTCCACGGTTTCGTTCACGAACACGGTGGCGTTTTGGACCACTCGCGTCGCTCTTCGCGTTTGAGCGTTGTTAGTATTCGTCGTCGTCGGGAGAGACGTTGAAGAAGGTCCAGATGAAGATCTTCGCACTCTCGTTTCTCTTTTCTCATAATTACGTTCGTCGTTAGTGGTATTCGCGTGTGTATTACTGTTATTATTTTGTCCGCCGCCGCCGCCGCGGAAGGAGCTCCCGTCGTCGACGATTTCGACGATGACGGTACCCGCGACGACGGACGTGCTGTTCGACATAATAATAAACTTTTTCTGCCGCGCGCGCCGTTTGTGTGTGTGTTTAAACTGCGGACGTGTGGTTCCTTTTGTCCTTTTTTGTCCTCCTTACAAAAAGTAAGCAGGATAATCCCAAAGAGGCAATTTAGGGTATTATTTAGGGTTGCAAATAAATAAATAAATATCAGAGAAGAGAAAACCTTGTGTTTAATAATCCGAGTCAGCTTTTTGACTTTGAAAAAAAAGTGTCACAACGTCATTCAGACATCGCGCGCGCGATCTTTGTCTTACAAAAACCTTTCAAAAGCACTCTTTTACACAGCGACAGAAGAATCAACATGTTGCGACACGCGTCTGTTACTACCACGCGGAGACGCTCGTTTGACGCCGTCGTGAACGCAGCGCGAGCGGTACGTGTATAGTAACAGACATTTTCGTATCAACTCGCTTTTTCCATTTTGTGAGACGACGAGTCACAATTATTATTTTGAGAAAAACCTCGCGGGTTGTCGTTGGTTTTGAACGCTCACTTCTCTCTCTTTCCTCCTTTTTAAACGAACAGGCGTACACTTCGAGCACGAACCAAACGCTTTCGAAATCATTCTCCATGTTCGATGCGAAATACTCGGACGAAATGCCGTTAGGAAACGTGGCGAAAACAATTGGCACTTCGTTCGGTCCCGCCCTCGATGCGATCGAACAAGAGTACTCTCGCCGAGGCAAATTACAACAACAAGAACAACAGAAAACAACACAGCAGAATGGAGATATATACGTCCCAAAAATCCCACACGCGTTACCAATCAGTCGGATGGCTAAAGACAACGCCTTTTTACGAGACGTTTTGATTTACGACGAGAAGAAGAAAGTGAAACCGCGGTTGAGTTGGTACGATCCGTACGACAAGACCTGGGTGCCGAATAACTGGTTTCAAGACGGTCTAGCCGCGGATATGAAGTATTATTTCGGGGGCGCAAATACGAGCGAGGCGAGCGATGCGGCCGTGAATGGACGGACGTGAACGTAAGAAAATGTTGTACCTTTCAAAGGAAACGCGCGAGTAGTTTGCGCGACGCCAAAATAAATATCTCTTCTCCAGTTTCGGTGAGCGCTCCTCGAGGAGTGCCACTTCCGAAAATATAAAGAAGAAGCCCGCAAAAGAAAGAAAGTAATAAGAAAATCACGAAAAACACACGCGCTCTCTGTGTTGTATACTACCATCCAGGAATAAAGAGAATATAGCGCTACATCTACTACTACTAATACATATTGAAATGAAAGAACGAACTCATTCTTTCTTGTACGAATTAAAGAGTTCCCCCCTATAATACGCCTTTTCAAGAGAAAAGTCCAAAAAATCACAAGTCAGATTTCTTCTTCAATTCTTCTTTGAAACAAGTACACCACAATTCATAAGGAAAGCACGCGCATATTTTACCGGTAGTACTTTATACATTTAATAAAGTTAATATGTTCGCTTTTCATTCCTCCTCTGCGCTCTTCTTCTTACCGGTTTTGTCATCGCGCACCACCATCACGGCTTCCCAAAGAGCGCGCGATCAAAAGCAAAATCAAACTCGACGATCCTTCGTAACGAACGCGCAAAAATCAGAACAACAACAAAGAAAAGTGGATGATGATTACAACATAGAAGCTGGAATTGAACCGTGTTTAGTCGGGTACGTGGACAAGGACACGAACGGCGTGGAGATGTATTGCTGTGAACAACCAGACGGGAGCATGGAGTGCCGGACGATGACGCCTTCTCACGAAGAGTGCGAGATATTTGACGAGAACGGAGACGTAAAGGTTGATTGTAGCCCAAACTTATCGGTCGAGCAGAAGTAAAAGCAGCGCGATCACGAACATCATCACGTATTGTATTTAAAAACAATAAAATATATGTATACAACAGCAAAAAACTTTATCCGCTATAAATAGTCATCGCTCGCCGGTCTTCGCCTTCGACTCGAAGAAGAAGAGGAAGAAGGTTCGTCCAAGCGCCTACTCGCGCTCGCTCTTCGCTCGCGAGGCGCACCTGAGATTTCCTCGTACTCGTACGGTCTGTCGACTGGATCTAAGTACGCATCAAACTGAGGTCGCGAGCCTCGTTTACCATCGGCATCCATTCGTTCGTACGATTGCGTCGGACGCATGAGCGGGATGCCTTCTTTCCTTCTCTCCCGTTGTTGTTGTCGTTGCGGTTCTCTCCTTCGACTTTGTTGTTGTTGCTGCTCTCTTTGTCTTCGTCTTCTTTGCTCGTACCGAATCATTTCCTCTTCTTCGTATTCGTCGTAATAGGAAGTCGTTCTTCTCCCCACACCTCTCCTGCTCGATTCGTTGTTGTAATACGGATCTTGTAAAAATGCTTCTTCTTCTTCCCACGGCGTACCGGCTAACTCCAACCTCTGTAACAAACTCACAGAAAGTTGTTCGACTCTTTGTTCGCATCCGTCTTCAACCAGAATCCGTTCGCGACCGGCATCGATCACCTCTCTCACATCGACTGCATAGGTAGAGATAACATCGTCTGGAATAGCCGATATCCCCCACGCGTCGACGATGAGTCGTTTGACAGAGCCGTCTTCTGGATCGAACTCGTAGTCTCGCACGCGTCCGATAAAGGCCCCAGCCTCGGTAATCACGTCGCAACCAATCAATGGACTCAAATTATACGATGACCATCGTCTTTCGACTGCATTTTCATCGTGGACTAACACAACGTCGCCGACTTGTCGCAAAGCGGATAATTTCACGTGATCTACGCCACCGGTTAACGCGTTTTGTCGAATCGCCAACGCTTCGACTGTCCAGTTTTCGGCGTCCACCCACATTTGCGAACACTGGCCTAAACGGACTCCGGAGGTTCTGGTGACAACTTCTTTACCCATCAACTGTGAACGCGTTAATGTGAACACGTCACTGCTGTTGTTATTGTTGATTGGTTGTTGTTTACTTTTTCTTCGACCACCGGAAGATGACGAAGAAGACGCGTCGTTTCTCACTCGTCGTTCTCTCGTCGTCGTCATCTCTTCGCCTTCACGCGCAGAAGACGATGGCCTTCTCCTTCTCGCGGTCGTCGTCCTCGTCCTCGTCGCTCGTCGTTCTCTCTCTCGACGTTCGAGTTCTTCCAACCCTCTCCTCGTTCTCGGCGGTCTCTCTTCCTCGAGTGGATAAAAATCTTCCTCTTCTTCGAATCTCATCTGTTTTATCTCTGGAGCAACTGCAGCAGCAGCAGCAGCAGCAGCAGGTCGTCGTTCCTCTTCAGTTTGCGCTCTGGAAACTTCTCGCATGGCGCCATCGATTTCTTCGTTCAAAGCTTGTCTCAACCTCTCTCGAGAAGACAAAGAAGCCCCTCTTTGGTTGCTGCTTTTTTCGTCGTCGTTTACGTCTGAATCGTCACCAACTTCTGCCGCCGACGTCGTTGCCTTCCCGAGAGAAGAATTCCCGCCGTCGTCCAATTCAGATTGCGCGACGAGACCAATTCCTCTCAACTGCGCTCTTTTTTTGAGAGCAGCGCGAGCAGCAGGCGCTGCCTTCGTCGGGGCAAAATTCTTGATGAGAGTTGGTCGGTGGAACGCAGCGGCAGCAGCGCGCGAACACGTCGTCGTCGTCGTCGTCGTGCTCATTTTCTTCAATAAATTGGTGAGAGGTTAAAGAGAGCAACAAAAAGACTGACGACACGAGAAGGAAAAATTTTTTTCTTTTTTCAAGCGAAAAGGACGACGACTGTAACGCTTGTTTTTCTTTTCTGATGTTATAAAATAAAAAGAAAACACATGCGAGACAACGACACAAAAACGTTCTTCTTCCCTCTCATTCGTTGCGTGAGAAGATATACACATAAAAAATGGCGTGCGTCCAACCACTGGGACTTCCTTTGCAAGACATCGTCGGGACTGGGTTCGAACACGAAGGCACGGAGAGAAATCGTTTGGCGAAACAAGGATGGAAAGAAGGCGATCTCGGGAAGGGTGATTTTAACGTCGAGAATGAATTCGAGAAGGAAATGAACCCGGTGGTTATCGATTACGACGGCGATGATGATAACGATAAAAGCGTTAAAGACAAAGACGCGGTTTTTTCGACGAACGCGTTCGATTTGAAAACCTACTTGGAAGAAACGTTCGAGGTGAAGATCAAAAGGGTTTTTCAACCGTCCCAAGAACGTTTTTGTTTCGTGACGTTCGAGAGCAACGCGGACGCGAGGAAGATGTGCGAGAAGAAAACGATCGAGCTGAAAGAGAAAGAAGAGACGTTAAAGGTGAAAGTGCACGCGGCGAAATATGCCAACGCGAAAGTTCAAAAGTGGCGCTTAAAAGTCCGCGAGGCGAAGGCGATGGATGTTCTCAAGCAAAAAGAACCAAAAAGTGAAACCGGCGAAAGTTTAGGCGCGAACGCCTTCGCCGCCGAGGAGGAGTTGAACTAACTGAACGCGCAGCATTTCAAAGAAGAGGAGAAGAGAGAGGATTCAACAACACGATTCAATCAAAAACTTATTTATTTATTTATTTACTTATAATAATGATGCGAGGACGCCGATGTTTATGACGAGCGTTCTACGTATGATCTCTTTCTCTCTCTCAACTTTCAACTTTTTCGTCCCTCCGTTTTGTTTTTTTCCTTCTTTTCTGCGTGATTTTGCTCATCTCTCGTCGTTCGGTTTGTTGTTTGGTGATTTACGTAATGGCCGTCTAAAAACTTGTGGCTCTGGACGAGAGCAGAAAAATAAGAAAAAAATCCAAAAAAACGGTGACGACATCCCATCCTCATTTCCATTCGTGCGTCGCACATCTTCTTCTCACGAACACACACTCACACACACACGCTCGACACGAGATGATGTATTCTTCCTTGTCTTCTTCTTCTGTTCTCGCGATGACGAATTCCACGACGACGACAAAAACGACTCCGCCGTTCGCGTCGACGAGGCGAGTCAAAGCAGCCGCTCAAAAGTGGGCGAAAAACACAACGGCGGCACCTTCGTGGAAGAGGAGTAATCCATTAACGACGACGACGCGCGCGAGAGCGAATGCCTTTGAAATGGGCGTAACGAGTGGTTTGAAAAGAGCATCCAATTTTCGATTAAACGCCGTGGACACGGAAGCACCTTCGTCGTCGTCGTCGTCGTCGAACAAAATTGAAACGCCGTTCGGGACGATTGATTTACCGCAGTTGCCAGAGTTACCGAAATTTGAGCTGCCAAATGCGTCTTCTTCCTCTTCCTCTTCTTCGTCTTCGTCTTCTTCGCAACAACAAGACGCCATCGCGCAAATCGCGCGACAGTTTGCGAAAACCATGGAAGATTCCATCCCGAAAGACGTTCAAAAGAACGTCTTCAGAGCGCAATATACCGCCGCTGTATCGGCGCGATTCTTGTTCTTTTTAACGAACGGGGTTGTCGCTTCCAGAGGCGGGTCTCGAGCGGACGTCGACGGCGTCGGCGTGGCGAGCGCCGTGGCGAAGATTTTGTTGGAAGAAAATAACATCGACACGAAACCGTTTGAAGATACGATTCGACCAATGGTCAGAGCTGCGGATGCAAACTTAACCACAGCCGGTAACTCCCCGGAAAAAGAATCCGAAGGCATGACGGAAGAAGCGGCGAGAGACGTTTCTGCGTTTCTCGAGGCGCACATGTCCGCTATTTTGAGCGTGTTCAGAGAAGAAATGGAACTCATCGAAAACGAAGAGTACAAGTTTCCGTACGATATGAACCCGGTTACCGCGCCGTCCTACCAAACGAACTTATTGCAAGTGTTGAGAATTTCCAGAGACAACATTCGCGATCAACAACAAAAAGTGCAACCGAGAAGGCAACGCAAAGACGGCGGGCAAGATCTTTTGAGCACGTTTGAAATCGACGAGAAAAGGTACCCGAAGTACTACGCGCAAAACTTCCACTACCAGACCGACGGGTGGTTGTCCAACGAGTCCGCGAGATTGTACGATTTCCAAGTCGAGACTTTGTTTTTAGGCTCCGCGGATGCCATGAGACGACGATGCTTGCCGCACTTAAACAAGTACTTGAAGTCGCAAAGGAAAAACGCAAAGTTGTTGGACGTGGCCACGGGCACCGGGCGATTCCTCACGTTTGTCAGAGACAACAACCCGGAATTGGAGTGCACGGCGCAAGATTTGAGTCCGTTTTATTTAGCAAAAACGAGAGACAACCACAAAGCGTTCGACAAGAACGGCGGCAAGTTGACGCTTTTAGAAGCCAACGCGGAAGATATGAGCACTCTTGAGGACGGCTCGTTCGATGCGGTCACGTGCGTGTACTTGTTCCACGAATTGCCGCCAGAGGCGCAAAAGAACGTCGTCAAAGAAATGTCGAGAGTTTTGAAACCGGGTGGTAAGTTGTTCTTCGTCGACTCGGCGCAAAGAGGCGACGGGAAGAGAATGAACATGGAAAAAGAAATCGACCAAGCGTTGGAGAACTTTCCAGTTTTTAGCCACGAACCGTACTACCGCGCGTATTCCGAGTTGGACTTGAAGAACTTGTTTAAAGAAGTTGGCGGGTTAGACTGTGAAGCCGAAGAGTTGGCGTGGGTTTCAAAGACTTTGGTGTTCCAAAAGCCCGGCGGAGATGAAAGCTCGGCGATGAACGGCGCGAGCGTCACGGAGTTGAGAGACGACGACGAGGATGTCGACGAGAGCGTCTTAGCCGCGGCGAACGAGTTGAAAGCCGAGATGAGAAACTCAACCGTCGCCCCAGTCGTTGAAGAAATGGAGCAGAAACCAGCGGTGGAGGAAATCACCTGGGCCGGCGAGGCGTCAACCAAGGAAATTTTCGAACAAGTCACTCCGGAAGTCATTGAAGAAAAAGAGGATGAACAAAACTAAATCTCTCCTCTTCATCATCATCCGCGTGCGAGCGCTATTATATACTATTTAAATTAATACACACACATACACTGTAATCTAATCTTATAACCACATCTATATTACTATCAATCTAAACTACGCCATCTACTCACTTACTTTGTTCTTTACGCGTTCGAAAACATCTTCGCGACGTGAAAATCAGAAAAGTGCAACACAAACGCGCACAACAAAAACGTGCCCACGTAATTCTCAATCCTCAAGTACGATTTGGAGTTATCTTGCGTCCCGTAACCTCGTTCGTTATCGAAAAAATCGTTATCATCGTCGTCGTCGCTATTACTATTATATCCTCTCGATTCCGCCGCCTCTGAAATCGCCTTTGCGTTTGCAAACAACGAATCCATCAATCTCGCCAACAATTGCATGAACACGTCGATGGACCCTCGAAATCCTAAATTCTTCCAATCTAAACCTCTAGAAGCTAACCCTAAGCTTAAATTCCTCGTCTCCTCGAACACGATCGATGTAAATCTTAAAGCCAACAACAACGTGAACACAATCTCGTCCGTTTCAACTTTAAATACCTTCTTCAACGGCGTCAAGTACCAGCGCATGGCAAACGCCAACGATTCCGGCGTCGTAGTGCACAACGCCATGTGCGCCGACTGCAACGCCGTAAATGTCACGCACGCCGCGTTCGTCGCAATCGTCACGCCTCTCCTCGTCACGTGAATCGGTCCAAAATTCAAAATTGCGTACTTATAACTCGTCAACAAAGCTATGCCCTCCACGTTCTCCAACCCTTCCAACGCTGCCGCCGGTTCTCTCGGTTGCGTCAAGAGCGGCACCCCGTCGCTCCCGATCGCCGCAAACACGAACAAAGCCAGCGCTAACACGCCTAAATTCCTCGTGTGTGACCCCCACACTTTCCTCGGTAAACTCGTCGCCGAAGCCAAGACGAGAAAAAGACACACGCACACTCTCTCCACCGGTTCGTTCGCCATAGACGGACACAAAAGTAACGCCACCAACCACGCCTGTTTCAGTCTCGAATCCAACTTGTGTAAATACGAGGTTGGAGAGGCCACGTATTGCCCGATTGGCACCGTTGGAAGCTCGAGAAATCTCGTCAAAACTTTCTGTTGCATCGATGGTGTGTTGTTTTTGTTGTTTTTGTCGTTCGAATCGTTTTTGTCGTCGTAAAATACTCCTCCCGCTTTCGACGGTGGTGGCGATGATGTCCTCCGCCTTCGCCTCTTCCTCCCCTTTGAAGCAGCCAAAGTGTGTTGTTTTCGGGGTCGTTGGAAAAGGAAACGCGACGATAAAGACGACGATTTCGTCGACGACGACGACAAAGAAGAAGAAGAAGAAGAACAAAAAGAAGAAGAAGAAACTCTGCCTCTCACCATTTTCATCGGTGTTGTTGTGTGCGCGCGCATCATCATCGTCGTCAAAGTCGATTTTTTGATGATGATGATGATGATGAGAGACGTTTTAGGCAACAGAACTTTTCTCTTCTTCTCGACAGACAGAAGAAAACCTCTCTCTCTCTCTCTCGAGTTTTTCATGTGTTTTCTCCTCCCAGACAGCAGAAGAATTTTCAAGAAGAAGACCAAAAAAAAAAAACCTCATCTGCCAGAATGCAAAAAAGAAATTTAGAGGTCCCCCCACATAAAAACAATTCGGATTAAGAAAAAAAAGATGATGTCCTCTCACAATCATCATTTGTTGAAAGAACGCGCACTTCTTGCTTGGTGTGAATAAAGAGATGCATCGTCATCATCATCGTCATCATCATCATCCGTAAAAGAAAAGAGAGGTTGTCTTGAAAGTGTTCTTCTCGTTTTAATTAAGAAAAATTTGATGAGGCAGAAGTCGAAGAACCCGAAACGTTGTTTTGTGGCGTACGATTTCCAGTACCCCGGAAAAAAACGATCCCGAACACCACCACTCGAAGAAGAAGACAACAAAGAAGACAAAGAAGAAAGAGCGGGAAAGAACGAAGACGGGTGCGACCGAGATGAAAATGAACTCGAACGACGACGGAAACTCTCTAAAATGGGCGCGGAGATGTTGTTGTTGTCCTCGTCCGTGCTCGAAGAGGAAAATCTCGGCGCGGTTCCCTCCTCAGACGGTGACGTTGAAGACGACGCGAACAAACTGTCGAGGGAAGAGGAGGAGCCTCCTCCTCGACTAAAACCGAAAGTAGAAGGAATAAGACAGAATAATAATGATGCTGATAATAATGATAATAACATTGATGATACTAATAATACGGAGATCAAGTTGATGATTGCGCTCCAGCGCTCGATTTTATTGGCGTGCACCGAATTACCGGACGCGCAAACTGCAACCGCAGAAGCGAGGAACGCGTTCTTACAAATGCCTTTGATGAATTCGCTCGCGCTCGCGCTTGGGAGCGACGCGAAAAGTTCTTTTCAAGGTGTTAGTATGGATAAAATCACTAATCACGATGTGTTGCAATGCGTGTTCGTAGCAGCTGGCGAGTGCAAAGGAGACAAAAAGAGAGCGACGAAGAGGAATACTAAAAAAGACGCGCCCGAGTTGGTGAACCTTCCGACGAGGTATGTCGGACCGCACGTCGGGGAAAAATGCTGTCGGTCGTGTTGGTATCGCATCTACCGCATGACGAATACACTCTCACTCCCGTTCTCGTGCGATATATGTGCGGAAACTTTCAAGAAGGAACATCTTTTAACAGCGCACGTTCGTGTCGAACACGAAGGGAAGCAAGCGTATTTATGCCCGGTTCCAAAATGCGGGAAAGAATTTTCTCGTCGCACGGATTTGAAAAAGCACGGATTAGTGCACACGGGAGAAAGACCTTACGCGTGCGCGTATTGCGACCAACGATTTATTTCCTCGAGCAATTTGAATAAGCACGAACGACAGCACACCGGGTTTAAACCGTACTCGTGTCGCGTGTGTTTGAGAAAGTTTAGTCGTTCGCTCGGGTTACGAAACCACGTGCAACAGCAGCACTTGAAAGATACGAGTTGGTCCTCGAGTAAAGTAGCAGTAGCAGAAGAAAAAGAAAAAGAAGAAGTAGAAACCGCGTCGATTAAAAGAAAGAAAGGAAAGAAAAATTGGGGGGACAAAACGACCGCGTATACCGCTCCAATCTACGTCCTCCGCCCGCAGGGCGAAACCACCAACTTGAATAAAAACATCAATAAAAAGGCACCGCTTTCGGAATCCGAGAACTCTTTAGAGCTTTATTTGAATACACTCGCAAAGGAGAAGGAGACCAAGAAATGCGAGAATCATTTAAACGACGACGACGACGACGAGTCGTCATCATAGAAGTCATCGTATTGCGTAAATAAAATTTAAGAACAACGAAAACTTTTAACCACAACACCACATTAAAATAACGAACTTTACGTTGTTGTTGTTGTTGTTCGGAAGTCATCATGTCCAATAACAACAACAACAACAACAATACAAAACCAGGTCTAGCGAAAGACGACGAGGACGTCCGCGTGCAATCCACCAACGACGAGGCGACCGTTGCCCGAGCGTGCGTATCGTTTTTTTTCGTTCTTAGGATTCTTTCTCTCTAACATACATATGAAATTTCTTTCTTTCTTTCTTTCTTTCTTTCAGTTCGTGCGCATCCGTCGGCCACATACCGAACGACCCGTACTCCGTTCTGTTTGTTAACAGGACAAAAGTTCGGAGAAACGAACCGCTGCACAATTTAGGCACGTTTTATAGAGTCGCGCACGTGAGGAAAGCGATCGAGATGTTTTTGATGAGCGATGATGATGATGATGATGATGATGATGATGCAGAAGAAGAAGATACGGTGAAATACGCGAAACAGGTGATTAATTTAGGATCCGGGTACGACACGAGCTGGTGGTGTTTAGTTGGCAACAACGCGTCGTCGAGAGATGGAAAAGAAGAAAGTACTAAACGTAGTAGAGTGAAATGGTACGACGTGGATTTCGCGGAAGTGACTCGACGGAAGATTAAAACGATCGAGAAACACGAGGCGCTTCGGGAACCGTTGGGGGTGTATCACTTCGAACGAGATGGTTCGGAGCTACGGTCGACGAGTGGGTATAATCTAGTCAGTGCGGATTTGAGAGACGCGGAGGAAATCAAGGAGATATTGACGGAAGCGCGAGTGGATTGGCAGTTGCCGACGTTGTTCGTGACCGAGGTGGCGTTGTCCTATTTGAACGGAGAAAAGTGCGAGAAGGCGTTGAGGATGTGCGCGACGTTCAACGGAGAGAGTAGCAATAGTAATAATGGTAGTAAAGATAGGAATACAGGAGTAGCAAACAGGGCGATCGTGTCGTACGAAGCGATGCGATTAAACGACGAGTTTGGTCGTCGCATGTGCAGAAACGTGAGAGAGCAACGCGGGACGCCGTTTTTAGCCTTGGAGGAAGAAAATGGCAGCCGCGTCGATTGCGCTTCGGTGGAAGCGATGTTCTTGAGATGTGGATTTGATTCGGTTAAATGCAGAAAGATGACCGAGTGTCAGGACGTGCTGTTGAGCAGAGAAGAAATATATCGCGCGGAGCGTTTGGAAATGCTCGACGAACGAGAGGAGTTTAATTTGATTCAATCGCATTACGGAGTGAGCGTCGCCGTTCGGGGAGACTATTTCGCGCGAAAGTATCGGCGTTGGTTGATGCATTCCTCGTAATTTTTAGTCTTTTTTTGTGCAAAAACACATTTTAAAGAATAATAACTTTTTAAATTATCCAAACATTCCTTTAGTCTGCCTTACGTGATGCGTCGGACGACGATAACGATACAGACGATACACTCGTAACGAAGGAAACTCTTCTGTGTTCTTTCTCTCGCGCGCGCTCGTAAAGGAGAAGAATGATGGAAGACACAAAAGAGAGAGAGGAATTTTACGACGACGAAGAAAAGATGGATGACAAAGAAGAACAAAAGTGGTCGGGCATGATACCGATTTCCATTTCCATGCGACCGGAAGAGGTGTGCTCGATCGACCATCCAGAACCGTATTTCGTTCTCGTCCCGAGATTCGCGCGTTTGACGGCGTTTCACGGATGGTTCGAGAACGGGGACATTGGCCGGTATTTTCAACAGTTTCGGTTGATGAGTGATTCTTCTTCTTCTTCGTCGTCGCAGGCGTCGGCGTCGGCGTCGGTTTTGATGAATACTGCTGAGAACACGAAGAGCGGTGGTGGTGGTGGTGGTGGTGGTGATGATGATGATGCGAGCAATGAGAACGGCGAGAGTGATGATACCGCCGTTAATGCTACCGAGAAGAAGAGCAGGAAGAAGAGCAGCTCGCTTCACGACGCGTGGTTCGAGACGAAACCGTTGGACGTGGACGTGTACGACTCGAGGAGAGGACTGATGCGAAAAAAGAAACTCTCGATACCGATACGATGGAACGTTCCGTTTGGAGTCGTCGCGGATATTCTCAGAGCTTTAACAACAACAACAACGAGTCCTCGTCTTCTTCTTCCGTTAGAACTCGTCGCTCGATATTCGCAAAGAGACGAATTGGGTTTATCCTTTCGACACGCGGTGGGCGAAGACGCGCAAAAAGCGTGCAAGAGTCATTTCTTCAACGCTTTGAAAGAGGCGAGTTTTATACAGACAGGGTCGAGCCAAGTGGTGATGTCGTTGGGCGTGCAAGCGAGAGATGATTTGTGGGAGAGCACGATGACGAAGGGTACGATGGGTGTTGGTGATGAAAGTGTCCATGGTAACGAGAGATCTGGATACGAGAAAGCGAAGGAAGCGTTGACGAAGATTCACAAAGAGGCGAGAAAGAGAGAGAAGAAAATGAATGCGGGAGGAGGGGGGGCGGTACCAATACGGGCGTATGAAGTGGACGTGATGCGTCAAGGCGCAGGAGATGACGATGATGGTGATGATATTGACGACGGTCAAGGGTTTTGGGAACGGTGCGTGCGATTTTCTTCGGCACCGGTTGCGCGGAATCTATCGATAGCCGAGTGTTTGGACGACGTCATGTTTCCTGATGACGATACTAACTCACGAGAAGAAAGGGGTAGAAGAGTCAAAATCGAGGGAATTGAAATTGATGAAGCGAAACCAGTTGGTGTGTTATGGAATGCGTTATCCGCACCGGATGGGTTTATGCACATCGTAGTAATTAAAAATAGGAGCATAACAAAGTAGACCAAGCGGGAACCTTGGTAGAATGTAGTACAAGTCAACGTAGAAAGAGCATCGTCATCATTTTCAGGTACCATGGTACCATGTAGCAATCATATATTTCAAATTGATTCTTCTTCTTCTTCTTCTTCTTCTTCTTCTTCATCATCATCATCATCATCATGATCCAAAGGGTTCCTTGTGAAGCCACTTATCCATCTCGTCGCTTTGTATATCGCAAATCTTGTCCAAATACGCTCTCTCGAGCGATTGGACTCGGACGAACCCATTCACAAATCCAGAGGCGATCCAAACCGTGTTACCTGTTCTGTTCACGCGAACTTCGTGACACTCCAATCCTTTCCTCATGCGAAATCCTTCCTCGTCATCCTCTTCTTGAGCCTCTCCACCTTCTTTTTTCAGAACGATATCTTCGTCTCCAGGCGTGCGAAATTCTACGAATCTTTCCTTCTTGACGCGTACCTCTCTCATTCCTCCGATTTGCTCAAACGCCGACCAACCGCCTTGAGCTTTCCACAACGCGTCTTTATTCTTGGACTCTTTCATCCGGTATCGCTGCACAGAAGCAGAAACAACGCCAGAATTTGATCCTACGACGACAAACGAGCACTTGTTGCGTGAACCTCGAGTTCCAAAAATGCGCGAATCGATGGACCAAGGCATACCGCCAGATTTTTTCGTATAATCGATGGCGTCTTTGCTCGTGGCGTTTTTAATATCCTTGAGAATGTCATCCGCGGCGGGTAACTTTATCCCGACTGTTCCTCCATATCTAACTTCTTGTTCGTCATCCTCCCAGCATATGGGACCATCGTATTGTCGTAACAAAAACTTACCGTTAAAACCGACGGTTCCGTCGCAACCGTAAATGTACGCGCCTTTCGGAAGCCACGCGACGGAGCGAATATCGTCCATCCATTTCTCGATTTGAAAAGATTCCGGGAGTACCGAGCGCGAACGCAAATCAATCACGTTCGCCTTAGAAACTTTATGAGCAGCTACGGCGATAAAATTTGCGGACGCGAGCCTTTTACGTTTGATGTCGTCTTCGACGCTCTTTTCGTCCTCTCTGTTTTCGTCTTCGTCTTCTAACGGCGCGAATTCTAAGTCGCGTATTGGTCCCGCTTCTTCCATGGTGACCGTAATCGTTGGCACGTGCGCGAAGTACTTCTCGTTACTACTCTTGCTATAACTTACGTTATTTTCGATGTCATATTGCATGCATCGATGAATATCAAACACGCAGACGCTTCCGTCTACGGTTCCGACTGCCAATCGACCGGGTGCGCCTTGACTCCACGACAAACTCAACCCGCCGCGCAGTGGATTTTTTGTCACCAATGCGCCTCTAAATATGCACACGTTCTCCGCTTTCAACACTGTTATATTGGTTTCTTTCTTTTTGCTATCCTTCTTCTTTGCGTTCGGCACCGCCCACACTTGCACCGAGCCGTCGGCTAAACACGCGGCCAAGTATCCTAAAATATCTTTCCTCGCGTCTTCGATATCTTTCATCTTCAGATTGTTCACTTTGGCGTCGAGCACCGACCGCGACGCTTCTATTTCGTATTCTACTTTTATTTCCACCCCATTCTCCGCGTCGACTTTACTCTCCTTCTTCTTGTTTATCGTCGTCGTCTTTTCTTTGTCCTTTTCCTTCTTCTTCTCCTTCACTTTCTTCTTCATCGGCAAGTTCGGCAACCATCTCACGCAATGCGCGAACCCACCGTCGTGTTCGATTAAACACTCCAAATGCATTTTCATTGGACTCGAAGAAGAAGAAGAAGAAGAAGAAGAAGAAGAAGAAGAAGAAGAAGCGCACCGATACACTTGCACCACGCCAAATTCACCTTTCCTCGCGAACGCGTCTTTTATCTTCACGCGCGCGTTCTTTGAATCCTCTCTCGCGTCCACCGCCAAAAACGCTCGAGAGGAAGACAAAGAAGCAGACTTTTCTTCTTCGTCGATGATATCGTCGTCCAACCAATCTAAACTTTCCACCGCGCCGCCCGCGTAGAGGCAAAAATCCTTCTCCATCATCCTCTGTCTTTCTGTATCATCTCCAAAAGTATTTAGTTTCCGCACTTTATGCCTCTCGTCAATGACGTCGTCGTCGTTTTCTTCATCGACAAATACGTCTTCTTTCGCATTCTTTTTCGTTTTCGCAGCATTCATCGCACCGCTCCTGCTTTTCACTGAATGTGCCGCCGCATCGACGAGTTCCACGCACTCGAAGAGTTTCATCCTCCCACTCGCATCATCGTGTTTTTGCAAAATTTCATCGTCACCTCTTTCGGTGCGACAACTCCGCAGTAAACCACGACGAACGAGCGAATACGACGACTGGTCGTGCAAGCCGACTTTTTTCGCCAGAAGTAACGCATCATCCGCCAACGAGGAGGTGGAAGAGGAAGACATGTCCCGAATATAATAGAGGTCCCGAATTGGACGCGCGTAAAAGTGAATGAAGTTCGTTAAAATGGTTAGAGACAAAAAGTTTGTTTACAAAAATGTTTAGGGTTCTAAACCCTAATTCCAAGGAGTGTCTCGTTTTGTTTTTCAAAAAACTGTCACTCTCCACACTTTTCGTTGTGTGCGATATAAACTCTCCTCCTAGTAAAAATAATGTCAGCGGTCGCGGTGACCCCAGGCGCGGTGGCGCGAATTCGCGAGTCCAAAGAAGTCCTCAAGGACGAGTTGAACGTTCAGGTTTGTTTTATCTTTTTTATCACACATCGTGGCGGCTTCAGAGATGTCGTCGTCTCTCGTTTAGTATGGGGTGGTTTCTTCCTTTCTTTCTTTCTTTCATCGTCTAAAACTTCCTCTGCGACTAAAAAATTCCATCAACAAAATGTTTCGTTCAAAAAGCTGACAACAACATTCTTCGGTCTTCTCTTCATTCATCCAGGTTCTCGATTTTGACGGCTCCAACGATGCGTTTCGGTGCGTTTTATTATTATTATTCTTCTTCTTCTTTTAAACCGCCATTGCTCTTCTGTGCGGGGTCGTAGTAGTCGTTCGGCGATGATGATGATTCGATGATGCGAGATTTTCAAAAATCCCTTCGCGAGGGGTCGTTGGATTTCAAAAATCTCCAAAATTCTCTTTGTGTGTTGTTTTCAAAAAAATACGACTGACGACTTTACATTTTTCTCCAATTTTATTATATACGCAATCATCATCATCATCATCATCGATCGGTCGTTCATAAATAGTGGCGTACTCAACGACGGCACGAACAAGTTGAAGTGCACGTTCGCGAAAGACCTGTTCGCGAAGGAGAACAACAAAATGGTGAAATCCGGCGCGGTGGTGAAACTCACCGACGTGGTTTTTGAAAACAGCGAAGCGTTGGTCAGGGAGTTTTCGTTCGTGGATGAAAACGCGAGCCCGGAGTTTAAAACGCCGGGTGCGACCGGTGGTGGGAAGACAGTTCCTGGCGTGGTGAATTCGAGACGATCTCAACCGATTGCGAGTTTGAACCCGTATCAGCCACAATGGACGATAAAAGCCAAGTTGGCGGTGAAGGGAAACACGAGGACGTACCGCAACGCCAAAGGCGAAGGGAAGGTTTTGACCGTGGAATTGGTCGATAGCGAAGGGACGGCGATTCAAGCGACGTTGTGGAGAGAAGCCGTGGAAAGATACGAGAACGTTTTGGAAGTTGGCAAGCTGTATTACGTTTCCAAAGGATCTTTGAGACCGGCGAATAGACAGTATACCACGGTGAACAACGACTACGAGATGTCTTTGGACGGCAAGTCTGAAATCGTAGAGGCGAGCGAGGAGGAGCAATTGGAAAGCGCCGCGAAAAAGATTTTCGAAAAGGCTTTTGAGTTTGTGTCTATCGGCGACTTGGCGAAAAGAGTCAACTCGAAAAGAGCGACGTGCGACGTGTGCGCGGTTGTCAAGTCCGTCGCCGACTTGAGCGCGGTGAAGCGAAAGTCGGACAACTCGGAGATTCAAAAGAGAGAGTTGACGTTGTGCGACGAGAGTTCCAGCACGGTCCAGTTGACGTTGTGGAACGCGCTGGCGACGGAACAAGGCGAAAAGTTGAAAGAGATGACGAACCCGGTAATTATCGTTCGCTCGGTTCGCGTGACAGAATACGAGGGCGTTTCTTTGGGGACGCTCGGTAAATCCGAGATGCAAATCTTTGAATTGGACGAAGCCGCGAAAGCTTCGGTCGAAGAAGGAGAAGTTCCGGAGAAAGCCATCGAAACTGCGAAGTGGTTTAAAGAAAACGGCGAGAACGCGACGTTTAAAACCGCCGCGGAAGGTGCCGGTTTGTCCGTTCAACAAAGAGGCGGTAAACTCGCACCATTGGAGAGACAAACATTGGTTGATTTTCAACCGGAGGAAATCCCGTCGGCTTCGGATAAACCGAAGATGTGCATCGTTCCGAGAGCGTCTATATTGACTATTCGCGAGGGTACCATGTGGTACTGCGCTACGCCGGAGGAAGGCAACAACGCTAAGGTTGAGGAAGAGAATGGACAGTGGTATTGTGCCAAGAACCAAAAGACGTACGCGACGTGCAAACGCAGATATATCATGGGCGCCAAGATTGCGGATGAAAGCGGATCTTGCTGGTTGACCTTGTTCAACGACGACGGCGAGAAGTTGTTTGGTCACACCGCGGACGAAATGCACGAGTTTCAAGAGAATGATAGCGACAAGTATGATGCAATCCTCCGCGCGGCGCAAGGCGCAAAGAAATCCTTCACGTTTAAGTTGAAGAGTAAAGTCGAGGAGTACAACAACGAAAATCGCAGAAAAGTGTTGACGATGAGCATGAATCCGATTGATTTCGCCGCGGAGAGTCGATCGTTGTTGAGTAAAATGGGGATTGAAGCGTAAAGAATGCGCAGAGAGAGAGAAAGAGAGTGCGCAGAGAGCGAAAGAACGACGAAACTACCACACCACAAATATAATTAAAATATATCATTATTATAAATACACACAGGTATTAGTAGTAACGCGACGCGAACAACGACGACGCGCACCGATTGGTCTCTCTTTGGGTCTCTCATCGACACAACTCTTCTTCTTCTCTGAAAATTTTGTCCGCGCTCGCACAGCAACGCAAATTAGTAATGAGAGGCATTTTTCATTCATTTTTGTTTCTTTCAATCTTCCTTTAAAAAAAACACATGCAGTCAAGATTTAAAAAATTATCTCTCCATACTAATCACATTCTCCATCATCCTCCCATCGATCTGAAATCATCTTCGATCGTTTGAGGTGAATCGTGTAATCGTGTGTTTAAAACAACAACACATCTAATACGTCATTATTTTGAAGAACAACGAGAGGATAAGAAAGAATGGGGTGCGCGTCTTCGAAAATTGAATCGAACAATCCGACGGGGAAAAATGCTTCGTCAGCATCTTCGTCGGAAGAAGGACGCGCGACAACGAAAGAAGAAGAAACGGAAGAAAAGATGAGCAAATTATTCGACTGCGCGAGTGAAAACCACCCATCGCAGGCAATTTTAGACGAGACGAGAGCGAAAGATGTCCTGTACGTGTATCTGCAGTCGTTTCGCTTAAAGGAGGATGAGAGCAAAAAATCGCCTAAAGACGAGGACAAAGGACCGCCGCGGTTGAGCGAATACAAGTGCGAACTGATGATGCGGAAGAAAACGGGAGGGAGAGGAAATAAAGATACAAACAACACGAGCAGTACAAATTCAGAATCAATCGTCGTCTCGGAGACGAACGATTACAGAGACGAGTGGATCTCGTTAGGGACGAAGGAGTTTTGCTGCGGCGTGAGCGGATCGCTGGTGCCGTATCTACCGCGAGCGAATTCAAACGAGAAGAACGATACGATGAGCTCAATAATGAAACCGATGAATTGTGCGCCGGTGTGGCCGATACCAGGTGCGGTAGAACTGTCCACAGCGTTTAGGGTGAAAGTGTTTTCGAAAGACATGGAAGAAGATATTGCGGCGGGAGACACAGACGAAGCAGCTAAAGAAGGCAAAAAGAGAGATGAGAGCGAACAAGGAGCAGCAGCATCGGCAACAGCAGCAATAACAACACCAACAACAAAGGCGACAAATGCAACAGTGAACGCGCTGGTCGAGGATGCCAAGAAATCTTTTTTGGAAGAAAACGGGCGCGCGTCGCCGGATCTCATCAAGAAAAGCATGGGCGAAAGCGGCGATACGGAAGACGCGGAGGAACCGATGGAATCTTTATTAGTCGACCCTCGTTTGGATGAAATTTTTAACGAAAACAAAAAAAGCGACGGATCGCTCGGGTGTGTATTGTTCACGCTCTCGACGCTTTTGCCGCCCAGAAACGACCGCGAAAACGCCGAAAAGAAGACGTATGAAGACAACGATACATCCAGTAGTACGACAGCTGGAACAGCAGGAGCAGCAGGAACAGCATCACCACCACCAACAACACCACCACCACCACCAACAACAACCAACGACTCGCCGACGATGGGAGGTCGTCGCGACTCGGGTGAACTCGTCGTTCTCGACTCCAAGGTCTGTTACTTCGACGTCGGCTACCGAGGCGTCGTCAGCACTCTCGCCGCGGCCAAGTTCACCGACTGCTTCGAAAACCAAGGCGTCTCCTTAGACTCCATAACCTGCAAACACTATTGCAAAGAGATGAAGTTGGATTCCAAAGCTATACAGGCGTACACCAAGGGTGGGTTTCTATCCGTCTTGAAGCTGAAAAAGATGTTAGATCCGAGCTTATCGCCTTACGCGTCGCCGTCATCGACTCCGCGGAGACTGTCGTTAGACGTCTTTCGGAAATCGATCGATCGAGAGAGATAAATAATAGATAGATACTAATAGATAGAAAAGGATAGATTAGAAAGAGAGAGCGAAAGAAAGAGGTTGATCTCTTAAGAAGCGCTTGTAACAATGTACTCTTCTTTGGATGCATATGTATTGATTTTTTGTTGCGCGCGTTTTTCTATTATTGGATGGTTCTGCTGGTTAGAGGACGAATACCAAAACACGAGCATCATGCACATTTCTTTGCACGATAAATTCGTCATTATCTTCGCCTATTCAATCGCTTTTGTCGCGTGCACACAGCAAGGAAAAGAGGAAAAAAAGAATAAATATATCACGCGCTTCTACTTAAGCGCTTTGATGATGCCAACCACCACCGCGATGTACAGTCATTCCAGAACAACTACGATGATCATCGCGAGTAGTAGCAGTAGTAGTAGTCATAGTAATCTCAAAAGTCGCGAGGTGAATCGTCGTCGTCTCAAAAGTCGCGCGTGTTTTGGAAACATCGATGCGATAACGAACTCGGATTTGGACTTCTTCGCCGCTCGGCGGAGGAATACGACTACGACTCCTACGACTCCTATTACTCAAATGAGAAGCAGAGCGAGAAAATCATTGTCAATGGTTTTAACGCGAAGTACATCGAGAGATGAAGACGAACCGCCGTATTTTGATCGACCAACGGCGTTTCCTAAAACGGAGAATTCAGGCGACGTGGCTTTCGGTGGCGAAGGATCTTCGTCGGACAGCGCGTCGTCGTCGACCTCGAGTTTAGGCGGCGAAATGGAAAGAACGTTCGTGGGCGTGCCGATGACTCGCGTGACCATGGTATTGTCCAACGCTTTACCGGTCATGGGTGGGATGGTTTCTCAAAACGTCTTGAACTTGGTGGACGCGGCTATGATTGCTCGACTCGGCACCGTCGCCGTGGCGGCGGTCGGGTTAGGATCGACCGCGAATTTTCAGTGTCAAGCGTTGCTGCAAGGCGTTTCCAGTGCAGTGCAAGCGATTGCGGCGAGAAGTTACGGGAAGTCAATGACGGATGTGGCGTTCGCGGAGAAGAAGGAAATCGCGAGACCGTTGAACGCGGCGATTGTTATCGTATTGTTCTTTGGGTTTCCTTTGGCGTGGTGGTGTTATCACAACTGCGCGTGGTTCGTGCCGACGTATTACGCCAGTCGAGATGCGGCCGTGGCGTCGGCAACGGTGCCGTATTTACGAGCGCGGTTACTCGCCGTACCTGCGGTTGGGATTAACTTTGCGTTTAGAGGATTTTGGAACGCCATTCAGCAACCGCAGGTGTACATGAATACGTTGGTCGTGATGCACATAACAAATATCACGGTATCGTTTATGCTCATCTGGGGGGTACCTGCACTTGGAGTACCGAAATTGGGAGTCGCTGGTGCTGGATTAGGGACCGCGTTTAGCGTCTGGGTTGGAACGGCGATGTACATTTATCAAGGCTTCAAAAGAGCGAAAAAATATGGGTTTGGGTTTTCCTTGCGAAGGAGAGAAGGCGGCGCAGAATTGGACGAGGAGTTTAGTTCGTTCCCGACGAAAGAAGAAATCATGCTGTTGATTAAACAAGCGCTGCCGACAGGAATTACTAACGTTTTATACGCCTCGGCGATGGTGTTCATGTACGCGATTGTTGGCGCCATAAGCACCACGTCCGTGGCGGCGGTGAACGTGTTGATTAACCTCATGTTGGTTTTAGTTTTGCCGTGCATGGGTATGGGGTTAGCCGCTGGTGCGTTGTCTGGACGAGCTTTAGGCGCAGGCGACGTGGAGGATGCGAAGCAATGGCCGTGGGATGTATCTAAAATCACCGCGGCGGGCATGTCTATCTTTGGTTTACTCATCGCGCTCTTCCCTCAACCGATTTTGTCCGTCTTTTTAACCGACCCGGAAGCTATCCGAGTCGCGACGATGCCGCTACGACTGACTGGTTTGACCGCGTGCGGTGATGCGGTATCGTTGACCATGCAAAACGCGTTGTTAGGTGTTGGCGACGTGAAAACCGTCGCTTTAGTTTCTATCCTCGCCCAATGGGCGGTGTTTTTACCCATTGCCTGGTTTAGCGTACACAAGCTCAACCAAGGCTTGTTTTGCGTCTGGGCGATTTACGTCTTGTACAGAGTTGGCGTCGGGATGGTGTACGCGTGGTTGTGGAAGCGAGGGAAATGGTTAGACGCTTTGAATGTTTAGTATATCGTTGCTCTGTATTGCGCGGGTGTTGTATTATTTATCGTTTGTGCTATTTGTCGTGTTGTTCTACTTTCGTTCTCACAATGTGCTGTAAATCACCTAACCGGTCGCCTCCTCAAAATCTCTTCCACCCACCTCTTCCCGTTTTCGGTTTTAAAGCTCCCATCGCAGCTCGAATAGAACTCCGTCAAATCCACGTCTTTATATTCGTTCTCGTATTCGCTCGCTTGCAATAACATCTCCAACTTATCCAACTCTTTCACGACCCTCGCTTCGCGCGAGCTCCCGTTTTCGTACTCCAACCACAACGTCTCGATCGTTTCGCCGGCCACATCCCCTAACGTTTCTTTCAGTTTCTCCATCGCTTCCACCTCTAACGTATTCTTCTCTTCTTTGGAGATGCCGCAGTGCGGCGTGATGTCCCCGACGATGCTTTCTGCGATATCGTGGACCAACGCCATGGTGACTAATTTTTGCACGTCTAATACTTTTTCTTCTTTGTCTTCTTCTTGTTGCAAACCAAACACAAAAGCCATCAGCGCGATCCGAAACGAGTGATCCGCCACGGATTCAACCCGAGAAGTAATCTCTTTATATTTCGTCCACCCAGTTCTCTTTGTTTGCTTCAGTTTCCCGCAGATGGAGAGGAAATCGATGGTGTTTTTCGTTTGTGACGTTCGTTCCTCTTCTCCGTCCCCACGTTGGCTTTTGCTCGTCATTTTCGCGTTTTCCGAAACGCTACTGCTTTTCGTGGTGTTGTGACGCCTCTCACTGCTAAAACGACTCGTCCTCGTCGAACGCAAAGTGTTTTCTGCTCCTTTTCCTCGCGTTGTTGTAGAAATACGAGTGCTCTTTACGGTAAGTAAAAGTGTACTCGTGTGAAGCATTACTAGGGGAATTTAAGCGGTTTGAAATGGAGTAAATCGCTCTACAAAAACAAACACAATTATCTCATCAATGCGATGAATACTTTACGCGTGAATAAATAAGAGCACATCATGAGCAGCAGTCACGGTACCACCACCACCGCTGCTGCTGCTAATGTTGTCGCTGTTGTTGTTGAGGGAGAAGCGACGACGACAAAAGCGGCGAAAGAGAACACGCTGAAGAAGAGAGAGACTTTAACGGATGAATACGAACCACCGTTTGGATTGCGCAACGTAGATTGTATTTCTGTTCGTAGATTGAACGTTTTGGATGCGTTTTTTAAAGATGATGATGATGATGATGATGATGATGATGGAAACAACAATGACAACATTGCATCGCAACTGAACTCTATCGAAGTGTACTTCACGTTGAAACGAATCGTGAAAGATTCGTCCGTCTTTCTCGGGGGTGGCATTAGCAAATCTTCAAAACACGAACAGAACTCGATTCGCGTGTGCGACGATTCGTTGAAAACGTTCACATCGAAAGCCATATCGTTCAAAAAAGATAATAAATCGGTATGCGATCCAGATTGGGATATATTTGAGAAAGAGCAAAGACGGTTTCGAGAGGTGTTGGAGAGAGACGGTATCGACGACGACGACGAAGAAGAAGCGCTCGTGCCGGGACTGTTTGAGTTCGCGGTGTATGGGAGAAGGGTGAAGGAACATACGAGCAACTCCTCGAACGAGAGCAGTTCTTCACACGACGACGACGAAGAAGATGAAGAAGAAAACGAAAAGGAAAAGGAAAAAGAAGAAAAGAATCGACGAAGAAGACGGGGCAAAACATCAATCGAAGACAAATCGAAAGAAAACCTCTTGCACAAAGCGCTCATCTCCTTTCGCCATGTAAAGAGAGCAACTGCGCAATTGAAACAACTCTCGCAAAATTCTCGAGTGCCAGTGGTTGTGTTGAGAGTAAAATCGAGCAGAAGGAACGGGGCGATGACGTATTACGCGAGGGATATTCGAGACGTGAAAGAATTCGAGAATTTAGACGTTAGAGAGAAGTTGTTGAGGGAGGAGGAGAATTTGCACGAAATGTATAATGGCAGTCATCACGTGAATAACAACAATGGAAAGGAGAACGAATCTCACAAAAACGAAGACGATATCAGTTCTGAAACCACTGGTGGAGGTGTTGTCATTACGGATGATATTCTCGCCGCGAGTAAGAAGAAAGGTAGAACGAACAGTTTAGATGAACGCGAATTAGTGGGATTAGTGTCAACGATGACGCCAAAGACAGCAACGGCGTCTGCATCGTCGCCTTTTTCGTCACCGTTTCGAGGTGGCCCTTTCGGTAGTGGTGGTGAGAGAGTTGGTGACATCGTAAAAGCTGCTTCGCCGCAATCTAAAGCGAGAAATGCGAATTTTAACTACAGAGAAATCCTCGAGCAATCCGTGCAAAAGCTAAACACGGAAAATGCTTTACAAAGCATCTCGAAAGTCATGCTCGCGAGTGACCGTCGTGAAGAATTGAAGCAAGGGAAACTTATATTGCAATTAAAGTTGGAAGAAGAACTTCGCAATAATCGTCACATTTCGCAAAAGACGCAGTTCTTGTTTGAGATTGAACAAAAACGAGCTTCATCGGAGAAGAAAGCGGACGAGTTGAAGCGCGCTTTAGAGAGCGGGCAAAAGCAAAGCTCTCGATTGGAAAAGTTAGTCAGTGTGAAAACGGAATCGATACGAACGAAACGAGAGTTATTGATGAAAAAGCGTCGCCAGTTGGATGAATTGCGGATGCACTTGGAAGGTCCGGAAATCGACGGTACCTTACGCCGCACGGTTTCCGCGCTGCAAAATAGAAGATGGCAGTTGGTCAGAGATTTAGCCGAGGCGTTTCCGACGAAGAAAGTGGGGCAGATGTCGGCAGCTGTCGCCAGACCATGGGCTATATGTGGTTTAAAATTGGATTTAGCGGATCGGTTGTTAGGTCCGACGAGTGATTCGAGTAGAAAGCAGCACCAACATCCAGACCAACATCAGCAGCAAATGCTTCCGCAAAGCGAAAAAGGCACGACGGAGAATGTAAAGTCACTCGTTTCGAACAGTGCGAGTGGTGGTCTAGAGGATGCGAGGAATATAAAAAACGTGAACAACGCCGATAAACCTGCCGGCAATCAACTCTTCCAAACTTTAGCGACGTTATTCGGGTACGAGGACGACGAAGACGAGGAGTTTCTCAACGCCTCCGAAGCAGAATCGAGAGATGGTCGCGCACGAGGAGGGAAGAGGAATACGAACGCGACCGACTACACGCAGTTTCACTCGTCCGCAGCGAGAGATGACGCTGAGGTTGCCGCCGCAGCGCTAGGCACGGTCTGTTTACTCGTCGCTCGTCTTTCGTCCATCTTTGATGTTCCGTCTCGGTACCCGTTGGCGTTTGGTTCATCAAGGTCGTTCGTAGGTGATTTGAAGGAGATCAAACGTGAGAACGAGAGCACCAGCGATTCGAACAGGATGGAAACTTCGCAAAACAATGGCGACGACAGCAGTAGTCCGAATCTACTCCTCGGTTCGCCACAGAAAAAGAAGAAATCTTCGTCCTCGTCAATCACGTTGACCAAATGGCGAAGAGTTGAGTTTCCTCTGTTTCTGGACGATCACGCAAAGGCAACTGGAGACGCTCGGAGGTTTGCGTACGGCGTTTTTTTGTTGAACAAGAATGTGCAGCAGATTTTAGACGCTTACGGTTTAGAATCCAGAGGTCCTCGGAAGACTTTAGAGAACGTGGCGAGAATTTTCCAACACGCCGCAAAACTTAGCAAAGAGAATAGAGCAAACTAGACTGCTGTACATTAAGTAACACATACAAAGCACGCTATAATAATACTAAATCACTATCACTAAACTAAATTCTTCGACTTTTCCCGTTTGTATCAACAGCCATGGGCACGCCATTCACGCCTTCGCAGACAAAAGCTTCTCGTTTCCGACCTCCGTAGGCGTAGCTCATGCCGGAATCGATGAGGACCAACTTTCCGCCGCAAATAGAATTCATGCCTTGCCATTGGACGGTGTGTCCAATAACCATGCGTTTCACACCTAATAAATCCACGATTTCCTTAATCTTATCGCATCCGCCGTTCGTTTCAGACGCATCTGGTGGTTCTCGAGTCCAAAACACGCCGTCGCCTCCGTTTATCCAACTCGGCAATCGGCTTCGCTCTTGCCAACTGTTCCCGGACATTTGTACTCCTTTGCTGCTATTTCGGTAGTGTTCGTTGATGACTTTATCTAAGCTTTTTTTCAACCCACTGTCATCGGTATTATCGTAATCCTCGCTACGAATCTTCATTTCTTTCAAATGTTCAGGCAACACTCCGGCGTGCGAAAACGCAGATTTACAATTCCCTTCTCCGGCTACGGTAACCACGCTCCCAAACTCTCTAATTTCTTTCCCGAACGCCTCATCGGGCGCAAAAAGTTTCTTCCACCTCAACAAACCAACTTTTTGCAACGCTTTCTTCCCAATCGTGGAATCTGGATGAATCTTCTCCTGCTCTCCGTACTTCTCCATTTGCGCTTCGCCGAGCGCTACCAACTCCTCCTTCGCGACGAACCGATAATCCGCCTGTATCGCCATCAACTCGTGATTGCCCACGAGCAACCGTATTTGCCGTCTATCCACATCATCTTCATCTCCTGGTACTAAAACCTGCGCTCTGATATCTCTGATAAACGTAAAACTCCCAATCGAATCCTTCCCTCGATCGACCACGTCTCCCGTTTGCACTAAAACCGTTCTCTCGTTTCTCTCTTTCACCCACTTCACATCCTCGCCTAAAACTTTATCCGTCGCGCCAGTCGCGAACAGTAACCGTCGCAAAACGTCCTCGTCGCCGTGAACATCCCCTATGGCGATAACTTTTGTTTTTAATCTCTTTTTATTCTTCTCCGTCTTCGTTTTTACGAACACTTTTTGTCCTCGCGGTTCTTTAAAGTACAGAGAGACCACGAAGAGGAAAAAACAGATTAAAATTCCAATCGCGACGACATCTTTCAATAATAAAGAACCATCATCTTTCCCGCTTTTTCTCTTCTTCATCTTTTTTCGTCCACCAAACGTGTCTTTTTCCTTCTCCTTCTTCCAAAGATCGTCGTCAAAATCGTCGTTTCCCCCCTGCTTCTTTTTCCTCGCTTTTGCTCGAAGCATTTTTGCATTTGTGTGATTTTGTGAGAAAAAACGTCAGAAGAATTTGTTCCAAAACACAACAAAACAACTACACTAAAAAAAAAGAAACATCATGATGCGAAGAGCTTTGAGCCAAGCGTCGAGACGTTTGCGAGCGTCGGCTTCTTCGGGGACGTCGGGTTCGTGCCAAACACCGTCACCTTTTCCGAGCATCTGCAGAGCCTACGGCGGAGGGGGAGGCTTTTTGGACAAAGACCTCGTCAACGATCGCATCGTCGCCGTCGTGAAAAATTTCAGCAAAGTGGACCCGTCGAAAGTCACGAAAGCGTCGCACTTTGGAAAAGATTTAGGTTTGGATTCCTTAGATACGGTTGAAGTGGTGATGGCGATCGAGGAGGAGTTTGCGATTGAAATACCAGACGCGGAGGCGGATAAGATTTTGAGCATCGAAGAGGCGAGCGCGTATATCGCGAGTAACCCGGACGCGAAGTGATGAGAGATCAGAGAGAGAGAACGAGAGAGACAGACGAGAACAGAGAAGGAGTGGTTTCGCGTATGAACTCGCGGAAGAAGAAGAAACGAGATTCACAAACTCTTAGAAGAGTACCGTATACTTTTGCGTTTGTAATTTGATATTTAACTTAATTTATAAAAATACAACAAGTTCTGTCTCTGTTTGTGCGTGTATTATTAGTACACGACGAGAGCAGATGTGAGCGTCTCTTTATGCTGACTTTAATGTACAAGAGGAGACAGAGAGAATTTGCGTGCGGAGCGTCATCCTTTTAAATAAGCGTTCGCCCACACAAACATACCATTTCTTTTATCATCTCTCTCTTCCTCTCTCTCTCTCTCTTTCTGTTTGTTTAGTAATAAGTTAGTAGAGCAGCTTTTCAGCTTTCTTATTCTTCTTCTTTTTCTTCTCCTTCTTCAATACTTATCTCGATAAGGCAGAGACGGCGTCGTTGTCTTTGTTGTTCAAATCGTCCCGCAAGTCGCTCGGCAACTTCAAGGAGGTGAACAAAATCAACAAGCGTCGCTCGTGCGGAACCGCCCAGACGAAACCCAACTCTGCGCCGCCGGTAAGTTGTCCTCCTTTACCGTCCAAAACCAAAAGTTCGCCGTCCGTCCAAGAGGCGTCTTCGAAGCCTGGTTTTGCCACTCGACCTTGGCCTTTGTATCGCGCTAAAACGCCGAGCTCTTCCGGGTAGGTTTGTAAACCGTTGACGGTGAGTTTGGGAAGTTTATTTTCTTCATCGATTTTCGCGCGAAAGGACGCCGCACCAGCTGGAACGTTCGCATCGCCGGTAAGTTTGATGCCGGTGATACAATTTGAGTCTTCACCCAACTCGTCACCATATCGGCCTCGAACGATGCGAACGATTTCGGCACCGTGTGGACCAAACGCGCCGACGTAGAGGCGATCGAACGGATCTTTCGAGGTTTGCGTCGCGACGTGATCCGGGATGCGTTCGAAACGAACAGTCGAAGCTGCGACGGATCGGTGATGTTTCTCTTCCGTTTCTTCCTTCACGTTTTCGGCGTTGATGCCTAGAACGTCGGTATCGACGGATAAGCCCTCAGATTTTAGAAGGAAAGAGGATTGCGAGACTCGAGTGCACTCCGCAGGAACTCTGACGCGATCGTACAAGCTCGGATCGCCGTATAAATCCTCGATAGATTTCATGCGTGAATCAAAACCACCCTCGGATTCGACAATGTTCGACTCATCGAAATCGTCAAAGTCGCCGTCGTCATAATCATCGTTCTCGTCAAAATCGTCCTCGTCGTCGGCATCGTCGAACAACGCATCTCCCAACGCCAGCGCGTCATCTCCGAATCTTTCCAACTTCGCCAAAAAATCCGGCGAATTAGTTCGAATCTTGCGATCGATCCCACTCCATCGTTCAAAGAATTCCTCTTCAAACAAAGAGTCCTCGTCAGCGACGTCTGCGTTTTCATCCGCGCGGAGCGCGTTGAGTAAGCCACTGCCATACTCATCCAACGTATCGTAATCTTCCAACATTTTAATCAATTCTTCTCTGCTCGGAGGATCCTCTGGAGTCGTGTTTTGATCGTACGCGTCAAAGATTGTGTTGATGACATTATCGAGCTCTTCTTCTTCTTCTTTTATGCGTTCCGTGCCCTTTGCGATAACTGCGTCTCGAATTTCTTGGACCAGCTTGAAGCGTTCTTGTCGTCTCTTTTCCGCTGCCTCGTCGGTATCTAAAGTAATCTCGTCAATCGCACTTGTATTCTTTCTCATCTCTTCGCGCAATAAGCTCACATTCGTGAGCAAATTTTCTTTCAATTTCCTTATGCGCTCTTCGCGAGTGGCGAGCTCTTTCTCGTGGGCGCTGAGTGCAGCTTTAGTCGAGGCTAATTTATCCTTGTATTCTTGCAAATCCGCGAGCAATTTTTTCTTCGTCTCGTCGTCGATGGTTTCAGGACCACCGTCGTCGTCATCCGTTTCTCTTCTCACCGTAATTTTCTGTCCATCTTCGTCCGCGTGATCATTCAAATCAACTACTGGGATTCTTCTGAACGACTCCACGTAATGAAGTCTCGCCGGTTGCGTAACGAATTTTATCTCTTTCGAGTCCTTATCGTACTCTTCGCGAACGTGCAGCTCAAAATATGGCGTCCCAAACGTTTGGTCTTTCACTGAATACTTGATGGCAGCGTCTTCTTCTTCATTAACGTCGTAGGCGTCGCTACCTTCTTCTTCTTTGCTTTTCTCTTCTTCATCACGTTTATTCGTATATTTTTCGTACTGCGTGTCGAGGATTTCTTTAAGCTTATCGAGTTTGCCATTCACCGGCGTGTCAGACGCCGAAGGAGCCCAACTTTTGAACGTGTCCAACGGCGACTCATCGTTCGCGTCCGCCAACTCCCTCGCGGTGAACGATGTGCCAACCAAACGTCCACGTCTCACCGTCACGTGAACAATTGTACCTTTTGTAAACTTTTTCGGCGGCTTCGGCGATTGTTTCATCGCTTTCGTCCCAGCCTCTTCTCCTTCTTCTTCTTCTTCTTCTTCTTCTTCTTCTTCTCGTTCTGGTTGTTTATAAACCAACTGATCACCGTTCACGCCGTACGCATAGTCGTGCATTTTATCGCGTTCTATTGAATACGACTGCAAATAGTCCGTGATATCAACCCCGTGCCACCAACCGAGCAAACCGGCTCCAGAATCTCGAAACTTTGCCGCCGCGCCGTAATCCTCCGTTTCCAACGCTCTCAAAAAGCCTCGGCGAATTTTCATCGCCGGGTCAACCGTTAAAGCTGCCTCGATGGCGTCTCGAATCGTTGACGCGCGACCGTAGTCCTCGACGTCGATTGCCTCGGCCAGTTGTCCGTTGAGCGCGACCAAGGCTTCGTCTTCTTTCGCCAATTGGTCGAAACGTTCGTTCCATTTCTTCCAATCCGAAACGGCGTATTCGTCTTCCTCTTCCTCGTCTTCTTCCTCGCGTTCTTTCTTCGTCTTGTTCGCGTTGATCCCATTCGCACCCGATTTGCCGCCGATAAAATTCTTAGACGACTTACTGCCACTTTTCCCCACTCTTCGTTCTGTTTTCACTTTGACCGACCCTCCCGAGGTCGTCGCCTTTGCATCCGAGTCGTTCAACTCGAGCTCCAAGTCAGACGTCTCGAACGGTTGACGAACGAGAATCGTGTGCGTCTCGTCTTCATCTTCATCCGTGTCCTCGATGTTGTTCTCCTTTTTGTTCTCTTCTCCTTTAGACGAGACGGTGGTCTCTCTTTTCGCTTTCGCCACCGCCGCCGCCGTCGCCGGGTTCACCCTTCGTCTCGCCACTCGTATATTCTTTTGTTCTTTGTTGGTATTCTCTCCGCCGGTCGTTTTGGCGTTATTGGTGTCTTTTTTCAAAGCCATAAACTTCGAGGACGAGGCTTCCACGTTCGAATGTGTTGTCTCCGTCGCAGACTGGGACGAGGAGGATGCGCCTTCCTCCTCGTCCAACTTTTCGCTCTTCCCCTCTTCCTCGTCCTCCTCGTTTTTCCCGAACGCGTTCTGCGAATCTCCTCCTTCGAGATGGGAATCTTCCTCCAACGCAAACCTCGCGAGTCGATTTCTCTCTCTCCCGAGAGATTTTCGCATCGATCGACTTTTATTGATCGTTAAATCAGACAGTTTAGGTAGGTTTACCATCGCTTTCGCGGACGAAACCATCGCAAAAGGAGTCGGCATTTCTCCTCAAATTTAGCGGTTATATAAAGCGCTTTTTTACAAACCGATGCTGCTCGAGATGGGAATAAACCTCGAAACTTCTCCTCTTTGCGACCAACGCGAGACGAATTAAATAACGGCTAAACAATAAATAACACGCGCGAGATGCGTATTTCAATCGTTTTAATATATATATATCGCGTGCAATCCGTTCTGTTTTATGGCGGTAATTTATCCAGATTTTCGGTTTTACCCCGACCGATTTTGCTGCCCCTTTTCTAAAAGTTGGAAAAAATTCACCTCCTTGCGCAGTGCTTTTGCTCTTTCCTATCTCTCAACGTCGATTGTAAATGACTTCTGAATACATACACATATATACACATGTACTATGCTAGAGTAAACTACGCTATCTTCTTCTATATTCACGCGAACAAACTCGGCACTTTCTCCATTAACTCGCTCAGAACAGGTTTGTCTATTTGAACGAACCTCTTGGAGACTTCCGAACCGTCGTTCTCCTCGGCGAGCGTTTTGCCTTTAATCAAGACGCCGGTGATGTTGAAATTATCTTTCGCGGAGACGAGATTTTTGAGCGAGTCTTCGAACATGAACACCTCGTCGTCGTCGAACGGTTCTTGAATGCCTTCGTTTGCTTCTTCTTCTTCCGTGATATCGTCTTCGTCGACACTGTGAACATCATCATCGGTACCGTCGCTACGAACACCATCCATCGCTTTCATCCTCCGCTTCACGTCTCGAAGTACTTTCCCAAAAGCCTCTTTCGATGGTTTGCACGTGTCGCCCATAAAATCCGCCCCGTACACGTAATCAAACTGGTCCAATATATTCAATCTTTCTAACGCCTGCTTCGCTTCCGTCTCCGCGCAATTCGTCAACACGAATTTCGGAAACGATTTTGACATTTTTCGTAAACATTCTCTCACCTGTTCGTCCGGTTCCAGGTGTTGCGAACAGTCGCCTCTCGTGAACTCCCAGTACGTTTCTTTCTTAAAACGTACGTGTCCTAATTCTCTCAAGGATTTCAAGGTTTGATTGTGCTTCGTAAACTCTCTTTTCCATATCGTTTTCGCTTTGTCGATGGTTTCGTACCCAAGTTGTGAAACCATGAACTCAAACACTCGAGCGCGACACGCGTGTTCGTACCCGTTCTCGATGGGGTATAAACACCCGTCCAAATCGAACAACGCAAACTTTACTTTTTTTGTGGTGTTTTCAGCAGGAGTAGTCGTCGTCGTAGTCGTCGCAGTCGCTCCCATGGCGCGTAAAGTAAACCACTTGTATAAATAGGAATAATAATATACGAGAGAGAAAAAATTCTGAAGAAGATTTTAAAGAAGAAGATGCTCACATGCGTGAACACATGCGAAGAATATTTCAATAAGAGTAATAATAAATATATGTATATAAATAACATAGTATGTTCATGATGCATAGTACCTGATACGAAAGTGTAGCAGTAAAATACTCTTTCATCGAATTAGTTCAACTTTTGCTTCGGGAGCTCGTTGTGAATCCAAATACCGACTTCGATAAACTCTTCGAAATCGATCGAATCGGAAAGATTCTTATCGAACTTGTCGAAGATCATTTTGAGCACTTTTTCCGTGGACTCGATTTTGAGATCCGTTAAAAGAACGCGCATTTCGTCTTTATCCAAATCGCCGGAGTAATCGCTGTCGTACTTTAAGAAATCGCGTTTTGATTTTCGCATTTCGATGGACTCGCTGACGCCGAGCGCGATGGAGCACACGAAAACAAAAACCACGGTGAGAACGAGGTAGACGTCCATCATGGAACATTCCCATTTTTCACGGATGCACACTTCGTTCTTGATTGCCAAACCAAACGTCGCGACGGCGCCGAGTGAGAAGTGTGCGAGTTGGGCACACATGTTGTCTTCCCGCTTGGAATACGGATGCGCGCACGCGAGAAAGAGGAGGAAAAGAGAAGAAAGAAACATCGCGACGTACAGCTGCGTGTCTGAACCTGGATCGACGAATATAACCACGGCACCGAGAAGAAACTTTTTGATGATGTCCAAGATTTCCCAGAACCACCACTCTTGTTTGTAATCTCTGTAAATCCAGCCGTACGTCTTTTGATTGTAAGCGATGACGTCCTTGTGCGTTTCCGCGTATTCTCTTGAAATCTCTGCGTTTTTAATGTGACGCATACCTCTGGCCATGACGGTCAGAAACAATAACGGAATGCCAACAGGAAACAAGATGACAAAGAAAATTGCCCCGCCTTTAAAATTTTTATATTTGTCGTCTTGGCAAGACGTTTCGATCGAGTATCGAATAAAGAGATTGTCGTCGCCAACGTCTTTGCAGCTGAAATATTGAAGAACCGTGCCCGAAAGGGATGGATATATCAAAAACAACAATAAGAACGAACACTTGGTGGCGTAACCTACGTATCTTCGACCGAGATTTACGAGATCTTTCGATCCGGTAACGAGTTTCCACGTCTTTGCCAAAACGTATCTCACGAAGAAGAACGCGCATATAAAAACAATCAAAACCAAAGGCGCGACGGTTGCGACCGTGAACTTTGAATAGAAATCGCGCGTGAACGCGCAATCCAACGGCAAAATTCGGAAATCCAAACTGAATAGTTTCAAAGCTTCGGTCATCTGAGTAAACTCTTTAGGCCAAGCGACTGCTTGCAATTGAGTTGGCCAAAGCACTAAAATCTGACCGAACCCGACCAAGATTTTTACTTTTGTTCGCATGGTGTTTTCGCCGTTCCATATCATTTCACCGAGACGATATCGAGCGGAGTTCGGAAGCTTTGGTCCTTCCTCTATTCTCTGTTTTAAAGTCTTCTCAGGCTGCACGTATTGCAATTCTTTGTTCCCGTTTTGCACCTCGCCTTTAAAGATGTCAAATCGGAGTCGATATTCGCGTCGCACGGTGCTCCGAAAATTTTCAATCTCCTCGAGGCTATCAACCACGGGCAAGAAAAAGATGAGCATCAACGCAATGAAAATGATCCCCACCACAGAAATAGCGATTAATTCGTTCGAAAACATGCCTTTTAATTTACCAGCTTTGCATTTCGTGCACTCCAAATTGTTTTTGTCCCAATAAAAGTCATCTTTGCAAACACCACACAGAGGTCCGGTAGAACCGTCTTCGCATCCGACGCCGAAAAGTCCTGTCGCGTTCAAGGCGCAGACATTTTTTTCAGTGCACTCGAGCGCTTGCACTTCTGGTTCGAGTTCGTACACCTCAGCTTCCGTGGTTATCATCTTGGATTGTACAGCGGGAACGTTCGAGCTTTTTGGAAAGTTCCAAGTCCAACGATCGAATTTGAAACGGTAATAATTCGTGAGAATTTGCACGGGCGCGCCGTTGAAGAACTCGACGCATTCGCTCGGGTACTCTTTCAAGTTGGAAGTCATGTCCTGACAATATTTGATCGGGGAGACGCACGGAGACACAGATAAGGACGAAGTGATTGTGAAATTTTCAGGCAACATCCCGGGAAGTCTTAAATCGACCAAACCCGGGATGCACTTGCACATCAGTTCACTCTGGGCTTCCAAATTGCTCGCGTCTCTCACTAAAGCCGTATTTTTTGGACACGGTTCGCACGTCAGAGTCCCTTCTGATATTTTCTTCACGTAGTAGTTATCGACGCAACCAATGGTGACTTTCGATTGGCCGGCGGCGATGGTACCAGTGTGTGTTTTCGTTGAATCGTACTCGTATTCTTCGGACATCACGTAACCTTCCACTGGCGCTATGGAGTATTCGATTTCGCCGACTTCGGTCGCGTACACCGAGAACGTTGTCGTTTTTGTATCCGGAGTGAGTTTCATAACCGCGGCACCGTCGAGGCTAGAAAAAACCATACCAGACGCGATGAAAACGACCGGTAACGTCTTTGTATCTGACCAAACGTACTCGTCAGCAGAAACCGCAGCTTTCACGCGTCCTCTCGAAAAGTTCGATGGAATTCCTTCGAGGTATAATGGAAAGTTATAAGTATTCGTCGTGAAGAGAATATCGTTCTCGTTCAACGTCGGCTTGAAAATTTTCTTCTTTCGAGCTACCACTTGAAACGTATTCACGGGAGCATTTGTCGATCGATAACTCGTGTACCGAGCGGTCGGTTGATACTTGTTCCACGTGTTTTCTCCGGCCAAAGCGACTCCGGTGTGCACGAGCTCAAAAATGTTCGCGCCCGCTTTTCTGGGAATAGCGAGAAATTTGATCGACGTAATTCCGGGCTCAAATCGTATCGTGCGATTAAAACTAAAATTTTGCTCTGGAAACGCGTCTTCGTCGAGTAAAGCGAAATCACCGGTGTAAAGATTTTCGACGTTCTCAACCGTGTCGTGACTTAACAACTTTCTTCTCTTTTTTGCCGTAACCGAAGGGCTTCGGAAGGAGTTCATGCCGATTTGAAAATCAAAGAGCTGGTTATCGGCGAAACCGGCTCCCGCCGAAGCGGGGATTTCTCGAGGAATGCGAACTTCTACGACGGTCCATTCGTTCACTAACGATACACCGTCGTACGATGTGCCAATGGACCTATCCAATTTTGCTGTCTCGTACACTGAATCTGGCATCCCCAAGGATCGGATGTGGTAGCAGCACGTGAAATGATTCGAACCGGTTTTCGTCGGCACCCCGTTCGCCGGCACGCTCGAGGCGGATTGAATAAAATTTTCCGCGTTCGGCGTCATCGGTTCAACGACGAACATTGGACCAAAGCCACTCGGAACTCTTTGCATCGATCTTCCTGCCACGCTCGACGTACCGTCCACGTAAGGGATACTATCAATGATATACCCAGTTTCGGTATAAAGCGTGCATCCTTGCTTTTCGCGCAAGTCCCAATCGTAACCGAGCGTAATCGAATTATCCGTATCGGTACTTTTCGAGCAAAATAACTTGTAAGATTGCGGTCCAATCGTCGTACCGCTGGGAATGATGTAGTGAATCCCGTCGTTGACGTGCGCGACCGTACTCGGACCGGCTCGAGCGAGAACGAACCCAGATAAATCTACCGTCGTGGTCGCGTGGATGTTGTACAACTCGATAAAATCACCGCCTTCGCATAAATCGATGCCATTATCCGAAAATTCGTTTATAACGACTGGAAGTTGCAACCGGTCCGAGTTGTATATCCCCGGCGAGCCTGGCGCGAGTGCAAAGTCCAAATCTTTACCGATCGGGAAAAAGTCGTTATATAACACGGAGGTTCCGTACGCCGTTACCGTGTTCGTTTCCGTTGGGTCGTACGTTCTTTGGCGTTGCCAGGAATAAAATTCGTTTGCCGTCCCAACTGTGCCTTCTTCGACGACGCCGCTTTCGTCCACCACCGCGCCTTCCTTGGAGACGAGTTTATAATTTTTTCCCTCTGTAATCGTCCCCGCCGTCGGTGGTATCGAGTACCAAATATCTTCCGAAGAATCTCCCGTGCACACCACCCTCGCTTCTCCAGCTTCGATTGGTTTCGTAAAATCCGAAAACGTGAATATCACCTCCTCGTCCGCTTGAATCGTGTACCCAGCCAAGTCAATTTTTCCTTCCTGCGCCATGAATATCGAACCTTCCTCCGGAAGTTCCTCCAACAGCTTCATCCAGTTAGGAACACCGAAGTAAGACGTTCCGTCCATACAGGTTGCGCGCGTTCCCACTTCTGAAATAATCAAACCGTCCGCAATTTTCCAATGCGCTTCTGTTCTTTCAATTTTCATCACACAAAACGAAGCGTAAAAGAAGAAGTTTAAGAAGTTTACTAAAAAGAGAGAAGAAGAAGAAGTCTTCTTCTTTAACTTCTTCATCGTCGTCGTCTCTTTCGTCGTCGTCGTCATCTTCGACGACAAGTATTTTTAGAGAGAGAGAGATTAAAGTGCGGAAAAAGGAATCTCTCATATAGTCCCTTTTTTACTCTTTTTGCCCCTTCTGTGCGTCAGCACATTTGCCCACAACACAGAGCAAAATTGCCCTTAAAATATCTCTCTCTTCGTCAAGTGGCCAAACGGTCGTTAAAAAAAATCAAAAAGGTGCAGTCAAACATTTAAGTGCTCTCTCATCAATATAAAACAAAAATCAGAGATCCAACAACAGAGACTTTTCCGCCTTAAAATAAGAACAACAAAGATCTTCTTTTCATCAGAACACGACATAAAATTTCTCTACGAAAGAAGACAAAGGTACGCGAAAAAAGAGGTTTATATACCACATATATGTACCAAGTTCTCGCTCTCTGTGTGTGCGTGTGTCTCTCTCTCGAGATCACGCACCCGTATTCACAGAGAGTATTCTTTATTCCCTCTTTCGTTCTCTCTTCTTTTTCCGATGATGATGATGTGTTTTGGATTATTCGTCCTTTTTTTAAGGCGATGAGATGGTTTTTATTCTCTTCTCTTTTCAAAAGGGTTGAGATCATCTTCCAGCGGGGGCAGATCCGGCGTCAAAACTCGACGATACATTCGTCGATTTGAACGATGTTGAGACGATCGTTTCGTCCGATCTCGTTTTTTAATCGGTTTTGGAAACTAACAACCAAACTCTTCTTTCGCTTGTTTTCTCTCAGGATCAGGATCATCAAAATGTCTTCTTTCCGCTTACCGCTCGTCAACCGAGACTTATACCAACCGTCCTCGCAAACGATGGAAACGCTGCTGACGAAAGAAGTCACGTCGACTTCGACTTCGTCGTCTGAATTCAAACATCCAACAGCGTTTACCGCGCACTCTAAGAAAGAGTACGGTTTGGATTACTTCCTGAGAGGCGCGCTCGCCGGCGGTATTTGCTGCGGCGTGACCCACGGCGCGTTGACGCCGGTGGACGTGGTGAAAACGCGCATGCAATTGGACCCGAGTAAATACAGCGGCATGATTTCCGGCGCGTCGAAAATTGCCGCCGAGGAAGGTGCCGGGGCGTTGTTGACTGGTTTAGCGCCGACGTGCTTTGGCTATTTCGTCCAAGGTTGGTTTAAGTTTGGCGGCGTCGAGTACTTCAAAATCAAAGCCGTGGAAACTTTGGGAGAACAAAAAGCGTGGGATAACAAGACGAACATTTATTTGGGCGCGGCGGCTGGAGCGGAGTTTATCGCGGATGTGTTTTTGTGCCCGTTGGAAGCGACGAGAATTCGATTAGTGTCCAACCCGTCGTACGCGTCGAGCATGCCGGGGGCCATGGCGAAGATGGCGAGCGAAGAAGGCATCGTCAACGCGTTTTATTCTGGTTTCGGTCCGATTCTCGCGAAGCAGATTCCGTACACGATGGCGAAATTCGCCGTTCAAGGCGCCGCGGCGGACGAAATCTACAAAGCCATGGGCAAAACGAACAAAGAATGCACCAGCTCTGAAAACTTATCCGTTTCCTTAGGTTCCGGCGTCATCGCGGGCGTCTCCGCGGCGATCATTTCCCACCCGGCGGATACGTTGTTGTCTAAAATCAACAAAGCCGGCGCCGGTGGCACTGGATCTATGATGTCCCGTTTGAGTAACATCATCGCCGAAACTGGTATGGTCAAGTTAGCCACGCAAGGTTTAGCCGCGAGATGCGTCATGATCGGTACCTTAACCGCCGGTCAATTCGGTATCTTCGACGTCGTCATGAACGCCTTGGGCGCGAGCAAGTTTCACTTTCACGACCCGAGCGATACCAGCGGAGATGGGCACTAAATAATTAAAAGAGAGAGAGAGAGAGAAAAGAGAGATGTAAAATCTTCTCTTCTGATATTGCAGAATTTTTGTTTATTATTATAATAATATCATCATCATCATCATCATCATCACGAGAGAGATTCCTAATTTTTTCAGCATCGACCAAAAAAAAAAGAAACAGGAATCTCTCTATGCATCCACATTTGCCC